>BFBZ01001034.1_pt1 | contig 20333 bp, 12 predicted proteins | sample 1888401 | NCBI WGS metagenome assembly BFBZ01 (sample SAMD00112614, study PRJDB3348) | symbiont metagenome | host: Chara braunii | reverse complement strand
CCACCCGATACGACAAGCGACCCGAAAACTTCCTCGCTGGCGTCAAACTCGCCTCACTCAGAATCTGGATGCGATTTAATGAGTCGATCGCCTAGCCGCGGGGGTTACACAGATCGGATAGTCATCCAGCTGATTGACGAACCCAAACTATCCCCCAGACAAAGAACGTACCCATGACTGCTGCCGTCCTGACCCCGCCGCGCTCCGACAACTTCCTAAGCCAGGAGCAGGAGAGGGCGATAAATACGACGGACCATCCGGTCCTCGTGATTGCCCCTCCCGGGACCGGCAAAACCGAGCTTCTGACACGCAAATATGCCAAGCTCGTCATGGATCACGGCGTCAAGAGCGTGATCGCGCTGACATTCACTCGCAAGGCAGCGTCCGAGATCCATTCGCGCGCGCAAGCCCTCGTTCCCGAAGCATTCGAGAATGCCAATCGCCCGCACATCGGCACGTTTCATGCGCTTGCGATCACCGCCCTGAAGCATGCTCGCCATATCGGAGTGTACGCCGGCGCCACGCAGCTCATCGACGACCGTGACCAAGATTACGTCATCGCCCGCTCGCTGCGCGGCCAGGCACGCCACGAGTCCGGTACATCCGAACAAGCGAGAAGTGCGAAGTCCGCAGCAATAAAGGACCTGAGGGGCCAGCTCGAAAGGACCAAGAACGCCGGCTACATTCCGGTCGAAGACGGCTATTCCAACGGCTCCAAGGTCGTCCCAATCGTGCTCAATCTGCCAGCCAAGGGATCTCAGCCTCACCGAGACATGGTCGCCTACCAGGCTGCCCTCGCCCAAGCTGGGGTCATCGACTATAGCGACGTGATCATCAACGCGACCCGCCTCCTCGCCTCACATCGGGATGCGATATTTCCGCTTCTCGCAGCGGTTCTGGTCGACGAATACCAGGACACAAACGCCGCCCAGGAACAACTCATCAATGTGCTCGCCCGCGATTGTCACCTGACTTGCGTCGGAGACGACAAGCAGTCGATCTATGGCTGGCGCGGCGCCGAGATCGAGAACATCCTGACCTTCAGCACTCGGCGCCCGGACGCAATCTCGATCGAGCTCACGCGGAATTTTCGCTCGAATGCCTCGATCGAATTGATGGCCCGCCGGCTGATGCAGGACGATCCGTCACCGATCGGGCTCGACGAATTCCTCTTGAACAGCAATGCGATGCACGGCACCAAGCCCGTGCAGTTTCATCACATCGACGCTTCTCGATTCAACGCCGGCGACAACGCCCGGCAAATTGCCGGCCTTGTCCAAACCGCCATCGAGACCAACCAGATGCTGCGATATGACGATATCGCCGTCCTCGTGCGCACCAATAACGATGCGCTCTCGGTAAAGGACGCGCTTGGCGTCAACGGGCACAATGCCCACGTTCTAAATCCGAACTCATTGTCCTCGCCGCCGCTCCGTCGGATGATCGCGTGGCTTCGCCTCCTTCACAATCCGAACGACTACACCTCGATCGCGGCAATCATCGAGATGTCGCCGGCCGACCACCACTTCACATCGTTGATCGCCGGCGCCCAGTCTGCCGGTGATGCCATGATGGATCACCTAATTAAATTGAACGCGTCCCAACGCCTCGGCCATGCCGCGTTCCGCCTTCTCAGCACGACCTACGCGGCCTATTGGGCAATCCTCGCCAAGGGCCAGCTGATCGAGGTCCTCAACGCAATTGCTGCAGCGGAGGACAAGAGGCTTTCCTACGACCTTACGCCAGAACGGCAAACCCGGTTTTGGGCCACGTTCGGATCGACCATGCTCAAGGCCGTCCAGACACAATCGCTCGCAAAAGTAGTCGAACTTCTCAGCGACGGCCTGGTGGACAGCGACATGATCGCAAACCACTCCGAAGGCGGCTCAATCGAGGTTGCAACCATTCACGCCATGAAAGGACGTCAGCGTCGGGCTGTCTTCGTCGGCCCGATTATCGACGGCATCCTGCCGATGTCGATGGGATCCCGCATTGACCCGAAGCGCTTCGATGAAGAGCGGCGCCTGCTCTATGTCGCCATGACCCGGGCCAGCCACGAGCTGCACATGGTCTTTGGTACGCCATCCCAATCCAGCTTTTTCAAGCACCTGGCGATCACCTGAGTGCCCGGGCACTCGCACGCCCAAATGAAAACGGGCGGCCCATCGGACCGCCCGCAACGGAAGTAAAAGGGCGGTGGACTACCTCTCCATACCGCCCTGCTGCCGCCGAGCCCGAAAGTCCGAACCCACCGAGTTCGATTCCGAAACTTCCCGCGCAACCTTCGCGTTCGGATTGCGGCTGCCGCTGAGATTGAGCGTCGGCGTCACCCCGCGGCCGCGCATCACGTCCGAGATCATCTGATAGCCACGACGAAGCGCGCCCATCTTGTTGCGTTCTTCAATCGGAAGGCCGACCTCTCGCTCGCCATCCATCGATCGGCGCTTCTGTTCGGAGAAATCGAGCTTCTTGAAGTCCGCAACGATCTTCTCGTAGGACTCTTCCCTGTTGATCTTTGGATTGAACAGGCGAGCTTTGTACTCATCGCCATAGTTCATGATCATCTGGTCCACGCGCATGCGTGTCTCTTTCTCGACAAGGCTCGAATAATTGCGCGCTGAAATCGACGCGACCTGGTCGAGCTCGCCATCGCCGGCCGCAGCCGCCAATCCGCTGGCGCGATTGCGCCCAGCAATCTGCCCTTCGGTCGCTCTCGGCCCCTCCGCCGGTAGCATCAAGCCATTCATGCCATACTCCGCCAGGAACATCTGGCCTTGCTCCTTGGCAAGAAGCGTCCGGCCGATGTCCGAAAGCGAAACATTCTGGCTGTTGAAATAGGCGACCTGCTCAGCCGATGGCTTCGGAACCTTGATCAGCGGTTCCGCCTCGGTGCGGGAAAGGACCTCGACATCAGAGGACAGATCCCCGCCCGAAAGCTTCAATTTGCGCGCCAGGTTACCAATCAGATTGGCCCCACCGTGCGGCGATGCGATCCCCTGCATACGACCGGCTCCGTCTACGGCCCATCAAGGGCCCGTGAATACAAAAGAGTGATCCGCCTATCGGCGACCCACGACGATCCTTCAGAGGTGACCGCCTTACACTGGTCAACTCTACCGCCCAACGGCGAACTGGCAAGTGCTCATTCGGGCAATGTAAAGAGTCTTTTTCTGACGAATCGGGTAACACTACCCTATCTGCACTGTTACCCCATGCCGGACATATGAAGTCAATTGTCATAACAGAAAAGCCGAGCCAAGCCCGCAACGTGCAGGCCGCGGTGCGTAACAGCTACGGCACCATCTATCCTGCCAGCGGGCACGTCATCCGCACCAAGCTGCCCGCGGAACAAAACCCGAACTGGAAGTCCTGGACCTATGACCTGCTACTGCCGGCCACCGGATACTATGATTTCGTGCCGGACGCCGAGAACCCGTACAAACGGAAGGTCCTCGGCGAAATCCTCAAAGCGCTGAAAAGCGCCGACACCGTCTATATCGCAACCGATTGCGATCGCGAGGGGCAACTGATCGGGCAGGAGATCCTGAGCTATGCAGGCTTCCGCGGCACCGTCTTCCGGGTGATGTTCACCGCCGAGGATCCAATCACCCTCCAGAAGGCGTTCCAGAGCGCGAAACCGAACAGCCACTACCAGTCGCTTTACGATGCTGGCTTCGCGCGCCTCCAAGGCGATCAGATCTACAATCTGACCCTCACCCGAGTTGCGACCAAGGCTCTTGGCGATCCGTCCGCCAAGAAGGCGATCGGCATCGGCCGCGTCAAAACGCCGACGCTCGGAATCGTCTGTGCCCGCGAGCTCGAGATCGCAAATTTCAAGCCGCAGGACTATTTCGATGTGACCGCGTTGGTCGAAGCCAAGGACGCCGCGGGCAAGCCGGCCAAGGTCTTGCTATCAACCGCGCGGCCCGACGACAACCGCATCACGCTTCGCTCCGAGGCGGACGCAATCGCAAACGCCGCCAGGCTATTCAGCGGTCCGTTGGCGGTCGAAACCAAGCGACAAAACGTCAAGCCGCCGCGCCCCTTCGACCTTCCTTCCCTCCAAATTGCCGCCGGCGAACTCAAGATCTCGCCGAAGCGCACGGCGGAAATCGCGCAAGCGCTCTACGAGACTTACAAAATCACCACCTATCCGCGCGCGGAATCCCGCTATCTCCCCGAGGCACTCGTGAACGATGCAAAACGTGTCTTCGGCGATGTCGCACGCCTCCCATTCCTCAAGGGGCTGATCACCACGCCGCCTCTCACCCGTGTCGGCAAGGAATACACGTTCTCCGACAAGGGCCTGAATGGCGCCTCGCACCATGCGATCATCCCGAACCCCAACTGCCCCAACGGTGTTGGTACCGTCTACGGCAGCCTCACGGGTGACGAAAAGGCCGTCTTCGAGCTGATTGCTCGCCAATTTGCCGCGGCCTTGATGGACGACCTCATTCAGGACGTGACCACCATCAAGGCCCAGGTCAAGATCGGCGCCGCTCATGAACAGTTCGGCGCGTCAGGAACCGTGATGATCTATCCCGGCTGGCGCGCCGTCCTTCCCAAATTGAAAGACGATGAGGCCCTACCGTCGATCAAGGATCAGGAGATCGGCCACGCCATCGAAACCGAGGTGATCGCGCGCACTACGAAGCCGCCCCCGAGGTACTCCGAGCCTGGTCTCATCAAGGCGATGCAGGAGTCCTGGCGGTTCGTTCAGGACCAGACGGAAGCCGATCGCCTGAAGGAAGCCAAAGGAATCGGCACCGTCGCGACACGCGACAAGATCATCGAGGACCTGAAGAAACAGATGCTCCTCATGAAGCAGGGCTCGCACATCATCCCAACTGAAGCCGGCATGCAACTCTACCAGACCCTCGTCGCTGCCGCCCCGATCCTGGTCGATCCGGCCGAAACCGCTCGCATGGAAACCATGCTGGATGACGTTCTTACAAAGACGAAGTCCAGCCGGGAGGCAATTATCGATATCGCCGGCCGCGCGGCCAAGATCATTCCCGTGCTCCAAAAAGCTGGACAGTCGATTACAATCACCCAGAGCCGGACCGCAACCGCATCGGCTCGAAAAGCTCCGAGGGCGGGCTCGGCCAACACCAACCGGCCAGCCGGCACGGTCGCCGGCGCCCGCACACCCCAAGCCTCACGCCCCGCGCCAAACCCGACAGGATCTGCCCCGTCCAGCATCATGGCATTCGTCGTCACATACGACGACCGCGACAAAGCGAAGACCGCCGGCCTGCGCTGGGATCCCAACGCAAAGCATTGGTATGCACCTGACATTGACTGCGCCAAGCGCGCCGCTTCGATTTTCAAACGAAAAACCTGAATAACCATGCCCACCCGATTGGCTGACAATCTCCAACCATCGGCCCCCACAAAAAATGATCCAGGCTCACTCACCTGCCCAGTTGCTGCAGCTCGACCTGCCAACTCTCACGGAGCGATATATCCTCGCGGCGGCTGGCGCGAGCAGCAACGTCACGACCTACGAGACCCACCAGGTCCTGCTGAGGATGCAGGAGCCGAGCCGAGGTGAGTTCAGCATCGCGGAACTCGATCTTCGTCAGCACTACGAGCGCCATCTCCAGAAGGCGTTTCACATCCATACGGAGCCACTGACACCCGCCGCCGCTCGTGTCTTCGATGGGCCTTTCATCACCGGTCGCACGCTGATCATCACTGATGCCGGCGATCTTGCCTTTTCAGGTCAGGGCGATCGCCAGATCGTCGCCGGCAATGTCCTGATGATCGAAACGCCGCCGCGCCGCATGTACGACTTCGTCTATCGCGAAGGCTATGAAACCGTGCTTCCCCCGCACGTCGTAATGCGTGCGCACATCAAGATGCATGTCGCCAAAACCAATCAGGCCCTTGTCTATGTCGTCGGCGACAATCACGAAATCGAAGATTTCATCTCCGTCGTCCGCGACGACAATGTCATCGAGGACTTGATCCAATCCTGCCGGCGCGCCGTTCAGCGCGTCATTGACCACGACCCTCCCAAACCCGACATCACCGAAGATGCCCTCCTGATCGAAGAGCGCAACGGCAACCCTCCGCTGATCGTCGACGCCAATTCCAATGTCTTCCCCGTGATGCGCGACTATCTCGATGCTATCGCTGAAGAAAAGCGCGCCTCTGAACCACACAACAAGGCAAAGACGCTTCTCGATCAGTGCAAAATCGAGGTTCAAAAGCTGATGGCCGAGCATGAGACGAACCGCGTCATCATGCCCAACAAAACGCAGATCCTCCGAAAGCTCGTCAAAACCAAGGAATATACAAAGCCTTCCGGCAGTTACACCAGGCTGGACATCAAGCAGCCGGCTGCCTGAACCCTCCCTTGCGAGAGAAACCGGGCACTGCCCCCACGAAAAACGGACCTTTGCAATGACGACCGCCCAAGCCGCACACCAAGACATTCCGAACCTCGCGCCGACGAATATCAACGGCTCAATGATGACCCCGCAACAGCGCGAGCTGATCGAATCCAACGTCGACGATCGGTTCGTCAAGTCACGCTCCGGCGGCGGCAGCCAAAGCTTTCCCTATCTTCAGGAAACCTACCTGGTCTTGAAGCTCAACCAGATCTTCGGCGAGGACAATTGGTCGTTCGAACTGCCGAAGGACGAGATCCTTCGTCACGGCCCACAGAGGGTCAAGCAGTTCAATTATACCCTCAAGGCCTTCGAAGAGGTTGCCGGCCATTCCGTCACAGCCTCGGCGACCGGGAGGCTCACCGTCCGTGGACCCGACGGCCGGCTCGCCATCAAGCAGAACGTCGGCACTTGCACGCAAATCGGCAAGGAGGAACTCATCGGCGACACTTTCGAGCATGCCCTCAAGGGAGCCGCGACAGACGCGCTCAAACGATGCTGCAAACTGATTGGCACGGCATTCGGCCTCCTCATCGGCGAGCCCAATCGGGACAATTTCGCGCTCGAGGAAAATCCGGACCAGCCGATGGGCGGCAACGCGCCGACAAATAAGCCGTCCGGAAACCAAGCTTCCCAGCCGCCCAACGCCCAGAACCAGGCCGGCCGTCAACAAGCCCAGCCGGCAAACCGTCCGGCGCAACAACAGCAGGCCCAGACGACGCAACCGCCGGCCGCCCAGCGGCAACAGACCCAGCAGACTGCGAACAACACTGCGCCCTTGCGCGCGCAGGAACCGCCGGTCAATCCTCAAAAGCAAGCAGAAGGTGTCCGACCGTCCGAGCCGCCGGCCGTATCGACCGCGCCATCGACGATCGCCAACGATCACTCGGCAGCGACACTCTCGCCGGCAACCAATGGCGCCCTCTTCGATCCCTTCTTCGAGGAAGACCCGAAGTTTTCCGCCTACTCGACCGAGCACCTGCTCAAGGTTGGGATTCAGGAACACACTTCCATCCTCAAGAGCATCAACGGTCAAATCCACGGCGCGAAGGACCTGGCCGAGATCGATGCCGTCTTGCCAATCGTTCAGCGCTTCGAGAGCCTGATCAATGACCGCTCGATCACGCCAACACAGCAATATGCGAACTGGCTGCGAATCATGCTGAAACGGATGAATACCGTTGCAACTCGTCTCAGCGCAGAAGGCGGAGACAAGGCCCTCGGCGACCGCTACATCTCCACATTGACTGACGAAATCGCCGCATGACAGACGACATTGCAAAATCGATGGCCATCCTCCTGAACGGCTCGCGCGTGAAAACGCGCCGAGCCGCCGGGAATTTCATGGCCATATGTCCGGCCCATCAAGACGACACGCCGTCCCTCGGCATCCGCCGCGGGAAGAATGGCAAGCTGATGTACCGCTGCCATGCAGGCTGCACATTCCCCGCGATCCGCAAGGAGATCGAAAACCGCGGCTTCGACGCCTTCAACGGATTGCCGCTCGGATCCGGCCCGTCAAATTGTGTTGCCCAGGCCGTTCCCGCAGAACCGGCGGAGCTTCCTTATGCGCCATACCAAATGCCGAACTGGCTGACCCTAAAGGATGCCTTTGCCACTATCGCTGGCCGTGCCACCGAGCGTCGACATGTCTATCGTGATCTCGAGGGCCACCCGCTCATGACGGTCACCCTCACGCGGCTCCAAGGTGAGAAAGGAAAGCTCCAGAAGGTCTTCCTTTCCAGCACGCCACGGCTCTTCGAGGGCGAAATCATCATCGAGCAAAAAGCAAATCCAACACCCCGCCTTCCCTATGGTGCCGAACGCATCGGCCGCGAGGGCCCCGTCTTCGTCCTCGAAGGGGAGAAAAAGGCGGACGTTGTCAACGCCATCCTCAACGATCAATACACGGTTCTGTCCTCCTACGGGGCCAACCCGGAAGGGCTCGATCTATCCGACCTCGGTGATCGCGATCTTGTAATGATCATGGATCACGACGCCCCAGGCCTCGTTCAATCCTTCCGCTACGACGCCATCTGCAAAGGGCGGTTCGCGGCAACCAGCACCCCCTTCGCCCACGGCAGCTCTTTCGATATCGCCAATCTCGCGGAGGAACGGGAGGTGTCGGTGTCAACGCTCGCAATCTCTTTGCGCCGGCATGCGAAGATCGAGTTCGCCAAAACGAACTTCTTGAAGCGCGCCCTCACGGTCATGGAAGCCGGCAGGCGTATCGAAGTCGCAACGACTTGCGAGAAGACGGCCGAACAGATCCTCGGCCGCTTTTCCGACTCATGTCGGGTCACGCTTGAACGACCGAAGAAGGGCGAAGCCGCGACCGTCAAGCCTGGCATCCCACTACTAAGCCGCCGGGGCCAGGACGAGATGAAAACCGCATTTTCCTGGTTCAATACCGAAGTTGCCGGCGCCGTCATCGACATTCACAACCTTGAGCCAACCGATGAGGCCTTCATCTCGCGGACCGGATTTGCGGCGTTTCTCGGCAATATTGTGGAGAAACGGACGATCCAGTTCCGCACGCTCATCGATGCCTCTAACCACCTCCAACGCCTCGTCAACACCGCGAGGAGCATCGAGCGCCACAAGCGCAATGAGCTCGCGCAAAACGATGCATCCATGGATTGAATTACCGGATCAAATCCGCTAACACCGGCTAGCGCTGCCGGTCATAACAGTCGAGATCGCATCTATCATTGACGAATTAGCCGGATGTACGCCATTCGTCCGTGCGATCGACAGACCGGCAGCAGCCTTATCAATAAAATTCACCATCACTGATTTTCCGACTTTCAGTTTCAGGGATCTGTGCCAGATTCGACTGAACAGGTCGGATTCTGTTCGCGAATTCGCCTCGATAGGCATACGAGGACAAGAGTCATGGATTTCTTCAGCTATCAGATCAGCCAGCAACGGCGCGGCGGCGAAGGCCGCAGCAGCATGCCGGTCGCCGTTGTTGGTTTCGAGCATGGGCTCTCCGATCCCAATCGCCCGGCGCACGCAAACCCGATCGCAACCGCCGCCTCGCTGTTCCGATCGTTGCAGCAGCGCCTGACCGCAAGCGAACCTATGCTGAACGCGACCTGGCAGATGTTGGCCCATGAAGGCCGTTCAATCATCTCGCAGCAGACGACCACACGCATCAGCTCGGATGTCGACGGCCTGGCCGACCTCCAGATCCCGACGGACGCGCTCGAGGCAAATGTCCTCATGAGTGCCAAGAAGATCCAGCTCGATCAGCAGCTCGCCGAAACCCTCGTCGGCCAGCCGCTCGACCGGGCCCGGCGCGAGACCCAGGCCACCGCCGAACGCGAGGCGATGAGCAGCCTGCCTCAGGAGAATTTTTCCTCCGAGGCGGTCCGTCACGCCTATGAAAGCCCGGCTGGCCGGAATTATCGTTCCGCGGCCCAATCTGTCGCCGCGCTGGCGGTTCGCCACGCGGCAGACGAGAACCGCATCATCACCGAAGAAAACTCTCTCTTGAATGCCGACGAGCGCGTCGACCTCCTCAAGGGCGAAGACATCTTCAGGTCGTGGCGCCGGTCATTCGCCGTCGACGTCGAACAGTCCAACAAGAAATGGACCAATGATTATGCCGTCGTCATGGCGACCAACGAGGAGTCGGTGGTCATGAAGAAGTTTCTCGACATGGCCATCGACCACGTCGAAAAGCGCACCACTCCGACCCGCGACCAGCTCGCCGCCCAGATCGGCGGCATCCGCAATGACCTCGCCCGGCCACAAGTCCAGGCCGAGACGTTCACCGAGCAGCGCTCCTTCGAGAACGCTGCCGGCGGTGCCACCACGGTCGTCGACAAGGCCGGCGTGCGCTTGCGGACCATTCAGCCAGCAATCGACATGCGCCCGCACCAATGGAAGCGCCAGGCGATCATCGTCAATGGCGCCGACGTTGATCCGACGGTCGCCCTGCAGATGAAGACACGCCGTGTCGTCGGCATCGAAGGGCAGCCCTACTATGACAACGTCTCGGTCATCGCCGAAACGCTGAAGAAGGTCTCGCGCCAGCATGACAAGTTCGTTGAACGGCAGGCTCTGCTCGCCGAGAAGGCAGTCTATGCCGACGCGCGCAAGGACGGCACGGACCCAAAGAGCTTCGATGTCGTACAGCGGGCAGAAGATGCAGCTGACCGCGTCAAGAAGAACGCCTCCCTGAGCATCATCACTCACGCTCCGGCAGAGAGCGCCTTCGCACAGGCAGTCACCGCCGCCGCCAAACAGGTAGGCCTCGGCACCATCGACGGGCACATCACGGTTGGCCGTCATCGCCAAATCGTCATGACGGAAGCTCTCGGCCATCACGTTGACGGCGCCTTCCAGCGCGAGAACTTCCGGCGAACCGATATCAGCACGGCATTCACGATCGCCAAGGAAACCCGCCATGCGGTTCGGACACTCCCCGACGCCAAAACGGTCGCGGCCGCAATCCGGGCTGACGCGGTCTCCGCTACCGCCGAGAACCGCGCTGCGCTCGACAAGGCACTGGCGCCGCTCCGTGCGGTCTATGACAGCCAGGACAAGGCCAACCCTGAAGTAGTGCTCAAGGCGCTGCAGGCCTATCTGAAGCAGACTCCCATCACGAATTCCGCAGTCCGCGGCGTTCTGCAGACTGTCGAGCGCACCGACCTCAACTTCATGTCGGCCGGCGCCGCCAACGCTGCCGCCGATAAACTCATCGTGGTCGGCACGCGGCTCGAAAACTCGTCGCCGAACAACAAGGAGTTCCTGGAGAACCGCGCTCAGCAAGCGCTGATTGCAAACGCGGCTCTGACGCCCGATCGCATGATCGTCTTCGGCCGGACCCGTGCGAACGCCGGCAAGATGATGGACACCACGCTGGCCCGCATCATCCATCGTCGAGCACTTTCCGGACTGTCCATTCCGATGGGCGTCGACAACGATGGCAAGATCATCGGCAAACTGGCGCTCCTGGCGCAGGCCGCCGACTACGGCCGGACGATGAAGGAGGCCGCTCGGGAGACAACCAAGGCCGAAGCGCTGCGCACCAACGCGAGCTCCATCTCGCAGCGGACGATCCTCGAAGCCATCGGCGCCGAAAAGGCGAGCCTTGTGCTCACCCATTTCGCGACGGCGGCCGACGCCGTGCGTCACGCAGAAAACGTCTCGCGCAATCCGCGGGGCGCTGCGAAGTACGTTGAAGACAGCGGCATCCCGCTCGCCGCTCTGAAGGCCGCCAACAGCCTTCGCAGTGCGATGGGAAATGAACAGGCCTATCGTCGCATCAACGAACGCGCCCACGCCTCGAGCGCGGCCGCCGACGAGAACCGGAACTTCATCTACGCCGATCCCCGCGATCCGATCGTCGCAAAGAACGGCGCCCTTGCAATGATCGCCAGCATGGAAGGCTTCAGCAAGGCCGAAAAGACCATCGCGATCGTCGGAGACAATCGGCCGGTTACCATCGGCGAAGACGCCGCATTCTCGATCATGATCGAGAACCTGAAGAGCATGGCTCCAAAGGCTCGTATCGTGACCAACGCCGAGACGCCTATCGGGCAATCGATCCTGGAAGCATGCGCAAGGCACGATGTCGCCGCACTCGGCTTCATCGCTCGTGATGACCGCACCATGACGTCTAAAGACGACACGAAGATCATCGACGCCGGCATCGCGCTCGCCGAGAAAAATCTCGGCGGCATCGCTTCGCTCAACACCTATCTGAGCCACGAGAACCAGAAGATCAGCGAGCATGCCACCCGCGCTGCCCTCATCGTCGCCGACACCGTCATTCTCGCCCGTGGGCGCCAAACCGACATGGTCACCGCCATGGCAGCATCGCTTGCCCAGGATAAACCGTTCTTCGCCGGCCCGCGCATCGAGGCCATCGGCAATGGCTATTCCGGCAACGACCTCGCAAGCAAGGTGGGATCCTCGATCACCTCCTATATGCCGCTCGGTCGCGACAAGGAGGCAATGACCCTGCCGAATACGTCGATCGAGACCATCCGGGGCAGCCGCGAGTTAGTCGCCACGCTCACCATCGAAAATGCGGCCCGCCCTCTGGCGTCGAGAAAAGACTTTGCCGATCTCGCCCGGTCACTCGAGAAGCCCGATCGCTTCGTAACAAAGGGGAATGCTGTCGAACCCGTCTCTCGTAACCACGGCGGCATGCGCCTGGAGATCATGAGCCAGATCGACTTCACCATGATGAAGGATCCCACCTACGTCAAAGGTCTCGGTCTGAATCCCAGCGAGATCAAGAAGGCCCGGGAAATGCACATCGAACAGACCGTTTTCCAAGGCCTGTCGGACAAGATCGACCTGACCAACCTTCAGGTGCGCGCAAACGTCGCCGAGCATCTTGCTCGCAACTTCAAGGTCTCCTCCCGTGATGACCGCTCAAAAGGTCGCGAAGCCTGAGCGGATGATCCAGCGCAATGAAAAGGCCGGCTTCGCCGGTCTTTTCTCGTTCTAAACCGCAACGCTACGTCCCTCGACGGCCAACCAACAATTGGCCCCCTCTCAAGATTGGAAACACCATGAATGCCATGACCCCGATCACCCGAACCAAAAAGCCCGAGACGATCGCCGTTCTCAACATCACGGGCAGCCTCTACCTCCCGTCGTCGATCGCCCCCACGCCTGGCATCGAGCGCAGCGATCTCGACGCATTCTTGACCGGGGTCATCGGCCACCCGATCGCGGTCGACCAGATCAACAGCTTCGTGTTGCGCTCTCTCAAGAAGGGCGACGACCAGGTCATCGAAAGCTTCGACGACATTGTCTTCGACGCCGAAGGCCAGGAAGCCAAAGATCGCAAGGTCAACATCGCCCTCAAGACAACGGAACCCGCCACTGTCCATGTCCTGACCCTCATCGAAGGCAATCACCGACGCATCGTCGGCTCGTTCGAAAGCCTCGAGACCGCGGTGCAGATCGGCAACGCTTGGATGGAGCGCAAGCTCGAGCTGTAAGGCAATTCCCCCGACTAAGAGAGACCACAATGAACTTTTGGACTTCGTCCGACGCGTTCGCAGATATCCTCGACGATCTCGAACGCTATGAGGCCAACCAGGTCACCGACTTTCTGTCGGTGGACGGCCCGAACTCGGTCAGCAAAGCCCAAATGCTCCGCGGTCTCACCGACGAGCAGCGCGAAGCCGTTCTCGCGCCTGACGGCCCACTGCTCGTCCTCGCCGGCGCCGGCACCGGTAAGACCCGCGTTCTCACCACACGTATCGCTCATCGTCTGGAGCAAGGCGATATCCAGCCGGCACACGTCCTTGCGCTCACATTCACGCGCAAGGCAGCCAACGAAATGAAGGAACGCCTCGAGCGTCTCATTGGACTCGCCGCGCGGCCGATGGATATCGGCACCTTCCACGCCGTGTTCGCCCGCGCCATGCGTGACCTGGACGGCGCGTTCGGAGCTCCAACGCAGAGCACCATTCTCGACGAGAAGGATCAGCGTGCCCTACTCAAGGACGCGCTGAAGGAAGCAGGCTTCTTCAGCGATGTGCTCAACAATCACACGCCACAGCAAATCCTTGAGGCCATGGCGCACTTCCGCATGAAGCAGGCCTTCCCCGACAAAATCGCGGACGCGCCAGAGAAGATGAACGTGGACGCGATCTTCCGCGTCTACAGCCAGGCAAAAATTGCTGAGAACGTCCTCGACTATGACGACGTGCTCTTCCTCTACGACAAAGTTCTGGACCATCCGCGTGCACGTGAAAATGCATGCCTTCGCTGGCGGATGATCCTTGTCGACGAGTATCAGGACACCAATGCCGTTCAGGAGTCGATCCTGAAGAAGATCGCCTCCGCCCACATGAACATCACCTGTGTCGGCGACGACGACCAGTCGATCTATTCGTTCCGCCATGCGGACGTCAGAAACATTCTGGAGTTCGAGAACCGATGGCGCGGCGCCAAGATCACACGGCTGCAGCAGAACTTTCGATCCACCGCTCATATCCTGGCCGCCGCAAACCGGCTCATCGCGCATAATCGAATGCGCCACGGAAAGACGCTCGTTCCGACCAACGATCCCGGCAACGAGGTCGTCTCCTCGCGTTTCAATTCCGCTCCGGGCGAAGCCGACTTCGTCGCGGACGAGATCCTCAAGCTCATCGCTCAAGGCAAGCCCCGCAAGGAGATCGCGGTCATCTCGCGGACTGCCTCGGTTCTTCAACTCATCGAACAGCAGCTCATCCGCCGGCGTGTGCCCTACACGATCACTTCCGGCCGCCGCGTCGCGGATCGCATCGAGAGCAAGATCATCGCGGCCTATATCCGTGTTGCAATCAACCCGCTGGACGAGACCGCTTTGCTCTACGCCTTCGAATCCAAGAAGCGGAAGATGGGAGCAACCGGACTTGCAAGGCTCAAGGAGCAGGCAAGGGCCGCCCGCGTCGGCCTCGAAGAGATGATGCGCTCCTATGCCCAGTCAGGGGGCGAAATCGGTGCCAACGGCCAGCGCACGCCATCCTCGATTGAAAAGGCCCTTTCGCTCCACGAGTTCCTCGACGGCCTTGAGCGGGTCCGGGCCCAAATCTCCCTTCTGGCGCCGCCGATCGACATCGTCGACATCGTCATCGATATCTCCGAGATCAACGAAACGCTCGAAGCCGAGCGCAACCGCGGCACAGCCAAGAACGATCGGGAGCAGCGCGAGAACGCCGAGCGGAAATATCAGCAACAGAAGGCGAACATCGAGTCGCTGCGCATCGCCGCGTCCGAGGCGGAGACCATCGAGGATATGAGCGCCAACATCGTGCTGTCCTCAGATCGGGACGAACTCGCCAACGACGCAGTCTGGCTTGGCACCATTCACGCAGCAAAGGGCCTCGAATTCGACAGCGTCTTCCTGCCCGGGTTCGAGACCAACGTCATACCCTCGCCGCAGTCCGAAAGCGATGCGGACGCCATCGCGTCCGGCGGCGTCGAAGAGGAACGAAATCTCGCCTATGTGGCGATCACTCGCGCAAAGACGAACCTGGTCGTCAGCTACGCCGATAGCCGGATGGTCTATGGCAGGATCCAGGATGGTGGAGCGTCGCCCTTCCTCAAGGAAGCGCTTACCGAAGCAGCATAAGCTCAGCCTGAACCTTTTCTGCTCAACGGCCGCCGGTCCTCCGACCGACGGATGAAAGGATCGCGAGCGTGCCGATGTCGAGCCCCCTGTCCGCAACATTCACCAAAATGCCCGTTCCGTGCCTCACGCAGCTGCGAGAATATGGCTTCTCATCGGAAGAGCAATTTCTGACCCGCTATCCAGGCGGTCGATGCGACCAGTACCAACTCAACCGTCGCGAAGCTCTGATTCGATACTACCTCTTCGGCATGTGCGCAGTCTTCGCGCTCGCCTTGTATGATCGCACCCGCTGGCAGATCGTGGGCGTCTTTGACAGGCGAGAGAGGCGGGTGCCACGGCACCTCGCCTGCCGGCGGGCAAATGGTTGGTACAGCGACGCACGAGGCCCAGGCCTCACCGAAGCGATCCTCCTGGCTCCCTACAGAAGCCGTCCGAACGTTCACCTCGAAATCAGGGACATGGCGACGGTAGACGTCAAGGCCATCTTCCTGCGTCATCCCTACCACAACCATCAGGCGCGGTCAGTGCATCTCGACGCGCTGATACCAGGCCTTCCGAACCCCGGTTGACCAAAGCCATTGGCGCGCGGCCTAATGGCCGCACGCCAATCAGGGCAATGTCACGTTCGGATTGGTCGGGACGGCGCCGCGGCCGCGGCCCAACGCCCCGCGCGCGGCATTAAGCCCACGGACCGCCATACCAAGCCCGCCACCGGCAGCAGCGCCTCCCAGCATCGTCGCGATGCCGCCGAACATCATGCCACTATTCATCACCCGGCCGAAGGCAGCCTGGCCAGCCTGGCCCAAAGCCCCAATCTGCCCCAAAGCGTATCCGGTGACCTCAGCCGCCAAAATCTGCGTTGCCGACATCAAGCGCGTTGCCACAAGTGAGCCGGCAACGGCAAAGGCGACGAACTTGATCACCTTCGTCATGTTCGCCGCCGATGACAGATCATTCGTCGTCATCAGTTTGACAAGCGCCGTTACGACCGCCTGAACGTCGGTCGCGGCACCGGACAGGCCCAACCCCAACGAGAACGACAACATCAGGACGAACACGATCGTCACCGCCATCATGCCCGTGAAAATCAAATTGATCAGCACGAACAGCATGTTCGAGAAGATAATCCGCAGGGAATCCTTCGTACTTTCGAAGACGGCCAGTGCCAACAGAAAGGGCAGAAACATCGCCATAATCACGGAGATCAGAAGGCTCTCGACCAGCGCAAACCCAAAGTTCAGAAGGGCCATAAAGGCCGAGTACATCAAGAACACCCCGATCGCGACGAACATGATCGCGACGAACTTGTCAGCCCAGCTGGAATCCTTCGTGGGGTGGGTCGCCAGCATACCGCCAAGCAGAATGCCGACGGTGCTGGCGACGTGAACCCGGCAAGCGAGTTTCGACAGCTCTTCTGCCGGGGACACGAGCTTGCTCATTCCCCGGCTTGCCGGCGTGTCCGACGAACACGTGACGTCTTGAGGCCTATATCCAAAGGACTGCGACGCGGATTCCGCAAGGCTTGAACCGATCGAGGCGCCGGCTTGAATAGGCGGCCCAATGACAAAGTCGTAGGCGATGCTTGTCAAAACGCCGCTCGACGCCAAGATCGCTGCAACTACCGCAAAGCGGGCCACCGTCACCAACATCTTCGTCCGCATCAGGCTTACGCCCGAGATCACAGCCCGCAGCCCCATCCAGCAAATCGCAATCATTGTGAAAACGGACAGGAGGCCCAATAGAGAACCGCCGAACTTGTCGATCGAGGCATCGATCATCTTCTCGACGACGCTCATGGCGGTGACCGCGATATCGCAGACCCAACAGACCGTCGGGTCTCCAATGCCCGTCATCGAACCATTCGGCCCCATGTCCTGCGGACGATTAACATTCCCGGCGCCCGGAAATACCTGCGAAATCCAAGGAAAGGCACTTGGATTTCCCGTCGCGGATCCGCCGGTCTGACCACCCGATTGTGTTCCAGGCTGAGTACCTGGCTGCGTCCCTGGCTGCGTCCCTGGGCGTGTGTTCTGAGATGAATCGACAGGCCTGTTCGCGCTGTTTCCAAAATTGTCGCGCATGGCCTGATCGACACCGGCCGGCCGCTGCCCCCAGGTCGCCCAATTCTGGCGCGTATCGATATGGATGTGTCCGTTCTCGCCGTAAAACCCGATACCGCGAAATCCCGATTGGGCCGCGGCCGCGACAAGTCGGCCCTTGTCCTCGGGAGACATTCCCCGCGTCGAGATATCGAGCGCAGTCCCATGCTGATGCTGCGAGCCCGACGCCCCGCCGGCGGCTGCATTACGGCCTTCGTCGCGGAAGCCGCTCGAGATTGTAACTGGCCCGCCATAGATCTGCTGCATCCGCTCCAGCGCTTGGCGTGTCGCCGGGTTGACATTCTGATCAACCCCGGACTGCCAGGAAATCTGAGCCAGGGCCGAGCCAAGCCCGGCGATCACCCAAACGCACAAGGCGACAAAAAGTCGAAACCGACCGGTCATTCCGCCCTCACCGAGAACATGACGTCGCAGTTCAGCGCGGGCGCTCCATTCACAACAGCGCGCAGCTCTACGAGCCTGCGATGAGACTCAAATCGCGCGTAGACGCCATTTCGGCGCCGCTGATCCTCGTCCAAGGTCTGGGGCGCAAAGAAGCAGGCCTTCGTTTCAGAAAAGACGATACGCGGCTCAGCCAGGCCAACGACAACCGGGCAGCCAATCTTTGGCCGCGCGACCCCATCATTGGCCGGATCCGGCTCCATATCTTCCATGGCACAGCCCGGCAGATCCATGATCGCGACGCCAACCGCCGAGCGCCCGTCATGGAAACGGAAAACATGCGCCCGCCGTGCCTCTGGGAACCTTTCAAACAAGGGCAAAAAATCTCGGAACGAATCCGGCGGCGCCGCCGTTGAAACCACTCCAAGACGGACCCAATCAGCTGGCTGGGCCTTTGCCGGGCCAAGGCAAACCAGAGCCCCGACGAAGACCGCTCCACAAACACGTCCGAGCATCACCGCCCCCTCACGGCGCGCAAAGCAGTCTGCATGATGCCAGAAGCACCCGCGCCCACCAGCGAGCCTGCAACCATCGTGAACATGCCACCGAAGGCCATCGCAACCGACTGGAAGCGACCGAACCCGGCCTGAATCGCGCCGGCGGTCTCTCCCGTCTCGCCGCCGGCGTAAGCCGTCAATTCTACGGCCAGCTTCTGCGATGCAGTCATAACGTACGAGGCCATCATGGATCCGCAGATGGTGAACAATGCAAACTTAGCGAGCTTCGTCCAATCCGACCGCGAGTCCTGCATCGTCCCAACCATCGCCTTGAACGCTTCGACAATCTGATCCGGCGTACCGCTTGTCCCGAGGTTCAAACCAAGCCCCATGCTCAGAAGGATGATATAGGCCATGACCGTTGCACCGAGCCCAGCGAAGGCCAGCATGATCACCGAATAGAGTAGCATTCGAAGCGCTTCATGAAGGGAAGGTCTCGTCGACGGGAAAATAGCCGCCGCGATGATCAGAGGCGACATCGCCGCAACGACAGCGATCCTGATCAACGCCTCAAGCAGAGTGCCGCCGAACTTCACCAGCGCCATGAAGGACGTGTACATCAGGAAAATGCCCAATCCGATAATCGCTAGCGAAAACAACATGTCGAAAATGCCCCACAAGGCGAGCTTGTGGTCGAAAAGAACGCCGCCCAGCCTAATGCCGGTGGTACCTGCCATATGAACGCGGCAGGAAATGTCCGCGAGCGCCTGTGCCGCCGCCTGGCCGACTATCAAGTTCGCCGACTGAACGCTGTCATATGCACAACGCATCTCCGCGACCGCGGCGCCCAATGTCTGCGACGCTTTCGACGCCAGGTCCGAACCGATGCCGGCACCCAACTCAAGGGGAACACCAGTTCCCCACTCGATCACAAACTGCGAGCCGCCCTGAATCAGGGCGAATGCTACCGCAATAATTCCCAGTGACTGCGCGAGTGTTCTACCAAAGGCGCGGCCAGTCAAAAGTGCCGTAAACATCCGATAAATCAAAGAAAGGCTCGCGAGGATCACCAATAGTGGCATTAAGGGTTGAGCGATTTTCTCAAAGCCCGCGCGAGCGGCGGCACCGATCCCGCCAACCGCCGAGATCATAATCGTGCAAAGCCAACACTCCGTCGGCGGCCCTATCTCCATTCGAGCGCGACCACCCTGGTCTTCCGGAGCGATGTCTCCGATAGGGTCTCTTCTCGTGTCGACCGGCGTCGGAGTTGCCGTGCTCGGCTGACCCGTCGGCTGCGAGGTCGGTACCTCGGCCGGACCTGAGCACTCCGGGCGACCCGACGCCGCGTCACGCTGACCGGTGATTGCCGACACATCATAGCCAGATCCGCGAACAAGATATTTGGCGACGCACACTCCGTTCCCATCATTTGTCGAGGACGGTTGGCCAGGCACACATTGCATGCCGTTGCGAATAAAATTGGCCAGCTTGCCGTTGTTCCCACAACCAAACTGGCAAGCAAAGAGGATCGAACTCGCCGTCACTGTCGCGCAGCGCGAGCCATCGCAAACCTGCCGTCCAACAGCGTTCTGAAAGAACCCATTCCTGCTGGCCTGGGCATTCTGCTCCTGCATATACCGAGTCCAGGCGTTCACCTGAGCCGAAGGATCGGCCTTAAATTGCTCTCGTGAGCCAGAATAATAGCGTTCGAATGTCCCCGGGCAGAACTGAAAGGCGCCCACGCAGTTCGCCCAGTTTTGCGAACCCCAGTTACCCTCCGCGGCGGATACCGCCGCGCCGAAGGACGCCAGCGATCTGTCCATTCCAGCGCCAATCAGCTGGTTGCAGC
>BFBZ01000005.1_pt4 | contig 20337 bp, 20 predicted proteins | sample 1888401 | NCBI WGS metagenome assembly BFBZ01 (sample SAMD00112614, study PRJDB3348) | symbiont metagenome | host: Chara braunii | reverse complement strand
CATGTGCTGACCACCGCCGGCTACCGCGTCCATCTGCCCAAGCCGATCGACCGCAACCGTCCGCTGTGTTGTGGCCGCACCTTCCTGTCGGCCGGACTGGTCGATCAGGCCCGCGCCGAGCTCGACCGCGTGGTCGCGACGTTTACCCCGTTCGTCGCGCGTGGCGTTCCAATCATCGGCCTGGAACCGAGCTGCCTGCTGACCCTGCGCGATGAACTGCTGTCGCTGCGCAAGGATGAGTTGGCCGGGAAGATTGCGGCAAACGCCCTGCTGTTCGAGGAGTTTCTGGCGCGGGAGGCCAAGGCCGGACGGCTCGAGCTTCCGTTGTCCGCGATCGGCGGCAAGGCGCTGGTCCACGGACACTGCCATCAGAAATCGTTCGATGCGTTCAAGCCCGTGGAACAGGTGCTGCGCTTGATTCCGGATCTGACCGTCGAGACCATCGAGTCCAGTTGCTGCGGCATGGCCGGTGCATTCGGCTATGGCGCGGAGACCTATGACACATCGCTTGAGATGGCCGAAGCGTCCTTGCTGCCGGCCACACGAAAGGCGGCGCCCGACACGCTGATCGTCGCCGACGGGACCTCCTGTCGCCATCAGATCAAGGACGGCTCGGGCCGCCAGGCGCTCCATGTCGCGAGAATTCTCGCACTCAGCCTCGACAAGTCCCAGCGGGAAACCGCCTCAAGGCTCCACTGACACTCTTCAAACCAGCAAAGAGACAGAGATGACCACCCTGACGCTCGAAACCGCCCGCAAGATCGCCGATACCGTTCTGACCACGGCGACCGACAAGCAACTAAAGCCCATCGCGGTCGCGGTTCTCGACACCCGCGGCTGCGTCAAGTTCGCCGCCGCTCAGGACGGCACCAGTCTGCTCCGCGGCGAGATTGCTCACGGCAAGGCCTACGGCGCCCTGGCGCTTGGCATCGGCTCGCGCGCGATCTTCAAGCGGGCGAACGAGCAGCCCTATTTCGTCGATGCAGTGAACACACTCGCCCGCGGCGCCATCGTGCCGGTGCCCGGCGGCGTGCTGATCCAGGACGGCAGCGGCACGCTGCTCGGCGCAGTTGGAATCAGCGGCGACACCTCAGAAAACGATGAGAGCTGTGCAGTAACGGGCATCGAATCCGCGGGCCTGACGGCTAATATCGGCTGACGTTGTCCGCGGGCTTCCCCTCGCATTCTCACAACATCGCCGGAGCGCAGAGAATGACATTTCCAAATGCTTCACAGGCCCTGTCTCGCTTCACCGTGCTGGACCTGACCCGCGTCCGTTCCGGGCCGACAGCGGTCCGGCAACTGGCCGACTGGGGTGCCAATGTCATCAAGATCGAGGCGCCGACCGACGTCGCCGACGGCGAACAGCTCGGCGGCCCGCGCCATGGCGCCGACTTCCAGAACCTGCATCGCAACAAGCGCGCGATGACGCTGAACCTGAAGGATCCAAAGGGACAGGCCGTATTCAGACAGCTGGTGGCAAAAGCCGACGTGGTGGTGGAGAATTTCCGGCCCGACGTCAAAAAGAAGCTCGGCATCGACTACGACACCCTGCGCACCATCAATCCGCGACTCATCTACGCCAGTATTTCGGGTTTCGGCCAGGATGGTCCCTATCACAAGCGGCCGGGCTTCGATCAGATCGCGCAAGGCATGGGCGGGCTAATGTCGATCACCGGCGCGCCCGGACAAGGCCCGATGCGGGTCGGCATTCCCGTGGCCGATCTCACCGCGGGGTTGTTTTGCGCCATGGGCGTCCTCACCGCGCTGCTCGAGCGCGAGCAGTCCGGCCAGGGACAGTGGGTGCAGACGTCCCTGCTGCAGGCCCAGATCTTCATGCTCGATTTCCAGGCCGCGCGCTGGCTGATGCAGCAGGAGGTGCCGAAGCAGGCGGGCAACAACCACCCGACCAGCATCCCCACCGGCGTCTTCAAGACATCGGATGGTTACATCAACATTGCCGCCGCCGGGCACGCCATATGGGAGCGGTTGGCCCGCGCGATCGGTGCGCCGGAATTGCTGGACGACGACCGCTACGCCAGCGGCGCCAAACGCTCCGCCAACCGCGACACACTTAATGCCGCCATCGAACAGCGGACCGTCACCCGGCCCAGCGCCGAATGGGTCGACCTGCTGAACCAGGCCGGCGTGCCCTGCGGCCCGATCTACTCCGTCAATCAGATGTTCGACGATGCTCAGGTCCGGCACCTCGGCATCGCACAGCACGTCCCGAATGCCGAGGGACGCTCCATCAACCTTGTCGGCCAGCCGTTCACATTATCGCGAACACCCAGCCGTATGGCCGCCCGCCCTCCCGAAGCCGGCGAACACACCGCGGACGTGCTGTCGGAATTCGGGTTCAGCCCCGAAGAGATTGCAGAACTCAGGGACGGCAAGATCGTATAGAGAGGCACCGGCCGCTTCGCCTCGGGATCGAGCAGCCAGACCACCCATCCAGGCGCGCCTTGCGCCGCCACATCGACCGACCAGGAAACCGACATGTCGCAAACGGACAAGATGCTCTCGCGCAAGGACAAGGGCGTCGGCTACGTCATCTTCAACAATCCGGAACGGCATAACGCCGTATCCCTGGAGATGTGGAAGGCCTGCGTGGACATCCTCAACGGCTTTGCTGTCGATCCGGAAGTTCGCGTCGTGGTCCTGACCGGCGCCGGCGGCAAGGCGTTCGTCTCGGGCGCCGATATCTCCAAGTTCGCCGAGGAACGATCGTCAGAAGAAGCAGTCAAGATCTACAACAAGACCGTCGAAATCGGCTATGCCACGGTGCACGAATTTCCCAAGCCCACCATCGCGATGATCCGCGGCTATTGCATCGGCGGCGGCATGGGGCTGGCGAGCTGCTGCGACCTGCGCATCTGCTCCGACAACTCGAAGTTCGCGGTTCCAGCCGCGAAACTCGGGCTCGGCTATGCCTATCCCGGCGTCAAGCGCCTGATCGATATTGTTGGCCCCTCGTTCACCAAGGAGATTTTCTTCACCGCGCGCCAGTTCGATGCAGCGGAAGCCCGCGAAATGGGTTTGGTGAACCGTGTCGTCGAGGCCGACAAGCTGGAAGACTATGTCGGCGACTATGCGCAGATGATTTCAGCCAATGCGCCGCTGACGGTCGATTCCATCAAGTTCATTGTCGGCGAAGCGGTGAAGGATGCCGACAAGCGCGACATGCAGAAATGCGCCGACCTGGTGGCGAACTGCTTCGCCAGCAAGGACTATGAAGAAGGCCGCAAGGCGTTCATGGAAAAGCGCAAGCCGGTGTTTCAGGGGCGTTGAAGACGTCCCCGAGGTACGAGCGTAAAAAAGCAGAAGCCTGTATGGCGAGTTAGCCAGCGTAACCCGCCATTTCGTTTACCGCGTGCGGTGGCGGGTTACGCTTTCGGCTAACCCGCCCTTGTAACAGCGCTTGCTGTTTTTCGAGTCCTATCACCCCCACCGCGTCATTGCCGGGCTTGACCCGGCAATCCAGCTTTCTCAGCACATATGATGGGTCTGAAGCTGGATCACCGGGTCAAGCTCGGTGATGATGCAGAGAAAGTGGAAGCGCCTACTGTCTCGCTGCCTCGTAACGAAGAAAGACGTGGATGGCCCAGCGACTCGGCTTCGCCGAGTCACAGAAGACAAGCCCGGCCAGACACCTCTTCAGAAACACAAGCTCCTGCAGCGTCTTGCGCGCGCGTAGCCACTCCAACAACACGATGGCATCGACAAAGCTACTGTCCACGAACGATGCGCGCAATACCTCGCCCGCATCGAACGGCAGGAACGCGGTCTCGATGCAGATCTCCGCTGCCGGAAAACCCATCTTCCCGATGTGCTCGATCGCCGGCTGCATGGCGCCGACACTGGCGCGGCCGCGCTGCCCCATCACGCTTCCTGCAATCCAAGCGGGAGCCGGCACCGCCGATAATCGCCATGACTTCAGGCAAAATCAAACATTTCAAATAGTTGTCGACATAAGATAATTCGCATAAGGAGTTGATATCATCGCATGTCTTCTCGATCCCGAAAGGCTAAAATAAGTGTGGCGTCTGATCATAGCGATGATTGTCCTCGGCTGGACCTCGAACGGCGCCAAAAGCCAGCAACTCAATCCCCAACAACAGGCTTGGCTAGACCGCGATTTCCCCTCGGTGAAGAATACAATCGATGAAGTCCGTCAGATATACCGGCCCCAACTGCTGAAAGACCAACAAGATCTGATGGATTCGATAGTTGTCTCCATAAGGCGAGCCGACTGGGATATTTTTAATGTCTATGCCATTGCTCCGCCTCATGTTACCCAGCGAACGATCGTATTGAGCGCAGGCGCGTTATTCATCTATGACTTGGCAAATCGAGCTATGGTGGAAGCAACCAACTTACAAGATATGGACGCGTATGGTGATTATCTCACTCAACTGACGGACCACATACAAGCAGCGGCAACATCTTTTGTTGGCGGCCAAACCTTTCCAGTGATGCCCGGCTATTGCGAATTTCGAAAACACTCAGAAGCCGAATGCGCTGCACTGCGCGCACGGCCGGACTACGAGATTGGTTCGGACCTCCTGAAGTCGGGATCGATGGGCCTGATCTTCGGTCATGAATTGGGACACCACGTGTTTCACCACGACACGCAGCCGACGCGTCCGACAATCGAGAAGGAAGCTGAAGCTGACGACTTCGCGCTGAAGTTGATGATCCGCTCTGATCTGAATCCAGCTACAGCCTATGGCGTGTTTTTGATGTTCGCTGCACTCGAGGGCGCTCCGCCCGACAAGCCCCAGGAAAGGACGAGGCATCCATACGCTGCTTGTCGCTTTTCCAAGGCCTACAAACTCGCCTATTCCGAACTTTTGAAGGATCCGGGATACATTACGTATCTGAAGCAACGCGGCATTCTGCAGCAAGCCCAGGATGCAACGAATCAACTCATTGCCTCCTTGGACAAGGTGAAGTGCAATTGACCTAATGAATAGGGGCGAATTACTTCGTCGTTTCTCGCCCACGCCTTTAGAGTCATAGCCAGCGTGAATGCATGCCGTAACGTTCCGTCATGGTCCTTAGCGACTCGGCCAAGCCGAGTCGCTAAGCCGTCCACGTCTTCCTTGCTGAGATGCGGCGAAGAAAGACGTGGATGCCCGACACAAGGCCGGGCATGACAGAGAAAAATAGGCATAGGCGCGGCCCCTCCAAGCCTCCACCACATTCCACGCTCGATCTGTATCGCCGAAGCCTTCCCAGCCGCTCTCGGTCACTGCCACGGTGTCCTCGAACCTGACGAAGCCGCGGCGTGCTTCTTGGCTGACGAGACCCATGCTGTGGGCGCCGTCGCGCATTCGTTACGCGAACCGGCATCCCCTTCGCTCGAAAACGCTCGTGAATGCTGGATCACCCGCTTCCGCGGGCGATGACATCGTAAGAACGGCGCACTTCGTCAGGATGACGTATTCTGACCGTTCGCCCGACGATGCACGCGCGACATCAATCAGTGCGTCGGAGCCAACGCCCCCGTCAGCCAGCCGCCACAACGGTCTGACGCTGCTCGCCGAGACCCGCGATGCCAAGGCTGATCTTGTCGCCGGCCTTGAGGTATTTCGGCGGTTTCATGCCCATGCCGACCCCCGGAGGCGTGCCGGTGGTGATCACGTCGCCCGGCTCCAGGATCATGAACTGCGAGATGTAGTGCACCACGTGCGCCACGCCGAAGATCATGGTCTTGGTCGAACCGGTCTGCATCCGCGCGCCGTTGACATCGAGCCACATGTCAAGATTCTGGATGTCCGAGATCTCGTCGAGCGTCACCAGCCAGGGCCCGAGCGGTCCGAATGTCGGGCAGCCCTTGCCCTTGGTCCAGGTCCCGCCCCGCTCGATCTGGAACGCGCGCTCGGAGACGTCGTTGCAGATGCAGAGGCCGGCGACGTAATTGAGCGCGTCCTTCTCGTCGATATATGAGCAGGTGTCACCGATCACCACGGCAAGTTCGACCTCCCAATCGAGCTTGGTCGATCCGCGCGGAACCTGCACGTTGTCGTTCGGCCCGACAATGCAGGACGGCGCCTTGTTGAACAGGATCGGCTCTGGCGGAATGTCCGCGCCGGTCTCAGCCGCATGGTCCGCATAGTTCAGGCCCACCGCCACGAAATTCCGCGTGCTGCCGACGCAGGGCCCGAGGCGAGCACCCTCGGGCGCGAGCGGCAGCTTGTCGAGCTGCGCCTGCTTGAGTTTCGCAAGCGTCGTCCTGCTCAGGTTCGCCCCGCTGAAATCCGGAACGAGCGATGAGAGATCGCGAATCCGACCGTGGCCATCGACGATTCCCGGTTTTTCAGCTCCCGGCTGACCATATCTGACGAGTTTCACGTGATGTCTCCTTTTGTTGATGTCATTCGAATCGATCGTGGCTCGGTCTCAGATGCGGTAGAGGCGGGCTGCCGTCCCGGACAGGATCGCGTGCCGTTCTGTCTCGCTCAAATGATCGATCGACGCGCGGAATGCGGCGTAGAGCGTCCGATAATCGGCCCAGAGCTTCTCGATCGGAAAGTTGCTGCCGTAAAGACAACGATCCGCGCCGAAGATTTTGACGGTTTCCCTGATGATCGGCCCCATGACATCGGCCCGACAGGCGTGCACGAATGTCCCGAGCCCGGAGAGCTTGACATTCATGTTCGGTGCGGCCGCGAGCGCCTGCATCCCCTCGCGCCAGCGCTTCCAGCCTTCCTCCGACATGTCCTCCAGCATGCCGGCATGCTCCAGCACGAACACCGTATCCGGAAATGCCCGTGCCAGGGCCGCGCCATGCGCCATCTGGCTGGTGAACAGCTGAATCTCGAACAGCAGTCCATGGTCTGCGAGATGCGCGAACCCTTTGCGCCAGGCCGGATCGTTCATGACTTCGGGATGGGGCGCGAAGCTATACTGCGTATTCTCGTGCCAGTGCAATTGCTGACGGATGCCGCGGGTGGCCGGAAGCTGCACCAGGCGCTTGATCAGCGAGCCGCAGTCGGGATCGGCGAGATCGGCATGGGCCACATTGGCATGCGGCCAGCCTGTCGCGTCGGCGACCGACTGGACCCACTTCGCCTCATCGTAGCTCTGTCCGGCCGGCCAGTTGGTCTGCACATAGATCGACTTGATCACGTTGCAGCCGTCGGTGTCGGCGTGGAATTCCTCGATCGGATAATCCCTACAGATCGATTGATACGGCCCGAAAATGCGCGGCACCTGCGGCCCCGACAGCCATGTCAGATCTTTCAAACGCCAGATGTGATGATGGCCGTCGATAGTGGGAATCGGCTTCAATTGTTCATTCCTCTTTTTTGCGGACCGCGACAAGCCCGATCGATGTATTACGCCTTGTTGACCGGGAGTCCGGCCATCGCCTCGATGACGGTCGCGACCGCCGCCGTGTCCTGATCACCAAACCCCGAGGCAACCGCCGCATTGAACAAGGGCACGGCCGCCGAGAACATCGGCGTGGGGCACGCCAGCGAGTTGGCGAAGTCGGCGATCACCCGCATGTCCTTGCGCCACAGCTCGAGCGGCATGGTCCGGATCGGCAGGTAGGTGTCCGCGATCAGCATCTCCCCGCGCACATCAAGGGCGCGCGAGCCCGCGGCACCGTCGCTGACCACCGCAAACATCTGCGCCGGATCGAGACCGGCCTTGCGCGCCAGGGTAAAGGCTTCGCCCGCCACCACCGTATGCACCGCAACCATCAGATTGGCGACATACTTCATTTTTGAGCCGTTGCCGAACGCGCCGAGATAGTGCGGCGCGCGCGAAAAGCCGTTGAATACCGGCAGGCAGCGATCATAGGCTTCTTTCGACCCGCTGCCGTAGACCAGCACGTCGCGCTCCAGCGCCTGGCTGCCGGACCCCGACAAAGGGCAATCGAGCATGGTGATGCCGGATTCGGCCATTTGGTGTTGCGCAGCCGTCTTGTCGTCCAGGGTGAAGGTGCTGGTTTCAGCCACCACGCGATCGACGCGCGGCAATGTCTTCAGCTCCCTCACCACATCGAACAGGGCCGCCGCCGACGGCAGCGATGTGATCAGGATGTCGGCGCCCGATCCGACTTCAGCCACCGACGCCGCTGCTCGACCGCCCCGCGCGGCAAAGGCTTCGACGGCGCTCGGCAACACATCATATCCGATCACGGAAAATCCAGCGGCGATGAGATTCTTACTCATCGCCGATCCCATGATTCCGAGACCGATCATTCCAACTGTCTTGTCACGCTGATTTGACACAGGGGCAACCTATTCCGTGGTTCGTTCAGGCCTTGTGATGGCTCGACCAGAAGGCCGGCAGTTCAGTGCAATCTCTGCCGCCCCACCCTTCCTGGCTGGCTTGATCGTAGACCGCGAGCGTCTTCTCCGCCAACGGCAGCGAAAAACCAAGTGTCCTGGCTTCCGCCACCATGGTGCGGAAATCCTTGCGGATGGAATCGCAATCGAAGGTAGCCGAGCCCGAATCCTTGGACTGCAGGGCGAGTGCCACCGCCGAGCCGCGGGCCTTGAGCACGTTCGGGCCACCGGACGTATCGGCGAACAACTCGACCAGCCACGCAGGATCGAGATTGAGATGACGGCACAGCGCATAGGCCTCACCGAACGCCTGCCAGAAAATCCCCAGCGGAAGATTGATCGCGAGCTTCATGCTGGCCCCGGCGCCGATCGGCCCGACGAGATCGACACGCCGGCACAGCTGCTCCAGCAGCGGCTTGGCACGCGCGAAATCCTCAGCCGAGCCCCCTGCCACGCCCAGCAGCTTGCCGGACAAGGCCGGGCCGACCGTACCGCCGACCGGGCATTCGACCATGACAGCGCCTTTGGCAACGATCGTCTTCGCCAGGGCAACTTCAGTTGCTGGCTGAACCGTACTCATCTCGATGAACAGCTTTCCCGCAACATCTCCCGCCAACAAGCCGGCTGGTCCTTCATAGACGCTGGCAATGGCACTGGCATCGGTCAGGATGGTGATGACGGTCTCGACCTTTGCGGCCAAGTCACGCGCGGTCGCAGCAACATGGGCTCCCGCCTCCGACAGCACCTTCGCCTTGTCCGGATTCCTGTTCCAAACCATCACCTCATGGCCGACATCGATCAGCCGCCTGGCGATCGCACCGCCCATACGCCCCAATCCCGCAACACCGACTTTCATGCATCACTCCTGTTAACGTCCATGGAAGCGGGCTCAACCCCAGCCCACGCCTCCGCCAAACTCAGATGACCGTATCGGTTTCGGGGTCGATCACGTGCATATGCGCCATATGGGCGACAAGCCGGACCTTTTCGCCCGCGACAGGCACCGATGTCCCGGAATCGACCCGCCCGCTGATCGCCTCGCCACCGAGCTTGAAGAACACCATGGTTTCGGTGCCCATCGGCTCCACAACGTCGAGCACGGTGGAGAACTCGGAATAGATGCCGCGATCCGAACTGCGTGGCTCGGTGATATGCTCGGGCCGCAACCCGAAGATCAGCGATTTGCCCACCGCGGCCTCATAACGCTTGGTGTGGCTCTCCGGCACCGGGAACGATACCCCGCCCGCCAAACGCACGGTCAGAGCCGAGGCATTCCGCTCAAGGGCGCACGGCAGGAAGTTCATCGCCGGCGATCCCATGAAGCCCGCCACGAACCTGGTTTTCGGCGCGTGATAGAGCTCGTGCGGTGTGCCGACCTGCTCGATCCGCCCGCGGTTCATCACCACCACATAGTCGGCCAGGGTCATGGCTTCGATCTGGTCATGCGTGACATAGATCGTCGTGGTCTTCACCTGCTGGTGCACCCGCTTGATCTCCGTGCGCATCTGCACCCGCAGCTTGGCGTCAAGGTTGCTCAGGGGCTCATCGAACAGGAACACCTTCGGGTTGCGCACAATCGCCCGGCCCATCGCCACGCGCTGGCGTTGTCCGCCGGAGAGTTGCTTGGGACGACGTTGCAGCAGCTCGGAAATATCGAGAATACGGGCCGCGTTCTCGACATTGGTCTTGATCTCGGCTTTCGGCATGCCACGCAGCCGCAAGCCGAACGACATGTTCTGGAACACCGTCATGTGCGGATAGAGCGCATAGCTCTGGAACACCATGGCGATGTCGCGATTCTTCGGCGCCACGTCGTTGATGACGCGCCCGCCGATGCTGATCTCGCCCTCAGACACGTCCTCGAGGCCGGCGATCATCCGCAATGTCGTGGTCTTGCCGCACCCGGACGGGCCAACTAGCGCCACGAACTTGCTGTCGGGAATTTCCAGGCTTATCCCGCGGACGGCGTCATAATTGCCGTACCGCTTGATCACATTCCGCAACGCAACGTCCGCCATCAAATCAGTTCCTGTTTTGCATCTCGCTTTGTCGAACGCCGGTCATGCCGCTGACGCTCGCGCGCCCATCAGGGTCTCGAAAAATCCCTGGCGTTCGAGCGTGATGAGCGGATTGAGGTCGACCGCATCCTCCGGTGCCACGAACCTCGGCAGCGCCCCAACACGATGCAGGATCGCGGAGGCATTGCGCACGCCTTCCAGGCTCGGATACATCATGTCGCCCATGTAGCGGGCAAACAGCACCCAGGTCGGCCGCAACACGTCGATATCGGTCTCGCCGCTGTACTTGCGCAGCACATGGATGCCGAACTCCGCATCGCTGCGGAAACGATGCACCGCCTGGCAGAACGCACGGACATAGCGCAGGCCGACGTCCGGATTGGCTTTCATGAAGCCGCGGGTGCTGGCCGCGCAGCTGTTCTGGAACGAGACATCAAGCTGGCCGAAGTCCTCCACCACATGATACCCGCGCTTGGGCGCCTGGAAGGTTTCCGGCGCATGCATGATCGCCACATCGACGCGGCTCTGGTCGAGCAGAAGATCAAGCCGCGCGCCGTCATTGCCGACCACCACGATCTCGATGTCATCGATGGTCCAGCCCCAGCGATCGAACGCCATGATGATCGCGCATTCGTCGGCATCATTGCGGGCCGTCACACCCCAGCGTTTGCCGCGCAGGTCCTCACGGGTCTTGATGCCAGGTCGCGCGGCCACCTGTTGGGCGCTCCGCGAGATCGCCGAAGCCAGGACGACCGCGTCACCCTGATGCCGGGTATTGGCGAGCAGCAATTCCGCTCCCACCGCGTTGGTGAAGTGAGCTTCACCGGCAATCAGTGCCTTCAGCGAATTGCTGTGGCCGTGATACGGCACCAGTTCCGGCTCGAGGCCCTGCTCGCGGTAATAGCCGCCTTCCAGCGCCGCGAAAACCGGAGCAACGCCGGCGCCCCGATGAGGCATCGCGATCTTGATCTTGTCCACGTTGGTCTTCCCTGAGTTAGGTCGCGTTGAAACCGGTATCGACATTGATGGTGTGGCCGTTAATCCAGCGCGCCGCATCCGACGCCAGAAACAGCGTCGGCCCGACCAGCGCGTCGGCGGGCAATAATTCCCCCATCGGCATGCGCTGAAGAATCCGCTCGACGCGTTTCTGATCGCCCAGTACATCCTTGTTGAACGGTGTGATGGCGAAGCCGGGCGACAACGCATTGGTGGTAATGCCGTGCGGCCCCCACTCCACCGCCAGCCCACGGGTCAGCGCGATCACCCCGGCCTTGGCCGGGCTGTAGGCCGGATAACCGGGAATGCCGTGCAGCCCGGCATTGGAGGCGTAGTTGATGATGCGCCCGCTCTTCTGCACGATCATGACACGGCCGACCGCCTGGCAGGTGAGCCAGCAGGCTTTCAGATTGGCGTCCATCACCTCCTGCCACTCGGTGAGCGCATAATCGACCGACGGCTTGCGGATGATGTTGCCAACCAGGGTCACCAGCACATCGATCCGGCCGAAACGCTGTCGCGTGCTCTCGACGAATCCCGAAACCTGTTGCTCGTCGCAGAGGTCGACTGTCTGCATCAGAACGCCACCAGCCGATCCGGCGAGCTCCGAGGCCAGCTTGTCGAGCGCCCCGCTGCTGCGCGCGCATCCGGCCACATTGGCGCCCGCCTTTGCGAAGGCTTGCGCAACCGGATAACCGAGACCGCCGGTCGCGCCGGCCAGCAGGACCGTCTTGCCTGAGAAATCAAATGGATTGTCCAACGCCATGAAACTCGCCCTTGCCTTTCAAAACCAGTCAGCGCCGCCCGCAGACGGCTGTCCGTTTTTCGATCTTGCTTCTATTTCAGGCCGCTCAGGCCGAACCCGCGGTTAATGGATCGCTGCAGAATCGCGAACAGCAGAAACACCGGAATCGTCGCCAGAACGGCGATGACCATCTGCTCGGTGGGCGGGTTGCCGTAGTCCTCACCAAACTGCACCAGCCCCAGTGGGAAGGTGCGCAGCTTGTCGATCGACACCACGGTCAGCGGCCAGAGATACTGATCCCAGCTGTCGCGGAATGAAAAGATTGCCAGCACCGACAGCGCCGGCAGGCACTGCGGAATGATGATCTGCAACAAGATGCGGATTTCGCCGGCGCCATCGATCCGCGCCGCCTCGATGTAATCGGTCGGAATGGAGATGATGGACTGGCGCATCAGGAACACCCCGAAGGCGTCGATCAGCAACGGTGAGACGATGCCCTGGTAAGTGTTCATCCAATCGAACTTGTGAATCACCAGAAATGTCGGAACCAGTGTCACCTCGAGCGGCAGCATCAAGGTGCTGAGGATCAGCAGCAGCACCAGCCCCGAACCGCGGAAGTGGAATTTCGCCAGCCCATAACCAGCCAACGTGCAGAATACGACATTGCCGATCATCACCGACAGCGAGACGATGCCGCTGTTGATGAAGTACTGCACGAACGGCGCGCGGGAGATCGCGTTGGGATAATTCTCCAGATGCCAGACCGTTGGTATCCACTCGGTGCGAAGCTGGAACATTTTTTCGCCGGCCTGGAACGACATCACGGTCATCCACAGGATCGGAATCAGGAAGACGAACGCCAGCGCCGCGAGCAGCACCAGGCCGATTCCCTTCCGCATGCTCGGCAGGTGGCGCAGCAGGCGATCGATGCCATCCGGCCGCGTTGGAGTTGAATCGAGCGACGCCATCACATGTAAATCCGTTCGCTGCGTGAAAAGAGCCGTATCTGGAAACTGGTGAACACCAGCATGATGGCAAACAGCACCACCGAGATCGCAGCCGCCTGCCCCATCTTGAGATAAGAGAATCCGGTCTCGTAGATCAGCATCGACAGCACCCGCGTTGCGTTGCCCGGCCCCCCGCCCGTGATCAGGAACGGCATCAGGAAGATCCGCGCGCACAGCAAGGCCGAAACCACGACCACGAAGAAGATGGTCGGCATCAGCAGCGGCAGGGTGATATGGAAAAATCGCCGGAACGGCCCCGCGCCGTCGAGCTCGGCGGCTTCATAATAGTCGTCCGGCAACGCCAGCAGGGCTGCGAGAAACACCACCATGAAATATGGCGCGAACCGCCAGACCGTGACCATGATGATGGCCGGCATTGCGGTGTGTGAATTCGTCAGCCAGTCGATCCGGCCGAAGCCCAATGGCTGCAAGATCTGGTTGACCAGCCCATACGGGTGCAGAAGGAACCGCCAGACGAGACAGACCGCGATAATCGGCATCAGATTGGTCAGGAACATCGCGGTCATGCAGTAGCGGGCGCCGGGGATCCCGGTATTGATGGCGAGCGCCAGCAGCAGCCCGGCCACGGTGGTCAGAGCGGTCGATCCACCGATATAGAGCAGCGTGTTGAATAACGTTTCCCGAAAGATCGGGTCCGCCAGCAGTTCGCGGTAATTGTCCAGCCCGACGAAATGCGGTGTCGACACCATGTCGTAGGAGTTGAAGCTCAGCTCGATGGCCCACAGCATCGGTCCGTACTTGAAGACCGCGAAGAACAGCAGTGTGGGCAGTACGAAAGCGATGCCCCACAGGCGGGTCCGCTGGTTGTATTGCAGTTGCCAGAACCTGCGGGCCGCCGGCGGCCGCGACAGTTTCTCGCTCTCATAAGATCCGATCGACATCAGTTCAGTCATCCGGGATTCCAAGTCCAAATCTGCAACCGTCTCGATATCGGACCGGGCTCACAGCGGGCCCGGTCCGGTCGCTCAAGCGTCCAATCAGGCTTTCTTGTAGGCCGCGGTGGCACGATCCACCTCGGCGGCCGCTTCATCCAGCGTGGTCTTGATGTTGGACTTGCTGAGCATGACCTTCTGCACCGCGCGATGCATCGCATCCGCCAACTCGTTGAACACCAGCGTGCGCGGCAGGAAGACGCCGTCATCCTTGGCGCGGATGATCTCGTTCACGCTCGGGAATTTCTGCACCTCGGGATTGTCGGCCCAGCCGGTCTTCTTCGCGAGCGTAAAGGGGGCCGTGTCCTTCCAGCAGTCGACAAGGTCCGCCATCATGAATTTGTAGAGATCGTGCAGCGCTTCCTGCTTGTCGTCGGATGCCTTGGCATTAACGACCAGATTGAACCCGTAGGTCGTCGAAAGCCCCTTCCCGGTCTGCACGCCGGGGTACTGCACCGGGCGGAAGTATCGCTTCTCGGCCATTTCGGGGTTCTGCACCTTCACCAGATCGAGCGGCAACGGGTGGCAGAAGAACATCGACGAACGCTCTTTCAGAAAGTCCATTCCAGGAATGGGATTGGTCGCAATCGAATCCGCGGGATCCTCCGCACCATATTTTTGCGCGATCGATGCGCGGATCGTCATCGCCCGGATTCCGGCCTCGTTGTTGATGGTGCATTTGCCGGCGCTGTCGAACCACTGGCCGCCGGCCTGGATCAGGATCGGATTGTACTGGATCATGGTCCATTGCGCCGAGTGCATCGCGAACTTGAAGCCCTGGCGAACGAACTTGTCGCCGTCCTTGATGGTGAGCCGCTTCGCGATTTCACCGAGTTGATCCCAGTTTTGCGGCCAGTCCTTCTCGGCGTCGAGCCCGATCTCCTTGAACTGCTTGGCGTTCAGGTAGTTGCAATAGCCGTAGAACCACATCGGATAACCGTAGACCTTGCCATCCTTGGTGGCGCCGTCGACGAAGGCCTTGGCGAAATCTCCCGTGAACGATTCGTAGGACTCGTAGCCGAGACGCTTGATGTCGAGCGGCGCGAGCAATCCCTTGTCCAGCCAGGTCGGCATGAACCAGTCCTGGCTGACAAAACCATCCGGCGCTGTCCCGGTCGCAAAGCCGACACTGATCTTCTTGCCGAGATCGGCGAATGCGAACCACTGGAAGTCGATCTTGACGTGGGGATTCTGCTCCATGAACAGCTTGACGCGCTTGTGCACCCAGGGACGCTGCTGCGGATTGTCGAAGGTCCAGAAGCTGATGCTGACCGGCTTCTTGGTTTGCGCGAAGGCGCGTTGTGCCAGCGGCATGGATGCAGTTGCTCCAAGTCCGGCAGCGCCGATGCCGCCAACCACCTGGCGTCGCGTCGGATGTCCAGTCCCCGATTTCGTCATGGCCTTCTCCCTCGTTGGAGCCCGATCTTTTGCCGGGCTCTCCTGTTCTGCTGTGATGACGGTCTCTGTTCGCGCCGCAAAGTCGTCTCGTTCGTCCTGTCTATCCCTTGTTGTAACTGGCGGTCGCGCGATCGACTTCGGCCGCTGCAACATCCAGCGATTGCTGGATATCGGCGTTGGTGAGCATGATCTTCTGCACCGCGCGATGCATCGCGTCGGCCAGCTCGTTGAACACCAGGGTCCGCGGCAGGAACACACCCTGGTCAGTCGCGGTGATGATTTCATCGACATTGGGAAACTGCCGCACCAGCGGATGATCCCGCCAGCCGCTCTTGCGTGCCAAAGTGAACGGTGCAGTCGCCGCCCAGCAATCGATTGGATCACTGAAGATGAACTTGTAGAGATCGTGCAGGACCTCCTGCTTGTCTTGCGAGACCCGGGCGTTGATCACGAGGTTAAAACCATAGGTCGTCGAGATCCCCTTGCCGGGGACGACGCCCGGATACTGGACGGGGCGAAAATAGCCCTCTGCCCGCATCTTCGGATTTTCCGAACCGATCGTGGTCAAGGTTTGGGGCTGCCCCCAGAACATCGAGCAGCGCTCCTTCAGAAAATCCATCTGCGGGATCGGATTGGTCGCAATCGATTCCGCGGGATCTTCCGCACCGTACTTTTTTGCAATCGATGCCCGCAATGTCATCGCCTTCAGGCCGGCCGCATTGTTGACAGTGCATTTGCCCGAAGCATCGAACCACGATCCCCCGCATTCGATCAAAATCGGGTTGAACTGGATCATGGTCCATTGCGCGGTGTGCATCGCGAACTTGAAGCCCTGGCGGACGAACTTGTCGCCGTCTTTGATCGTCAACCGCTTCGCCACCTCGCCGAGATGCTCGAAGGATTGCGGCCAGTCTTTTTCAACATCGAGCCCGACGTCCCGAAAATGATTGGCGTTGAGATAGTTGCAGAAACCGTAGAACCAGGCCGGGTAACCGTAGACCTTCCCGTCCTTGGCGGCGCCATCGACGAAAGCCTTGGCGAAATCACCAACGAACGCATCGTAGGACGAATATCCGAGCCGCTGCACATCGAGTGGCGCAAGCAGTCCCTTGGCCATCCAGATCGGCATGAACCAGTCCTGACTGACAAAACCATCCGGCGCCGTGCCGGTCGCGAAGCCGACGCTGATCTTCTTGCCAAGGTCGCCGAACGTGAACCACTGGAAATCGATCTGGACGTTCGGGTTCTGCTCCATGAAGAGCTTGATGCGCTTGTGAAGCCACGGCCGCGTTTCCGGATTCTCATAGGTCCAGAAGCTGAGCTTCATTGGCGGCCTGGCCTGCGCAAAGACCTTTGAGGCCGGGGATGCCGCAGCAACACCGGCGCCCAATCCCATACCCCTGATGACGCTTCGCCGCGTCACGGTAGCGCTATGCGATCCGATCATTCACCCCTCCCTCCCGAGGAGATCAAAACTTGAATTCGCACCGTTGCTTTCGGTGTCCCATCCACGATTGTGGTCTCGTGGTTCTCACAAAATTTTTGCCATTCCCCGTTATGCGACGACGTTCCAGGTCCGGCCCGCATCGCCGAACCCTTCCCATCCGCCGTCGGTGACGGCGACGGTGTCCTCAAGCTTGATGAAGCCCCGTTTCGGGTGGTGCATCGTGGTTTCGATCGAGACCACCATCCCGCTCTCGAGCGCGCGATCCTCGTCATACCCGGGATAAGGCACCGGCCCCGTGCTGGTGAGGCGCGGCGCCTCGTGGCTGACCAGTCCCATGCCGTGAGCGAGAAACTCGAGACAGGGTGCGTTCGGCGTACTGTGCATCACAGCTTCCGCCCTCGCGAATATATCGCCGCCCCGCGCACCAGCCCGGATCGGCTGGCGCGCCGCCTGCTGGATGATTTCGATTTCAGCAAGCAGCTCTACCAGCTCGGAGTCCGGCTGACCTAGAATGCCCATGCGACAGAGGTCACCGATATAACCGTGATAGTTAGCCCCCGAATCCAGCGACATGATATCGCCCGCCCGCAATTGCTGATCCGAAGGCGCGCGGTTGAAACTGGTCCCCGCCGTGATCAGGCAATATTCGAAGACGAGATCACGACTCACCTCCTCCTGGCGCAGATGCCGAACCACCTCGTGCTTGGTCATTCCTGGCTTGGCCGCGGCAAACGCCGCCTGCATTGAGGCCACGACACGCTCGGACGCCTCTTTCAGAAAGGAGAGTTCCTCCACCGACTTGCGAGCCCGCAACCGCTCCAGCGGCACGGTGGCATCGACAATCTGGCCGCCGGTGAACGCCGATCGCAGCGCGTCAGCAGCATCCATCGGAAGAAACGCCGTTTCCACACCGATCCTGGCCGACGTGACGCCCATCTTGCCGATATGAGCGACCGCCAGTTGCGCGGCGCCAACACTGGTTCGACTCGACGTATCGACCGTCGGCATCCAGAACCGATTCAGCTCCTTCTCGTACTTCTCCAGCCCGTAACCGATGAACACCGCCTTGTCGGCCTGCCCTTTCGGATAGATCAGAACCGGCAGATACCGGCTGAGGCCGATCGCATCCATGTAGTCGAAAAAGAAGAAGCGATACCCGCCAAGCAGATACTGGACGTTGTGCTTGGATGTGGCGATCAGGATGTCGATGCCGGCCTGATCGAGCAGCGTATCGAGCTTGTCCGTACCAAACGGAATCCTGGAACCCAGGCTGGTGGATTGAATGTTCATTGCAGGACACCTTCCTCAACAACCGCGTCGCGATGCATCGGTTTGACCCGCGGCAAGCGCGCGCTTTCCGTGATGATGTATGCGTGTGAAAGGCCAAGGCTTGCCGGACCGGCAAGACCGCGCTCGATGAAGGCGCCGAGATGCCGGCCGAACTCCACCGCATCGATGTTGGGCTGCAGGCGCTCCTGCTCATAGTGCCGCAGCGCATCCGATACGGCATGGTGCGCCCGAAGACTTTGCGCCAAGGCCGCTGCATCTTGCGCGGCCTTCAGAACGCCGATCCCGACATGCGGGCGGCAGACGAAGGCCGCATCCCCCATCAATGCGACACGGCCGAACGCCATCTGCCGGGACTCGACATCACAGATCGGCTGCAGCAAGTGACGGTCCGCGCGCTGCACGACTTCGACGAACTGCGGCGGAAGATCGCGGGCGCCATCCTGCCGCATCGCCTCGATCGGCGCCTTGCGGATCAGCGGTGGTGGAATCGAATGCGTGTGCAACTGCCCGCTGTCGTCCGTCAGCAGGCTGTCGAGATCGCTGCCTTCGGCGACATGGCGATACCAAAGGAAATTATAGCGGCGGCGTCCGGGAACGATCGAACCATCCTGCCCGGACAGTGGATAGCCGATGAACTGTCCGCCCGGCGGAAAGCAGAAGCTGTAATTGTCGAACGTCTCGGCCATGAACTGCGGCGACAGATCGGCCTCATCGATCACCCCGCGCCAGGCGACGTAGCCGCCGTAGGCCGGCACGATGTCGGGGGCGAACACCCCGCGGACCCTGGAGCGAATCCCGTCGGCGCCGATGACCAGATCGGCCGCGACCGACTGGCCGTTCGACAGCAGCGCCACCGCACCGTCATCGCTCTGATCGATATCAAGCAGTTCGACGCCGAGATGGTAATGCTGCGCCGGAAATGCGGAATGAAGCAGATTGAAAATCAGATTCCACGAGGTGAGATACTGCGGATAGTCGACGCGCGCGAGTTCGTTGCCGTAGCGATCGAACGCGATGCGGCCACGGACGTCGATGCCGACCGGACGATCGGTCGTCACCGCGATCGCCCGCAGAACCGCTGTCAGTTCCGCATGACCGGCGATGCCGGCACCCCTGGCCTCCAACCCGCGGCTGACACGTTCGAAGATGTCGACCTGCCATCCTTGGCGGATCAGCATGTTGCCGACAAAAAGTCCGCCCACCGAACCGCCGGCAATCACAGCCTTGGGTTGGCGGGCGATACGTGTCACGGCCACACCTGACTTCGCGCATCAGACAAATCACGCGCGGCGGCCATTACGGTCTCGCGACCACTCCCTCCACCGCCATGATTGCTGAAAGCCGGCACTGCTTTTCCTCCGATTTTCTTTTTCCGAAAGCCTAGACGCTCGATCGATAATGCGTCAAGGATTTTCGAAACTATTGCACTCAAGGCAAAATATTGTGAGAATTACCTTATGATCGCGATTGGAGACGTATCCCGCACCCTGGCCGACGAGGCCTATTCCCGCATTCGCGAGGCAATGCATGCCGGGCGGCTGAAGCCCGGGCAAAAGCTGCGTTTCGCCGAATTGCAGGAATTGACCGACACCAGCGTCACGCCGGTACGCGAGGCGCTGGCCCGACTGACCGCCGAGGGCTTCACCGAACTGGAAGGCCACCGCGGCTATCGCGTCGCGCCTGTGTCGTCGAAAGACCTGTGGGACATCGCGCGCAATCGCCAGCGGCTCGAAGCCGAGGCGCTGCGACTGTCGATCGAGCACGGCGACGAACACTGGGAGGCTCAGTTGGTCAGCGCGCATCATCTGCTGACGCGGATGGATCGCGAGCGCGCCGACCTCCCCACCGCCGTCGACGAGGAATGGGAAAAGCGCCACGAAGCCTTCCATGGGGCCTTGATCGCGGCCTGCGAATCCAAGGTGCTGCTCGGCTTCTGCAGCCAGTTGTCGGCACGCGCCAACCGCTATCGGCGGCTGTCGATCACCGTGCCCGACATTCCACGCGATGTCCGCACCGAACACCGGCTGATTTTCGAGGCGACGATCCAGCGCGATGCAATGACCGCAACAGACCTGCTGCAGGACCATTTCGAGAAAACCGCCCAGATGGTCGACGAACTGCTCCGGCATAGATGGTGAGCGCCCGCACGGCGACAGACTGCCCAACACCCAGGCTTTCAA
>BFBZ01001031.1_pt1 | contig 20361 bp, 16 predicted proteins | sample 1888401 | NCBI WGS metagenome assembly BFBZ01 (sample SAMD00112614, study PRJDB3348) | symbiont metagenome | host: Chara braunii | reverse complement strand
GGCGGTGCGGCTGTCCCGACGCTGATGAAGGCCGATCGCAATGGCTTCTTCTTCGTGGCCAACCGCGAGACCGGCAAGGTGATCTCGGCCGAGAAATACGTCTTCGCCAACTGGGCGCAGAAATGGGACACCTCGACGTTGCGCGCGGTCGAGGATCCGGACAAACGGCCGGGCCCCGGACATCCCGTCAAGGACGTCTGCCCGAACCTGATCGGCGGCAAGAACTGGCAGCCGATGTCGTACAATCCGGACACCGGCCTGGTCTACATCCCGGCGAACAATGTCTGCATGGACTGGTCGGTCAGCGACGTCTCGTACAAGCGCGGCGTGTTCTATCTCGGTGCGGAATTCCCGACCAAGGAAGGCCCCGGCGGGTTTCTCGGTGAGCTCATCGCCTGGGATCCCGTGAACAACAAGAAGGTCTGGTCGATCCAGGAAGACCTTCCGTTCAACGGCGGCACGCTGAGCACCGCCGGCGGCTTGGTGTTCTCCGGCAATCTTCACGGCGACTTCCGCGCCATCGACGCCAAGACCGGCAAGATTCTGTGGAAGAAGAATCTCGGCTCCGGCATCGGCGCCGGTCCGGTGACCTATTCGGTCGACGGCAAGCAGTACGTCGCCGTCGTCGTCGGCCGCACCGCCTCGATCCCGGCGTTCCTGGGCGAGATCGGCAAGAAGATGACAAACGCTGCTCCCGAGGGCGGCGCCCTGTTCGTGTTCGCGGTCCAATAACCGCAACGCTCGCGACGGCTGCGCGTGGCCCCGGCCGCGGGGACACGCGCGGCGTTCAGCCAATCCGCTTCAAGCGGACGAAGACGGCCGGCCGCGAGACCGAGCCGTACAAACAGATAAACAAGACCTGAGGGATCGAGGATGCGCCTGAATCGCCGTCAGACTGGCTCGAATTGGCGGGCCGCCGCCGAACTGGCAGCAAGCGCGACGGCTCTCGTCGCCTTGGTGGCCTCCACCGTGCTGGCCGCGTCGGCGGCGAGCCTGGCCAACGAGGCGGAGCCGCTGCGGCTTTGTGCGGATCCGACCAATCTTCCGTTTTCGAGCGACAATCCAACGCAGCCGGGATTCTATCTCGAGGTTGGCCAGGCGCTGTCGCGTGAGCTCGGCCGCCCCGTGACGTATGATTGGTACAAATCCTATTTCGGCAAGCGAACCGTGCGCGTGACGCTGCTGGGCAAGCAGTGCGACGCGATGATCGGCCTGCCGCTGTCAGCGGACTTCATGGGACCGGCCGTGATCTTCTCGAAGAAGATCGCGACCGAGACCTACGCGCTCGTCAGCCGCGGAACGTTGGTGGTCCATGGCATCGACGACCTTCGAGGCAAGCGCGTCGCGGTGCAATACCAGACCACGCCGCAAAATCTGCTGGCCCAGCGCGACGACATCGAGAAGGTGACGGTGCTGACACCGGACGAAGGCTTGGCGGCGCTGGCCCACGGCAAGGCCGACATCGCCTTCATCTGGGGGCCGGTTGCAGGCTGGCTGAACAAGACGATCTACCAGAGCAGCTTCCGGATCCAGCCGGTCGAGGGCGACGGTCTGTCCTGGGATGCCGCGATCGGCCTTGCCAAAAGCTCCACGCAATTGCGCGATCAGATCGACGCCGCGCTGCCGCAGCTCGCACCGCGGATCGCCGAGCTGGCGGTCAAATACGGGCTGCCGGGCGAGCCGTCGATCAGGCTCGGCGCCGTGCCGCGCCCGATCAGGCTGGCGTCGACGACTGACCCTGCTCAGCTTCTCCGCCAGCCGGTCGCCGAGGCCGCCGTGATGAGGGTTTCGGACTCGACTGCGAGCGAGTCGAAGACCGAGGCGGTGACGCTGGGCAAAGAGATCTTCAACGGCACCTGCGCGCATTGTCACGGACCCGACGCCGTGCAGGCGGAACGGCGCATCGACCTGCGACGGCTGCGGACCCGCTACGGCGAGGACATGCGCGACAAATTTTGGACCACCGTGCATGAAGGCCGTCCCTCCAAGGGCATGCCCGCCTGGAAGGAGGTCTTTACCGACGACCAGTTCGAGAGCATCTATACGTTCCTGCTGACCGTGCAGTCGTCAGAAACGGCAAATTGAAGGAGGGGCACCGGCCGACACGATCTGCCGGATCCACCCGGCACGTGCTGGCGGCGAGTGAAGGTCGGACATGACGCGCTTTCTGATCATCGACGATCATCCGCTGTTTCGCGAAGCTCTCGGCAATGCGGTGCGTCTGGCGCATCCCGACGCCGAGATCTTCGAGGCGCTGTCGATTGCCGATGCGCTCACCACCCTCGCAATGAAACCCGACATCGACCTGGCGCTGCTCGACCTGACGCTGCCCGATGCCATGGGCTTCTCGGGATTCCAGCGGCTTCGCGCCGCGTATCCGCGGCTTCCAGTCGCGATCGTCTCGAGTGAAGAGGACCAGAACGTCGTGCGCGAGGCGCTTTCGCTCGGCGCGGCCGGCTATCTGCCGAAGTCGACCTCGAAGCGTGAGCTGACGTCCGCGATCGAGCGCGTGCTCAGCGGCTCGATCTCGGTTCCGAAAGACTTCGTGCCCGTCGTCGAGCGCCACGGGAAGGGGTCATCTCGCGCGCTGCAGGCGCGTCTCGAGGAGCTGACGCCACAACAGCTTCGCGTCCTCGACCTGATCAGGCGTGGCTATCAGAACCGGGAAATCGCCAGCGAGCTTCAGCTTGCGGAGTCGACCGTCAAGGCGCACATCACCGAGATCCTGAGAAAACTCCGTCTGTTCAGCCGCAACAAGGCCGTCATCGAGATCGGCAAGATCGCGCTGAACGTGCCGGCCGACCGGCAGGGATCGCGCACCGCTTCGGGTCGAAAGCACCCGTAGCGAATTGTTGCGCCGCACGACTCCACGGCCACCGCAGGCGTGGCGACGTCGATGGCGTCGTGGTCGTTGATTGATGCCAACCAACGCGGTATCGCTGATGCTCCGGTTCTGACGTTCCTTCGAAGACGCAGCCCGCACGCTGGTTGAATGTCGGATCCGCGACACTGAATGATCCGGATCTTCGATCCGGCCGGGGGAGGCAGGCACGTGGCTCGATTGCTCATCGTCGAGGACCATCCGCTGTTTCGGGAGGCGCTGGAGAGCGCGATCCGCGCCGCTCTGGCTGATGCCGAGATGTGCGAGGCGACGTCCGTCGACATGGCCGTCGGGCTTCTTTCATCTCCGCCGAGATTCGACCTGATCCTGCTCGACCTCTCGACACCCGGAACGACCGGACTCTCCGGCGTCATCCGCATCCGCAAGACCGCGCCGCGCACACCGATCCTGGTGGTTTCCGCGCATCGGGACCCGGACCTCGTCGCCCATGTTCTCGCGCTGGGTGTCTCCGGCTACATCTCGAAGTCGACTTCGAAGCAGCAACTTGCCGACGCGATCAAGGCCGTGCTGCGGGGCGAGGTCCATGTTGAAGGCGGCTCCCTCTGCGCCAGTGCGCGCCGTGGCCGACTTCCTGCTCAGGACCTCCTGAAGCGTCTTCACGAGCTGACGCCGCAGCAACTGCGCGTGCTCGACCTGATCCGCCGCGGACTGCAGAACAAGCAGATCGCCTATGAGCTCGGGATCTGCGAGACGACGGTGAAGGTCCACGTCTCGGAGATCCTGCGCAAGCTTCGCGTCATGAGCAGGACCAAGGCCATCATCGAGATGGAAAAGATCGACTTCGTGAACCTCATCGGCGAGCCGCGCACGCCGGCTCGGGCAAACGGCGCTGAGGCGCTCAAGACAGCAAGAACGACAACAGCGCGCGAAGCTCCGCAGGCCTGACCGGCTTGGTCAAGATCTCGAGCCCGTATTGGCTTGCTTCCCTGGCTGCGTCTTCGGAATAGTCGGCCGTCACGATCATGGCCGCAACATCTCGGCCGAGGAATTGCCTGATGTCCCGGATGGCGGCAAGCCCGCTCTCGTCGCCATCCAGGTGGAGATCCGCGATGATCGTCTCGGGGACCGCCCCGAGCGCACTCAAACGCTGCAAAGCGTCATTCAGCGACGCCGTCGCCACGACGTCGCAGCCCCATTTTTCCAACAGACTGACCATGGCCTCGGCGGTGGCCAGGTCGTTTTCGATCAGCAGGATCTTGGCGCCTTCGAGCCCGCCATAGTCGTGGTCGACGTGATCCGCAGGATGCGGATCCGGCAGTACGGCTGCCGGGTCGGCGCGGTCGAGCTCGAGCTTGAATGTGGACCCATGTCCAACCCGCGAAGCCAGCCCGACCTCATGGTCCAATGCCTTGGCGAAGCGGCGGACGATCGACAGGCCCAGCCCGAAGCCGGCTTGATCCTCGGCGCTCGGCTGACCGCGCTGGAATTCGAGAAAGATCGCTTCTTGTTGCGGTTTGGGAATGCCCGGGCCGGTGTCGTGGACCTCGATGCGAACCCGGCCTGCTCCCGGCCCCGGCCGGCATCCCATGACGACGCCGCCTCGCCGCGTGTAGCGCAGAGAGTTGGCGAGGAGGTTCTGCAAGATGCGCCGCAGCATCATGGCATCCGAGACCACGGCGATCGAGCACGGACAAATGCGCAGGGACAACCCGCGTTTGGCCGCGATCGGGGCGAATTCGCGTTCGAGCGGCTCGAACAGGGTCGAAAGCAGAACGGGCCTGACATCGGGGCGCAGGGCTCCGGCATCGAGCTTGGCAATCTCCAGCAGGGATCGCAGCAGATCCTCGAGCATGGCCAGCGAATGGTCGACCTGGCCGACCATGGCCGTTCCGCGATCGGACGAGACTTCGTCCGCCAAGGTCGAGAGCGTGAGCCGCGCGGCGTTGAGCGGCTGAAGCAGATCATGCGTAACGGAGATGAGAACCGAGGATTTCAGGGAGCTGGCCGCTTCAGCCTGCTGCTTGGCCCGAAAGAGGTCCTTGTTGGCGGTTTCGATCGAACGCAGCGCATCACGCAGCTGGCGCGTCCGCTCGCGCACCTGCTGATCGAGCGCGATCGCCGTTTCGAACAGCGAGAACGCATTGAACTGCTGGTCCATCGAGCGTTCGACCCGGGACATCAGCGCGGCGTTGATCTTCCTGAGCTTGGCCGCCTCGCGCTGCAGGTCTTCCGGAGACCCCGCGGCGGTCATGGCTGCGCCGCTCCACGTTTGCCGATCGCGACCCCGGTCAGCGTCTGATTGACGTGCATTGAACCGTACTGCTCGCCATAGGTATGGAATCCGACGATCCGGTTGTCGCGATAGAGATCGGACATTTCCCGCGCAAACTGATGCTGCTCTGCGTCAAGACGCCTGAGGATGCACTCGAAACCGATGAAGATCGAGACCTCGCCGATCTCGTCGCGGACCTCGGCCAGCATCTCGCGGGCGGCCGCCACGGAGTTGCGTGACCTCGCCGCCGTCAGCACCATTCCTTCGTCGATCGCGCAGAAGAACCGGAGCGAGCCGTCAGGGCTGACGCGCTGAATCGAGCGCGCGAAATAGGAGCCTCCCACGCGCACCAGGACCGGATGGGCCGCAAACAGGAACGGGTCGAGCTCGGAATCGGCTATTCCGATCGCGCGACAATATTCCTCCGCCGCCGGCTCGGCATTGAGCTGCTTGACGATACGCTGCTCGAGATCGGCCTCCGTCACCACCATCTTGGTCGAGGTCGGCTCGAAATTGTCGCATTTGAACAGCCGGAACGGCAATGACGTCCTGATCAGGATCAGCAAGGCCATGTCCGTGTGGGCCTTGCCGTCGTGAAAGACCCAGGTGCGCTCGAACCGCAGACCGTCGCCGGCCGACCCGCCAACCAGGGGAATGTTGTCGAGCGAGGCGTAGATCGCCGACATGATCGCCTCTTCGCGCTGGCACATGCCGTCGATCAGGACGAGCCCGAATACGCCGTCGTCGTCGCGACCACCGTGCCGCGACAGGTCCTGCCTCATCTGGTTGCCGAGGCGACGTCCTTCATCGACGCGAAAGCCCGACAACCCGAAGATGGGCTGTGCGAATACCGTGAAATCCTCGGCGGCAAATCCGAGAGCGACGACGCTGTTGTCGTCCCAGCCATCGGGCGACAGCTCTCCGGCCGTCGTACAGCCGTATACGGGGACGTCCGCAAGACGGGTCGTCACCTCCACCATGAACTCGTTTGGATCGTAGTGGGGCGACAGGAAGATCAGCACCATCGCCAACCCGTCGGCCGGCAACTGGCCGCAGATGTCGGCCGCCGCAGCAGCCTCCGTCGCAGCCTTGGACTTTGCAGCAGTCACGCCAGACGGACGCGGGGGCCGAGGATCGGCGTCTCCCATCGGGCACCTCCCAGAACGACACTTTGGGTTGTTGGTGATCGTTCGTTTTTTTAGAAGATTAGGCCAATTGAGCAGCAACGGCAACCGCGCGGCTTGATCCAGGACAAGGACTTGGGCCGGGCTGTCGTCCGATCATCCGCGCGGATCTGCTCACCGCGCCTGGCCCGGGGGGCTGGCCCGCGCCCGCTCCGGATCGAAAAGGGAAAGATTTCGCATGCTCCGCCGCATCGCTCTTGTCGCCGTTCTCGCCTGCCTGGCACCGAGCGCCCGCGCGCTCGACGGAAATCCGGCCGCCGGGAAAAGCATCTTCCAGCGCATCTGCCAGAACTGCCACTCTGCCGAGATCGGCGTCAACAAGGTCGGCCCGAGCCTCTGGAACATCGTTGGACGGCAGCCAGCGGCTGTGCCGGACTACGCCTATTCGGAGAGCATGAAAAAGAACAATGCGCCTTGGACCGCGACGGCACTGGATGCCTATATCGCCGATCCTCGCGGGGACGTTCACGGCGTCAAGATGTATTTCAAAGGATTGGCGGACGCGAAGGAGCGGGCCGACGTCGTCGCCTATCTGTCGACTCTGAAATAGCGTAGCCGGGGAAGCTGGCGATTTTGCCGACGCTGCAGGCCGCGCTGTTGGAAAAGAGCCGCTCACCGATTCCGACTGGCATCGTGGGCGCGCTGGCCCAGGGCATCATCGCTATGAGCGGGTTGGGTGTCGGGCCGGCGCTTCTGCAAGCGGTTTTGAGGCTGCGGGTACCAGGCATGTCACGATGAGCTTGGATCACCCTTCTTTCGAAGCGAAAGCTTCAGGGCGACGCCCCCAATTCGCGAATCCTCGATCCACAGTCGGCCATCATAGAGGCTGGTCAGGTCGCGGGCGATCGCCAGACCGAGCCCAGTGCCCGGCTTCGCGTCGTCAAGTCTCGTGCCCACGTCGAACACGCGCATTCGGTGTTCCACTGGAATGCCGGGTCCGTCGTCCTCAACCGTGATCAAGACGGTGCTGTCGAGATCCTCGATCGAAATCACGACGCGGTCACGTGCCCATTTTGCCGCATTGTCGAGCAGGTTGCCGATGAGTTCGGTCAGATCGTTGGTGTCGCAGGCAACGACGACGTCCGCTGCTCCTTCGACTTCGAACCGCCGGTCGTGCCCCGGGCTGAATCGCGAATAGGTATTGATGACGCTCCTCAAGACGTCTGCGACGACCGCAAACGCACCTGCATTCGCGATCGTGGAGGCCTTTGCGCGCGCCGTCTGGTAGTCGATGAGCAGCGCCATTCGCGAGCACTGCTCCGACAGAATCTGAGCGTGGATCTCCTGACCGGACGCTTTCAGCCGTGCTGCCTCCTCGTCGAGAATTGCCAGAGGTGTCTTCAGCGCGTGTGCAAAACTTCCTGCGAGTACGCGAGCGCGATCGACCATGTTGAGATTTGCCGCAATCATTCCGTTCAGCTCGGTGACGAGCGGCATGATTTCCTCCGGCAGGTCCTCAGGCAGCCTTGAGGTCTTGCCGCTACGCACGTCCACGATGGCGCGACTCATGCGCTGGAGCGGCCGCAGGCCGTAAACGACCTGAGCGTAGGCGGTGCCAACCATGGCGAGGGCCATGATACCAAGCGTCGCTATCAGCGTCAGATTGAGGTGCTGCATCTCGTCACTAATCAGTCGCTCGTCGGCACCGACACGGATTTCGACGGGTTGCCCGAGGCGAGACGGCTCGCTGATGTTTCGGACCATGCGCATCGGCCCGGTCGGTCCCTCCACACTAAGCGCCGTGGAGGAGGGCAGGGAACCCTCGCGACTCTGGTCGGGCGTGAATGAAAGGAAAAGGTCATCCTGCAACGACGGCGAGCGCGCGCTTTCGCCGTTCTGCAGGATGACCTGCCAATACATTCCGGACCGGGCAGGGGAGAAACGCGGATCGCTCAGATCGCGGGCGATGAACAGCCGCTGCGTGGCGTCGAGTTCCACGAGATCGGCGAGCTCGCGGGCGTGATCCAGCAGGTCATGATCGAAGTGGGCCTCGACGACACGGCGAATGACGATCGAGAGCCCGAGCCCGCTGGCGAACAAGACGATGGAAATCCAGATCGCGGCGACCGCGAGCATCCGGGCTCGGAAGTTGCGGCTGAACATTGCTCTACCCGAAGCGATATCCCATGCCTCTGACGGTGCGAATGCAGTCACGCCCCAGCTTTCTCCTGAGCCGGGCAATGTAGACTTCGACCGTATTGGAGTCGCGATGGTCGCTGCTCGGATAGATGTGCTCCAGCAGCTCGGTCTGCGACACGATATGATCGGCGCGGCGCATGAGGAGTTCGAGAACGCGCAACTCGAGTGCAGTCAGGTCGACGATCTCCCCGTCCTTCTTGACCAGGCCGGCCGCCGCGTTGAATTCGATCTGCCGGAGGCGGAGCACGGCGTCCGGTCTGCTGGAGACCCGACGGAGCAGCGATTTGACCCGCGCGACGAGTTCCTGCGCCTTGAAGGGCTTTTCGAGATAGTCGTCCGCGCCTGCGTTCAGGCCGTTGACACGCTCGACCCAGCCGCTGCGGGCGGACAGGATCAGCACCGGCAGCGTGTGCCCGGTATGACGCCAGCGTTGCAGCACGTCGAGGCCCGAAATGCACGGCAGTCCGAGGTCGAGCACCGCGGCATCATAGGGCTGGCTGTTGCCCAGCATCCAGCCCTGCTTGCCATCGGTGGCGAGATCCGCCTCGAAACCGGCATCGGCCAGGCTTTCCCTGATGCGCTCCGCGTAGATGGGCTCGTCCTCTATGAGCAGAATGCGCATTGCCATTCCTCCGGTTGCCGAACGGGTTCCGACGATGCGGACACGCTGATCGGGCCTCGAACGCTATGGATTGATCCCGAGCTCTCTGGCTGCGTCAGCGATGCGCGTGCGCTCCGGGACGTCCTCCGCAAAGACCGACAGTGCGCGTTGCAGCGACTGTTTCGCCGCCTCGACATCGCCCAGTACCACCCGCGAGCGGATCAACTTGATCCAGCCTTCTGCATCGCGCGGTGATTGCTCGAGTCGGCTCGCAAGGCCATCCACCATGCCCCGGATCATGAGGTTGCGGTCCTGTGTGGACATGCTTTCCGCCTTGCGAATGTCCTCGGCGCGGGGGCCGCGCGGCTCCGCCGGCTCGGTCGCGGAGGTCTTGCCGGAGCGCAGGAGTTCCTGCATGCGCTCGGCGGACAGGTTCGGCCGGGCAGGCGATGGCGAGCCGTCATCCTCTCCGAGCTCGCGACGAAGCGCGCCGAGCCGCTGCTTGAGATCGGGCAGCCACGGCTCATTCGGATCGGCCTCCGATACGATCGCCGTCCAGTCGGCCATCGCACCCCGTTTGTCTCCCTCCTGTTCTTTCACGACGCCGATGAAGAAGCGGGCGCGCGCGTCCTTGGGATCCAGTTTGAGTGCTTCGTCGAAATCCGCGCGGGCTTCGGACGTGACGGTGCCGTCGGCGGCCCGCACCAGCGCTTCGCCGCGTGCGCTGCGGTATTCTGCCGAGCCTGGCCGCAGCTCCATTGCGCGCGCATAGGCCTGTGCCGCCTCTGCAAAGCGCTCGATGTTGAACAGCGACCAGCCCAGCAGCCGCCATCCGTCGGCATCCTTGGGATTCCGCTCCAGTCTGGTCTGGACACGCTGGATCATCTCTTCGACCGGCGGCAGTCCGCTGCTCTGCTGCGGTCGGTCGCGACCGTCCTGGCCGGTCATCTGCTCCAGCGAGGCAATGGCCTGGGTGCCGGCGTCGGATCGCGCCTCGCCAACCGACCTCGCCGTGGTGCTGCTGGCGGTCTGGCCCGGTCCGGCCGCGGGGACATCCGGATTTCCGACGACCGCATACAGACCGACGGAGCCGAACACCACCGTCAGCGTGACGACACTGAGCGCAAATTTTCGTTCGGAGCTGGTGAGGGAGGGCGCCGATGGCTGTTCGGCGGCGGCTGCGGCGAGAATGCGCCGCTTGATCTCGCTGGCCGCGTTCTCGCCATCCGACTTGTCGATCAGGCCGCGTGCGGTTTCGTTCTCGATCTCGCGGAGCTGGTCGTGGTGGACGGCAAGTCCCTGAGCCGAAGCCAACCGTCTCCGCTCGTAGCTGCGGATGAATGGCGTCGATATGAGCACGGCGGCCACGGAAATCATCGCCGTCAGGATCAGCCACAGCATCATGAAAGGCTCCGTCGATCGAGGATCGCCTCGATGGCTTCGAGTTCGTCGGCGCTGAGCGGAGCGACGTGCTCCGCCTCGGGCGCACTCGCATTGGCTGCCGCCCGGCGCACGTAGCGGCCGAAGCCGACAATGGCCGTGAGCAGGGCGAGCAGGGGACCGATCCACAGCGCGATGGTATTCCACTGCAAGGGAGGCTTGAGCAGGACGAAGTTGCCGTAGCGTGCGACCAGGAAGTCCACCGCCTGCCGGTCGCTGTCGCCGGCCTGCAGGCGATCGCGCAGCAGCACCCTCAGATCATGCGCCAATGGAGCGTTCGAGTCGTCAATGCTCTGATTTTGACAAACGACGCAGCGCAGCTCCTGGCCCAGCGCGCGCGCGCGCGCCTCCAGTCCCTCGTCGCGCAACATTTCGTCGGGAAGCACCGCACGAGATGGTGACCATGTCGCCGTCAGCACGAGCGAGCTGACGAGCAGCGCTTCGGCCGCGCGCTTGATCCGCCGGCAGTTCATGACTCGCTCCTGAGTGCCTTCAGCAGAGGTTCGAAATCGTCACGCCATACATCTTCGGTCAGCGGGCCGGGATAGCGGAAGCGGATGCGGCCGGCCCGATCGATCACGAAGGTTTCGGGAACGCCGGTCACGCCAAGATCGATGCCGGCCCGGCCGGACTCATCGGAGCCGACACGGGCATAGGGACTGCCATGCTTGGCAAGCCAACGTTTGCCGTCGTTCCGATCGTCCTTCCAGTTCAGCCCATAGATCGGGATCGCGGAGCTCTCTGCGAGCTTGAGCAGCATGGGATGCTCGACGCGGCATCCGGGGCACCAGGATGCGAAAACGTTGAGCAGGACCACGTCGCCCTGCAGGTCGGTATTGGCAAGACCGCCGCTCTTGCCGTCGAGCGACGCGAGCTGGAAACGCGGCGTCGGCTTGTCGATCAGGGTCGAGGGCATTCGCTGCGGATCGTTGGTCAGGCTGAAAGCCAGTCCAGCGGCCAGTGCGGCGAAAGCCACGAGAGGTATGAGATAGGGGAGGCGCGGCATATCTCGTCCTATTCAGCAGGAACGGCAGTCGGTACGGCCCGCATCGCCCGTCGCGGAGCACCGACACGAAATCTCCGGTCGGCCAGCGAGATGAAGCCGCCGAAAGCCATCATCAGTGCGCCGATCCAGACCAGCGGCACCAGAGGGTGATAGTAGCAGCGCACCGCCCACGCGCCCTTGTCGTCGGGATCACCGAGCGTCACGTAGACGTTCCAGATCAGGTTGGTTCGAATGCCGGCGGCGGTCGTCTGCTGCTGTCTGACGGGATAGAAGCGGCGCTCGCTGGAAAGCTGCGTGAACGGCTTGCCGTTCCGCGTGATGTCGAACGTGCCACGCTCGGCTTCGTAGTTGGGGCCTGGAAATTTTCCGATCGAGCGCAGCTTGATGTCGTAGCCCGCGAGCTGCAGGCTCTGGCCCGGCCGCAGCATCTGCACCTTCTCGCTGGCCCACGCGGTCATCCCGGTAATGCCTGCGACGGTGACGCCCATTCCCGCATGGGCCAGCACCAGGCCGTAGACCGCGAGCGGGGTGGTGCGCGCGAGGTTGAGCGAGGTCGCCAAGGGAGTCGTCATGCCGAGGCGGACGCGATGAGCCAGCACCATCAGCGAGCCGATCACGAGCCAGACGGCGATGCCGAAGAAGAACGCAACCAGGAAACGCTGTCCGAACGTCGCGACGAGGATCGCGACGGCAATGAATGCCGCAAGTCCCCCGGCCAGGCGGAGTCGTTGCAGGGCCGCAACGAGGAGATCGCGCTTCCATTTCAGAACCGGGCCGATCACCATGGCAAGCAGCAGCGGAACCATGATCGGAACGAACGTCAAGTTGTAGTAGGGAGGACCGACGGAGATCTTGTCGTTTCCGAGCATGTCGACGAGGAGCGGGTAGAACGTGCCGAGAAACACGGTGGCCACGGCTGCCGTGAGCAGCACATTGTTGAGGACGAGGCCGCTCTCGCGGCTGACGGCTGCGAACAGCGCACCGTGCTTCAGGCTTGGGGCCCTGATCGCATACAGCGTCAACGCCCCGCCGGTCGCCACCAGGATGAGCGCCAGGATGAATGCGCCACGCGACGGGTCCTGTGCGAAGGCATGAACGCTGGTGAGCACGCCGGACCTCACCAGGAAAGTCCCGATCAGGCTCAATGAGAAGGTCACGATCCCCAGCAGGATCGTCCAGCTCTGGAGGGCGCTCCGTCGTTCGACCACCAGGGCGGAATGCAGGAGCGCAGTCCCCGCAAGCCACGGCATGAAGGAGGCGTTCTCGACGGGGTCCCAGAACCACCAGCCGCCCCAGCCGAGCGTGTAGTACGCCCATGCGCTGCCCAGCGTGATTCCAATCGTGAGAAAGCACCAGGCCGCGAGCACCCACGGTCGGACCCAGCGGGCCCAGCTGGCATCGACCTTTCCCTCGATCAGCGCGGCGACCGAGAACGAGAACGCCATCGAGAAGCCGACGTAACCCAGATACAGAAATGGTGGATGAAAGGCGAGGCCAGGATCCTGCAAAATCGGATTCAGTCCGTTGCCTTCGAGGGGAGCATCGACCAGCCGCGCGAACGGATTCGACGTCGAGACGATGAACGCCAGAAAGCCGAGGCCGATCATGCCGTGCACGCCGAGAACGTTGCTCTGCAGCCGCTCCGGAAGGTTCGTTCCGAACAATGCAACTGCCGCGCCGAACAAGGAGAGGATCAGGACCCACAGCAGCATGGATCCCTCATGGTTTCCCCAGACTCCGGAGACCTTGTAGAGCAGCGGCTTCAGCGTGTGCGAATTCGCTGCGACGACCTGGACTGAAAAGTCGGAGTGGACGAACAGCGACGTCAGGCATGCGAATGCGATCGCGACGAACAGAAACTGAGTCAAGGCAGCGTGACGAACGAAGCCGGCGATCATCGCGGATTGGCGGCGCAGCGCTGCGAACGGAACGATCGACTGCACCAGCGATACGAGGAGCGCGAGAATGAGCGCAAACGATCCGACCTCCGCTGTCATGTGGTATCTCCGACTGCAGCGGATATTCCTGCAGCTAACTATCAAGTGTCTGTGATGCGCCGACAATCAATGCGCCGAATGAGGCATCATTCGTACGGAATGATGATGATCCATCGACGTGCATCGTAGTGTAACTGCAACTCATTCGCACTCACGGCCGGAGAACGGTATCATCGGGGCGTCTTGGTACTTAGTGTTATATTTATTGAGATATAGCGCCCGAATCATCTGCCGCTCCGTCGAGCAACGAACGCGACGTCGACCGCATGATAGGCAGGGTGGCGAAACGAAATCGTCCGCTATTCCAGAAGCTTGGCGATATCGCCGTGACCGCTGGCAGCGGCGATGTCGGTGGCACGTTCGCGGCGCTTGTTCCTCAACTGCTTTTCGGCACCGGCGGCGAGAAGGCTGTGCGCAATGCCGATATTCCCCTCATGGGCCGCCATCATCAGCGCGCTCATGCCCTGGCCGTTGCGCATGTTCGGGTCGGCCTTACGCCTGAGAAGCTCACTGACGACATCCGCAAGCCCGGCGCGCGCGGCGAGGATGAGAGCGGTATTTCCGCCTCTTGTCGCGCGTTTCGGGTCGGCCCCATGGTCCAACAGAAGCAGCGAGGCCGCGGCGCTGCGGCCCTCGATGGCATTCAGCAACGGCGTCTTGTCGTCGGTGTCCGCGCGGTTGACGTCCGCACCTGCGCGGATCAGTTGTCCGATCGCGTGCGTATTGCCATTGCCGGCCGCGTGCCAGAGTGCGGTGCGGCCCTGCCCATCGGCGGCGTTGAGGTCGGATCTCTGAACGAGTTGCCGATCGAGCGGGCCATTTGGGCACGACGCGACCGCGATCATGAGTGGGGTCCGGCCGTCTGCCAACGCGGGCAGACTGCCGGAGGCGCCGTCGAGGAGCGCGGCGATAGCGGCGCCGTTGCAGCGGCTGAGCGCCATCAGTAGTGCGGTCGCGCCATCTCCACGCGCTGCAGACGGGTCGGCCGCCTTGGTCAGCAGCAGTTTGATGATGTCTCCATGATCCTTGTCCGCTGCCAGCATCAATGGCGTGTCGCCGCGCCGGTTGCTGGTGTTCGGATTGGCTCCCGAGGCGAGCAGGAGCTCCACCAGCCGAAGATGCCCGGCGGCCGCGGCGATCGCCAGAGGCGTATCGCCGTCCTCGTTGACCGCGTTGACGTCAGCCTTCGCAGCGATGAGCTGGCGCATCGGATCGAACTGGCCGCGCAGGGCGGCGTCGATGATGGCCGGATGGCCGTTTCGCATGGCGGCCTGCGCATCGAGCGTCGGGGGCGGCCTGCGCGCAGCTTCGCGCGCCGGCTCCCCGGCGCGCGGGCGCGCATTTCGGTTGACCATGTCGGCCAGTAACTGCTCGGCGGGCTGATAGCCGGCCGCCGCCGACTTGCGTAGCCAGTCCCGCGCCCGGTCGGGATCGGCCGGCGTTCCGCGGCCCGCAAGCCACATCGCTGCGACATTATACTGCGCCTTGACGTGTCCCTTCCTTGCGCTTGCCTCCATCCATTTGAACGCCAGCGTGTCGTCTGCTCTGGTGCCGAGACCGGCGCGGTAAAGTGATGCAAGCCGGTACTGCGCCTCCGGATTGCCGGCGTTGGCGGCGCGCTCGAGCAGCTTCAGTGCGTCCTCGGGATGTCCGGCGCGGATCGCGGCATCGGCCGCCTGGCTCGCGGATGCTTCGGAGCTCACGCCGGCCGGCGTTTCGCCGGCCGGGGCGACCGACGGCACGGTCGAGCCGACGAGACAGATCAGGGGGATGATGACGTAAGAGGACTTAAGCCGTGCCATATTTCGTCTCGACCTCGATACCCATGCTCTTCAGGAATGCGGTGGGCAGAATGCCGCCGACGCACACGATGACGGCATCGTTTGGGATCGTGCTCGTGCTGCCATTGGCATCGATCTCGACGTCGTCACCGCCGATCCGTTTGACTGACGAATTGTAGATGACGCGGAGCCGGCCCGATTGGGCGGCTGCTTCCGTCCGTTGACGGTTCTTCAGCTTGGCGCGACCGAACGACTCGCTGCGATGCGACAGCGTCACCGTCGTTCCAGGCTCATCGGCGATGGAGCAAGCGGCTTCCAATGCAGCGTCGCCGCCGCCGACGACGAGCACGTGCTGGCCGCGATACTGCTCGGGGTCGACCAGTCGATAGACGACCTTGGTCTGCTCTTCGCCTGGAGCCTCCAGCTTGCGCGGCGTTCCGCGGCGCCCGATCGCCAGGAGCACGGCATGCGTTCTGTAGCTGCCGCGGTTCGTCCTGACGTCGAAGTCTTCTCCGACTCGCGTGACGGCCTCGACGCGTTCGCCGACGTTCACCTTGAGGCGGGATTTGCGCACGATGCTCATGAAGAAGGCGATCAACTGCTCCTTGCTGAGCTCTCTGAAGTTGAACTTGCCCGCGAGCGGCAGCGTGAAAGGTGCCGTCATCACCAGCTTGCCGCGGGGAAAGTGCGCGACGGTGCCGCCGAGCGAGTCCTGCTCGAGCGTGACGAAGCGCAGCCGATGCTGCAGGCAGGCGAGACTGGCGGAGAGACCGGCCGGACCGCAGCCGACGACCACGACGTCGAGCATATCGGACTTGCCGATGTTCTTGACCTTGCGGACGGAGTCGATCGCCTGGCGTCCCTGCTCGATGGCGTTGCGGACCAGCCCCATCCCGCCGAGCTCTCCGGCGATGAAGATGCCGGGCACGTTGGTCTGGAACGCCTCGTCCACGTTCGGAATGTCGATGCCGCGCGTTTCGGTGCCGAACACCAGCGTGATGGCGTTCACGGGGCACACTGCCTTGCAGGCGCCGTGTCCGATGCAATGCGAAGGCTCGACCAGCGACGCCTTGCCGCCGATCAGGCCGAGAATGTCACCCTCCGGACACGCCCTGACGCATGAGCCACAGCCGATGCACAAGGCAGGATCGATGATGGGATGGAGCGATGCCGGCTCGAGAAGACCAGCGTCCTTGGCGGCCGAGAGCTTCGCGACGCTCTTTATTTCCTTCCGCTTGCGCACGGCCATGTAAGTGGCCCAGACGCCGAGCATTGGCGCGGCGTAGACAATCAGGAGATCGATCGCCATGTCGTCTCTCTCTTTCTTACGAACTAACAGCGGAAGATAGAGAGTCGCCGACCGCGAACTCCGCGTGAAAAGGTCGGATGCGGTGCTAGATGCAAATTCCTCTCAAGAGATGCCGACATAGAAATTCCAGAATGATCTGACGTCTTGGAGACCAGGATTGGATCATTCGTTGAACAGATGCCGTCGGCGGAAATATGGCTCGCACTGATTTCGGACTAATGACGTCGGTGTCGGAAGACGGAGAGGGTTGTTGCAAGTGGTTATCACTAAGTTCTCTCTCGACTGAGATCCGGGGCTCCGCGAACGGGTCTGGCTTCCGCCGATCCGGCATTCGGGATTCACAGGAAACGTCGAGGTCATGAGCAGAGCAGCGGTCGCTCGCGCGAGCGGCAATCCTCTTCGAGGAACCATTCCGGTCGTCATCACGGTCATCGTCCTCGGAGCGATTGCCGTCGGGTGGCTGCAGAAGGAGGAGGAGTATATTACGCCGGGCTCCGGCACCGGATACTGGCTCGGGATCTACGGCAGCGTCGCCATGCTGTCGCTGCTGGCCTATTCGATGCGCAAGCGCTTCAAGTCGCTGCGGGGCATCGGCTCGGTGCCGTTCTGGTTCAGGACCCACATGCTGCTCGGCGTCGTTGGTCCCGTGCTCATCCTATTCCATGCGAATTTCCAACTGGGGGCGCTCAACAGCAACGTGGCATTCTTCACCATGCTGATCGTGGCGATCAGCGGCGTGATCGGCCGTTACATCTATGGCAAGATCCATATGGGCCTCCATGGCGGGAGAGCGCGTGTCAAGGAGCTGCTCGCCGAGGCCGAGGCAATGCGAACGGAGCTCGGTGAGGAGATGCAGGCCGTCTCGTTCGTGTCGCGGGAGCTGGCTGCCTTCAGCAAGGGGCTCGACAACAAGGTGCCGCGAACTGCGCTGGGCAGCCTGCGGACCGGCGCGGTCATCGCAGCGCGGACGAGACGGCTGCGCGCCAATGTGGTTGCGGAAGCGCGCCGGCTCATTCGCGCCGAAGCCAAGCGCGCGCGATGGTCGTGGTCCGAGCGACGGCGTCGCGAGAAGCGAATCGAGGAGGTGGTGCGGCGTTACGCCGCCGCAGTGCGCAAGGCCGCTGAGCTGACGTTCTTCGAACGATTGTTTTCGCTGTGGCATGTGCTTCATCTGCCGCTGTTTTTTCTCATGCTGCTGGCGGGCGTCGTTCATGTCTGGGCCGTCCATCACTATTGACGGAGTTGCGTGATGCGGTGGCGTGTTGCGGTCGTTGTCGCCGTCCTGGCCGGCGTTGCCATGCTATCGGCCGGAGTTCGAGCACAGACGTTGCTGGAAAAGCTGGTCATGCCCGGCCCGCTGGCCGAGAAGCATGCCAAGCTCGAGAGCGAGTGCGGAAAGTGCCACGAAGCCTATACCCGGAAGGCACAGTCGGGCCTCTGCCTCGATTGCCACAAGGAGATTGCCGTCGATCGCAGGCAGCGTGAGCGCCTGCACGGACGCGACCAGGCGGCGCTGAGCCAGGAGTGCAGGCAGTGTCACACCGACCACAAGGGGCGTGGAACCGACATCGTCCAACTCGACAAGGAAACCTTCGACCACGACATGACGAACTACCGGCTGGTCGATGCGCACAAGACCGTGCCTTGTGCGGGATGTCACGTCGCGAAGGTGAAGTTCCGCAACACGCCCTCGACCTGCTTCGAGTGTCACAAGGCGCTCGATCCGCATCGCGGCCGGCTTGGTGAACGCTGCGAGAACTGCCACACGGCGGTGAAATGGCGCGCGACCAAGGAGTTCGACCACACGAAGACCCGGTTTCCCCTCGTGGGCGCCCACAAGTCGGTCGCTTGTGCGACGTGCCACTCCGGCGAGCAATACAAGGATCTGCAGACGTCGTGCGGCTCATGCCACCGTCTTCAGGACGTCCATGGCGGCCGCTTCGGCGACAAGTGCGAGACGTGTCACGATCAGGAGAAATGGAAGACGGTCCGCTTCAATCACGACAAGACCCGCTTCCCGCTGCGAAATGCGCATGCCAAGGTGAAGTGTGAGAGCTGCCATACGGGTGATCTCTATCGGGACAAACTCGCGACGTCATGCGTGTCCTGTCACCGCAAGCAGGATCCGCATCAGGGCAAGCTCGGCGAACGCTGCGAGACGTGCCATAGCGATGCGGGCTGGCGGAAGAAGCTCACCTTCGATCACGAGATTACGCGTTTTCCGTTGATAGGTCTGCACAAGTCGGTGCCTTGCGAGGAGTGCCACCGGACGCCGACCTACAAGAATACGCCGATGGGCTGCGAAAGCTGCCACAAGGATTTCCACCAGGGGAAGCTTGGAGGGCGGTGCGCCAGCTGTCACAATCCGAATGGGTGGCGGCTTTGGCGTTTCGATCACGCGCGGCAGACACGATTCCCGCTGGTCGGTGTCCACCAGAAGATCACGTGCGAGGCCTGTCACAAGGCCAAGTCGCCGCCGGATCTGAAGTTGCCGATGGATTGCTTCAGCTGTCATCGCAGCTCGGACGTGCACAATGGCACCTTCGGTCAGACGTGCGAGCGCTGCCATGTCGCAACGGGATGGCGCAACGTTCAGATCAGGAACTGATTCGAACGGCTGCGTTGGCCGCACACGGCGTCTGAGATCGTGTCGAGCTGACATCGGCTCGCAGCAGCTATCAGTTCGCATGCAGATCAATGGCTTGCATGATGAGCTTGCGGGACCATTGCGCGCGCGCGACGTCAGAAACCTTAACCTCCATTCAGCTTGAGTTCAGCTTGGCCCAGTTTTGGGCCAGCTTTGCGCGTCTCTGGAAGCCCTGTCGTAGGCGTAGCGAAGGCTGCGTGATCTGGCCGATGACTCCGTCGTCGCCCGATCGATGCAGCGCTCGATCAAGGGAGCACGGAGCGTTCCGAGTATTCGGTGGCTGGGGAAGACGTGCCGCCGGGCCGTAGGGGAAATCCGCAAGGGTGTCTTGGATTTGTCGGGGCGACCGCCGAGCAGCGGACGCTCAACGGTCTCGGCTGGATTGGGGTCGGCCGGTCTCCGTCGGATGTCCGGCTGGCGATCGAGTCGAGAGTGAAGAGCGGAGTTGGAGTTGAGCAGCTGCTACAGCAAGCTGGGGCTGGTGGCGCGAGCCTCGCACCGTATGGTGCAGTGGCTGCTCGCCTGTATGCTGCTCGCTCTCGTGTTGGCAGGGCATGCTGCCGCGCAGAGCTCATTCGACCATGTCTCGACAGGTTTTCCGCTGACCGGAAGCCATGTCGGGGTGGAGTGCTCGTCCTGTCACGTCGGCGGGCGGTTCAAGGGCACGCAGACGCAGTGCGCCAGTTGCCACAACGGCGCGCAGACGGCGGGCATGTCGGTCAACCACCCGATGTCCACGAGGCGATGTGAGAGCTGCCACCAGACCTCGACATGGAAGGACGTTCGGGCGATCGATCATACCCAGGCGAAGGCGTCATGTACGACCTGCCATAACGGCGTGATGGCACGGGGCAAGTCGAAGGATCACATCACGACGGCGGCGCCATGCGATGTGTGCCACAGGTCGACGGCGAGTTTTCGCATCAGAATGAAGATGGACCACGCCGGCATCGTCGCCGGTTGCGCCAACTGTCACAACGGGACGACGGCGCGCGGCAAGTCCAGCAACCATCTCCAGACCAATCTGCCGTGCGAGTCCTGTCACACCAGCACGGCGAGCTTCGGCGGCGCGGCATTCAAGCACGCGGCGACCGACACCAACTGCGCCACCTGCCACAACGGCAAGACCGCGATGGGGATGAC
>BFBZ01001032.1_pt1 | contig 20364 bp, 18 predicted proteins | sample 1888401 | NCBI WGS metagenome assembly BFBZ01 (sample SAMD00112614, study PRJDB3348) | symbiont metagenome | host: Chara braunii | reverse complement strand
TCCAGGTGAGAATAGGTGTGGCAGGCGATCTCATGCCCGGCGGCGATCAGCCGGCGATAGTCGTCGGCCCCGGCGCACAGGCCCATGGGCAGGTCGGTGTCGGAAAGCCCGGCCGAGACATAGTAGGTGCCGCGCAGGCCCCGGGCCTCGAGGATCTGCGAGCCCGCGGCCGTGGCGGTGGCCGGCGCGTCGTCGAAGCTCACCGACAGGATCGGTCGCCCCGGCGCGCGGGCCAGCGGGCGGCGATGGACCAGGCGCACGGCCCGGCGGCGGACCTTGCCGAACAGGCTGCGGTCGGCGGAATAGGCTTCAGCCATCAGACGGCCTCCGCATAGAGGGCGGCGCGATAGAGCCGCATGGCGAAGGCGCGGCTGGGCAGCGGCGCGGCGTCGGTCAGGGCGTAGGACTTCAGCAGCGGCCGCCAGAGACCCCGGAGCGGCGCGCGCTTCAGGACCTTGGCCACCTTGTAGCTGGGATAGGTGGAGACCACCTCGGGGTGGGCGGCCACAACGCGGGCGAAGTTGGCGGCCGACTGCTCGTACTTGCCGGCCATGGTCTGGGCGGTGTCGAGGCCCAGGTGCGTCGCGGTGATGTCCAGGTGCAGGATCGGCCAGCGTCGGGCCACCCGCATCCCCCATTCCACGTCTTCCCAGCCCCAGCCGGTGAAGCCCTCGTCGAAGGCCTCGGCGGCGAACACGTCGCGGCGGACCAGCAGGTTGGAGGTGAAGACGTGCTTCTCCGGGTGCTCGCGGCGCACCTCGGCGCTCAGGCAGTCCGAATGGCTCGACATCGCCCGGTGCAGGGCGTGCTCGCGCCGGGGCGGGGTCTGCAGCAGTGAGAACCCGCCGAAGGCCACCGCCGGCTGTTGCTCGGCGATCAGTTCGGTCCAGCGGCGCAGGAAGCCCGGCTCGTCCGGCAGCATGTCGCTGTCGAGGAACAGGAACCAGCCGCCCCGGGCGTGTTCCACCAGCCGGTTGCGGCCGCGGGAACGTCCCTCGTTGGTCTCCAGCCGCAGGAAGCGCGCGGGCAGGGGCAGGGCCGCGATGGTGGCCTCCACCCGGGCGGTGAGCGCCGCGTCGCCCGTGCCGTCGTCGAGGATCACGACCTCGGCGCTGCAGGGCTCGGCGGCCAGGGCCTCCAGCAGGCGGCAAGGGTCATCGCCCTTGAACGGGATCAGCACCGAAAGCTGACGCTCGGCGCCGGCCCAGAGGGCGTTGTCGAACAGGATTTCCGAGGTCATGTGGCGCTCCGGGCGCGAAGGGTGCGCAGCGCTGCGCCGCCGCGGCTGCGAAGTCCGCCAGCGTCCATCAGATAGATGGCCACCCCATAGACGACGCCCCCGACCCCGGCCTTCAGCGCCAGCTCCAGCGCCTCGTTCGTCGCCGGAATGCGGGTGACGACCAGGGCCATCAGCGCGCTGGCGCCGACAGCCTGGGCCAGCACCTTCCACGGGACCGGCAGGGCCAGCAGGCGGCTCCCCATCACCGCGGAGGCCGCCAGGCCCATGGCGTAGCTGGCCAGGGTGGCGAACAGCGCACCCTCCAGGCCGAACCGCGGGATCAGCACGATGTTCAGGATCAGGTTGGCGATGGCCGGCACGGCCATGGCCGCCAGCAGGAAGGTGGTCCGCCGGCCAAGGGTGAAGGCCTGGTGGAAATAGTAGGTGGTCAGGCCGGCCAGCAGGCCGCTGGCGGCGATCCAGGGCGTCACGTGGGCCGCGCCCTGGGCCAGGGCCGGGCCGACCATCAGGTGCGAGAGCGGCGCGGCCACCAGGGCCAGGCCCAGGGCCGCAGGTACGGTCAGCAGCAGCATCAGCGAGGCCTGTTCCCGGGCCGCGGGGATCAGGGCCTCCTTGCCGCCGCGCTCCAGGGCCATGATCAGCGCCGGGCCGCCCGCGGCGCCCAGCCAGATGAACACCACGTCCAGGGTGCGGTTCGCGAGGCTGTAGCCCGCGTGATAGAGGCCGACCGTGGTCTCATCGAGGAAGGCGGCCAGCAGGAAGCGGTCGGTGGTGGATAGCACCAGGGCCAGGATCAGCGACAGGGCCACGGGCACGCCGTAGGCGGCGTGGCTGACGATCCGGCGGCCGTCGAACTGGCCGCTGCGGGCCATGGCGCGCTCACTGGGGAAGGTCCAGATCAGGCAGATGGCCGCGGCAACCCCGAAGCCGATCAGCGGCGCGGCCCCGCCGAACCCGGCCCAGGCCAGGGCGGCGCCGACGGCGAAGGCGCCGAGGGTCTGCACCAGGTCGATCATCGCCGAGCCGGCGACCTCGCCGGCCGCGCGGCGGCGCTCCTGGGCCAGCTTGGCGAAGGTCCGCGGCAGGACGGCGGCGAGGCCGGCCAGCACGGCGAACTTCAGGCTGTCGCTCATCGGCCAGAAGAACGCGATCAGGCCGGCGAGCGGCAGCACCGCCAGCAGGATCAGCCAGGTCCGGTAGACCGTGGCCGCATGATCGCCGCCACCGTTGCGGTCGGCTTCCCCGGCCCAGAACCGGGCGTGGGCCGCCTCGTTCCAAGTGAAGACCGTGGTGTGGGTCAGGGCCATCACCGAGAAACCCAGGGCGTAGTCGCCGAACTGCGAAGGGGTCAGCAACCGCGTGAAGGTGACGATGGTGAGCAGGCCCACCACCCCTTGCACGATGTTGACCGGCAGATAGCCGAGGACCCCGCGCCAGAACATCAGCGCACCACCTCGTCGTCGCCCAGCAGGCAGGGGATGGTCATGGCGATGATGTAGAGGTCGAACCAGAACGACTGGCGCTCAATATATTCCACGTCCAGCGCCACCCGGCGCTTCACCAGGTCAGGGGTGTCCACCGGCCCGCGCGATCCGCGGATCGCCGCCCAGCCGGTCATGCCGGGCTTCATGCGATGGCGATGGGCGTATTCGGAGACCAGGCGGGAGCTTTCCACCTCGCCGGTCTTCATGCCGATGGCGTGCGGTCGGGGCCCGACCAGCGACATCTCGCCGGTCAGCACGTTCATGATCTGCGGCAGCTCGTCCAGGCTGGTGCGGCGGATCACCCGACCCACCCGCGTCACCCGGTCATCGCCGACGATCACCTGCCGGCTGGCCGTGGCGTCGGCGGTCTCCTGGCGCATGGACCGGAATTTCCAGACCACGATCTCTTCGTTGTTGAACCCGTGCCGCCGCTGGCGGAACAGGATCGGGCCGGGGCTGTCCAGGCGGATGGCGATGGCGACGATGGCCATGATCGGGGCCGCCACCATCAGGCCCAGCGTGCCGAACACCAGGTCCTGGGCGCGCTTCAGCACCGCCTTGCCGTGGTTGGCCGGCGGCCCGGAGATGTGGGCCAACGGGACGTCGGAGATCCGGCCGATCGCCTCGGCTTCCGTGTCCGGATCCTCGCCGTCCAGCAGCAGGGTGATCTCGTTGGGCAGGACCCTCAGGGTCTCGATCAGTTGCGCCACCCGCGCCTGGGCCCGGCCGGGCACGGTGATCACCACCCGGTCCACATAGGGCATGATCCGGTGGTTCAGCAGGGCCTGGGTGTCGCCCAACACCGGCACGCCACGCAGGGCTTCGGGGCTCCGCGCGCCGCGGTCGTCGAACACGCCAAGGATATTGGCCTCCCGGCTGCGCAGGGTGGCGGCGATCAGCCGTTCCGCCGCGCCGGTGGCGCCGACCACCACGATGTTGGGCGTCAGACGTCCGGTCGTCCGCCAGTGACGGATCACCAGCCACCAGGTGGCGTGTGACGCCAGCAGGGTCAGGGCGGCCAGGGGAATCCAGGCCTCCGCCCCCCAGGCGACGATCGGCGTGCCTGTGAACGGCAACAGCAACGCAATCGCCGCCGATGCGCCGGCGAGGAAGGCGCCGAAGATGCGGATCAGATGGCGGGGCAGGGGCTCGCGTCGGGCGAAACCATAGGCGTTGAAGATCGAAAGGCTGGCGAGGGCGCCCAAGGCGCCGACGATCACCAGAGCCAGTTCGGCGCCGGCCAGCCGGTTGGCCACGACGCTCACCGCCAGCAACAGGGCGATGTCGGCGATCTGCGCCGACTGGGCGATGGTCCGCCCCTGCAGCCGCGAACGCGTGGAGACCAGTTGATTGGGGCGCAGCGGCCCGCGGCGATCCACGCCCGCCGCCTGGCCGTCCGGAGGAGTCCGGCGCTCAAGATTTTCGGCAAGGGTCATGGGTACGCGCGCAGCCAACTCATTGAGCGGCCAATATCGCACGCGGGCTCTGATCGAGCCGTTAACGCAACGCAGTTATGCGGCGCCCGAGGACGCCGCATAACTGTCTAAATGCTTGAATGGGATGCCGTTACCGGCCGCGATCCGGGGTGGATCAGGCGGCCTGGGCGTGCCGGTAGCTCTCGACCCGGGCGAAGATGATCGCCATGGCGGCGCTGGGGGCGACGCCGTCCTCGGTGATGTCCTGCTCGGCATAGATCAGGGCCAGGCGGTCCCGGGCGCGGCTGACGCGGCTCTTCACCGTGCCGACGGCGACGCCGGTGATCTCACCGACCTCTTCGTACGACATGCCGGCGGCGCCGATCAGGATCAGGGCTTCACGCTGGTCGTCCGGCAGCATGTCCAGCGCGCGGCGCAGTTCGTCCAGTTCCAGGCCCGCGGTCGGGCTGGTGACGGCGACCAGGGTGCGCTCTGCGACTTCCGGGTCCAGCGAGGACGAACGCCACGAACGGCGCTTGTCGGAATAGAACTGATTGCGCAGGATCATGAAGGTCCAGGCCTTCAGGTTCGTGCCCATTTCGAACGAGGCCCGCGAGCCCCAGGCCTTGGCCAACGCGTCCTGGGCCAGATCCTCGGCTTCGGCGGCGTTGTTGCAGAGCGACCGCGCAAAAGCCCGCATGTGGGGGATCAGGGCGATCAGGTCAGCCTGGAAAGCTTTGTCGTTCGATTGATCGTGAGACATGGGACGCTCCTCCGTACATCCACACAACGCGGCTGCTAACCAAATGGCTCCGCTTGTCCGAAAAGAAATTTTATCAACCGAGAAGTGTCGGCTTGTAGACATAAAACCAGGCCGCAATGTCTAGTGTCAGACATAGTTAAGTTGCGAGACGATATCAGTTATCGAGTCCGAGGAACAAGTCGACAGGGCTAACGTTGCCGCTTTCGACTTAACCCCGAGGGACAAAATGCCTAGTAAGCCGAAGCCCGACGCGATCGCCCTTCTCAAAGCCGACCATCGCAAGGTCGAGGATTTGTTCGCCAAGTTCGAGGCCGCCAAGGGGGAGGGCAAGAAAAAGGCCCTCGCCGAACAGATCTGCCTGGAACTCACGGTCCACACCAAGATCGAGGAAGACGTCTTCTATCCTGCCTGTGACGGTGCGGTGGAGGAAGATCTGCTGAACGAAGCCTATGTGGAGCACGACGGCGCCAAGGTGCTTATCTCGGAAATCGAGGCCGGCGGCCCCGACGACAAGTTCTATGACGCCAAGGTCAAGGTGCTGTCGGAGATGATCAAGCACCACGTCAAGGAAGAGGAGGCCCGGGTCGAGGGCCTGTTCGCCAAGGCGCGCGCCGCCGGCCTGGATATGGACGCCCTGGGCGACCGCATGGCCGACGAGAAGAAGCGGCTGGTGGCCGAGTACAAGGCCAGCGGCGTGCCGACCGCGGCCACGCCCACCTTCCAGCACACCCATATCGGCGTCTGATCGCAGACAGCGGCCCGCCGACGCGAAAGCGTCGGCGGCTGCCTAGTTTGTCTGGAAGTCCCTGGCGGTGACGGAGGGATTCGAACCCTCGATACCCTTTCGGGTATGACGATTTAGCAAACCGTTGCCTTCAGCCACTCGGCCACGTCACCATCAGGGCGGGGACGGATAGCCAATTCGCGCCGCCCTGGCAATCTGGCTCGCGCGGCTTTCCTGTCACGGAGCGAAATTGCCGCCCTAGCCGCCCAAAAGCATCTTCGTCAGGGCCACCAGACCCCAGCCGATCAGGCCCATGACGCCCATGCTGAGGATGCAGCCGGCCGCGATGATCGGAAACAGGGCCCCGAACGCGGGTCGGTTCGACGGCAATCCGGGAAAATGGGGATCAGGCGGCGTGTTCGAATCAGCATCGGCCTGACCGCGCCAGATCGCGGCAGGCGATAGGGGATCGTCCTGCGGACGAGTCCGAACGTCGATCATGCGTCACTCCCGATGCGCGCGCGTGGGGGCGAGCGTGCTTCGAACCGATCCACCTTAGCGCGCTTTCCTTGCGGGAAACTAGCGGGATGCGCGAAACGCAGGGTTGTCGCCTCGCCAGGCGATTTCCGGCACTCCAAAGTCAAGCTAGGCTGAACCCAGGATCCGCGCCGCACAGGAGCGCGGGCAGGGAGGCGTCACATGTTGAAGTCGATCCTTATCGCCACGGGCGTCGCCGGCGCCTTGGACCTCACCGCAGCCTTCATCTTCGCCGGCCGCTCAGACATGGGGCCTATCGCCGTCCTGCAGTTCGTCGCCAGCGGGCCTCTAGGGGATGTAGCCAAGACCAGCCCGGCCTATGCCGCGGCCGGTGTCCTGGTCCACTTCGCGATCATGGCCTGCATGGCGGCGGCCTACATCTTGGCCAGCGCACGGCTGCCGATCCTCGATCGCCAGCCGGTGGTCTCCGGTGCTCTCTACGGTCTGGCGCTCTGGTTCGTCATGTACTGGATCGTCCGCCCCATGCGGTGGGAGGCGTTGCAGCCGTCGAGCAATCCCCGCGCCATCGCCGAGCAGCTCTTCTGCCATCTCATCCTGGTGGGCATTCCCATCGCCCTGATCGCGGCGCGGCGGAAGCCCGCCGTCGCGTGATCGACGCGGAAGGGATCGCGGCCTAGGCGCGAGATCGCCTCCGCCCGCGTCCTGTCCGACTGGCTGCGGGAGCGGAGGGCGTAGCGAAACCTCGCCGTCCTAGTCGTCCAGATGTGCCCGGACCAAGGCCTTCACGGTCTTGCCCAGGTTTCGCACCGGGCCGTCGTTGGAGAGCGTGACGCGGGCCATGTAGGCGCCCTCCAGCAGCAGCATCAGGCCGTCGCCCAATTCGTCATCCTGCGCGCCGGCGGCCTTGGCCAGGGCCAGCAGGCGGCGATGGCTCTCGCGCTTGTGCTCCTGGGCCACGATCCGCCCGGGGTGATCGGGCTCGTGGATCTCGACCGCCGCGTTGCAGAGCGCGCAGCCATAGGCCTCGTCGTCGAACGCCTTGGCCGACAGGGCTTCGAACAGGCCGACGATCTTCTCACGCGGATCGTCGTACTTGGCCAGAACCTCGTCCCACCATTCCCAGCCTTCGCGAGACTGCTCGCGCAGGACTTCGGCCACCAGCTCATCCTTGGACGGGAAGTTCCGGTAGAGGCTCATCTTGGTGGCGCCGGCCTCGGCGGCGATGGACTCCACCCCGACGGCGCGGATTCCGCGTCGGTAGAACATGTCTCGGGCGGTCTCGAAGATCCGGTCGCGGGCTGGCTTCTTGGACTTCTCAGCCCCCGCCGCGCCGACGACCTCAGATTCTCTGCCGGACATTTCCACATTTCCTTTCCTTGACGTGAGAGTGACCGGTCAGTATCTAAGCATCCGAGATACCGAACGGTACCGTCACATTCCCTTAAAATCACTGACCACCCGGCGCGTCAAGCGACGAGGGTCGCGACTCTTCGACCGGAAGCCTCTCATGTCCGTGAAATCATTTGTTTCTCTCGGCTCCGTCATGGCCCTCTCCCTGCTGATCGCAGGCTGCGGCGCCCAGGCCCAGCAAAGCTCCAACGAGCCGCCGCCGCCGCAGGTTTCCGCCGCCCCGGTGGTGTTCAAGAACCTGCGCCAGTGGGACGAGTTCACCGGCCGCCTCGAACCCGTCGAGCAGGTCCAGGTCCGTCCCCGCGTCGGCGGCTACATCAACAACGTGCTCTTCACCGAAGGCGCTCAGGTCCGTAAGGGCCAAGTGCTCTTCCAGATCGACCCGCGTCCGTTCCAGGCCGAGGTCAACCGGCTCACCGCCGAGACCGACTCGGGCCGCGCCAAGCTCGAACTGGCCAGCGCCAACCGCCAGCGCGGCGAACGGCTGGTGGAGCAGAACGCGCTCGCCCGCAGCGAATTCGAGCGGCTGATCTCCGAGGAGAAGGCCGCTCGCGCCGTCCTCGAAGCCGCCTCGGCCTCGCTCAGCGCCGCCCGGCTGAACCTGGAGTTCMCCCGCATCMCCTCGCCGATCGACGGTCGGGTCAGCCGGGCTGCGATCACCGCCGGCAACCTGGTGACCAGCGCCGACATGCTGACCACCGTCGTCTCCGAGAACCCGGTCTACGCCTCGTTCAACACCGATGAGCAGACCTATCTGAAGTACGCCGCGTCCTCCCGCGGCCGCTCTGCGCCGGTGTTCATGGGGCTGATGACCGAGGACGGCTATCCCCACGAGGGCAAGCTGGTCTTCGTCGACAACGCCATGGACGCGGGCTCCGGCACCATCAACGGCCGAGCCCTGTTCACCAACCCGGACGGCCGGTTCACCTCGGGCCTGTTCGCCCGGATCAGGCTGGTGAGCGAAGCTTCGGAATCGGTCGCCCTGGCGCCTGACCGCGCCGTGGCCACCGACCTGGGCAAGCGCTTCGTCCTGGTGGTCACGCCCAAGAACGTCGCCGAGTACCGCGTCGTCACCCTGGGTCCGAAGGTCGGCGACCTGCGCATCATCCGCACGGGTCTGAAGCCCGGCGACGTGATCATCGTCGGCGGCGGCCAGAAGGTGAAGCCCGGCCAGGTGGTCGCCCCCACCAAGGTCGCCTTCAAGCTGCCCGCCGCCGCCCTGGCCCAGGTGGAGGTGAAGGCGATCCAGACCGCCGCCATCGCCACCCCGGTCCGGGCCGAGTAGCGCCCACACGGAGACCAAAGTCCGACGCCGGTTTCCCCGCTCCATCCTTCTCCCCTTGCGGGAGAAGGTGGCCCGGCGGAGCCGGGTCGGATGAGGGGTCTCTCAGAATTCCCGCCGCGCCCACCCCATCGCCCCTTCCCAGGCGCGTCAGGCGGAGTGCGACCCCTCATCCGTCGGGCTCGCGCCCGACACCTTCTCCCACAAGGGGAGAAGGGAACGACGTCTCACCCATCCAGCCGGCCCCTAGAGCCGGCAAGGAAAGCCTCTCATGAACTTTTCCCGGTTCTTCGTGGACCGGCCGCGGTTTGCTGCGGTCCTGTCCATCATCATCTTCGTGGCCGGCCTGCTCGCCCTGCCGCGCCTGCCGATCAGCGAGTACCCCGAGGTGGTGCCCCCCACCGTGGTGGTCCGCGCGGCCTTCCCGGGCGCCAACCCCTCGGTGATCGCCGAGACCGTGGCGTCGCCCCTGGAGCAGTCGCTCAACGGGGTGGAGGGGATGCTCTACCAGTCGTCCCAGTCCACCGCCGACGGCGTCATGACCCTGACGGTCACCTTCGCGCTCGGCACCGATCTGGATAAGGCCCAGGTCCAGGTCCAGAACCGCGTCGCCCAGGTGCTGCCCAAGCTGCCGGCCGAGGTCCAGAGGGCAGGGGTGGTCACCACCAAGGCCTCCCCCGACCTGACCATGCTCGTGCACCTGATCTCGCCCGACAAGCGCTACGACATGCTCTACCTGTCGAACTACGCGCAGCTTCGGATCAAGGACAACCTGGCCCGGATCGACGGGGTGGGCGACGTCCAGATGTTCGGCTCCGGCCCCTACGCCATGCGCGTCTGGCTGGACCCTGAGAAGGTGGCCTCCCGCTCGCTCACCGCCGGCGACGTGCTCCGCGCCATCCGCGAACAGAACGTCCAGATCGCCGCCGGCCAGCTCGGCGCGCCGCCCGCGCCCGGGGCCGCCGACTTCCAGATCGCCATCAACGCCCAGGGCCGCCTCACCGACGAGGAGGACTTCCGCAACATCATCATCCGCACCGGCGCGGCCGGCGAGATCACCCGCCTGGGCGACGTGGCCCGGGTGGAGCTGGGCTCGTCCAGCTACGCCCTGCGCTCGCTGCTGGACAACCAGCAGGCCGTCGCCCTGCCGATCTTCCAGCGCCCGGGCTCCAACGCCCTGGAAATCTCCAAGAATGTTCGCGCCACCATGGCCGAGCTGAAGAAGGACTTCCCGGAGGGCGTCGACTACCGGATCGTCTACGACCCCACCGTCTTCGTCCGCGGCTCCATCGACGCGGTCACCCACACCCTGGTCGAGGCCATCCTGCTGGTGGTCATCGTGGTGGTGCTGTTCCTGCAGAGCTGGCGCGCTTCGGTGATCCCGCTGATCGCCGTGCCCGTCTCATTGATCGGCGCCTTCGCCGTCATGCACGTCATGGGCTTCGGCCTGAACACGCTGACCCTGTTCGGCCTGGTCCTGGCCATCGGGGTCGTGGTCGACGACGCCATCGTGGTGGTCGAGAACGTCGAGCGGAACATCGAGGCGGGGCTGGCCCCAGGACTCGCGGCCCGCAAGGCGATGAGCGAGGKCACCGGCCCGATCATCTCCACCGCCCTGGTGCTCTGCGCCGTCTTCATTCCCGCCGCCTTCATCAGCGGCCTGACCGGCCAGTTCTATCGTCAGTTCGCGCTGACCATCGCCATCTCGACGATCATCTCGGCCTTCAACTCGCTCACCCTGTCGCCGGCCCTGGCCGCCGTCCTGCTGAAGCCCCACGGCGCGCCCAAGGATCGCTTCCAGCGGATCATCGACCGCGCCTTCGGCTGGCTGTTCGGCCCGTTCAACCGCTTCTTCGCCCGTTCCTCCAACAGCTATGTGGGCGCGGTGGGCAAGACCATCGGCAAGTCGGGGGTCGCCATGGCCGTCTACGGCGTGCTGATCGCCTTCACCGTCTTCGCCTTCATCAAGACCCCCACCGGCTTCATCCCGGCCCAGGACAAGCAGTATCTGGTGGCCGCGGCCCAACTGCCTGACGCGGCCTCCCTCGACCGCACCGAGGCCGTGGTCCGCCAGATGACCGATCTCGCCTTGAAGACCCCGGGCGTCGCCCACGCCGTGGGCTTCCCCGGCCTGTCGATCAACGGCTTCACCAACAGCCCCAACGCCGGGATCGTCTTCGTCACCCTCGACCCGTTCGATGAGCGGGGCGGCAAGGACCTGTCGGCCGGCGCCCTGGCCGGGCAGCTCAACGGCAAGTTCGGCGCCATCGAGGACGCCAATGTCGCCGTCTTCCCGCCGCCGCCGGTCATGGGCCTCGGCACCATCGGCGGCTTCAAGATCCAGGTAGAGGATCGCGCTGGCCTCGGCGCCGAGGAGCTCTACGCCCAGACCCAGAACATCATCGCCAAGGCCGGCAAGGAGCCGTCCCTGACCGGGCTGTTCTCCGGCTTCCAGATCAATGTCCCGCAGATCACCGCCGACATCGACCGGGAAAAGGCGCGCGCCTCCGGCGTCTCGCTCACCGACCTTTTCGAGACCATGCAGGTCTATCTCGGTTCGGTCTATGTGAACGATTTCAATATCTTCGGCCGCACCTATGAGGTGGACGTTCAAGCCGACCAAGCCCACCGCCTGGAGCCTGAGGACCTGCTGCGGCTCGAAACCCGCAACAAGGACGGCCAGATGTCGCCGCTGGGCGCCTTCGTGACCCTGAAGCAGACCACCGGCCCAGACCGGGTGACCCACTACAACGGCTMCCTGTCGGCCGAGATCAACGGCGGCCCCGCCGTGGGCTACTCCTCGGGCACCGCCGAGAAGGCCATGGAGAAGATCACCAAGGACAACCTGCCCAACGGCATGGGCTTCGAGTGGACCGAGCTGACCTACCAGCAGATCCTGGCGGGCAACACCGCGGTCATCGTCTTCCCGCTCTGCGTGCTGTTGGCCTTCCTGGTGCTGGCCGCCCAGTACGAAAGCTGGAGCCTGCCCCTGGTGGTCATCCTGATCGTGCCCATGACCCTGCTGTCGGCCCTGTTCGGCGTCTTCGTCACCGGCGGCGACAACAACATCTTCACCCAGATCGGGCTGATCGTGCTGGTGGGGCTGGCCTGTAAGAACGCCATCCTGATCGTGGAGTTCGCCCGGGATCGAGAGGCCCACGGCGTCGCCACCCTGGATGCCGTGCTGGAGGCCTGCCGCCTGCGGCTGCGCCCCATCCTGATGACCTCGCTCGCCTTCATCATGGGCGTGGCGCCCCTGGTCTTCGCCCACGGCGCCGGCGCTGAGATGCGTCACGCCATGGGGGTGGCCGTGTTCGCCGGGATGCTGGGCGTCACCTTCTTCGGCCTGATCCTGACCCCGGTCTTCTACCTGCTCGTCCGTCGCCTGACCGGCACCCTGCAGACCACCACCACGCTCGTCGCCACGGCTCCGGCCACCTTCGAGGAGGCGCATTCATGAACCCGTTCCGCCTGAGCGCCTCGGCGCTCTTCGCCCTCAGCCTGGCGGCCTGCGCCGTCGGGCCGAACTACAAGGTCCCCGAGACCGCCCCGGCCCACCTGCTGAACGCCGACGCCCCGGTCTATTCCGCGGCCAATCCGGAAGCGGCCTGGTGGCGGCAGTTCGAGGACCCGGTGCTCGACGGCCTGGTGCAGCGGTCCCTGGCCGCCAATCTGGACCTGAAGATCGCCATGGCCCGGGTGGCCGAGGCGAGGGCGCTGTTCACCGACGCCCGCCTCGACCAGCTTCCCCGGGTCACCACGGTCGGGGCCTATTCCGACAGCAAGCAACAGCAGCCGGGCGCGGGTCCGGGCCGCATCGAGACCGAGACCTACCAGCTCGGCTTCGACGCCGGCTGGGAGCTCGACCTGTTCGGCCGGGTCCGGCGCGGGGTCGAGACCGCCCAGGCCGAGACCGGCGCGGCCGAGGCCTCGCTGCGCGACGTCCAGGTGACCGTCGCCGCCGAGGTGGCTCGCAACTACTTCGAACTGCGCGGCGCTCAGACCCGCCTGGACGTGGCCCGCCGCAATCTGGAGACCCAGCGCGACACCGTCCGGATCACCCAGGTCCGGTTCGACGTCGGCCGCAGCGACCCCATCGACGTCCAGAGCGCCAAGGCCCGCTACGCCGCCACTGAGGCCACGATCCCGGCCCTGGTCGCCGCCGAGCGCCAGGCCGCCTACCGCCTGGCGGTCCTGGCCGGCGAACGTCCCGGCGCGCTGGACACCCTGCTGGTCCCGCAAGCAAGGCGCACCGAACCCTTCGCCAAGGCCCTGCCCATCGGCGACGCCACCGATCTGCTGCGCCGTCGGCCCGACATCCAGGCGGCCGAGCGCCAGCTCGCCGCCCAGACGGGCCGCGTGGGCGTCGCCACCGCCGATCTCTTCCCCAGGGTCCGGGTCACCGGCTTCCTGGGCTTCCTCTCGGGCGATCTCTCCAGCCTGGGCGAGGGCGCCAGCCGCGCCTGGTCGGTCACCCCCACGGTGACCTGGCCCGGTCTCGACATCGGCGGCGCCCGAGCCCGGCTGAGGGCCGAGAAGGCGCGCAACGACGCCAGCCTGGCGGTCTACGACCAGACCGTCCTGCGGGCGCTGGAGGACGTGGAGAACGCTTTGGTCGCCTACGCCCAGCGCCAGGCCCAGCTCCGCAGCCTGACCGACCAGGCCACCGCCTCGCGCAAGGCCGCCGAGTTGGCCCGGGTCCGCTACCGCGAGGGGCTGATCGACTTCCTGGTCCTGCTGGACGCCGAGCGCACCCTGCTGTCGGCGGAGGACGCCGTCAGCGTCGCCGAGACCCAGGTCAACACCGACGTGGCCGCCGTCTACAAGGCCCTGGGCGGAAGCTGGGACACGCCCACCGGGACATGATCTCCATGACCTGACAGGTAATCGCGAAGGCGAGGGCGGGGCGGCATCTTCATCAGGCGATCGGGACCGACCCGGCCGCCAGACCCGAAGGAGCCACCCATGTCCTCGCTTATCGCGTCCACCTTCCTGCGCCGCGTCTTCGCCTTCGACGCCGTGGCCACCGCGGCCACCGGCGTCCTGCTCGTCGCCGCCGCCCAGCCGCTCGAAACCCTCATGGGCCTGAGCGCCGAGATCACCTTGCCCTCGGGGCTGTTCCTGATCGCCTACGCCCTGGTCCCCGCGATCATGGCGGCCCGCAAGACCCTGCCGGTCGCCGCGGTCTGGACCGTCATCGCCATCAACGCCGTCTGGGTCGTGGAAAGCCTGATGAGCCTGGCGCTCCACTGGATCACCCCCAACCCCCTCGGTGTCGCCTTCGTGGTCGCCCAGGCCGGCGCCGTCGCCATCATCGCCGAGCTCCAGTTCATCGGCCTGCGCCGCGCCGAACGCTTCGCCTAGGCGCCTGCCTTCGCCCACGCTATGCCGGCCCACGCACGCCGGCAGAGCGTGGGAGGGGACCGCATGACCATCGAAGAACTCCAGTTCCGCTTCGAGGCCGCAGACGGCGCATCGATCGTCGCCTTCCGCTGGGCCGCGARGGGCGTGACCCCGAAGGCCGTGCTGCAGATCGCCCACGGAATGGGCGAACACGCCCGCCGCTATCCCCCGGCGCTCGGCCCCATCCTCGAGGCCGGCTTCGTGCTCTACGCCGACGACCATCGCGGTCACGGCTACACCGCGCCCGAAGGGACCCTCGGCGATTTCGGCGAGAACGGCGCCGAGGCCATCGTCGAGGACCTGGCTCAACTCACAGACATCGCCCGCAAGGAAAACCCCGGCCTGCCGCTGATCCTGCTGGGCCACAGCCTGGGCTCGTTCTTCGCCCAGGCCTACGCCTTCGACCACGCCGACAAGATCGACGGTTTGGTCCTGTCGGGCACGGCGGCCTTCGCGGACCGCACCTCCGCGCCCAAGCGCCTGGACGAGATCACCGTCGACGGCGAGAAGCCCCGCACCCCCTACGACTGGCTGTCCCGCGACCCGGCGGAGGTCGACGCCTATATCGCCGMCCCTCTGTGCGGCTTCTCCCGGCAACCGGGCTCGGAGGCCAGCTTCGCCAAGGTCTCCGCCCGCCTGAAGGACACCGCCGAGATCGACAAGATCAGCAAGGACCTGCCGATCTACGTCTTCGTCGGCGACAAGGATCCGATCAACCAGGACCTCACCCTGCTGAAGCCGCTCACCGACCGCTACCAGCAGGCCGGCCTCACGGACTTGACGGTGAAGATCTATGCCGACGGCCGCCACGAGATGCTGAACGAGACCAACCGCGACGAGGTGGTCGCCGACCTGCTGGCCTGGCTGGCGCGGGTGGCGAAGGTCTGAGAAGATGCCGCCGGCGACCGCGGTCATAGGGCGGCGTCGGCAATTTGAGACCACGGACATTTCAAGCGGGCGCTCAACGACCCGCGCGGGGGAAACCATGAAGAAGCTCACCCATTTCGCGGTCGCCTCGGCGCTCGCCCTGACCTTCGTTTCCGGCCACGCCCTGGCCCAGGCCGCGCCGGCGGCGGCGGTGGCCTCGGCGGACAGGCCGTTCAGCGAAGAGATCGCCGTCATGCGCGACGGGGTGAAGCTGGCCGGCAACGTGTTCAAGCCGGCGGGCAAGGGGCCGTGGCCGGTGGTCGTCTCCCGCACGCCCTATCTGAAGGACGGCCGTCCGGACCGCCCGGACTCCGCCGCCCAGGCCCTGGCCCAGGGCAAGCGCTACACCGACGCCGGCTATGTCTTCGTGCTGCAGGACGTCCGCGGCAAGGGCAAGTCGGAGGGCTTCTACGCCGCCTTCGAGAACGACATCGAGGATGGCTACGACACCGTCGACTGGCTGGCCAAGCAGCCCTGGAGCAACGGCAAGATCGGCATCACCGGCGGCTCGGCCCTGGGCATCACCGGCAACGCCGCGGCCATGGCCGCCCACCCGGCGCTGAAGGCGGCCTATGTGGTGGTCGCGCCCTATGACCGGCTGCAGAACAGCTACATGGGCGGGGTGCTCAAGGAGAAGGACACCGTCGGCTGGCTGGAGGGGCAGGGGGTTTCGAAGGAGGCCATCGCCACCGTTCGCGCCCGGGTCATGGACGACGTGATCTGGAACCGCGGCGCCATGAGCGTGAACCGCAAGTACATCCGCATCCCGATCTACAATGTCGGCGGGTGGTACGACATCTTCAACAACGGCAACACCGGCAACTTCGAGTGGCTGCAGAACCACGGCGCCAAGGGTGCGCGGGGCAATCAGAAGCTGCTGATGGGACCCTTCGGCCACGGGCCGCTCACCGGCGACCTGGCCTATCCCGGCAATGACCGCCTGGCGCTGGGCGGCGACCAGGAGATCCGCTGGTTCGACTACTGGCTGAAGGGGGTCGACAACGGCATCATGGATGAGCCGCCGGTCAGCTACTTCATGATGGCCTCGGCCCGCACCGGGGCTTATTCGCCGAAGAACCGGATGCGGACCTCGGCCAGCTGGCCGCCCGCCTACCGCGAGGTCCGCTACTACCTCGGCGCGGACAAGGGCCTGTCGGTGAAGGCGCCCACCGCCGAGGAGTCCAAGACCAGCTACAAATTCGATCCCGCCAAGCCGGTTCCGACCGTGGGCGGCGCCAATCTCACCTTCGATCGCGGTCCGATGGACCAGCGGGCGATCCCCGCGCGGCAAGACTATCTCCGCTTCCAGACCCCGGTCCTCGACAAGGACGTGGTCATCGCCGGGCCGGTGAAGGTCGAGCTGGACGCCGCTACCGACGGGCTCGACACGGACTTCGTCGCCAAGCTGGTGGATGTCTATCCGGACGGCTACGAGGCCTTGGTGCTGGACGCCCCCGTGCGGGCCATGTTCCGCAATGGCCGCATGCCCGACGACGTGAAGATGATGACCCCCGGCGCGCCGGCCGAGCTGGTGATCGACCTCTGGGGCACGGCCATCACCTTCGAGAAGGGCCACCGCATCGCCCTGCACATCTCGTCGTCCAACAGCCCCCGGTTCGAGGTGAACCCCAACACCGGCGAGGCCCCCGGCGTGCAGAAGCTGAAGCCCCGCGTCGCCACCAACACCATCTACCACGACGCTGCCCACCCCTCGGCCCTGGTGCTGCCGGTGGTCTATCCGGAAGGGAAGTAGAGGGCAGGTAGCCGAAGTTTCTTCCTCCCCTGCGCAGCGGGGGAGGGGGACCACGAAGTGGTGGAGGGGGCGAGCCGCCGCAGGGCGTTTTTCGGACCGCCAAGCACATACCCCCTCAGTCGGCATACGCCGACAGCTCCCCCAAAGGGGGAGCATCTGGCTCAGAGCTGTTAGATCCTCCCCCTCTCGGGGAGGTGGCTCGACGCAGTCGAGACGGAGGGGGCTTCAGCCCTCAAACCGTGTCGTCGGGCGTCTCGGGCGTCTCCGCCACCCCAGGCTCCTGTTCCCGCTGGCTGCGCCATTCGGTGAAGCTCTTGCCGAAGTGCGCCCGGCGCGCGCCCTGGAAGGCGTGATAGTCGTCATCGTACTTGCGGTGCTGCTCGGCCCGCCACTGGGCGTAGTCGCGGTCGTGGCTGCGCAGTTGATCGTTCCGCCAGTTTACGTAGTCGGCGTCCAGTTCCTGCTTCGGGTCTGGGTGATAGGCGTAGTCCGCGGGCGGCCCGAATTCCTGTGAGCCGCGGTCATGGGGCAGGGGTTGATCGCCATAGGCCGCGTCGCTGTAGGGACGTCGCTGGCCGCGGGATTCGTAGCCCAGGTCCTGACCGGAGTTCTCGATGGGCGCCCGATGGGGCAGGCGACTGCGCCCGCCGGCCGCCACGCCGTACTCCTGGCCGCCATGCACGTCGCCGTCGAAGCTGCGATAGCCGTGATCCTCGTCGCGGCCATATCCTCCGCGAGGATCGTAGCCTGAACCATAGACGCCACGATCCTCGCCTCGGCCCGACCCGTAGCGTTCCCGTCGCCACGGCGCGCGCTCGCCCGCCGCCGGATCGGACCGGCCGAGGTCGGCATAGTTGCGGTGGTCGGCGCCGTAGTAGCGGGCCTGGTCGGAGGAGTAGCGGCCTTCCTCGCCGAAACTGCGGTGTTCGCCGCCCTCGCGCCGCAGGTCTTGGTCGCGGTTGCGCAGGCGCTCGCCGCGGGGCTCGTCGCGATACTTGTCGGTCATGATCGGATCTCCGTTCGGACTGTCGTGTCCGAAACGGCGTGTGAGCGACCTGCGTTCCGCCTGAGTCTTCGTGCCGCAGGCGAGACCTCTGGACGCCGCACCTCCGTGTCCTAGGGTGCGACCCGAGGCGTCGAGGGACGACCTCGGAGACCGCAGATGACGCGCATGTCCGCCACCGCCAGGAAGGCCGCCCTGGCCTCCGACCTCAAAGCCATTTTCAAGAGCCTGGAAGCCCGCCCGGTCCCCGGCGCGATCCTGTCCGTGGTCGACCAGCTGGACCAGGGTTCGACGCGCTCAGGCGCCACGATCAAGCACAAGGCGTCTTGAAAGAAATCCGCTAAAGCATTGATTTAAAACGCCTATGCAGCGGATCGGCGAAATCAAAAAGCTCGCCTACCACTTCATAAATCTCGACACGATCTTGCGTCTGACCGCCTAGTCCATGCCCGCCGTGGCCACCAGGGCGGCCAGGCCGACGCTCATGCCTTTGACGCTCTCGCCCTTCTCCACATCGATCCATTCGTGGACCGAATGGCCGCGTCCGCCGGACCCGCCCGAGCCGATGGTCACCGCCGGGATGCCCAGCGCCATCGGCGCATTGGCGTCGGTCGACGATGCGTTCAGCGCCGGCTTGTAGCCGAAGGCCTCGATGGCCGCGGCGGTGGAGGCCACCAGCGGAGCATCCACGGCCGTGCGGCCCGCCGGCCGGTCGCCGATCGGGGCGATCTCGACGCTGACCGCGCCGAAGCGGGTGGAGCGCGCCGCGTTCTCCGAGGCGACCGCGGCGTTCATGATCGCCTTGAACCTCTGGTCCAGCTTGGCCAGCTCGGCGGCGCTTTCCGAGCGCATGTCGTACTCGGTGAAGACCGAGTCCGGGATGGCGTTGACCGAGGTCCCGCCACCGGTGACCGACGCGGAATAGGTCACCTTGGGCTCGACCGGTGGGGTGATGGCGTAGAGGTCGGTGGTCGCCTTGGACATCGCGGCCATCGGATTGACGATCCCGAACGCGCCATAGCTGTGGCCGCCTGGGCCCTTGAAGGTCACCCGGTAGCGTTTCGATCCCACCCCGATATGGGTCAGGTTCGAGGCGTCGATCCCGTCCACCGAGAAGAACGCCTTCACCTGGTCCTTGTACTTGCCCTTGCCGAAGAAGTAGCGGACGCCGCGCAGGTCGCCGGCCCCTTCCTCGCCCACGGTGCCGACGAACAGGATGTCGCTGCGGGTCCGGATCTTCCCGGCGTCCAGCGCCCGGACATAGGCCAACAGGACGGCCAGGCCGCGACTGTCGTCGGCGACCCCCGGCGCATAGAGCTTGGTCCCCTCGCGACGGACCTTCACCGGCACGCCCTCGGGGAAGACGGTGTCCAGGTGCGCCGAGATCACCACCATCGGGCCCGGCCGGGTCCCCTTGCGCAGGCCCATCACATTGCCCTCGGGGTCGATCTCCACGTCCTTCAGCCCGTGGGCCTCGAACATCGCCTTATAGGCCTCGCCGCGGACCTTTTCCTTGAAGGGCGGGGCAGGGATCTCGGTCAGGGTGATGATGTCCTGGACCGTGCGATCATGCTGGTCGGCCAGGGCCTGGGTCGCCGCCTTGAAGCCCGGGCTCTGGACGATCCGGGCGACATCGTCCTTGGGGCTGGCGAAGGCGGGCGTCGCGAGGACCACGGCGAGGGCCGTGGCGGTGATGCATCGGAACATGAACTTGGMCCCGCCGGAAACCTGAATCGAGCGCCATACTAGACGGGCGCGGGATCGCCGCTAGGCCCGGTTCGCCGCCACGTTGGTTTCGTTGGCCATGACGTCCATGGCGTCTTCGGCGTCCATGATCTTGAGCAGTTTCGCCCGCGCCCTGTTCACTCGGCTCTTGATGGTGCCCAGCGCGCAGCCGCAGATCTCGGCGGCTTCTTCGTAGGACAGCCCCGCGGCGCCCACCAGGATCAGCGCCTCGCGGTGCTCGTCCGGCAATTGGGTGAGGGCGGCCTGCAGGGCGTGCATGGCCACGCTCCAGTCCTGGGTCGGCGGCGTCCTGAGATTGCCCGCATACTCGCCGGTCTCGTCGCGCACCTCCCGGCGGCGGCGGATCACCTGCGTGTAGTAGGTGTTGCGCAGGATCGTGAACAACCAGGCCCGCAGGTTGGTGCCCGGCTCGAACTTGTCGCGGTTGGTCCAGGCCTTGATCAGGGTGTCCTGCACCAGATCGTCGGCGTCTGATCTGTTGTGGCTTAGGGACCAGGCGAAAGCCCGAAGGGCCGGGATCATGTCCACGACCTCGTTTCGCCACTCGGCCTCGGTGCTCATTCTGCCCTCGTCCGCCCCACACGCGGAACTGGGACATCACCCGCTCCGGTCGATTCTGAACGCATCCGGAGTCCAACTGTTCCAGCCTTGCGTTCTGCGGCGGAGCCCCCAAATTCCAGGAACCCCCTTGAGCGTGCGGCGTTGGGCAAGGCGGG
>BFBZ01000025.1_pt158 | contig 20364 bp, 18 predicted proteins | sample 1888401 | NCBI WGS metagenome assembly BFBZ01 (sample SAMD00112614, study PRJDB3348) | symbiont metagenome | host: Chara braunii | reverse complement strand
TGGAGTGGAACGGCCCGGCCTACAGCCCCGCGGCGAAGACGATCTATGTCGCCACCGTCGACTGGTGCGGCACCTTCACCCGCCTGCCGGACCCGCCAGCCTACACGCCGAACGCGCACTATTACGGCGGCTCTGTCACGCCCGATCCACGCGAGCAGGCACGTGGCTGGCTGCGCGCCATCGATGTGGCGACCGGCAAGGAGCGCTGGACGCAGCAGTGGCCGACACCGCTGGTCGCCGCCGTCACCGCGACGGCAGGCGGCGTGCTGTTCACCGGCGATCTCGACAACAATTTTCTCGCGATCGACGCCACCAACGGCAAGACGCTCTACAAGTTCAATACCGGCGGATCGGTGGGCGGCGGGGTGCTCAGCTACGCCATCGGCAAGAAACAATATGTGGCGACCACCTCGGGTGTGGTGTCCGGCTTCTTCGGCGGCACCGGCAACGCGACCATCGTGGTCTTCGCGCTGCCCTAACCCCCACGCGAGGATTGCCGCCTCGCTCAGCGCACCTTCCCGGGCGCGGTCTCACGCATCAGCATCATGGCGCCGAGGCCGACCGCGGTGGCGAACAGCAGGTACCAGGCCGGCGCCAGCGCGTTGCCGGTGACGTGGATCAGCCACGTCACGACGAGTTGCGCGGTGCCGCCGAAGGTGGCGATCGCCACCGCGTAGAGGATGGCGAAGGCGCCGCCGCGGATGCGCTTGGGCAGGCTCTCGGTCATCGCCGCATAGAACGCGGTGTAGGGAATGGTGCCGATCAGCGAGAGCACGCCGAACCCGCCGAGCAGCGCGGCGGAGCTCCTGGTGTCGACGATCCACAGGAACACCGGATAGGTGAGCAATAGCGCGGCGAGCTGCGGCCAGACCATCAGCGGGCGGCGGCCGTAGCGGTCGGCCAGCCAGCCGCCAAGCAACGCGCCGGCAAAGCCCATGGCGTTGCCAGCCACCGAGGCGGCAAAAGCGAGCGCGGGCGCGACCTGCAGCGTGGTCTCGGCATAGGTGGTCATGTACTTGGTGACGTAGGTGGCGATGGTGCCGCTGGCGAGAATGAGCAGGCCGAGCACGAACACCCGCGCATGCGCGCGCCACACGCCGGCCTCTGCCGGCGGCAGATGCGCGGCAGCTTCTTCAGGCAGATGCATGGTCTCGGGCATGCGCGTGCGCATCCACAGCCCGAACGGCAGCGTCAGCGCGCCGAGCAAGAACGCAATGCGCCAGCCATAGGCATCGAGGGCGTCGGCGCTGAGTGTCGACGACAGCACGAGGCCGACGACGGCGCCGATGGTGGCGGCGATCTCCTGGCTGGCCGGCTGCCATGCCACCGCCTGGCCGCGGCGCTGCGGCGGCGCCGCTTCCAGCAGGTAGGCGGTGGTGGGGCCGACCTCGCCGCCAAGCGAAAAACCCTGCACCATGCGCGCCGCAATGGCGATGATCGGCGCCGCGATGCCGATGGTTTCATACGACGGCGTCAGCGCCAGCACGATGATGGCGCAGCCCATCAGGGTGAAGCTCAGCAGCATCGCCGGCTTGCGGCCGGCGCGATCCGAATAGAGCCCGATCACGAGGCCGCCGAGCGGGCGGGTGACGAAGCCGGCGCCAAAGGTGGCGAGCGCGCCCATCAGACTCCCATAGACGCTGTGCGAGGGAAAGAAGGTGCGGCCGATCTGGACCGCGAAAAACGCGAAGGTGATGAAATCGTAGAATTCCAGCATGTTGCCGATGGTGGCGGCGAACGTGGCGCTGACCGCGGGAGGGCTGCGGTCAGCCACGGAGGCCGGTGCGATCTGGTCCGTCATCGATGTGCTCTCCGCAAGATTCCGCCTGGATGATGCGAGGATCATGCCATCTCGCAAAGGAAGCGCAACGTCGGTCCGCAGCGTTGCCGCCAGACACGGGCTGCCCCGCATGTCCAGGCGCCCTTGGTTCCGAGGATATGACTCCGCCGGTGGACAGATCTCTAGATCGGCGGGCGATCCGCAGTGTTCAGTGGCGTGGCCATGAACCGCAACAGCGCGCGGACACCGCATTCAGAAATGCCACGTTCCACTGAGCTTACCCTTGCCGGAGACGGTGTGGCTCGACCCATCGGTCTTGTATTCGACGCAGCCGCCGGTGCCGAAGCTCACCGTGCCGCCCGCGACTTCCACTTCCGGCCCGACGCAAACTTCAGCCGACAAATCCAGCGGCTTGTTGGCGCCGGGGTGGCCGGCCGCCTGCGCCTCGGCTTCGAGCTTGGCAATATCGAGCGGTCCGACCTTGAGAAGATCCTTCACCTCGGCCTTGCCGAACACATAGACGCTGGTTTCGGTGTCCGGATTGGGCCGCACGCGTTTTTCCACGATCAGGCCGGCGCCGCCGGAAAGCTCCAGATGCTTGCCGATGGGCTTGCTCCAGATCGTTGCCTTGCCGTCGGCGAGGATGACGAGCTCGCGGTCTACCTGGCCAGTCTTGAGATCCTTCTTGATGCTCGACTCCTGGCCGATTTCCAGTTCGAACTTGGTCTTGCGGATGAGGAACAGCAGCAGCGGATCGAATTCCAGACGCGGCGGCTGCAGGATGGGCGGCAGCGGCGGGAGAAAGCTCGGAAACGTCAGCCGCAGGGGCGGAATCGGCGGCAGGATGAACGGATCCGGCGAAGGAACATCATCGCCAATGGACGCGAGCTGGAAGCGCTCAGTGCCGCCGCGCCCTTCATTCGATGCACTCACCGTCACAAAATGAAAGGAGAGATCGACGAACGTATAAAGCGCCGCGCTTGTGCGGGGGCCGATGATGCCGTCGACCCAAAGGCGGTTCTCCTGCTGGAACTGCAGCACGCGCGCCTGCGTCTTGGAACCGAAAATGCCGTCGACCTTCAGCAGCGGCAACGTGCCGGCCAGGTGAAAGTTGAGCGCTGTCTGCGCGTTGCGGACGTCCTGCCCGACCGATCCCTGAGCGAGGAGAGGCATGCCAACCTCCTTGTCCAACGTGGCAACGATGATTGTGACCAGGATGGGTTGCGATCGCCGCGAGGCATCCCTGCACACGTGTTCGCTTCGTTCGAGACTGGCTATGTGTCGCGCAGGACCGGTGCGAGGTTCAGTGCGCGGCCGTCTGTCAGCACACCGGAAATCCACGATGACGCAGCAAGGATGTTGCTATACCGAACAAAAAAAAGCCGTGTCGGCCGGCGCAAGCCTCGAACAGCGAGGGATAAATTGCAGGACAGCAATTCGGCGGGGCCAACAGGGGTTGGCAGAGCCGGCCAAAGCCGTTAAACGGTCCGCCCCTTCACAGCATCCCCGAGCAAGCCATGCCGAGTTCCACACCCGCCGTCTCGATCGGCGTCGATTTCGGCACGAGCAACACCGTGGTGGCGCTGGCGCATGCCGACGGCAAGGTGGAGGCGATCCGCTTCGACCATGGCGGACGCACCCACAGTGTCTATGTGACGGCGCTCTGCTTCTGGGAGGAACGGCCCGGCAGCGGGCTCGATCCGCGCGCCGAGGGCGGCCCATGGGCGATCGAGCAGTTCCTCGAAGGCCGCAGCGTTCATCGCTTCATCCAGTCGTTCAAGACTTTCGCCGCGAGCAAGGCGTTTCAGAACACGCAGGTGTTCCGCAAGCGCTACAGTTTCGAGGATCTGCTGGCGGCATTCCTGCGCACCCTGACACGACACGCCGGTGACGGCTTCGATCTCGCGGCGCCGACCATCGTGGTCGGGCGCCCGGTGCGGTTCGCAGGCGGCAATCCGGACGAGGCGCTGGCGATGCAGCGCTACCAGGCCGCCTTCGCGCGGCTGGGCGCCGGACACGCGCGGTATGTCTACGAGCCGGTCGGCGCGGCCTTCTCGTTCGCGCGGCATCTCGACCGCGACGCCACCGTGCTGGTGGCGGACTTCGGCGGCGGCACCAGCGACTTCTCCGTGATGCGGTTCTCGCGCCAGGGCGGCGCGCTGCGCGCCGAGCCGCTGGGCCACGCCGGCATCGGCATCGCCGGCGACAGCTTCGATTTCCGCATCGTCGATCGCGTGGTGTCGCCGCGGCTGGGCAAGGGCTCGAACTACCGCTCGTTCGGCAAGGTGCTGCCGATTCCGACGCATTATTATTCCAACCTTGCGCGCTGGCACCAGCTCGCCATGATGAAGGGCAGCGGCGACCTGCGCGAGCTGCAGCAGCTCACCCGCAGCGCGCTGGAGCCTGAGCCGCTGCAGGACTTCATCACCATCGTCGATTATGACCTGGGCTTCGCGCTGTACCGCGCGGTGTCGGACGCCAAGGTGGCGCTGTCGCAGCAGGACAGCGTCGAATTCCGCTTCGCCAATCAAGGCATCGACATCCGCGCCACCATCACCAAGGACGATTTCGAGGACTGGATCGCCGACGACATCGAACGGCTCGGCTCAACCGTCGACACAGTGCTCGACAAGGCGGGCGTCGGCGCACATGAGATCGACAAGGTGTTCCTGACCGGAGGCACCTCGTTCGTGCCGGCGGTGCAGCGGCTGTTCAGCGAGCGCTTCGGCCACGAGCGCCTGACCTCCGCCGACCAGTTCGAATCCATCGCCTTCGGCCTTGCGCTGATCGGGCAAACCGCGGACCCGGATCGCTGGACCGCGGCGGCCGTTGCGCCGGAACGCGTCGGGGCTTAGGACCTCTGCGGTTGACGCACACCGATCTCCGCACAGCTACATAGCGAGCAGCCCGGCGGAGCGTAGCGAAATCCGCGGCTCATCCGGGCTTCGCTTGCTCCAGGCCATCTGGCGCGCCCAGCAGAATCGCACTGGGCACGAACAGCCAAGCGTGCGCCGTGCTCTGTTGCAAAAGATCAGTTATCGGATCACTTCAGGTATGTACGGACCACCTCGATCAGGTCGGCGGCGCCTTGCGCCTTCTCCGGGTCCTTCTCATGGGCGGGATCGATGACGTGATGACGGATATGATCCTCGAGCAGCTCCGAGGTCAGCCCGCTGACCGCACCGCGCACCGAGGCAACCAGCATCAGCACGTCCGCGCAGCCAAGTTCGGATTCCAACGCGCGTTCGATTGCCTCGATCTGCCCCTTGATGCGGCGGACCCGGCCGATGAGCTTGGATTTGTTCTTGATGGTGTGCATGGTATATAGTATAGGGGGGTACCCTATAATGGTCAAGCTTCGATGCCGGCGGGAAGATCGATGACGTCAATATTCTTCCGCAGAGAGGCGCTGTTCATTCTGCCGCTACTCTGGACACAGTCCGCTCAGGCGCATGGCATCGCGGGCAACCGCTTCTTCGCCGGGACACTCACTTTTGATGATCCCGCTGTCGCCGATGAGCTCATCCTGCCCAACTTCAGCTATCTCGCTTACCCCTCTCAGGGCAGCAATGTTGCCGAGAACCGCATCAACGGCGCATTCGCGCGCCTGCTCACACCGACCCTGGCGTTCACGATCGACAGCGCATGGGCCCACCAGAAGTGGATCACCGGCCAAACGTCGGGGTTTGACAAGACCAACATCGGCCTCAAATACGAAGCCTACCGCGATAACCGGCATGAAGCTTTGATCTCGGTCGGGCTTGCCTGGGGCATCGGTCACTCCGGCGCCGTGACGATCGGCGGTGATGCACCTCATACGATCCAGCCCGGCATCTTCTTCGGGAAAGGCTTTGGTGATCTCCCCGACTCGCTCTCGTGGCTTCGTCCATTCGCGATTACGGGCTCGATCGTTGACGAAGTGCCGATCGGGACAGGGGGCAAAGCCCTTGCGCCCAATGTTATCAGCGGCGGCTTCGATACGGTCCTGTCTCCGGCAGTCGAAACGATGCATTGGGGATTATNGCCCGCCGTCGGAGGAGCCGCTGAAGCAGTTCGTCCCCCTCGTTGAGTTCAGGTTCGACAGCCCGCGCGGGCAACCCACGGCGGCAACCGCGAACCCGGGCATTGCCTATGTGGCTGTCACTTGGCAGCTGGCGGCCGAGGCAGTCATTCCCCTCAACCGTGCCGGCGGCAATCGCCCGGGAGTTCGAGCTCAATTATTGCTTTTTCTCGACGATCTCATGCCGACGGTGTTCGGAAAACCTCTGTTGAGTGATCGGCCGGAGCGAAGTCAAATCGCCTGGTGATACGTTCGCGGGGACGTAACAACTGCCTGATCCGTGCGAAGAGTGATCGGGGGATGTCCCCGATTCGGAGCCGGCAATGCAGACGACGAGCGTTCCACCAGAGACTGTAGCTGCCGCAACTGCCGGCACGGGCGGTGATCTCGTCGGCAGGCCGCACTGACCATGCAGTTCGCCTGCAATTTCTGCGGCAAATGCTGCCGCGACCGTCACCTGCCGCTGACGCTGGCGGAAGCCCGGCAATGGGTCGCCGAGGGCGGCCGGCTGATCATCGTGATCGAGGCGTTTTTGGCCGACGGCACCGGCGTGCCCAGCGATCAGCGCGACCACGCCCAGCGTCGGTCATTGCGGGTGCGCTGCGGAGACACCGACGCCTACGTCGCCATCACCTTTGCGGGGCACAACACCGGCGCCTGCCGCCATCTCACCGATGAGAACCGCTGCGCGATCCATCACCGGCGCCCGCTGGTGTGCCGGATCTACCCGATGGAAATCAATCCCCATATCCCGCTGCGGCCGCAGTCCAAGGACTGCGCGCCGGAAACCTGGCACACCGGCCCCGTGTTCATGCGCGATGGGCGCGTCATCGATTCCACGCTGTCCGATCTCATTGAACGGTCCCGCCAGGCCGATCGCAACGACATCGCGGCCAAGGCCGCGATCTGCAAACATCTCGGCATCGATATCGCCGCGCTGAAGGGCGACGGCTTCGCGACCTACCTGCCCGAGATGGACGCACTGCTGGCCGCCCTGCGCGACGATGCGACACGCGGGGGGCATCCGGTCGAGGTGCAACAGGACTGGACGTTGCATGTCGCGCGCGGCGATCTCGCCGACACGCTGACATCCCGTGGCGCACGGGTCGTCACATCGCTGCCGGAGACATGCACCTTCGTGCAGCTTTGACGCGCGTGTCCTGATGGTTGACGTAGCAGCCAGCGCGTAGCCCGGGTGAGCGAAGCGACACCCGGGAGTCACACGTGAGCGCCGCCCCGGATATCGCTGCGCTCATCCGGGCTACGAACGTCAGCTATGCGGAACGTCCGTGCCGTGTTACTGGCGCGGCTTCAGATCAAGCGCGCTGGTCAGGTCTCCGAGCGGCGGCTGATTATAGGAGACAACAGCCTGGTCCCGCACGGTGATGCCACGCAGGGTCGGCAGCTCGAAGCGCCGGGTCAGGAAACGAAGAATCGACGTCGTATCCATCGCCGTATGATCGACGAACCCGCGCCGTGCGAACGGCGAGACGATGATCGCGGGAATGCGGCTCCCCGGGCCCCAGCGGTCGCCCTTGGGCGGGGCGACATGATCCCAGATGCCGCCGTTCTCGTCATAGGTGACCACCACCAGCATGTGCGGCCATTGCGGGCTCTTCTCGAGATGGGCGATGACGTCAGCAATATGACGATCGCCGGCTTCGACATCGGCGTAACCCGAGTGCTCGTTGAGGTTGCCCTGCGGCTTGTAGAACGCCACCTGCGGCAGCGTGCCCGCGTCGATCGCCTTGATGAACTCCACGCCGGCGAGACCCCCGTCGCGTAAGTGCTCGGCACGCGCCGCCGTTCCCGGCGCGAAGTTCACATAATAATTCAGCGGCGAGTGATGAAACTGGAAATTGGGCACCGGACTCTTGTAACCGTGGTCGAGCACGTCCTGCCACGCGCCGCTGTACCACGCCCAGCTGATGCGCTTCAGGCTGAGCATGTCGCCGATGGTCGGCTCTGTCTGCGGCGGCAGCGTGGTCGGCTGCGTGGGATCGGCGGTGGCCGGATCGGCCTTTTCCGCCGGCGGGTTGCCRCTCGGCTGGTACGGCGGCTGCATGGTGTTGACGGCGTAGAAGTCCGGCGTGAGGTTGCCGTCGCTGACGAATTTCGGAATGCCGTCCACCGCCGACTTCGGCGAATTGGCCGCGAGTGTCAAAGTGACGCCGTCGGCATCGACCGCGGCGATGGATGGCTTGGCCGGGTTCTTGTCGGCATCCGGATAGAACGGCGCACAGGCGCACACCAGCCATTGATGATTGAAGAAGGAGCCGCCGAAGCCGCCCATGAAGAAATTATCGGCCAGGGTATAGGTTTGCGCGACCTTCCACATCGCGGTCCGCGAGCCGTCCCACATCCCCATCACCATGGCGCCGGAGTCGGCATAGGCGACGAACTTGTCGTTGCGGCCGCCATTGATCTGCATGATGTTCTGATAATAGCGGTGCCAGAGATCGTGGGTGATGGTGCCCAGCGGCAAGTTGAAGCCCTGCGGATCGTCGATGCTATAGGGACGGTTCGGCAGATGTTCGGTCTGGGCCTGGGTCACCGGCGGCGTCACGCCCTTGACGGTCAATCCGTCCCAGACTGGGGGTAGCTCCTGTAATGGCGTGCCATCCCGGTCGCGCTGGATCAGCGCAGTGGGCGATGCGTTCTGCAGCCCGTTGGCGCCCGGAAAACGCCCATACAGATTGTCGAAGCTGCGGTTCTCCGCATAGATCACCACCACAGTCTCGATCTGCTTCAGGTTCTGCGCGGGATCGTCGTTGAAGCCGGCGGCGTGAGACGGAGCGGCAAGGCCGGCGGTGAAGGCCAGTGCTGTGGCCGCAGCGGTCATGGTTGGCCGCATTCTGATCTCCCCCACGGTGATATCCCCCACAGCGTTCGCTGCTCTCTTGTGGCGTCTTGCCCTGTTGGTGGAGCTGCCCCAATGTACGGCGACTGGCTCAAGCAACGACGAGCGAAAGAAATCATGGAAAGGGCCCGGAGGGCAAGAGCGCGGACACGGGCGAGACTGCGCGCGGTCGCGATTGCGGTGACCGGGCTCGCATTGCTCATCGTGCATGACGCCATAGCGCAGCCCGCGCCGCGCGACACACACGGCGGTCTCTCGCCCCCGAGCGGCGGGCTCACGCGCGACGAGGTGCGGCGCCGGGTCGAACGGCTGAGCGACCTCGGGCGCGCGCTGTTCTTCGATCCGGCGCTGTCGCGTTCAGGACAAATGGCCTGCTCCTCCTGCCACGATCCGGATCACGGCTTTGGTCCCGCCAACGACAAGGCGATCCAGCTCGGCGGCGGCGATCTGAGGCAACCGGGACAACGCGCCGTGCCATCGCTGAAATATCTCCAGGCCGTGCCGGCATTCACGGAGCACTTCTTCGAATCGGAAGACGACGCGGACGAGAGCGTGGACAACGGCCCGACCGGCGGCCTGACATGGGACGGGCGCGTGGACCGCAGCCGCGACCAGGCAAAGATCCCGCTGCTGTCGCCGTTCGAGATGGGCAATGCCGACGCCGCCGAGGTCGTACGCCGCCTGCGCGCGGGCGGCTACGGCGACAAGATCGCCGCAACGCTCGGCCGATCCGATCCGCCCGATACGGACACCCTGTTCGCCACCGCGGTCAAGGCGCTTGAGGTGTTCCAGCAGGACTACCGGACATTCTACCCCTACACGAGCAAATACGATGCGCTCCTTGCCGGCAAGGCGACACTGACGCCGCAGGAAGCCCGCGGCCTCACGCTGTTCAACGATGTCGGCAAAGGCAACTGCGCCTCCTGTCATATCAGCCGGCGCGGCAAGGACGGAACGCCGCCGCAGTTCACGGACTACGGGCTGATTGCGCTCGGTGTGCCGCGCAATCCGGAGATTCCCGCCAACCGGGATGCAGGTTATTTCGATCTGGGTCTATGCGGCCCGCTCCGCACCGACTTCGCCAACCGTCGCGGCTATTGCGGCCGGTTCCGCACTCCCACGCTGCGCAACGTGGCGCTGCGAAAAGTGTTCTACCACAACGGGATTTTTCGTTCGCTGCGACAGGCCGTGGAATTCTACAGCGAACGCGAGACCAATCCCGGCCGCTGGTTCGCCCGCAATGCGGACGGCAGCGTCAACGCCTATGACGACCTGCCGCCGGATGCCAAGGCCAACGTCAACAGCGAGCCGCCGTTCAACCGGCATGTCGGTGAGGCGCCCGCGCTGACCGCAGCGGAGATCGACGACATCGTCGCCTTCCTCGGCACGCTCACCGACGGTTATGAGGCGCCGCCATAGCCGGCCCCTTGCCCCGATGGTCACAGCAGCGAAGCGGGTCGTGTCGATCGGATCTCGTTGATCAGGTCCCGCGGGAGCCGGCCGGCAGATCCACGATCCGGGCAATCGCGTCGACGCCGTGGCCCTGCGTTGCGACCTCGCCGTTGTCATGCACGCTGAGGATCGCCCCATTGGAGAAGCGGAGAACCCACGCGTCGTCGCTGTCGTTGCGACGGCGATCGGTCAGCTCGATACCCGCCGCGGAGATCTGCGCGATGGCCTTGTCGACATCCATGATGCGTCACCTGAACACCGGGGTTGGTTGGCCCATTAGCGATCCCGGGTGAAGGGAAGTCAAGACCGGCGGGACAGCCGCCAGACGTGCAACGCCCCGGTGGATTGGATCAAACAGATCGCCGTGGCGCCTCGCGACGCGTTCAACATCACCCGCCGCCCCCGAACAGCGATCATGAACGACCCCGGACTTATCCTGTCGCGCAGGCTCGCCGTTCCTTGATCCCCGATCGACATTATGCTCCGATGGTCCGATCTGAATTTTGTTGTTGGTCAGCGTCGTGCATGCGCCGCCAGAGGCCATATTTTTTGATTTAACAAATTGCGAGGACCACCATGAAAGCCTCCGTCTTGAGTTTCCGCGCCGCCGTGCTGATGGTTGTTGCAGGCATGATCTGGGGCATTGTCATGGGGATCAGCCAGGATCATTCAACCCTGCCGGCCCACGCGCATCTCAACCTGCTCGGTTTCGTGTCGCTGTTTCTGTTCGGTATCTACTACCATCTGCATCCGACGACCGACCTCGGCCGCGTGGCTCGGGTGCAGGTCTGGATCTGGATTGCCGGGACGATCGTCCTCACGATCGGTGTCGCCCTGGTTCACTCCGGACGGCCGGCCGGCGACCCGATCGCCGCGATCTCCTCGCTGATCATTCTTGCCGATACGCTGCTGTTCGGCTGGCTGGTGTTTCAGCCCAGCTCGATCAACCAGATGGCGCGATAGACATATCCGTGGCGGGGTGATCGGGTCGATGACCGCGATTGTGACCTTCCGCCCCGCCTGCAGACGCCCTGGATCAACAATCTCGCGGACGGTCTTCCGGTGAAGGACATCAAGACCGTCCACCAGGTCATCACGGCGTTGCGCGGAAAACTGGAAGGCAGCGACGACGCCGATGAACAATCCTGACGGCGCCCCTCGCGTCGGCCGGGATCAGGAGATGTCGTAGACCGACACCTCGCCGGCGATGCCGCTCAAGGCGACGCGCCGGGACACCGGCGTCAGCCCGCTGCTCTCCAGCAGCGCCCTCGCCCGGGCATTCTCGATCACCGCCTCCGTCACCACGATGGCGCGCGCATCCGCCAGACTCTGCACGCGCGAGGCGATGTTGACGGTCTGGCCGAAATAATCCTGCTGTTCGTTGAGCGTCACGGCGAGGCACGATCCCTCGTGGATGCCCATCTTCAGGCGCAGGCTCTGGTGCTGGCGCTGGGCGCCGAGATCGCTCATCGCCTCGCGCATGCGGATSGCGGCYGCRATKGCGCGGTCGGGYGTCTCGAASGTSGCCATCACRGCRTCGCCGATGGTCTTCACCACSGCGCCGCGYTCGGAKGMGATGATCTCCTGCARCARCCGRAAATGCTCGTTGACSAGATCGAAGGCGACGAGGTCGCCGACGCGATCRTAGAGCCCGGTGGAGTCCTTGAGRTCGCTGAACAGGAASGTCAGRCTCAGGATCTTGAGGCGCTGGCCGATCGCCAGCGTGTCGGTGCGGTAGATGTCGCGAAACGTCTGGTTGGTGAGCAGGCGCTTGGCGTTGAGGATCGGCTTGCGCCGTTGCAGCAGGTCGTCCAGCGCCTGGTTCGCCACCCATACCGCCGGCAGCACGCGGCCATCGGTGCGGTTCTCCAGAGCGAGCCGCAGCGGCCCGGGACGCAAGGCAATGGTGTCCACCGGAACCTGCGCCTTGTTGAACACCACGGACAAGGCCTGCCGCTCGCTGGTCTCCTCGCCAGCGACCTCCAGGAACTGGGCGGTGTGCGTCACCGGATCGAACACAATCAGCGTGCCCGGCGGCAGGTGCAGCGACAGGATGGCGCGCTCGCCCGCCGGCAGGTCAACACTCTCGAGCGTCACCTCCTCCAGCATCTTCTCCGGATCGGCCGGCAGGTCGATCGCCGAACTCCAGAAGATCTGGCGGCAATATTCGGCCGCGGACAACTGGTCGGGATTGTGGGCCGCGATCTTGCGCATCCGCGGGCTCACCGTGAAGGTGACTTCGACCAGGTTGTCCAGCGTGGTCTCATAGCCCGCGGCGCAGAACGCGCACTGGTACTGCGCCCGATCGAGCGTCTTCAGGCTCTTGTTGGCAGAGAGAACGCCCGCGCAGCTCGGGCACATCACGTTCCAGGTCATCTCGAAGATGCCGAGCCCGACCGCATGCAGGAGCGCCGCGATCACCCGCTCCTCGTCGAGACTTTCCTTGATCGCAAGGTCGAGCGCATTGATCTTGTTCAACGCATGGTCCGGGGCATCCCGCACCATGCGCTCAAGCACATCCACCACGCGTTCGTCAGCCGACTGACGCAGGGCGACAAACAAAGTCCCGGTTTCGCTCATGCGACGAAGCTACATGAAAGACCGGGAGGCGGGAACCCTGCTTGCCCATCCCCGCGCCGATCCTCGATGAATTTTTTCCGAACGGAATTTTTTCCGATGCAGCCTTGGTTGCACCACAGAGTGTATTTAGACGCCGATTCATGAAATGGTACCAAGTCATTCCGGGATTGTTCCTCAGCACCCTCAGTTCCCTCCCAGCGCTGGCCGACATGTCGAAGGGCGTCGCACGCAGCGCCGGCTCGTTCTTTGCCGCAGCGATATCCTGCGAAGAGCGCGAGAAGATCACGCGCGGCCAGACCGGAGCGCTGCTGACAAAGATCGATCGCCATCTGTCGTCAACCGACAAGCGACGCATCAGACAAGGCTTCGACACTGGATCGCGACGCGCGTCCGTCTTCATCCCGGCGCAGGGATGGATTCGATTTTCGCCGGACGACGACGGCTGCTTCCGCGTGCAGGGCGTTCTCGATGACTACAAGATGCGGCTGAACGAGCAGTAGGCAAGTACCGCGGCGTTGTGGGTCCAACGGACCCCGGCCCGCGGAGGACCGCGTGAATTTTAACGGGTTTTTCAGTGTTCCCCGACACCGTGTGAGTTCCAGGCACCGCCGCGTTTTCCCACTCATGTTGCCCAAACGCGACAGTTGCAGCGAGGCGCTGTGATACTCTGCCTGAGGTCGAGCGGCACGGATTGTGCAATCTCATTGTTCGTGCCCGCACGCGCGGGGGATCAGGGATGAACCAACGCTTCCGGGTGCTGACGAGTGTTTTCAGCGTCGCCATGCTCGCCGCGCTCTCCAACGCGGCTGCCGCATCGGCGTCGGCTCACAAGCGGACCGCTGCACGACCGACAAGCGGGCATCCCGCGCATGTTGCAGCCAAATCAGGTTCGACCAAGTCTGTTTCAACCAAGTCTGTTTCAACCAAATCAGTCTCTGCCAAATCGGCTCACGCCAAATCAGTCACGACCAAGTCTCCGACGGCAAAGCCATCAGCGGCAAAGCCAGTTGCGGTCAAATCGGCCGCAGCAAAGTCCACCGCTGCGAAGCCCACCACCGCGGCCTCCGTTCCGTTGCCGAAGCCGAGACCGGTGGTCGAAGCATCAGCGCCGGCTGCGCCGCAGCCGGCGCTGTCCGGTGACGCGGCCATCGTCAAGCAGGCCCTCGATCTCGCGCGCAAGGGCAAGACCGGCGACGCCATGGCGCTGAAGGCCTCGATCGGCGATCCCATCGCGCAGACACTCGTCGAATGGCTGATCCTTCGCAACTCCGACGCGGGATTCAGCCGCTACGCCAGCTTCATCGCCGACAACCCGGACTGGCCGGGCATCCGCATGATGCGCCGGCGCGCGGAGAGCCTGTTGTGGCAGGAACGCCGCGACGCAGCCGCGGTGCGGCGCTTCATCAGCGACGATCCGGTGAGCGACAAGGGCCGGTTCGCGCTGGCGCGTGTGTTGCTGGCCGACGGCGACCGCGACGGCGCGCAACGCTGGGTTCGCGAGACCTGGCGCGCGCAGGAATTGTCGGAGCGCCTGGAGAGCGATGCGCTCACAGCCTTCCCGGATCTGCTCACGCGCGACGATCACCGCGCGCGCATGGACAAGCGCATCGGCGCCAAGGACCTTGCAGGCGCGATGCGCGCCGCCCGCCGCCTCGGCGGCGACGATGTCGCGGTGGTGAAGGCATGTGCGGCAGTGGCAGCAAGTGCAAGCACGGCGCAGTCGCTGCTCGACGCCGTCGCCAGCGATGCGCGCCAGGATCTCGGCTACACACTATGCCGCAGCCAATGGCTGATGCGTGGGGAGCGTTATGCGGAGGCGGCCCGGCTGATGCTGGCGGCATCGCCTGCCACCATGGCGCTGCAGGACACCGACGAATGGTGGCGGCAGCGGCGCGTGCTCGCCCGCAAGCTGCTGGATCTCGGCGACAGCGCCAGCGCCTATCAGGTGGTGCGCGACGCGGCGCTGCCCGCCAACGAAAACTATCGCGCCGAATTCTTCTTCCTGCCCGGCTGGATCGCGCTGCGCTATCTCGACGAGCCGGCGACGGCGCGCGCCCTGTTCGCCCATATCGATGATGGCTCCGCCAACCCGATCGTGCTGGCACGGGCGAACTACTGGCGCGGCCGCGCCGCGGAGGCGCTCGGTGACACCGAGACGATGCGCGCCGCTTTCGAAACCGCCGCCCGTCATCCCACCGCCTATTACGGCCAGCTCGCCCGCGCGCGGCTCGGTCTCGACGATATGACGCTGCGCACGCCGTCGCAGGCCGCGGCAGACGAGAGCGCCACCCTGCCCGATGCGCGCGTGCGCGCCGCCGACATGCTCTACACGATCGGCGAGCGCGATCTGGTGCCTGTCTCTTATACACATCTAGATGTGTATAAGAGACAGCCTATTGGCAGGGCCGCGCCGCCGACGCGCTCGGCAAGGCCGACGAGGCGAAGACCTTCTACGCCCGCGCCGCCGAGCACTCGATCACCTATTACGGCCAGCTCGCCCGCGCGCGGCTCGGTCTCGACGATATGACGCTGCGCACGCCGTCGCAGGCCGCGGCAGACGAGAGCGCCACCCTGCCCGATGCGCGCGTGCGCGCCGCCGACATGCTCTACACGATCGGCGAGCGCGATCTGGTGCTGGGTTTCGTGACCGACATGGCCGAACGCAGCACCGATGTGGCGGCGCTGGCCGCGCTCGGCGAATTGACCGCACGCCGCAACGACGCCCGCGCGATGCTGCAGATCGGAAAGACCGCGCTGGCCCGTGGCCTCGCGCTCGACACCTATGCCTTCCCCGACATCGGCGTGCCGCAGCACACCCCGATCGGTCCGCAGATCGAGCGCAGCGTGATCTATTCGGTGGTGCGCACCGAAAGCGCGTTCGACCAGAAGGACGTCTCGCCGGCCAAGGCGGTGGGGCTGATGCAGGTGACGCCGGAAGCCGCCCGCGACACCGCCAAGCGGTTCGGCGTCAGCTATGACTGGAACAGGCTGGTGTCCGACCCCGTCTACAATACGCAGATGGGCGCGGCCGAACTCGCGGCACTGCTGCGGGAGTATCGCGGCTGCCACGCCATGACCTTCGCCGGCTACAATGCCGGCCGCGGCCGGGTGCAGCAATGGATCAAGCAGTACGGCGATCCGCGCGATCCGAAAGTCGACGCCGTCGACTGGGTGGAGCGCATCCCGTTCGCCGAGACCCGCAACTATGTCCAGCGCGTGATGGAGAACCTGCAGGTCTATCGCGTCCGCTTCGATGCCGGCACGCCGGTGGTCTCCCTCGACATGAAGCGCAGCGCGATGCGAGAGGCCAGCGCCACGGCGAACCAGGCCCTGGCCCCATAAATCTGCCGGGCGGACGGCTTGCGAGAATCCGCCACGAAGGGACCGCCCTTTGAGCTCAGCCGGCGTTGCTGCTTTGTCAGGCACGCAATGCAATACCGAGGGCATCGATATTCATCGCATCTCGCGGGATCGACGCTGTCAATGCCTCTTCCAGCTTGCCCGGCCCACTTCGTCCCCTTCTTGCGAGAAAACGACCCCGTTCAGCAATGCGGGACGCATAGTCCAGCGGCTCGTCCGCCGTGCGAAGCAGCAAGGCTTCGGCCTGACGATCGGCCTCATCCCAGTCCTGGACCAGCAGCGCATGCTCGATCGCGTAGCGTCTAAACCAGAAATGATTATGGCCGACCGCCCCTCCCGCAAGCAGCGTTTCGCCCGCCGCCAGGGCAGCCCGCTGATCCTCCCGCCTGTCTTCGAGCAAGGCGAGAAGGCCGTAAATAATCGGGCCAACGAACCCGGGACCGGTCTCCTCGGAGATCTGGCGTCCCGATCGCGCGAGCGACAAGGCTTGCATCTTGTTTCCTTTTACGATCTCGACCTCCGCACAATGAGCCAGGATGATTGCCTCGTAGCGGCGCGCCTTGAGCGCACGCGCCTGCTCCAGAGCCTTTGGTTGAATGCTCTCGGCCTCGGTATAACGTCCTGCCGCCGTGAGACAGAAGCCCATGGATTGCGCAGCAAACATTTCCGAATGTCGGTTACCGATCCTTGCGGCGGTCTCCAGGGCGATCCGCATGTCCTCCAAACCAAGATCGAACGCGCAGGTGTAGATACGGCAGTGCCCCATCATGACGCGATTGGGGACGGCGATCCGGGTCAGTTGGTGAGTTTCGCAGAGAGCGACGCATCCGCTGAAATGAGTCAGCGCCGTGGCCATCCGGCAATCCATATACATCGCATCCGCCAGGCCGCTTAGCGCACGCGCCTGCCATTCCGGAGAATCGATACGCCGTGCCGCTTCGAGTGCCAGCTCATGCTCGCCGCGGCACTTACTCAGATGACCGCGGGCGAAATGGAGATTGCCGCGAAGATAATGAGTTTCCGACAGCGCCCGGTCGTCGCACAGCGAGGCCGCCAGAGGCTCCGCCTCCGCCAGCGCATCAAAGGCTGCGTCCAGTCGGGCGATCAGTCGATTGGAAGCGGCGCTTCCAAGCAGCGCGCGGCAGCGCTCGGCGTCGCCCTCGGCTGTTGTTTGCGCCATCGTGTAGGCTTCGAGCGCCTCCGTGCCGCGTCCGGCGTCCGATTGCAGATCGCCAAGCAGAAGAGCGATCTCGAAATGGTCGCGCGTTTCCGTCGCAAGCACCAACCCGCGCATCGCGAGCTGGATCGCCTGGTCCTGGCGATACAGGGAAGACTGAGCCTTGGCCGCGGCATAATAGGCCCGCGCGGCTTGTCCGTCGCCGGCCCGATCCAGATGCTCGGCGCGCAGCACGGGATCGTCGCAAAAGATCTCCGCGGCGGCAAGGTGCAGTTCCCGCTTTCTTGCATGGGTGAGCGAGCCGTAGACGCCGTCGCGGATGAGGGCATGGGCGAACTGCAATCCATCCGGCGCCGGCCTCAGCAGCACGTTGCCCTGTCTCTTATACACATCTAGATGTGTATAAGAGACAGCAGCACGGGATCGTCGCAAAAGATCTCCGCGGCGGCAAGGTGCAGTTCCCGCTTTCTTGCATGGGTGAGCGAGCCGTAGACGCCGTCGCGGATGAGGGCATGGGCGAACTGCAATCCATCCGGCGCCGGCCTCAGCAGCACGTTGCCCACGAGGACATCGCATTCATACTTCGGCTCCCGCAACAGCCGCCTCAACTGCGGCAGCCGAAAGCGCTGACCGAGGACTGACGCCGCCTGGATCGCGCGGCGATCTCCTGCCGAAAGAAGATCGGTTCGTGCCAGCACCACGCTTTGAATGGAGGCCGGCAGCCTCCCGTCGGTCAGGTCACCCGCGCTTCGCACCAATTGCTCGAGAAACAGCGGATTGCCGCCCGCGCGTTCGACGCATTGTTCCGCAAAGGCGGCGACGTCGATGAATTGCCGCGCAATCGACAGCGCATCGGACATCGAAAGCGGAGAAAGATCGATGGTGATGATGGAGTTGCCGCTCGCCCTGCTGCGCCAGTTCGCATCGAAGGGATCGCCTTCGATCCGGGTCGTCATGACGAGCACGGTTCGCGTCACCGCGGTGGTGCGCGTGATCGCGGCGAGAAGCCCGAGCGTTTCCGGATCGGCCCAGTGGACGTCTTCCACAGTTAACAGGAGAGGCCGGCGATCCGTGGACGCCTTGATGAGGGCGGTCAGGGCGCGCTCCTTGCCGATGGTTCGAGCGGTAGTGTCGATCGCCTCATAGAGACTCCTGGAGGCTTCAAGTTGCGGAATCTCGAGAAGGTCGCGCAGGTAGAGCGCGTCATCGGGCTCGATTGCGCCGGCTTGCAGCCGGCCGGTGATCGCCTGCTCGACAACTTCCGGCTTCGCGTCGGCGCCCAGTTCCAAAAGACCCACAACCAACGTGCGCACGGCGCCATGTCCGCGCGCGGTACCGAAATCCAGCACATATCCTGACGTGCAGGACATGCCAGCCAGACCTGCGACCGACTGCAATTCATCCATCAGCCGGGTCTTTCCAATCCCGGCCTCGCCGCGAATGATGACCGTCGCGCCGGTGCCGTCGCTGGACGTCGCGGCGAGCACGGCACGCAGCTGCGCGAGTTCGCCCCGCCGCCCGACGAGTTCGCGCGCTGCTGACCCCCGACTTTTCGCCCCAAGCAGCCGCCAGGCATTCACCGCATGCTGGATACCCTTGAGCGCGAGGGGGCCCAGTGGTTCGTATGACACAGCCCGCTGCGTGGCCTGGTAGACCGCGTCGGACACGACGGTTTCTCCACCCCCGGCTTTCTCCAGCAGCCGAGCGGCTATGTTGGCGGCCTCGCCGGTAACCGTATAGCCGCGATGATGCTGGCTTCCGACTGAACTTGCGATCACTTCTCCCGTCGCGATCCCGATGTGGACGGCCAATGCATGAGCCTGACCAGAATCAAGCTGCGGTACCGTCTGCTGGATCTCGAGCGCCGCGCGCACCGCGCGCTCGGCATCATTGCCGTGAGCGAGCGGAGCCCCGAATAGCGCCATCACCGCGTCGCCGATATGTTTGTCGATGGTGCCGCCAAAGCTTGCGACGGTCGAGTCGACCATCGAGAAAAATCGCTCGAGCAGGGCATGAACGTCTTCCGCGTCCAGCGCGCCGGACAGACGCGTGAAGCCGACGAGATCGCAGAACAATACCGTCACGGGCCGGCGGTCGCCCTCCTGATCGAGCACCTGGGCCGATTTCGCGGGTGCAGCCTTCGCTTCGATCGGCCGGCCGCAGCCGCCGCAAAAGCGTTCGCCGGCTTCGTTGACAAAATCGCAATGCGCGCAAGCGACCGGCAGAGCCGTGCCACACGATGCGCAGAACAGGCGTCCGGGCCGATTTTCGCTTTCGCATTTGCCACAGCGCACGAGGATATCCTTCGCCGCCTGCCATGATTGGTAAGTCGCAGCGCTTGTTCAGACGTTCAAAACGTCGGACCTATTTCTGCGATTAAGGCCGCATTTTAATCGAACAAGCGGAGGGCAGAAGGGTACGACGAGGTGATTCCGCCTGGGTTAAAAACTCAAGTTGGGGGACTGACCGCCAAGGGTCATTCTCGACCGGTCAAGCCGGCAGCAAGCCCGGCCAATCCGCCTTGCCGCCGAAAGCGAAAGCAGATTCAGGGCATTAGCGGTACGGTGACCCGCGGCTCAACACCCTCGACCGGGTGGAGCACATCCCGTTCGAGGAGACCCGCAACTACGTCCAGCGTGTGATGAAGAATCCGCAGGTCTACCGCCTCCGCCTTGATGCCGGCACGCCGGTGGTCGCCGAGCTCGCCCGACGCGGGAGGCCCGCGCCGCCGCGAATGAAGGCCTGATGGATTTACGTTGAATGCACCGCGCCACCCACCGCCGTCATGCCCGCGACCCGTCTTCGCCAAGGCTTCGACGGGTCGATGCCCACGCCCTCCGAAGCGCAGGCGAAGGAGGGACGCGAGCATCCAATACGCCCGGTGCGCAAGAGGTGACCGCGGCGCGCATCACCATGGCCTGCGTGTACTGGATCCCTCAGCGACTCGGCATCCTCTGGATTCGAATGATCGCGCCGTCATAATCCGTTCGGATTGCGGCGTATGCTGTGTCCGGCGAACCGAACACGGCTCGCGCTGTTTGTGAGTGCCCGCTCAGGATGCCGCAGTCTCCCGACGATATCTCCGCCACGACATC
>BFBZ01000026.1_pt19 | contig 20365 bp, 20 predicted proteins | sample 1888401 | NCBI WGS metagenome assembly BFBZ01 (sample SAMD00112614, study PRJDB3348) | symbiont metagenome | host: Chara braunii | reverse complement strand
CCGTCAGCGAAAATTCGCGGCAGGTGACATGGTGCCAGCGATCAAAACTATCACCCGGCGCGACGAGGGTCTGCGCAACGACTGCGTGATCTGGGGTCTGCATCGGCCTTGCTCCCGCCTCACCCGGCAGCGGGATATTCTGCGTCCTGTCCCCGGTTCTGGCAAGCAGAGTCCAGCGATTGGCCCGCACAGCCAAGAACGACGGCAGGAACCGACGTAGAAAATGTCTCCCACCCGGAGAGGAGACACCACATGGGCTATCAATGCGAAACCATCGATCCCGGCAAGACCGTCATGATCGTTGTCGACATGCAAAACGATTTCGTGGCCGAGGGCGCCAAGCTGCGTTCCGCGCAGGCCGCCGCCATGGTGCCCCGGCTGGCGCAGACCCTGAAGGCCTGCCGCGACAAGGGCATCCGCGTGATCTACACCGCGCATGTGCACCGTCGCGACGGCAGCGACATGGGGCTGTACGACGATCTCTATGGGCCGATCGCCGACCGCTCGTCGCTGGTCGACGGCAGCGAGGGCGTCGAGATCTTCAATGACCTTGCGCCAGCGCCGGGCGAGCACGTCATCAAGAAACACCGCTACAGCGCGTTCTTTGCCACCGACCTCGACCTCATCCTGCGCGAATGGGGCATCACGACCGTGATCATCTCGGGCACCACGACCGAGAACTGCTGCCACGCCACCGCGCGGGACGCCATGTTCCACAATTACAAGGTCGTCTTCCTGTCGGACGCGACGGGCACGTTCGACTATCCCGATGTCGGCCAGGGTGCGATGTCCGCTGAGCAGGTGCATCGGGCCACGCTGACGATCCTGGCCTTCTCCACGGCGCATGTGATGACCGCGGCCGAGATGCTGGGGCGGGTGAAGGCCGGTGGCGGAGCGTCGAGCTCGAAGGCGGCTTAGCGACGAGGACAACTCTCGCGCAACGAACTCGGTTCGCCTCTCCCCTTGTGGGAGAGGCCGGATCGCATGAAGCGAAGCGGAATGCGATCCGGGTGAGGGGTTACGGTCTCTCGGGGGACTTCTGCCGACCGACAGACCTGCCCCCCTCACCCGGATTGCATCTGGCGATGCAATCCGACCTCTCCCACGAGGGGAGAGGTGCAGCGATCTGCGTGGCAACCAACCTGCTCACTTCACCAGCGAGCACCCGCCATCCGCCAGCGGGCGGAACGCCTGGTCGGCCGGGATGGTCGCAATCAGCTTGTAGTAGTCGTAAGGGTATTTCGACTCCTCCGGCTTTTTCACCTCGAACAGATACATCGGGTGGATGACGCGGCCGTCCTGGCGGATCGTGGTGTCGCCGAACAGTTTGTCCTTGCCCTTGAAGGTCTTCATCTGCGGCACCACGACCTTGGCGTCGTCGCTGCCGGTGGCGGCGACCGCGTTGAGATAGGCGAGCGTCGAGGCATAGACGCCGGCTTGGTTGCCGCTTGGCATCTTGCCGTTCATGCCGGGACGCGCGGCAAAGCGCTTGGCGAACGCGCGGGTGTCGTCGTTCATGTCCCAGTAGAACGCTTCGAGCAGCTGCAGGCCCTGCGCGACCTTCAGGCCCATGCCGTGGACGTCGTTCACGAACAGCAGGAACGCGACCATGGTTTGGCCGCCCTCCTGAATGCCGAACTCGGCCGCCTGCTTCACCGCGTTGATGGTGTCGCCGCCGGCATTGGCGAGGCCGATCACCTTGGCTTTCGAGTTCTGCGCCTGCAGCAGGAAGGACGCGAAGTCCGACGTGCCGAGCGGATGCTTGCTCGATCCCAGCACCTTGCCGCCGTGCTTCTCGATGTAGTTCGTCGCTTCGGCTTCAATGCCCTTGCCCAGTGCATAGTCGACCGTGACAAAATACCAATCCTTGCCGCCACGCTGCATCATCGCGGCCGCCGTAGTATTGCCGGTGGCCCAGGCGTCGTTGACCCACTGGATGGTGTTCGGCGAGCAGGCCTTGCCGGTAAGATCTGAGCTTGCGGTCGACGATGCCAGGAACGTCATCCTGCTATCGCGCAGCACGGTGTTGACGGCGAGCCCGACGGCCGAGTTCGGCACGTCGACGATGGCGTCGACGCCTTCGACATCCAGCCATTTGCGCGCGATCGCCGAACCCACGTCGGCCTTGTTCTGGTGATCGGCATAGACGATCTCGACCTTGATGCCCTTGCCGCCGCCGTTGAAGTCTTCAGCCGCCATCCGTGCGGCTTCCACCGAGCCCATGCCGTTGGTGTCCTGGAAGATGCCGGAAATGTCGTTGAGCACGCCGACCCGCACCACGTTGTCGGAAATCTCCGCGCGTGCGCTGCTCGCGGCGCAGGCCAATGCCAGCGCAAATCCAATCCCAAATCGCCCAACCCCAAAGCCCCTCATCCTGTCCCTCCCTTGCGTTGTTCCGCAGCCGGCGTCAGGCCGGCGTGATTTCGACCGGCAGGCTCTCGAGCCCGCGCAGCGTGTTGTTGAACAGGCGCTTCGGTTCGCCCGTGATTTCAATCTTCGCAACACGACGCGCCAATGCAGCCATCATCACCTCGCCTTCGAGGCGGGCGACGAGTTGGCCGACGCACATGTGGATGCCCGAGCCGTAACCGACATGGCCCGAGGTGCGGCGCGTGATGTTGTAGGTGTCGGGCTCTTCCCAACGGCGCGGATCACGGTTGGCCGCAGCCAGGAACATCAGCACCTTCTCGCCTTCCGGAATCCTGGCGCCGCTGAGCTCGATGTCGCGGGTGGTGGTGCGGAAGAAGGTCTGGACCGGACTTTCGAACCGCACCGCCTCCTCGAAAGCATTGCGCGCCAACGTCGGATCGCCGCGCAGCTTCTCGAACTGGTCGGGAAAGCGCGCCAGACAATAGACGGCGGCACCGATGCCGTTGACGGTGGTGTCGAGGCCGGCCGACAGCAGCGAGCGAACCAGCAGCGGCGCCTCGGTCTCGGTAATGGCGCCGCTATCGACATGGGCATGGATGCAGGCGCCGATGCCGCCGGGGGTGAGGTTATCGCGCTGGCACTGCTCGGCGACATAGGCTTGATGCGGTGCTGAGCGCTGGATCGCCTCCTCGCGCAGCTTGTTCGGCGGACCGAAGGCGTTGAACACGAGGCTCGCATAGGGCAGCAGGTGCTCGCGGCCGTCCGGCTTCAGGCCAAGCGCGTCCGGGAAGATCGAGAGCGGATAGGCTTCCGCAAGGTCCGTGATCGCGTCGAACCTGCGTTTCTCCAGCAACACGTCGACGCAAGCCTCCGCGGCGGCGGCGAATCGCCCGCGAAGCTGCTTCATCACGGTCGCCGACAGCACCGTGCTCAACACGGTCCGGGTCCGGGTATGGGCGGGCGGGTCGGCTTCCAGGATCAGGCTCGCCGGCCGCCACGGCTTCTCCTTGGAAAAGTCGCTCAAACCGACGCCACGGCTGGAGCAGAAGGTCGCGGGATCGTTCAGGACCGCGTAGACTTCGGCGTAGCGCGCCACGCCATAGACGTTCCACTTGTCGAGATAGACCACGGGTGCGGCCTCGCGTAGCCGCTCATGGGTCGGGAACGGATCGGCGAAGAAGTCGAGCGCGAACGGATCGACGTCGAGATGCGGGATGGACGTACCGGCCGTTGCAGTCATCGGGACCTCCCGGGGTTTGATCTTGTCAACACGGGCCGCATGTCACTTGCTCCCGAGCAGTTTCGCAGCGATGATTTGAGAAATGAGCAGCCAGCCCGTCCCCCGAAAGCCTCGCCGGCCGAAACCGGCCGATCCCGCAGACGCCACCGATGGCCCGCTGCTGGACCTCAATCGCTATGTGCCGGCGTTCATCACCTTCATCGGCAACAAGCTGTCGAACAGTGCCACCGCGTTCTACCAGAAGAATTTCGGGGTCAACGTCACCGAGTGGCGAATCATCTCGCAACTGGCGATCGAGCCGGGGATTCCGGCCTCCCGGATCTGCCAGGTGATCGGCTTCGACAAGGGCCCGGTCAGCCGCAATCTGTCGGCGCTGCAAAAGCGCGGCCTGCTGACGATCCGCACCGCACCGGACGATGGCCGCACCCATTCGATCACGCTGACAGCGCGCGGCCGCGCCATCCACGACAAGGTGATCGTCGCGGCGCTGGAGCGCGAGCGGCGGCTGCTGTCGTGCCTGAAGAAGGATGAGCGCGAGGTGCTGATCGACCTGCTGCGCCGGCTGCACGAAAATCTCGGCGCCGTGACCGGGCAAGGCACGACCTGACCGCATAAGGGCGTCCTGCGTCCCCGCGGTATTCGCCCAGTCATCCATGCGTGTCGCTCGCGCGCTGCTGCGCAACATGATCCTCCCAAATGCGAGGCCGTTGACCGGCCCTGTCTCTCTGGATGCGGAAACTCGCACAGCTTAGTTGCTAGGGCAACTAAAAACGCGAGCACGTGCGGCGTCAGGCCCCATGCCGAGACTAGCGACGTCGCGCTCGGGCCAGGTGACCACACCGGCCAGGCTCCCTTCCGCCTTGCGGGGGAGGGAACCCTTCCGCTGGTGCCTTTCTAACCAGGTCTGCCTATCGTGCCCTCAGCCCGCGCAGCCAATCGGCTCGGGCGACGCGTCGTCCTCTAGTACCGCCACTGCTGCAGCGCGGCGTGTCAGCACGGCGCGCTGGTTGATGTAGCCCTTGTCGGTGATCTCGCCGCCGTCGACCGAGGCGGGCTCGGCCAGCAGCAGCGCACGGGTGGCATGGCCGGAGGAATGGCCGCCTTGCGTCTTCAGCCGCGCCAGTCCCTGCCCGATCGCGGAACGGACCGCCGCATGGCCGATTGCCTCGCGCGCGTCGGCGTTGTCGGCCAGTCCGGCCAGCGCGCGGCAGGCGGCAAGGTTCGGGAACACCAGGAAGCGCACCTCGTCGCGGCCATGGCCGGTGACGACGATGTCCTGCGCGAGCGGCGCCAGCGCCGCGATGCCGGCAACCCTCAAAGTGCCCACGCTGACCCAGGTGCCGGAATTGAGCTTGAAATCCTCCGCCACGCGGCCGTCGAAGAACAGGCCGAGATCCGGTCGGTCAGGATCGGCGAAGGTAACGGCGTCGCCGATCTTGTAAAATCCCTCGTCATCGAAGGCCGCGGCGGTCAGGTCGGGCGCCTTCCAGTAGCCGGGCGTGACATTGGGCCCGCGCACCCGGACCTCGAGCTTGTCGCCCGACGGCACGAGCTTCAGCTCGGTGCCTGGGATCGGCACGCCGATATTGCCGGAGCGTTTTGCCAGAAAGTGGCAGTCGGTCGCGAGCGGCGAGGTCTCGGTTGAGCCCCAGGCCGACACCATCGGCAGCCGGTGGCCGACCGTTTTAAGCGATAACTCCTCCAGCGCATCCCATAGATTCTGCGGCAGCGCCGCGCCGGCATAGAATGCGAATTTGGTGCCTTGGAAGAATTTGCGACGCAATTCGTCGTCGGTGCGCAGCGCCGCGATCAGCATGTCGAAACCGCGCGGCACGTTGAAATAAACCGTCGGCATCACGCTGCGCAGATTGGCAAGCGAGGTCGCAAACAGCCCGGGCGCCGGCTTGCCGCCGTCGATATAGAGCGTGCCGCCATTGCGCAGCACCAGGTTGAAATTGTGGTTGGCGCCGAAAGTGTGGCTCCAGGGCAGCCAGTCCAAAATGATGAGCTCATCGTCGGCGGCTTCGAGGAACGTCCAGGTCTGCGCCTTGGCCTGCTGGCTCGAGGTCAGCATGCGCTGGGTGTTGATCACCGCCTTCGGTGTGCCGGTCGATCCCGACGTGAACAGGAACTTTGCGATCGTATCCGGCGTCACCGCGGCAAAGGCCGTGGCGACTTCTGATGCTTCCGGCGTCGCGGCGATGGAACGGAATGGCAGCGCATCGGTATCGTCGGGATTGCCGCTGACGATGGTCGCGCGATGCAGCGGCGCGATCGCGGCCAGCGCCGCCGCGAACGGCTTCGTGCTCGCGACATAGATCGCGCCGGGATCGAGCAGCGCGATCATGCTCTTCAGCTTGTCGAAATCTTTCGACATCAAGGAGTAGGCCGGCGAGATCGCCGCTGATGGCACGCCGACATGCTGGGCGGCGAGCGCAAACAATGCGTGGTCGATGCCGTTGTCAGAGAGGATGACCAGCGGCCGCTCCGTGCTCAGCCCCTGCGCCACAATCCACGATGCGGCCCGCCGCACGATGCCGAGCGCGTCGCGATAGCTGACCGTGCTCCAGGGCGCCTCGATACTGGCACGTTCGCCGAGGAAGATGCGATCCGGCGTCAGCCGCGCCCAGTGCTCCAGCCAGTCGCCGACGCAGCGGGCACTCTCTCTCAAGGGCACAGTGGAGCGGATCAGGATGCTGCCGTCGTCGCGGCGATCCGCGGCGATCGCCGGCATCGCGAACAGATTGCTCGGATTGTCTCCGCTGGCGGCGGCCATCGTCATGATTTCCTCCTCGCCCATGTCTTTTCGGGATCGCGCTGCAACGCAGTCCCGGCCGGGCCGTTTGGTCATAATGTTGCGGACATCAATTGTTGTCGTCAACAACAATCTTTCCTTCCCGCCGCGGGCACGCTAGCCTTGCGGCCATGGCAAGCCCGCAAAAGACGTCGCGCAAGGCGGCAGGAACAGCAGCGGCAATCCGCCGCTCCACGCGCGCGGCGAACGGCCGGGCGCATAATGGCGATACCGGCAATGAGATCGGCCTCGACGCGCTGGTCGGCCACGCCGGCTATGCGGTGCGGCGCTTCCAGCTCTGGATCTTTCAGGACTTCATCAAGACACTGGCGACCGTCGATATCCGCCCCACGCAGTATTCGGTCATGACCGTAATCGGGGCCAATCCGGGCCTGAGCCAGATGGCAGTCGCCAAGCGGCTCGGGATCGAGCGCGCGCGGCTGGTGCATCTGCTCGACAGCCTGGAGGAACGCGACTTCGTCAGCCGCATTCCCTCCGCCACCGACCGCCGTTCCCATGCGCTGCATCTGACCGCGCGCGGCAGAACCGCGCTGGCGCAGTTCAAGCGGCTCGCCGCCGAACATGAGCGGCACGTCGCCGAGAAGATCGGCAAGGACAACCGCGAGCAATTGTTGCGGATCCTCGCCTGCTTCACCTGATCCGCCGGCCAGATTTCGGCGCCGTCATTTATGCCTGTAAAATAGGCAAATGCGCTCGCAAGCCAACCCACACCAACTCCCGGCGACCATTTCAAGCAACTGATATTGTGCAATAATCCGGCGCACCGCAGGCGCAGGCGAATTGTACACAATGGCACATTGCTTGCTTCGATCAGGCGGCAATTCCCTCGCGGCCGGCATCCAATGCCTCACCGCGCCAGAGACGAGGCCAACCACGTGACTGAAACCGTCGCCGCGATCGTTGCTGCACACCGCGCCGGAACCATGACGCCGGCACAAACCGTGGCGCGCAGCTACCGGCGCATCCGCGAACATAACGATCCCGCCATCTTCATCAGCCTGCGCGACGAGAAAGAGGCACTCGCCGAGGCAGAGCGGCTCGCCGATCCGACGCTGCCGCTCTATGGCGTGCCGGTCGCCGTGAAGGACAATATCGATGTTGCGGGGTTGCCGACCACGGCCGCCTGCCCGGCCTTCGCGTACACGCCAGCGCACGATTCGACCGCAGTTGCCAGACTGCGCGCGGCAGGCGCCATCATCATCGGCAAGACCAATCTCGACCAGTTCGCCACCGGCCTGGTCGGCGTGCGCTCGCCCTATGGCATCCCGAAGAATGCAGTCCGCGACGATCTCGTGCCTGGTGGATCGAGCTCGGGCTCCGCGGTCGCGGTGTCAGCAGGACTGGTGCCGCTGGCGCTCGGCACGGACACCGCGGGCAGCGGCCGGGTGCCGGCGATGCTCAACAACATCGTCGGGCTCAAGCCGAGCCTCGGGCTGATCCCGAATACCGGGCTGGTGCCGGCCTGCCGCACGCTCGACTGCATCTCGGTGTTCTCGCTGACGGTCGACGACGCGCTGGCCGCCCTCGCCGTCGTGGCAGGTCCCGACGACGCCGATCCATTCTCGCGCGACCGGCCGCTGGCCGCCCTCGCGGCGTTTCCGGCGAAGCTGAAGCTCGGTATTCCCAAGTCCGGTCAGCTGATCTTCTTCGGCGATCGCGMRGCCGAGAAAGCTTATGGCGAGGCAGTGAATCGCTGGCRGGCGCTCGGCGCCGATCTCGTCGAGTTCGATCTCGAGCCGTTCTACGAGACCGCGCGGCTGCTCTATGAGGGCCCGTGGGTCGCCGAGCGCTATCTGGTGATCCGCGACCTCCTGGCATCGTCACCCGAAGCGATCCACCCAGTGACGCGCGAGATCACCGTCGGCGGAGCGCGCCCCTCCGCCGCCGACACCTTCTCGGCCTTTTATCGTTTGCAGGCACTGCGCCGGGTTGCTGCGCGCACCTTCGCAAGCCTCGATGCCATCGTGCTGCCGACGGCGCCGACCGTCTATTCGACAGCTGTCTCTTATACACATCTAGATGTGTATAAGAGACAGTGCTCGACCTCTGCGGCCTGGCGCTGCCATCCGCGATGCGGCCCGACGGCGCGCCGTTCGGCATCACGCTGCTGGCGCCGGCCGGCCGCGACGCCGAGCTGGCCAGCATCGGCCGGGTGTTCCATGCCGACACCGGATTGCCGATCGGAGCCAACGCCCTGCCGCAGCCGCCGCTTGCCGCAACCTCGGCTCCGATACAGGACGAGATCACCATCGCGGTGGTCGGCGCACATCTCTCGGGCATGGTGCTGAACCACGAACTGACCACGCTCGATGCCCGCCTGCTGGAAGAGACGCTCACCGCGCCGGACTACAGGCTCTACGCACTCGACACCACGCCGCCGAAGCCCGGCATGCTGCGCATCGAGGCCGGCGCGGGCCATGCCATCAAGCTGGAGCTCTGGGCGATGTCACCCGCCGCGTTCGGAACATTCGTCGCCGCGATCCCGCCGCCGATGGCGATCGGCACGATCAGGCTCGCCGACGGACGGCAAGCCAAGGGTTTTATTGTCGAGCCGGCCGCGATCGCCGGCGCAAAGGATATCTCGGCCTATGGCGGCTGGCGGGCGTTTATGGCGGAGCGGGCGAAGGCGTAGCCGGCCCTCGTCATTCCGGGTCGCGCGCAGCGCGGGCCCGGAATCCATTTCGCCACAGCGACGGTTGCCGGAAGCGGCCCGCAGCCAATCATCTACGTCAGATGCTGACCAATGGATTCCGGGTTCGCCGCTTTGCGGCGCCTCGGAATGACGACGGCTTCCTACACCGACACCGCGTAGGTCTCGTATTCCCCGCGCACGTGTTCGATATGGTCGCGCATCGCGGCCGCAGCGCCCGGCTTGTCGCCGCGCATGATGGCGACCACGACGCGGTCGTGCTCGGCGTGGGATTTTGCAAGACGCCCGAGGTTGCGGAACTGGGCGCGACGGAACGGCTGCACCCGCACCCGCGTCGCCAAGGTGATCTCGGCAATATAGGCGTTCTGCGAGCCGGCATAGATCGCGTTGTGGAAGCGCTCATTGACCTCGTGGAAACGCTCGGGATTGCCGGTGTAGCTCAACACCCGCAGCTCCTCATGGACCGCCTCCAGCGCGTGACGCTCCACCGCCGTCATGCGTTCGGCCGCAAGGCCGGCGCACATCGCCTCCAGCTCGGCCATTGCCTCGAACATGCCGGTCAATCTTTCCAGCGAAGGCCGCGCCACCACTGCGCCGCGATGCGCACGGGCATCGATCAGGCCACTGGCGGCTAACTGCCGCAGCGCCTCGCGCACCGGGGTCCGCGAGACGTTGAAGCGGCGCGCGAGGTCGGTCTCGTCGAGCCCGGCGCCCGGAGGCAGCGTGCCGCGCACGATCTCGTCGGCGAGTTGCAGCCGCAGCTCTTCCGCGCGGGTGATCTTGTCGGCCAGCGACGACGGGCGATCCACGCGCGGCACCACCGGCTCGGACTCGGTCGGTTGCGGCGCGCGGGTCGGAAGATCATCCAGGCTCATGATTCAAGCGCTCGTGTTCAAACGCCTTTGGGCTCGTCGATGACGCTGACATGGGCCGCGACGATTCTCCAGCCCTCGGGGAAGCGAATCCACGTCTGCATCTGCCGGCCCACTCTGCCCGGCGCGCTGTCGCGATAGAACAGCGTCGAGGCGATCGCGGTGTCGCGGCCATAGGTCGTGATCACGGTGCGGTCGATCTTGCGCATCAACCCGGCCGCCGGCCGCCCCGCACGAAACGCCGCGATCTCGCCGTAGCCATAAAGGTTCTCGCCGATGCCGTAGCGCAGCGTGCGGCTGTCGTTGCGGAACAGCTCGTCGAGCACCGCAACGTCGTTCGAGACCAGCGCCTTCTCGTAGCGCTGGAACTGCGCCGTCACTTCGGCAAGCACGTCGGGAAGATCGATGTCCATAATTAAAGTCCTCTCGGCGCCGGCGCGACCGCGACGCCCATCTGTTCCAGCGCGTAGGCGACCCGCAGCGCGATATCCTCGCGCCAGGGTGCGGTGATGACCTGCACGCCGATCGGCAGCGGCTCGAGCGGCACCGGCACCGCGACGACCGGCAGGCCGATGAAGGAGATCGGCTGGGTATGAATGCCGATATTGGCCCGCACCGGAAGCTCGACGCCATCGAGCATGAAATTGACCTGTCCGAGTTTGGGCGCCGTGCACGGCGTCGCCGGCGCCAGGATCACGTCGACCGACTGGAACATCTCCAGCACCCTGGCGCGGAACCAGCGACGGAATTTCTGCGCCTTGTCGACATAGACCGCCGGCACCATCGCGCCTGCGATGAAACGATCGCGCACCGCCGGATCGAAATCATTGGGACGCTTGCGCAGCCGGTCGAGATGCAGCGCGGCGCCCTCTGTCGTGGTGATGATGTAGGCGGCGGCGCGAGCGCGGGCGGCTTCCGGCAGCTCAACGGTCTGTTTGGCGCCGAGCGCCTTCGCGACGCGCGCGATGGCTTCGACGGCCTCCGGAAACACGTTCTGCTGGAAATAGCCGCCGGCGATCGCGATCCGCAGCCCGCGGAGATCATTGGCAAGCAAAGGCACGGTCGGCTCGACCGACTGCACGATGCAGGCGGGATCGTCGGCGTCGGGTCCCTGCATGGCGTCATAGGCCAGCGCGAGATCCCTGACGCTGCGCGCCAGCGGACCGAGGTGATCGAGGCTGGCGACGAACGGATAGGACCGCGCCCGCGACAGCCTTCCATAGGTCGGCTTCAGGCCGAACGTGCCGCAGAACGACGACGGCACCCGGATCGAGCCATTGGTGTCGGAGCCGAGCGCGATCGGCACCAGCGCGCCGCCGACGGCGCTGCCGGAGCCACCGGAGGAGCCTCCGGTCATCCGCGTCGGATCGTGTGGATTGCGTGACGGGCCGTCATGGACGTTCTCGCCGGTGAAGTCGTAGGCGTATTCGCCCATGTTGAGCGCGCCGACCAGCACGGCGCCGGCCGCCTCCATCCGCTCGATCAGCACGGCGTCGCGCGGCGACGGCGGCAGGTCGCGGTTGATCTTCGAGCCGGCGCGGGTCGACAGCCCCTGCACATCGAACAGGTTCTTGACCGCAAACGGCACGCCGGCGAGCGGGCCGACCGATTGCCCCGCTGCGAGCGCGACATCGATCGCGCGCGCCTTGGCGCGGGCACGATCCGCGGTGACGTCGGTGAAGGAATTGAGGACCTTGTCATGCGCGGCGATGCGCGCGAGCGCGGCCTCGGTCGCGGCAAGGGCCGTGATCTTGCGGTGTGAGACCGCCTGCGCGATTTCGGCGGCGGACATGGCAGCGGGAGTTTCGGACATCGCGATCTCAGGTCGAATAGACCGCGGCCGAGACGACGTCGTCCGGCAGCGGGAAGTCATCGACCAGCTTTGCCAGCCGCAGCGAGACCTCGAGATTGGCGCGCACTGCGGGACGCCAGGCGTCCTCCAGCGGCAACCCCATCGCACGCGCGACGGCGTTCATGTAGTCGTCGAGATGATCGGCCATTTCGCTCCCAATGCGTTTCTCAGTGAACCGGCAACGGCGGATGCGGGATCGCCGTCAGCAGTTCCCTTGTATAGGCATCCTGCGGATTGCCCAAGACGTGTCCGGATGCGCCCTGCTCGACGATGCGGCCGGCACGCATCACGATGACGCGATCACACAGCAGGCGCACCACGTTGAGATCGTGCGACACGAACAGATAGCTCATGCCCATCGACTGCTTGAGGTCCTGCAGCAGGTTGAGCACCACCGCCTGCACCGAGACGTCGAGCGCCGCGGTCGGCTCGTCGAGGATGACGAGCTTCGGATGCAGCGCGATCGCGCGCGCGATACCGACGCGGGCCTTCTGGCCGCCGGACAGCTGATGCGGAAAGCGATCCAGCAGATTGACCGGCAGGCCGACCAGCCGCGCCAGCTCCTCGCAGCGGTCGCGCAGCGCGTCGCGCCCCTTGACGTCGCCGAGTTGCATGATCGGATCCGCGATGGCACGCGCGGCGGTGAAGCGTGGGTTGAGGCTGTCGGTCGGATCCTGGAACACCATCTGGATCTGGCTGCGCCGCGGCAGCCGCGCAAACGACTGCGGCACGATGCCGCCGATGTCCTCGCCGTCGAACATGATGCGGCCGGAGGTCTGGTCCAGCAGCCGCATCACCATCATCGACGTCGTCGACTTGCCGCAGCCGGATTCGCCGACCAGGCCGACGCTCTCGCCATGACCGACCTCGAAGCTGATGCCGTCGACGGCATGGAAGACCTCCTCCTCGACCGGCGGCTTGCGGCCGAACAGCTTTGTCAGCATCGAGCCCGCGCCCTGGCGCGGGTATTCCTTCACGAGCTTCTCGACCGACAGGAGGGGCTGAATCTTCTCGTCACCCCCGGGCTTGACCCGGGGGTCCGTCGACGAAGATGCATCTTGCGAAGGTTGATGGATGGCCGGGTCAAGCCCGGCCATGACGGGGTTAGGCTGCGGTGGCTTCCCATCCTCCTCCGGCAGCAGGTCCCTGAGCGACACACCGAGCCGCGGCGTCGCGCGCATCAGCTTCCTGGTGTAGGCGTGCTGGGGCGCGGCGAAGATGTCGGCGGACTTCGCCGTCTCGACCACGCGGCCCTTCTCCATCACCACGACGCGATCGCAATAGGCCGCGGCGAGGCCGAGGTCGTGCGTGATCAGGACCGTCGACATCGACCGGCGCCGGGTCAACTCGACGATCAGGTCCATCACCGCCTTCTGGGTGGTGACGTCGAGGCCGGTGGTCGGCTCGTCGGCGATCAAAAGCTGCGGATTGCAGGCCAGCGCCAGCGCGATGACGACCCGTTGGCACATGCCGCCGGACAGTTCGAACGGATAGGCGTGATAGCGCTCGCGCGGACGCGCGATCTTGACCTGCTCTAGCGCCGCGATCGCGGTCTCGCCGCGGTCGGTGACCTGGGCCTGCTGGACGTGCTGGCGCAGCACGTCCTCGAGCTGATGCCCGACCTTGCGGATCGGATTGAGCGCGGCGCGCGGGTTCTGGAAGATCATCGAGACCTCGCGGCCGCGCAGATCGCGCATCTGGCTTTCCGAGGCCGACTTGACGTCGATGCCGGAGAACATCACCGAGCCCTCGGCGATCCGCCCCGCCCGATCGAGGATGCGCATCACGGCGTAAGATGTCACCGACTTGCCGGAGCCGGACTCGCCGACGATGCCGACGGTCTCGCCCTTAGCCACCGAGATGTTGACATGCTGCACCGCCTTGACGATGCCGCGGCGGGTGCTGAACTCGACGGTGAGGTCCTGGACGTCGAGGAGCGGTTGGGCGGTCATGCGCGCCTCCCTTCATGCGAGGCGTCATCTACGAATCCGCAAAACAACCCCATGCAAGGCAGTCCAGCGGTGGCATGACACCGCGCTGAGCCCGTCATCACGTCCTCCGCTGCGGGTCGACGATGTCGCGCAGGCCGTCGCCGAGCAGGTTGAAGCAGAACACCGCGATCATCAGCGCAAGGCCGGGGAACAACGCGATCCACCATTCGCCCGAGACCATGAAGCCGGCACCCTCGGCGACCATGATGCCCCACTCGGCGGTCGGCGGCCGCACGCCGAGGCCGATGAAGGACAGGCCGGCGGCGTTGAGGATCGCGTAGCCCATGGTCAGCGACATCTGCACGATCATGATCGGCATGATGTTGGGCAGGATGTGSCCGAGCAGGATGCGRTATTCGCCATTGCCGGASAGCCGCGCCGCCTGCACGAAGCCGGCRTTGCGRCGGACGTTKGCYTCSGCGCGSGCGACGCGGGCATASAGCGGGAAGTTCACGATCGCGGTSGCGATGATGATGTTCTGCACGGTGTTGCCGAGCGCSGCGACGATGCCCATCGCCAGCACGAACAGCGGRAACGCCATGATGGTGTCGGCGATGCGGCCGACGATGCGRTCGGTCCAGCCGCCGAAATAGCCGGCGGCGATGCCGGCGAGCCCACCCATCAGGAACACCAGCACGACGGAAGCGACCGCGATGAAGGTGTCGAGCCGGGTTGCGACGATGACGCGGCTGAAGATGTCGCGGCCGAGCTGGTCGGTGCCGAACCAGTGCGCGGCAGACGGCGGCCTCAACGCCGCCGCGGTGTTGGAGGCGAGCGGGTCATACGGCACCACATAGGGCCCGAACAACGCGGCGAACAGGATCAGGATCAGCAGCGTGAACGCAAAGCCGGTGACCTTGTTCTCGCTCAGCACGTAACGGGTTTGTTCGAAGACCGCGGCAAGCCCGGAGGTGCGGGCGGGACCTGCGGGTTCGACGGTCGGCGCAACGCTGCTCATAGCCCCTCCCTAACCTTCCAGCCGGACACGTGGATCGATCACGCCGTAGAGGATGTCGATCACCAAATTGAGCAGCACGTACATGACCGCCATGGTCAGCACGAAACCCTGCACCGGTGCGAAGTCGGACGCGATCAACGCCTCCACCGCATAGGAGCCGATGCCGGGCCAGGCGAACACCTTCTCCACCAGCACATTGGCGCCGAGCAGGAAGGAGAACACCATGCTGAGCGTGGTGATGACCGGCAGCATCGCATTACGGAACGCGTAGGTGACGGTCACCTTACCGGGCGACAGGCCGCTGGCCCGCGCGGTGCGGACGAAATCCGACGCCAGCACCGCCAGCATCGAGGCCCGCGTCATGCGCGCGATCGGCGCCAGCGAGAAGATCGCAAGCGTCACCGCCGGCAGGATCAATTGGCTGAGCGCCGAACGAAACGCCTCGAAGTCACGCGCGATCAGCGTGTCGATCAGATAGAAGCCGGTCACGGTCGGCGGCGCGCTGGTGAACACGTCGAGCCGGCCGAGCGGCGCCGGCGACCAGCCGAGCCGGAAATAGAACACATAGACCAGCACCAGCCCGGTGAAGAACACCGGCAGCGATACGCCGGCCGTGGTAGTGACGCGGCAGAGATGGTCGATCCATGACCCCGGCCGCGTCGCCGCCAGCACGCCAAGCGGGATCGCGATCACGATCGAAACGACGAGGCCGAGCAAGGTCAGCTCGGCCGAAGCCGGCAGGCGGTTGCGCAACTCGGCGGCCACCGGCTGGCCCGTGGTCAGCGACGTGCCGAGATCGCCATGGGCGAGATCGCCGGTGTAGCGGACGAACTGCTCGATCAGCGGCTTGTCGAAGCCGAGCTGCTTCCTGATCTGATCGACCGCCTCCTTGGTCGCAGCAGGGCCTGCAAAATACGCCGCGGGATCACCCGGCAGCGCGCGCGTCAGCAGGAACGTCACGATCACGACCCCGATCAGCGACGGGATCGCGAACAGCAGCCGCTTGCCGATCATCGCCAGCATGGGCGCCTCACCCCTTCGCCATCGCACGATAATCCAGCCGGCGGTGGAACCAGTATTGGTAGCCCGAGATGTTCTTCTGCATCGCGACGTTGACGAAGGGCTGATAGAGCGGAATGCGCGGGATGTCGGCGAAGGCGAGATCGACGAAGCCCTTGACGTCGGCGTCGTAGGCCGCGGTGTCGCCATTGGCGGCCGCGATGCGCGCGCCGTCGATGAGCTTGTCCATCGCCGGCGACTTGTAGCTCATCGTGTTGAAGATCGAATTGTTGCCGTGATAGCACCAGTAGAAGAAGTACTCGGGGTAATCGAGCCAGCCCGAGAACACGTTGGTGAACAGCGGCATCTCCTTCTTGGTGAGCTCGGTGCGCCAGTTGGCGCCGGGCACCTTGTTGATCGTGGTCTTGATGCCGAGCTGCGCCAGGCTCTCCTGCACCAGCACGCAGAGCGGCTCGTTAACCCCGGCGAAATTCAGGTCGAACGAGATCGTGGTCTCGAAGCCGTTGGCATAGCCGGCTTCCACGAGCAGCGATTTCGCCTTCTCCATGTCGGTGTTGTATTTGGTCGGCTGCGGCCAGGCGACCTCGGTCGGCTTGTCCTTGGCGGCGCCGAACATCGGGTTGGCGAGGCCGAACAGCACCGCATCCATGATTTTTTGGTAAGGCATCGCATAGGCCATCGCCTGCCGCACCTTGGGATTGTCGAACGGCGGCTTGGTGACGTTCATGCCGATGTACTGGATGCCGTTGGAGAACGGCAGCGAAACCACGTTGAGCTTGCCGTTCGTCTTCATCTCCTGGAAATCCTTGAACGGCAGTTCGTAGGAGATATCGGCGTCACCGCGCTCGAGCAGCGCGCGGCGGTTGCCGGCCTGCGGCACCATGCGCCAGATCACGCGCTTGATCTTCGGCATCGGGCCCGAGACCCAATCGTCGTTGCGCTCCATGACGACCTCGGTGCCGGCGGTCCATTTGGTCACCTTGTAGGCGCCGGAGCCCGCGGTCTGCTGCTTGGTGAATTCGAGGCCCCAGGGGTCCTTCTCGCTGGCGTTCTTCTTGACCAGCTCGGAATTGACGACGCAGGGCACGATCACGGCGAGATCGGGCATCGTCAGTCTGTCCTTGGTCAGGAAATCGACCCGCACCGTATGGTCGTCGACGATCACGAACTGCTCGGGCTTGGTCAGCGAGCCCGCGCTCATCTGGAAGGTCGGGAAGCCGCCGACGCTGACGGCACGGTCGAGCGACCATTTGACGTCCTTCGCCGTCACCGGCGTGCCGTCGTGGAATTTGGCGTTCTTGCGCAGCTTGAAGGTCGCCGACATGTCGCCGACGTTGAAGTCCTCGGCGAGCTCGGGCTTGAACTTGTCGCGGTCGTAATAGGGCACGCCGCCCGGACCGCTCTTCATCTCGTGGCTGATCAGCCGGTCGTAGCAATTCCACGACACCTCGTAGCCGGGCACGTTGGTGCCGACGCCGTGGATATCGAGATTGTTGGGGCCGCCTTCGGAGACGATGAGCAGCGTCTCGGAGCGCGCATCGGCCCTGGCCGGCGACCAGATCGCCGGCGCGGTCGGCGCCAGCGCCCCTGCTGCCAATCCGGACACCGATTTGAGGAAATCACGACGCTTCATCTGTTGCTCCAACGCCCTTGAGAACGGCCTTGGAACCAAGATCGCAAGGATTGTGCCAACCCTTAACGAAACCTTATGAGGCGCTAAACACCTGTAGGGAAAGAAGAAATTGACGAAGGTATTTTAATCTAGGGGCCGATGGATTGCATACAAAGAAAGACAATTTGCCCAATCAATAAGCATCGCCCAATCGATGCTTGCTTTCTGACCAACGATCAATGCCGCCGCAAGACCAGCAAGAGGGTGCACACTCACGCTTCAGTAGCCCGCTCAAGACAAGTTCACTCAGTTGGATGGCGCATGTAGTAATAGCGCTCCGCTAGGTAAAGGACCGGGGCTTCTGCCGCCCCGACGACAAAGAAGAACGCTACAGAGAACCATCCTCCGCCGGAGGCGAAGAGCGCCCACAGCACCCCGAGCGCAACGCAGATCGGAGCGCATTTTAGAATGGAAAGGGTGTCGCCCCTGGTCCACGGCCCTGGTCTCATAGGCGGGAGCGTAGCAAGACAGCTAGAAACCTCCCAGACACGCCTAGGTGAGCTTGCTACCTGATGCGGCGCAAGACCAGCTAGCCAGGCCAGATCAGCTCCTGCAACTGCACGAAGTCACCGACCCGATCCGGCCAGCCCTCGATGCAGATGTGCCGGAGCGGATCGCTGGCCGCGTGCAGCATCATCAGCGCCATCAGCCGCCGCTTCAGCGCAAAATTCACCTCGCTGCGCGGGATGCCGAAGCCGTCGAACAGACTGCGCACAAGCCGCGGATGTCCGGCAGCCATGAAGGCGGTGGGGCCGAGCAGATCGTACTCGCCCCATCCGGTGCGGACATCGCCGAAGTCGAACAGGCCGGCGACGTGCCAGCCGCCGGCGCGGCGCTCCAACAGAAAATTCTCCGGGATGTACTCGCCGGTCAGGATCACCGGCGGCGCGTGCAGCGGGATCAACTCGGCGGCGTCGCGCAGGAGATCGTCGAGCGAGGTGAGGAATTTCGTGGGCAGGCCGAGCCGCTCGTGCCGTGCCCTGCACTGCGCGATCTGGCCGCGCATGAACGCCTCCCAGGGTTGCCCGATCGCAAGCAGGCGGCCGGGCGGCACAAGCTGCACCTCGGCGATCACAGCTCCGATCTCGCCGAGCACGCGCTCCCGCTCGGCTTCCGGCAGCGACGGCCACACCTCCGAGCCGACCGTGCCGGCGAGGCGCGTGATGACGAGATAGGGCCAGCCGTCTCGCTCGCCCTCCGCGACCAGATCGGGAATCGGAATGCCGAGCCGCCCGCGCAATTCAGCCAGCGCACCGCGCTCGGAGACGAATTGCGGCCGCAGGAACGGCGGGAACAGTTTCAGGATCAGGTCACCGTCGAGCCCGACAACGAGATTGGTGCCGGTCGAGAACACATGCGGCGCAGCACAGGACAACCCGTGGCCGTCAGCGATGTCGCGCGCGACCGGCAACCAGCGCGACGTGTCGCCGCGCCAGGCACGGTAGGTATCGTAGTCGGTGATGGCGGGAAGGTGCATGTGCGCGCGGCCTCTCAACGCTGTCGTCCTGGCGAAAGCCAGGACCCATAACCACCGAATTTGATTGTGAGCGGGATCGTGGCTCCAGCATCGCGCAACAACAAAGGCCGAGGTAATGGGTCCTGGCTTTCGCCAGGACGACGCTGAATGCTTGGCCCCGCGCATGAGTCACGCGTTCATATGCTGTCAGGACGATGGAGAAGCAGTTGAGCAAACCGGACGGCCCCTCACCGGTCCGGATTGGCGCGCTCGAACTGGCGCAGCAGGCGGTTGCCGCGTTCGACGGCGTTGTCCATCGCGGCCTGCGCCGAGCGCTTGCCGGCGAACACCTGCTCGAGTTCCTCCTCGATCACATCGCGGATCAAGACAAAGGAGCCGAGGCGGACGCCTTTCGAATTGTCGGTCGGCGGCTTCAGCGTCACCTCCTCGATCGAGATCTCGGAGCCGGGATTGCGATCATAGAAACCCTGCGCGCGAGTCAGATCGAACGCGGCGCGGGTGATCGGCAGGTAGCCCGTGTTCTGGTGCCAGGCGGCCTGCACGTCGGAGCGCGACAGATAGGCGAAGAATTTCGCGACGCCGGCATACTCGGCCGGCGGCCGGTCGCGCAGCACCCACAAGGTCGCGCCGCCGATGATCGAATTCTGCGGCGCGCCCTGTACGTCGGGCTCGTACGGCATCATGCCGTAGCCGACCTCGAATTTCGAATTGGCCTTGATGTCGGCCCGCGTCCCCGACGAGCCGATGAAGATGCCGCATTCACCCTTCTGAAAGCGCGGCTCTGCCGTCTGGCCGCGACCGCTGTAATCGAAGGTCTTGTCGGCCTGCCATTGCGCGAGCTGCGCGATGTGGCGCACCACCAGCGGATTGTTGAAGATCAGCTGCGCGTCGAGCCCGGCAAAGCCATTGGCCTTGGTCGCGAGCGGCAGATTGTGGAACGCGGAAAAATTCTCGACATTGATCCAGGACGGCCATGACGTGGTGACGCCGCACATCGCCCCCGCCGCGCGCAGCCGCTTGGCGACGATGCCGAGCTCCGGCCAGGTCTTCGGCGGCTGGCTCGGATCGAGCCCGGCGGAGCGGAACATATCCTTGTTGTAGTAGAGGATCGGAGTCGAGGCGTTGAACGGGAACGACAGCATGTTGCCGTCGACATCGGCGTAGTAGCCGGCCACTGCGGGCAGATAGGCCGACGGCGTGAACGCCTCGGACTGATCGCGCATCAGCTCGTACACCGGATAGATCGCGCCGCGGGCCGCCATCATGGTTGCGGTGGCGATCTCGTTGACCTGAACGATCGCCGGCTGGCTGCGCGAGCGGAAGGCGAAGATCGCCGCGGTGACCGTCTCGGTGTAATTGCCCTTGTAGGCCGGCACGATCCGGTAGTCGGATTGCGAGGCGTTGAAGTCGGCAGCGAGCTTCTCGAGCTGCTTGCCGAGCTCGCCCGA
>BFBZ01001029.1_pt1 | contig 20373 bp, 14 predicted proteins | sample 1888401 | NCBI WGS metagenome assembly BFBZ01 (sample SAMD00112614, study PRJDB3348) | symbiont metagenome | host: Chara braunii | reverse complement strand
ATCTTCGACCAGCGCGTCGAGCTGATGCAGGACGAGAGCGTGGTCGAGACGATCACCGACATGCGTCACGCCTTCATCGACGATCTCGTCGCCAAGCACGTTCCCGAGCACGCCTATGCCGAGCAGTGGGATGTCGCCGGCCTGAAAGAAGAGCTGAAGCGCGTGCTCGACATCGACCTGCCGGTCGACGAATGGGCGAAGGAAGAGGGCATCGCCGACGAGGAGTTGCTCAAGCGCATCGAGACCCACGCCGACGAGCGCATGGCCGCCAAGGTCGCGCAATGGGGCCCCGACGTGATGCGCTACGTCGAGAAGACCATCCTGCTGCAGACGCTCGACCACCTCTGGCGCGAGCACCTGGTGATGCTCGACCATTTGCGCCAGGTCATCGGCCTGCGCGGCTACGGCCAGCGCGATCCGCTGCAGGAGTACAAGTCGGAAGCCTTCACGCTGTTCGAGGCGATGATCGCGCATCTGCGCGAGGCCGTCACCGCGCAGCTGATGCGGGTCGAGATCGTGCCACCGGAGGAGCAGCAGCCGGTGCTGCCGCCGATGCAGGCGCACCACGCCGATCCCAGCACCGGCGAGGACGAGATGGCCTTCGCCAACGTGTCACTCGTGCCCTCTTCGGGCGCCGCCCCGGTCCCGGCCGAAGCGCGCAACCCCAACGACCCCACCACCTGGGGCAAGATCGGCCGCAACGAGGATTGCCCCTGCGGCTCCGGCAAGAAGTACAAGCACTGCCACGGCAGGTACGCGTAAGCTCGGGTCGAGGTCTCTCTTCCGTGATGGCGAGCGCAAGCGAAGCAATCCAGAGATCCGCCCACGACTCTGGATTGCTTCGCGGAGCCTGTCATCCGGCCGCGCTTTGCGGGGACCGGGCGGCTCGCAATGACGCTTGTTGATCGAGCCGCGCCGAACACACCGCCGTCATCCCGGCGTACGCCGGGATCCATAGCCACCGGCTTACCTGCAGCGACACTTTGATAACTCCAGCATGTCGCGCTGCGTCCGGCTGAAACCATGGGCCAAGGTCCGCGCACAACGAGGCTATTGCTGTGCTTGCCTGCGGCTGTGCTGAAGCCAGCCTGATCTCCAGCTTCGAATCCGCGCGACGGAGCGTTGCATCGCACCGGCCTTGAGCTCGCCCGCGCACACAGCAGCCGTCAGCGCACCGTTGATCTCGCGGCCGACATCGGAGGTCTGGTCCTCGTCGCTGAATTTGGTGAACATGATGATATCAGCGCCCGCCTTGACGGCGGCGATGGCGGCGGCGGCCGGCGGCTCGGCATCGAGGATGGCCTTCATGGCGAGATCGTCCGTCATCACCACGCCGTCATAGCCGAGCTCGCGGCGCAGCAGCCGATCGATCGCACGGCCGCCGCTCTGGGTGGCGACGCCGCCCCATCGGCTTGAATGCGCGAGATGCCCGGCCATGATCGCGCCAGCCAGTCCCCGCCTGATCAGGCGCCTGTACGGCTTCAGCTCCGCCGATGACCAGGTGGTCGTGACGTCGGCGATGCCGGCGTGGCTGTCGGCGGTGGACGATCCATGCCCCGGGAAATGCTTGAGCACCGTCAGGATGCCCTGCCTTCGGTGCGCCCGGATGAAGGCTGCCGCGTAGCGCACCACCGTGTCGGCGTCGCGGCCATAGCTGCGTTGCCGCTGACCGATGATCGGGTTCGACGGGTTGGTGTTGAGATCGACCACCGGCGCGAGATTCATGTTGATGTGCAGCGTCGCGAGCTTCTCGGCGAGTGCCGCGTAAGCGCGGCGCGCCGCCGGGACGGAGCCGCGGGCGATCTCCGCGGCCGACGGCGTTTCCGCAAGGCCGACATTCGATCCGAGCCGCTCGACCGTTCCGCCTTCATCGTCGATGGCGATGAACGGAGGAGCCGCGCATTTGCAGGACCGGAGTCGATCGATCATCGCGGCGAGATCATCTGACGTTCCGACATTGCGGCCGAGGATCACGACACCGCCGATCAGCCCCTCCTCGAGATCGGACAGAATCTGCTGAAATCCGGCATCCGATGCCTTGGTCCCGAAGAAGCCGGCCATGATCATCGGGCCCACGAGCCGCGACGTTGCCGCTGTGTTGCGGCAGCCGGCGGCAAGGCCGGCGTGCCCCGAGTGCATCAGGAGTGCGAGGGCGAGGGACAGTCGGCCCAGTCGTCGCAGCATTGCGATCACGCCTCGCGGCTGTGGAGGTGACTCGCTCATATGCACGGGGTCAGATCGCCGCGAAGGCAAATCTCAGGTTGTTGACAGGCTCGCGACCGTCGCCCCCTCGGCAATGGTCCGCGGCGCGGCATTGAGCTGCTCGATGGCAAACCCTGCCGCCTTCTTGTAGCCGGCCATGAACGCGTCGCGCTCGGCCGGTGGGATGACCTCGTCAATATTGGTGAAGGTCCCGCCGCAGCGCTCGTCGACCAGATTGAGCAGGCCGAACGGGCCGGCGCCGCGGTTGCGCAGGATGACAGCCGAAATCGGGCCGCACAGTTTCTCGTCATAGGCGGCGAGCGCGGCCGGCGTGACGCCGTGCGCGAGCAGGCAGGTACCGAGCACGCGGGCGTCGACGATCGCCTGGCTCGCGCCATTGGAGCCGGTCGGGTACATCGCATGCGCGGCGTCGCCCATCAGCGCGACCGGGCCATCGACCCAGGTCGAGACCGGATCGCGGTCGATCATAGGGTTCTCATAGGCGCCATCGGCGCCGGCGATCAGCGCGGGCACGTCGAGCCAGTCATAGGTCCAGCCGGCGAAGTGATGCGCAAACTCCTGCACCGGGACCTGGCGGAACCAGCCAGTCTGCTTCCAGCCCTCGGTGTTGTCCATCGTCACTTCCGCGATCCAGTTGATCAGCGCCAGCCCCGTCTTCGGGTCGGGATGCGAGATCGGATAGACCACGACGCGATGGCGGTGAGTACCCAGCCCGACGAAGGACGAGCCGGTGCGCATCGGCTTCGCCCAGGTGACGCCGCGCCACATCACTGCGCCGCCCCAATGGATCGGTGGTTGCGTGGGGTGCATCTGCGCGCGCACCGCCGAATGAATGCCGTCGGCGCCGATCAGCAGCCGTCCGCGCTGCTCGGATCGCGAGCCATCGGCGTGCTCGATGCGCGCCGTCACCGTGCCGTCCGCGTTCTTCTCGTAGCCGCTGACGCGGCTGCCGAGCCGTACGCAATCAGCGCCGGCGCGCTGCACCAGCCGGCTGTACAGCAGCATGTGCAGCTTGCCGCGGTGAACCGCATATTGCGGCCAGTTGTAGCCGGCAAGCAGCCCGCGCGGCTCGGAATAGATGTCGTTGCCGTTCAGCCCGACCAGCGCCCATTCCTTCGCGGGCACGCCGACCTGATCGAGATCGTCGGCGCCAATGCCCAGATCATACAGCTCGCGCACGGCGTTGGGCTGCAGGTTGATGCCGACCCCGAGCGGCCGCATCTCGCGCACGCTCTCGTAGACGACGCAGGGCACGCCGATCTGCTGCAGGGTGAGTGCGGTCGCAAGGCCGCCGATGCCGCCGCCGGCGATGATGACAGGAAGGTCGGTCATGGGCATGGGTCCGTCGCGCCTGAACTCGGGAAACAAAGCTCGAAAGGAGGGTCGATAGGGATGCTGGCACGACGCGTGCAGCGCGCGGATCGCCTCCCTCGATCCATCCGTGGCCAGCGTTATCCGCCGGTCTGTGGCAAAGGCCTAATTCAGAAGGCCAGCCGAAACAAGGGGAATGGGCAATCCGCGCCGTCATGGTAGGCTGGTGCCATGCACCGTCCAACTCTCTCCCTCTGTGCGGCCCTGTTGCTGGCCGGCCTGGCGAGTCCCGCGACAGCCTTCGACGTCGAGGCTCATCGCGGCGGGCGGGCACTGCATCCGGAGAACACACTGCAGGCCTTCGCCGCAGCGCTCGCGTTGGGCGTCGATACGCTGGAGCTCGATGTCGGCGCCACGGCCGACGGCGTGCTGGTCGTCTCGCACGAGCGGCGGCTCAATCCCGATCTCGCCCGCGACGCTTCCGGCAACTACGTCGCGCCGCCCGGACCGCTGCTGATCGACCTGCCGCTGGCCGAGGTGCAGTCCTACGATGTCGGCCGGATTCGCCCCGGCAGCGACTATGCCAGGCAGTTTCCGGAGCAGCAGCCGCTCGCAGGCGACGTGCCGCCGCGCATTCCGACCCTGAAGCAGGTGTTCGATCTCGTCAGGCGCTCCGGAGACGACCATGTGCGTCTCAACATCGAGACCAAGCTCGATCCGGCGTTTCCCAACGAAGCGCCTGACCCGGCGCGGTTCGTCAGCCTGCTGCTCGGCCTGATCGATGCTGAGCAGTTCGCGGATCGCGTCATGATCCAGTCGTTCGACTGGCGCACCCTGCAGTTGGTACAGCAACGCGCACCTCGGATTCCAACCGTCTATTTGTCACTGCAGCGGGGCAAGGCGCCGACGGTGTCGTTGACCGCGGCCACCCGCTGGACCGCCGGCTTCAATCCTGCCGATCACGGCGGCTCGCTGCCGCGCACGATCAAAGCGGCCGGGGGCAAGGTGTGGTCGCCCTATTTCGCCGACGTCACGCCGGAGTTGGTCGCCGAAGCGCATGCGCTCGGGCTGCAGGTCGTGGTCTGGACCGTGAACAAGCTGGAGGACATGGCGCGGCTGATCGACACCGGCGTCGATGGCATCATTTCCGATCGGCCGGATCTGTTGCGCAAGGCCTTGGCGGAGAAGGGCATCGCCTTGCCCGTCGCATCAGCAACCGGACCAAACTAGCAATGAACGGCGGAGGCCTGTCCGTTGCCTTCAACGCCCGGAGAGGTAGAGCGCGTCTCAGAACCGATAGTTGACGCCGAGGGTCGCGGCGTGAATGCGGTCCTTGACCTCGAAGCCCGTGATGTTGACGACCGGCACCGTGTTGGTCATTACGATGCCGCTTTTGCCGAAATCGTAATAGTTGTACTCGGCATTCACGGACCAGTGCGGGGCAAAGGCCCACTCCACACCTGCGCCCGCCGTCCATCCGGTTCGCATTGAGGTCGTGCTCGGATCGACGGCGACTCCAGACGGAAGGATGAACGGATCCTCGTTGCGCTCGCGTGTCCAGGCCGCGCCGCCGCGGGCATAGACCAGCCAGCGTTCGGCGTAGACATAGCCGAGCCGGGCCGTTGCAGAGCCCAGGAAATCGTTCGTCGTGATGAACTGCGACGAGCGAATCACACCGGTGATGCGATTTCGGACCGTGCCGCCATGGCTGGTTCGCAGGCTGCTCCAGGCAGCGCGGGCCTCGGCGCCGATCACCCAGGCCGGTGCGAACTGATAATCGCAACCGATTTGGCCGCCGCCAACAACGCCGGCCCCGCTGTAGTCTCTGACGGCTCCCAAATCGTTGATCGTGGTGTCGGTGCTGACGACTCCTCCGACGTGACCGCCGATGTAGCAACCGGTCCAGCTGAACCTGACCGGAATTGGAGCTTTGGCCGTGATCGGCAGATCGGCAGCAGCCGCCGCTGCACCGGACAAAGCGATCGCCGTTGAAGTCAGCAGAACCTTGAGCATTCCAAGACACCTCAGCACATTCGCGCTGAGGTGGTAGCACCTGATGGTAGTTCTGTATGTTGTCCGCCAGCAACATGCCGCAAAAATACGGGAACTTTGCTGGCGACTCGGGGCAGCTCACTCCATCACCACCTCGTGCCGGATCACGAACGGCGCGAGCAGCGTATGCACCTCGTTTGCGATCGCCTCGCGGCTTTCCGCCGGCACGTTGCGCAACGTCACCGTGGCGATGCTGCCGTGGCTGCCGTGCGGGCCGACCTTGACGCTGCAATCGATGCCGCGGTCGGTCAGTTGCGACAACACCTTGGCGAACACCCGCGTCGCGGCGTCCCAGCGCAGTTGCGGCTTGAACACCTTGCCGACGCCGGTCACCGGCATCGGATCGATCGGGATGATCTGCACCGGCACCGCGGCGCGCTCCGGAGTGCGGGCGCGCACCCAGTCCTCCAGCTCGCCCGGTTGCACGCTCGCGCCGGGCTTGAGCTGCACATAGCCGATCGGCAGCTCGCCCGCATAGGCGTCGGGCTGACCGACCACCGCGGCGAAGCCGACGGCCGGATGCTGGAACAGGATCTCCTCGATCGGCGCCGGATCGATGTTGTGGCCGCCGCGGATGACGAGATCCTTGGCGCGGCCGGTGATCCACAGGAAGCCATCGGCATCGAGCCGGCCGAGATCGCCGGAATTGACCCAATGCCCCTGGACGAAGGCGCCCTTGTTGTGGGCGTCGTCGAGATAGCCGGAAAACACGCCGGGCCCGGCCATGATGACGACGCCGATCTCGTCTACGGCGCAATCGCGCTCGTAACGCCCATCGGCATCGAGCTTGACGATGCGCACTTTGGCGTAAGGCAGCGGCAGGCCGACCGAGCCGAGCCGGATCGGCTGGTCCGGGTAGGCCATGGTGTGCACGCTGGCGGTCTCGGTCATGCCGTAGACCTCGATCACCGGCAGCTTCAGCTTGTCCATGATCGCCTGCCCCACGGCGACAGGGATGGCCGAGCCGCCGCCTGCTGCGTAGCGCAGGCTGGAGATGTCGGCGGCGCCTTGCGGCACCGCGAGCGTCGCCGCCAGCACCGTCGGCACGCTCGACAGCGTCTCCGGTTTGAAGCGTTCGACCAGGCCCCAGATGTTGCGCACCGCATTCGGATTGCGCCAGCCGGCGCCCGACAGCACGACGAGGGACCCGCCCGCCGACAGCGTCTGCAGCGCCTGGGTCAGCGATCCCCCGACATGGAATAGCGGCATGCCGAACAGCAAGGTGCCGCCGGGCTTGGCCTTCAGGACCAGGTTGATCCCCCAGGCCTGATAGACTTGGTTGCCATGGCTGTGGCGCACCAGCTTCGGCGTGCCGGTCGTGCCGCCGGTGTGGAAATAGGCGGCAGTGTCGCTGGCCTTGATCTGCCGGCCGCTGACGAGATGGTCGCTCGGCTGCGCTCCGATCAGGTCATTGAACGCGTGAATGCCGTTGGCGGGGTCCCCGCCGCCGCCATGCACCTGCACGATCGCCTTGAGGTGCTTGAGGCCGCCGCGCACCTTCTCGACCTTCTGCCAGATGTCGGTGCCGGGCAGGGGGCCGAGCGCCACCAGCACCTTGGTCCTGGCGGCATCGAGAATCTCGGCGATCTGGTGCGGCTCGAGCAGCGGATTGACCGGGTTGGCGATGCCGGCGGCCTCGGCGCCGAACAGCGTGACGAAGGCGTCGGGCACCAAAGGCAGCATGAAGCTGACGACGTCGTCGGGGCCGACGCCGAGCGCATGAAACATGTTCGCCGCCTGCGTCACCCGGGCGATGAAGTCGCGATAGGAGATCACGACCGGCGTGTCGGCCGGATCGGCGTTGGGCAGAAACTGGATCGCCGGCGCATCCGGGTTGACCGAGGCGCCGCACTTCAACGCCTCATAGGTGCTCTGCGCGGCGATCCGTTCGCCATACGGCGTCTGCTCGACGGCGCGGATGTCAGCGGTGCTTGCGAATGTCGGATAATCGCTGCCGATGGCGCGATCGAGCAGGTGAATGCCCATGGCCTGTCCTCCCTGTGACGTGTCCTCGTCCGGCGGTTTTGGTCCCGCCGGTGATCGCGCGCGGGCTCTATGCGGCCCGTTCGTCGCGATCGTCACAGGACAGGATGAGGGAGGATTCGTCTTGCGTCTATCCCGGCGTTGCCGGGCGAGCCGACCGATTTGCCGCAGGCGAGGAGACGAGGCGTGGTCAAGTCGTCTTGATGCGACGCGAAGACCGCTCCGATTTCCGCGTCATTGCGAGCGCAGCGAAGCAATCCAGGGTGGTGGGCGGGGCCCTGGATTGCTTCGCTGCGCTCGCAATGACGGGAGGATAGAGCTTAGCCCTGAATGTCGGCAGCGCAGCGTGCCTCAGCTCGCCGCGTCGATCAGATTTTCCAAGAGCCGCTTCAGCTCGCCGGTGGCCTTGTCGCCGTAGTTCTCCAGGATGTGCGCCTCCTGGCTGGCGGCCAGCGAGTTCAGCCGCTTGCATAGCGCCTTGCCATGATCGCTGATGAACATCAGCACCTTGCGCCGGTCGTGGGCGTCCTGGCGGCGGTAGACCAGCGAGTCGGAGACCATGCGGTCGATCATCTTGGTCAGGGTCGGGTGGTTCAGCAGGACCGCGTCGGCGAGATCGCCCATCGAGTGCCCCTCGCCGTCGGAGAGCACCTTGAGGATGCGCCACTGCTCGACGGGCACGCCCTCGGTGCTCAGGCGCGACTCCAGCTGCCGGTTGATCTCCCGGTTGGCCTGCGCGAGCAGGTAGGCGAGATGTTCGGTGAGGGGGCTGTTGGGATGGGGCGGTTTGGCCACGGTGAACTTCGCTTGCGGTCCCGACTTGAATGAATGTCCGGCAGTAGCTGCCCGATCTATATGCATCCCAATTCTTGAACATTCAACATTTTCGAATAGGATATTTGCCGAACGCGTGCTGATTTTGACGGCGTATGACCGCCGGCCCACAATGGGCCAGGCACGGTTGCGGCCAAGGAGTGGGTGTGCTCTCGACAGGATCTGTCACGGCCGGGCGTCTCCGTCTGCCGCCATCCCTGCTGTTCAGGAGCCCGCCCCGGCGGGCCGGCCTTCCTGCACTCGCCCCCTTCGATCCTGACCGTATCCAGCGGCGCGGCTCCCAGAACAGGCTGCGCATCGGCAACTTCCTCACCTTCTCCGGGTCACCCGGCATCTGGGGGCCGGCCGCGACCAACAGCGCGCTGCTCGCGGTGTCCGACATCAACCGCCACGGTGGCATTCTCGGGCGCGAGATCGAGTTGTCGTTCTACGATTCCGGCGGGCCGGCGGACGAGGTGGCCGAGCGCGCCAGGGACGCGCTCGAATTCGACGACATCGACGTGGTCATGGGCTCGCATATCAGCGCGGTGAGGCTGGCGCTGCGCCGGCTCACCCGCGGGCGCATCCCGTATGTGTATACGCCGGTCTATGAAGGCGGCGAGCGCACGCCCGGCGTGATGGCGATCGGCGAGACGCCGCACAGCCAGACGCGCCCCGCCATCCACTGGCTGGCGGAGAACAAGCGCGCCCGGCGCTGGTATCTGATCGGCAGCGACTATGTCTGGCCGTGGCAGTCGCACCTCCAGACCAAGACCTTCATCACCGAGGCCGGCGGCCAGGTGGTCGGCGAGGAGTTCGTGCCGGTGGGCGAGGATGATCACGAGGCGCATCTGGCGCGGATCCGCGCCGCCAGGCCCGACGTCGTGCTGATCTCGCTGATCGGCACCGACAGCATTACCTTCAATCGCGCCTTCGGCGAGTCGGGCCTCGCCGCGACCACCCTGCGTCTCGCCGGCGCGGTGGACGAAACGGTGCTGCTCGGCATCGGCGCCGACAACACCGAGAACCTGTATTCGGCCTCCGGCTATTTCAGCTGCATCGGCTCCAAGGCCAATGACGCGTTCATGAGCCGCTACACCGCGATGTTCGGCGCCGATGCGCCGCCGGTCGGATCGGTCGGCCAGTCGAACTACGAGGGCCTGCGCTTTCTCAAGGCGGCCGCCGAGCGCGCCGGCTCGCTGTCCCTGCGACCGCTCGCTGCCGCCGGCCGCAACATCGTCTATTCCGGCGCGCGCGGCGAGGTGACGATCCGGCAGGGCCGCGCCGGCATGGCGATGCATCTCGCCGCGGCCGACGGGCTGGACTTCAAGATCATCCGCACGTTCTGAGTAACGCTGCGTCGAGCTTGGCCGGGCTGCGTGCCGCGGTCACCCTCCCCTGGAGGGGGAGGGTCGCCTCACGGGGCGCGAAGCGGCGCGTGAGGCGGGGTGGGGTGATCTCTCCTCTGGAGCCGGCGCGCGTGAAGACATCACCCCACCCCGCTCGCCCGCTTCGCGTGCGATCGACCCTCCCCCTCCAGGGGAGGGTGAGCCATCACATTCGCGGCCGCCTGTTCAGTTCAGCCGCAAGGCAATCACGATGACAAGATCTGCCGTCACGCGGCCGCAGCCTTCTTGGCATGCACGCCGACGGCAGCCGCCGGCGTACCTCCGACCTCACGAATCATCCGGCTGATCGCCTCCTGCGGCATCGGCTTGCCGAACAGGAAGCCCTGTACGCTGCTGCAGCCTTCCTCGCGCAGGAAGGCGAGATGCTGTTCGGTCTCGACGCCTTCGGCGAGCACGGGAATGTTGAGGCTGCGCCCGAGCAGCAGGGTCGCCTTGACGATGGCCGCGGCGTGTACGCTGGTCTCGACCGACTGGATGAAGCTCTTGTCGACCTTGATCTTGTCGAATGGAAACACCTGCAGGGTCGACAGCGACGAATAGCCGGTGCCGAAATCGTCCATCGCCACGGTGACGCCGATCGCCTTCAAGGCCTGCATCACCTGCAGCGCGTGCTGGCGGTCGGCGATGATACCGGTCTCGGTCAGCTCGATCTCCAGCCGCTCCGGCGCCAATCCAGTCTCGCGCAGCACCTCGGCGACACGCTTCGGCAGGTCGTGGTTGAGCTGCATCGGCGCGACGTTGACGGCGACCTTGAACGGCTGGCTCCAGGTCGCGGCGGTGGCGCAGGCGGTGCGCAGCACCCAGTCGCCGATGTCGACGATCAGCCCCGTTTGTTCGGCCATCGGAATGAAATCGTTCGGCGGCACGCGGCCCTTCACCGGATGGTTCCACCGCAGCAGCGCCTCGAAGCCGACGATGCCGCCGCTCTGCGTGTCGTTCTGCACCTGGTAGTGCAGCTCGAACTCGTTGCGCACCAGCGCGCGCTTGAGGTCGATCGCGAGCTCGGCGCGGCGCCGGCTGGCCTCGTCCATCGACGGCTCATAGGTGCAGATCTTGCCCTGGCCGAGACTCTTGGCGCGGTACATCGCGAGATCGGCGCGGGTGAGAAGCTCGTCCGAGGTCAGGCCGTGGTCGGGATGCAGCGCGATGCCGATGCTGCAGCCGACCGAGAGGCTGCGCTCCTCCCACTCGACGGGCGCCAGTACCAGCGCGCGCATCCGCTCGGCGAACTTCGCCGCCTCGGTGCGCGCGAAGATCTCGCTCTTGACGGCGACGAACTCGTCGCCGCCGATTCGCGCCAGGAACTCGCCCGGCTGCAGCGTCGATGCAATACGCTGTGCGATCACCGTCAGCACCGCATCGCCCGCGGCATGGCCGTGCGCGTCGTTGACGTCCTTGAAGCGATCGAGGTCGATCGCGAGCACCGCCAGATGCGCGGTCTCGTCGCCCTCGGTCAGCAGCGGCGCGAGCCGCTGGCCGAGGCCGCTGCGGTTCGGCAGGCCGGTCAGCGGGTCCTGCAGCGCCAATTGCCGATAGCCTTCGACCGCTTCCTGCGTCGCCTGCATGTCGATCATGTAGGCCGAGGCGGCCATCGCCATGATCAGGCCGATGCCGGTGACGACCGTGACCAGCATCAGGCTGTCCGACAGCGACTGCACCGGCGCGCTGCTGGCCGCCATGGGTGCCAGGGTCAACGCGAGCATGCCGGTGAAGTGCAGGCTCAGGATCGCAAGCACCATCGCGAGCGAGCTGCCATATTTGCAGAAGCGGGTGACCGGCCGCGCGATGCGGTTCGCCGCGACGGCGCCGAAGCCCATCGCGAGCGCGATCGAGAGCCACACCATCGGCACGTTCCAGGTCAGCACGCCGTCGAGCTTGAGCGCGCTCATGCCGCTGTAATGCATGGCGGCGATGCCGAAGCCGAACACCGCGCCGCCGGCCTCGATCAGCGGGCCGCGCTGGGTGCGTGTCGTGATGAAGAAGCCGAGCCACGCAAAGGCCACAGCCAGTCCGAGCGAGGCGAAGGTCATCGCCGGCTCGAACGAGCGGTATCCTGGCGTGTCGTAGCCGAGGACCGCGGCGAAGTGCGTGGTCCAGACCGTGCCACCGGCCACGAGGCCGGCCAGAAACAGCAGATGGAAGCGGCGGTGGCCGGCGTTGCGACGGACCCGCGCGAGCAGCCGCATGGACAGAATCGAGCCGAGCACGCAGACGAGCAGTGCGGCGGCGACGTAGCGCAGATCATGATCGGCAGGCAGGCAGGACAGGATCGTCAACATCGGCAATGTACCCTCGCTCAGCCGAGCTACGGTCCGCGGCGGGACCGGTTTTGGCACGCGCGATTCGCGGTTAGCGAAGCGTCAACGCGGGCAGCACCTCCGCCCGTGCCGATCCATGCAAGGGGTTTGGAATCCGACCATCGAGGCGCAAGGGCCGCCCCGCTGCAGGGAACTCGGGACATCGTGACGAACCTCCCAATGCCGGCCGCAGGGCTCGCCGGCACACGGCCTTTTGCGATCCTCCGTGGCCGGAATGGGTTGCCGCTGCATGACGGAATTAATACGATCCGATGTCGTTCACATGAAATTTGGAGTGCCCGGATGCGTGCGCAGTCGCGAGCCCTGTCGAACCCGGTCGCCCTGTGGTGGGCGATGCTGACGCTCGTCAGCCTCGCCAACATCGTGTTCTGGTTCGTCCTGTACCGCCAGCTCAACGGCGGCAGCGGTTCGTCGGGTCAGGCGTCCCAGACCAGTTCGATGCTGGCGCTGTCGGCGGCCTATGTGTTCGGCTGCGCCTTCCGCTCGGTGCTGCCGCGCGCCGACGTGCAGCGTATCTGCCTGGTCGACAGCTGGCTGTCGAGCGTGTTCATCGGCCGCACCGTCGCGACCATCGCCGAGATCGCCTTCGCGGCGCAGTGGGCCATCATCCTCGCGCAGCTCGGCGCGATCGCCGATGCCGAGACCGCGGTCAACATGGCCCGCATCATCGTGCCGCTGATCGTCGTCGCCGAGATCTGTTCCTGGTACGCCGTCGTCACCCGGAATTTCCTCTACAACGCGATCGAGAACTCGCTGTGGGCGGTGGCCTTCCTGTTCGTCGGCATCGGCCTCGGCCGGCTGCTGCCGGAGTTCGACGGCTTGGTGCGCGGGCTTCTGATCGCGGGCCTCGTCGGCATCGCCTGCTATCTCGCCTTCCTGGTCGTGATCGACGTCCCGATGTATGTGAAGCGCTGGCGCATCGAGCGCGCCGCCGGCACGCCACTCCTGCATCCGCTCGCCGGTCTGCGCGACTCCGCCACGCGTTGGACCGTCACCCACGAGTTCGAGCACTGGAAGGAAGAGATCGCCTGGATGTCGCTGTATTTCAGCGCCGCCGTGTGGGGCTCGCTGGCGCTATGCGCGCTCTCGGCGATGAACGATCCCCTGCCGCGCGATCGCGCGCAGGCCACCGGTGCACCGCCGGCCATCGTCCAGCACGACGCCGATCGATCCTGACGCGACATCCCGCCGTGACGATCACGGCGGGATGCCTGCCGGCCGAGCGGCGTTGCCTCAGCCATGCATCGCGAAGTGATGCGCGTCGTCCATCTGGACGATGTGGCTGTAGTCGGCGTGCGGCGCGTCGTGCACGGCCACCGGGGCGTGGTCGAAATTCGGCGGTACGATGCCGGTGTTGCCGGCATGGCCATGGTCGCCGAAATTGTCGACGATGATCGGGTTGTGCGACGAGCCCTCGCCGTGCAACGGGCCGGGGAAGCCGGGGCCGGGGCCCTGGCCGCCCTGGACGTTGTCGCCGGACTGATGGATCGCCTGCGCGATCGAGTCCCAGAACCCGCCATGGCTGCCGCCGTCCTGTCCCGCATGAGCGATCTGGATGCTGCCGTCGCTGCGCAGGCCGTCCTGGGCCAGCTTGAAGACGTCGCCGATCACGGCGCCGAGATCGCCATGGCTGAGGTCGTTGACCAGCGAGCCCAGGTCGTGGCCGATCGCGTCGAGCTGCTGCCCCAGAGAGTGGCTCAACTCGCCGGCGGTCTGTGCCAGCCCGTTGAGACCCTCGCCGACGAAATGGCCGATGCCATCGACGATGCCGGTGCCGACCGCATCGGCGCCGTGGGCGATGCCGGAGATCGCCTCGCCGATCGGTCCGCCGATCAGGTGGCCCGCCGCCGACGCCGTGTCGGTGACCACGCCGATGGCGCCGTCGGCCACCGCTACGCCGGCGTCGAAGCCGCCCTTCACCACGGCGCCTGCAGCGTCGAGCGCGTCCATGCCGACCTCGCCGGCCGTTCCGACGATGGTGCCGGCCATGCCGAGCGCGCCGTGGCCGACTGCGCCGGCCGCCTCCAGCCCGGCCTCGCCGAGGCCGACCGCGGTGTGTGCGAGGTCGCCGGCGACGTCGAGGGCGCCATGCGCCACGTCGCCACCGACCTTGAGCCCGCCGTCGACGATGTCGCCGCCGATATGCTTGACGTCGTTGATGACGCCGTCGATGTCGCCATGTACCAGGTGGCCGACCCCGGACGCCACGTCGCCGGCGACGTTGATCCCGGTATGGAGGACGTCGCCGCCGACATGGACCACGGTCGACGCGACGTCGCCTACGGTGTGAAGCAGGCCGCCGCCGATAGCCTCGGCACCGTGCCCGATCGCGCCGAGTACGCCGCCCACGGTATGGATGGCCTCGCCGCCGAGCGCGCCGATGCCATGCACCACGCTGCCCACGGCATGGGCCGCATCGCCGGCGACGTGCTCGACCGTATCGACCACGGCGCCCGCCGCACCGCCGACCGCACCCGCCACATCCTTCGCGACGTCCTTCACGTCGTCCACGGCGGAACTGACGGCATCTCCGATATCATCCCAAAAGCTCATGACCTGCTCCTCTCGGTTGCGTCACCTCGCCTCGGGTGACGCGCCGTTTGTCGCAGATCGCGTCCCGGCGCTCCGTGCGCGACATCACGCAGGCTGAGACGTGGCACGGCTCCGGCGCGAAGCCTGTCCGCAAGCCGCGTCATCCACCTCTTCGGGGGCCGCGGGGAGGGACATGCGTGGATGCCGGCGCAGGCCGGACAACTAATTAGCAGGCCCTGATCGCGTTCGTTCAGGGAGCATCGGTGATGCTCAGCGGCGGTTCAGGCGTGGCCGATCCAGCCATGCCAGGTCAGCGCTGTGAAGAATGGACGGGCATCGCGAAAGCCGCCGTCACGCAGGATGGCTTCATCCTCCGCTGGGCTCAGCATGTTGACGCTGGCATCGACGGTCGCGCGCATCGTCCTGGCCTGCTCGGGGTCTGTGCCGGACGCAACGGCATAGGCCGCGTACCGATCCAGCCACAGCGACCTCTCGACGGGCTCGTTGGGCAGGCAGCTATGGGCCACCACGAAAGGCGCTCCAGGGTGGAGCCGGTCGTGCACGGCGCGGACTGTCCGCAACCGTTCCGGTGCTGGCAGAAAATGCAGCGTCAGCAGGCATGTCGCCGCGTCGAACGGGCCGGCCGGCGCATCGTCGATGGTGCCCTCGATCAGTTCGACCCGGCTCGTCCGCGCGCCGAGCGTGCGTTCGGCGAGTCGCAGCATCTGCGGCGCCGGATCGACGCCGACGAAGGTCCACGATGGTTGCGCTTCCGCCAACGCGTTCAGCTCGAGCCCGCCGCCCGCGCCCAGCACGAGCACCCTCGCATGTTCGGGCGCCCGCTCGGCCAGCAGGACCGCCGTCATCCGGTGCAGCCCGTCGAGACCGGGCACGAAGCGCCGTGGACCATCCGTGTAGCGCGCGACGAATTCGGGATCGGAAAACGCGCGGATGAACTGCTGAGCGCCGTTGGCAATGTCAGCCGGCATGACAAATGTCTCCTTTGCGAGGTCGCTTGCGTCGTTCGAGGCGGTCGTGGAAATCAGCGCTCAGCGCCGCCAGCGTGATGGCGCCGAGACGGGACAGCAGCAAGGTCTCGGCGGCCCGGATGGAGGTGTCGAGCGCCGCATTGACCGCCTGCTCGACGAGGCAGTCGGGAGTCTCGCTCCGATGGCCGATGGCGAACAGCGATGGACGCCCGAGTGAATCGTAGACGTCGCGCAGGGTGACGGTCGCCAGATCGCAGGCGAGCGTCCAGCCGCCGCCATGGCCTTTCTCGGAGCGCACATAGCCGCTGTCCCGGAGGCCCGCCATGATTCTGCGGATCACGACCGGATTGGTCTGCATCATCGCTGCGAGGGCCTCGGACGTGACCGGACCGTCGTGCTCCGCCATGTGGAGCAGGACGTGCAGGATGCCGGACAACTGGCTGTTGGGTCTCATGTAACTTTTAATATGACATGATATTCCAGCCGTCAACCGGCCGGCCCGGCCGTGAAGGCTTGGGCGCCGACGCTGGCGCCTCTGCCCGTCGGGCGATTCGGTCCTGCATCCCGCGTGCGGCGGGCGGGTCCATGCCTCGCAGCGATGAGAAACGCGCTGCGCGGAAAAACTGAATTTGCCCGCGCGTTCAAGCTGATTTGGGCTGTCCAGTCCCATCAGCAAAAATATGCCGCTTCCAAATTTCGGAATTTCGTGATCTATTCCGTCCGTCCCGCCTCATCGACGAGGGGCGCTGCGCGGTCGTCACGAAGCGTGGAGTGCGGGACGTGATGGGCGGGCCGGTTTGCAGCGTGATCATTCGCGCGGACGAACAACATCGGCTCGCACGGTCAAGTCGCGTGGTCCTGACCTCCCGATGCTGAGGTCAAGCCGGCTGATGATGCCCCGCGCATCTCGCCGGTGATGGGGGCAAGACAGCCCGGTCCCCAGGGAGATCGCGAAGCAGCCGTTAAAACTATCGCGCAGGGAGGGCCGGGTCGTCCGGCTGGACCTGTGGTACCTGCCGCCTGCATTTTTTCGCAGGCGGGCCACGGGCCTCAGTCGAGGTCCGGCCTTCCCTGCACCCTCGCTTCGGAAGAGGGTGAGATCGATGCATCACTCGGACGCGAAGAGCGTCGCGAGGACAATGACGCGCGTCCCCAAATGCAGTTTGAGATTGCTGACCACGACGGCACCACAAACGCGGTGCTCACCCTCCCCTGGAGGGGGAGGGTCGCCTCACGAGGAGCGAAGCGAAACGTGAGGCGGGGTGGGGTGATGTCTCCGCGCGCAAAAGCATGCGTGGAGAGATCAACCCACCCCGCTCGCTCGCTTCGCGTGCGATCGACCCTCCCCCTCCAGGGGAGGGTGGCACCCGAGCGCGCGGCTAGCGTCCGGCGGACTCGGTGTCTCGCAAAAAAAGCGGCGCTCGATGGACGGCTTACTATTTGAATCCTGCGAACCGGCTGTCGAACGAGTTCGACTGCAGCACTGGCACGGCGCCGGAGACCAGCGCGGTCTGGGTCTGCGCGGGGGCCGAGGCCGTGGTGGCGGGCGCGTCGCCGGCGGCGGGCTTGAACGGCGGCCGCGCGGCGGCCTGCCGGGTCTCGGCGGGCTTCGCCGCGACCGGCTTGGGCGCAGGCTTGATCTCGGCGGGCTTGATCTCCGAGGGCCTGGCCTCCGCGGTCTTGCTCTCGGGCTTCGCGGTCGCAGCCTTGGTGTCGGCCGCGGCATTGCCGCCGATCCCGACCTTGCGGGCGAGGCTCGACATGAAGCTCGGCTTCTCCGGCGCACTGACGGCCGCCACCCGGGTGGAGGGCGCCACTGCGGGAGCCGGAGCCGCACTGGCCGGCATCGCGGCGACCTCGTCGGCGCCGGGCGCGCGCGGCGGGTTGACATGACCGGGGATCGTGCCTGGCGCCGGCGTGAAATTGGCGAGCGACAGGCCCGGCGCTTCGCCGGCGTCGGACAGGCCGGTGGAGGCGCCCGGCACGCGGCTGGCGAAGATGGGGTTCATGCCGCCATCGATGCCGGTGTTGAGCTTGGCGACCGGCGTGCCCTTGGCGACGAGCTTGGCATATTCCGCCTCGTCCGCCTGCTGCTTGTCGCGCACGGCGGCGGTGATCTCGTCGGGCACGACGTAGGCCGGGCACTTGGCGGAGGCGTCGAACACCGGATCGTGCGTCGCGCCCGGCGGCTTCTGGGCGTCGAAGACGTACTTCTTCTCGCAGAAGTCGACCTTCGGCTCCTGCCGGGTGACTTCGAAATGGTCGTAGCCTTCCTTGATCATGCGCCAGAACGGCATGTTCGGATTGTTGCGGTGCCTGGCCATGTTCACCGGCGTCATCCGGAACGGATAGGCCTGGAACTGGAAGGCGCGCTGGCCGCCGAAGAAGGACTCGCGCCCGAGCGCATAGATCTCGGCGATCTGCTCATCGGTCATCGCGAAGCAGCCGCGCGAGGAGCAGTCGCCATGCACCATCAGCTGCGAGCCGGTGCGGCCGAGCGCCTTGTCGAACGCGTTCGGATAGCCGGTGTTGAAGGACAGATAGTAGGCCGATTGCGGGTTCATCTGGCTCGGATTGATCGAGTAGAAGCCCTCCGGCGCCTGGCGGTCGCCCTCGCGCACCTTCGGTCCGAGATCGCCGGACCAGCGGCAGATCGGATAGGTCTTGAGCAGCGCGAACTTGCCCGAGCGGTCCTGCTTCCAGACCTCGAGCTCGGCTTCCTGCTTGAACACGCGGACCAGGATCGGCGACTGCAGATCCATGTCCTTCTCGCCCATCGTCGCGACGAGCTTCGGCGGCACCGGCTGGTTGGCCTTGGCGTTGGTGGCGAGCGCGACCTGATCGCTGTTGCAACCCGTCAGCAGCGCGCCGGCGGCCAACACCGCCGAGGTCATCAGAACCCGGACGAAAGCGCGGTTGATCAAAGCAAAGCTCCCCGCAAACCCGGCATGCCGCAACACCCCAGTCTCATCTCACGCGATCGGCCCGAAAGCTGGATAAATCACGGGTCGACCCTGCGTCATGCCGTCAAACCATTGATTAAAATTGTAGCCTTTGACCCCAAGCCTCGCAACCCGCGCTCCGGCGATGCCGAAAGGCCCCGGCCGCTTTGGTCAACAACTCCTAAACAGCAGACCCCGCCGGCGGGGCCGAAATGCGGCCAAACGGCTGGAAAGACTCACAAAACCGCGAGCGCCGGGAGCTCGGCTCCGGCCCGGTCAGCCGAGCTTGCGGCCGATGTCCATGAACTTCTGCCGGCGCTGCTTGCGGATCGCGTCGGCGTCGAGGCCCTTCAGCTCGTCGAACGCCTGGGCGATCGCCTCGCCGGTGGCGGCGATCATCGCCGCCGGGTCGCGGTGGGCGCCGCCGACCGGCTCCTTGATGACCGTGTCGACCACGTGGAAGCGGAGCATGTCCTGGGCGGTGATCTTCATGTTGTTGGCGGCTTCCTGCGCCTTGGTGCCGTCGCGCCACAGGATCGAGGAGGCGGCTTCCGGCGAGATCACGCTGTAGATCGCGTGCTCCAGCATCAGCACCCGGTTGGCGGTGGTCAGGGCGATGGCGCCACCCGACCCGCCCTCGCCAGTGATGATCGCGACATTCGGCACGCCGAGCGACAGGCAGGCGTCGGTGGAGCGGGCGATGGCCTCGGCCTGGCCGCGCTCCTCGGCGCCGAGGCCGGGATAGGCGCCGGCGGAATCGACCAGCGACAGCACCGGGATGCCGAACCGCTCGGCCATCTCCATCAGCCGGACCGCCTTGCGGTAGCCTTCCGGGCGGGCCATGCCGAAATTGTGCTTGAGGCGGGACTCGGTGGTGGCGCCCTTCTCCTGGCCCATCACGCAGATCGGCTCGCCGCGGAAGCGGCCGAAGCCGCCCAGCAAGGCGGCGTCCTCGCCGAACTTGCGGTCGCCGGCCAGCGGCGTGAACTCGGTGATCAGCCCGCTGACGAAATCGGTGAAATGCGGCCGCTGCGGGTGGCGCGCGACCATCGTCTTCTGCCAGGGCGTCAGGTTGGCGTAGAGCTCGGCCAGCGCCTGGCCGGCCTTCTCCTCGATCCGGCTGACCTCCTCGCCGATGTCGGTGCCGGAGGCGGCCATCGCCCGGAGTTCATCGACCTTGGAATCGAGCTCGGCAACGGGCTTTTCGAAATCGAGGTAGCTGCGCATGGGATCCGGCATGGAAGAGCTGAAGGAAGAGCGCTGGGAGACGGAATCGGTTCGGCCTTCGACCCGAAGCCGAAGGACTTCAGGAGCTTAGGGTACGATCGGTGCCCAGCCTCCAGGCATCGCGCCGGGATCGCGGGCAGGATGGCGCTCTTTCGGGGCAGACGGGCGCGAAGTCAAGCCGGCCGGGCGTCACGCCGGCGGATTTGGTTTCGGGAAGGTGTGAAGCGAGGTCAGGTCTCGGCCAGCGGGTGCAGGTCCCGCACCAGGCTCTTGAGGCGCTCCTCGACCACGTGGGTGTAGATCTGGGTGGTCGAGATGTCGGTGTGGCCGAGCAGGGTCTGGACGATGCGCAGGTCGGCGCCGTTGTGCAGCAGATGGCTGGCGAAGGCGTGGCGCAGCACGTGCGGCGACACCAGCCGGGCCGGTAGGCCGCTCGCCACCGCGAGCTCCTTGAGGTCGCGGGCGAAGTGCTGGCGGGTGAGGTGGCCGCTCTCGCCGAACGACGGAAACAGCCATTTGCCGAATGTCGCACTGGCTTTCTTCTCGGGCTTCAGCGCATCCAGGGCGGCGAGAT
>BFBZ01000483.1_pt2 | contig 20389 bp, 20 predicted proteins | sample 1888401 | NCBI WGS metagenome assembly BFBZ01 (sample SAMD00112614, study PRJDB3348) | symbiont metagenome | host: Chara braunii | reverse complement strand
TTCTAGGCCACAGCTTGCGGGCCTCCTCACCTTTGTCGCTGCGGAGCTTATCGGCTAGGGGAGCAAAAACCAAAACTCCCGCAGCCGAGGCGGCTACGGGAGTGTCGTTGGTTGCGGGGACCCGCAACAGCCACTCCCCGAGACTGCCGCCGCTGGTGATTTCCGTCAGTTCGCAGCCATAAGGCAGAAGGTGCAGCCCAGGGGCGCGTACGGGATTTGCGCATCGGAGCCAAGGGCTTAGGTCGTGGCTGGGAGAATTCCCATGCGTTGTGCCGGCTGCGGAGTTCTCGGCGCCGCCCGCACTGCTCAAATAACGCCATCGTACCGTCAACAACCAGCATGACCAGAGCGCCGCGGTACGCGACTTCGACGAGACCAGTTGAAACGCGCAACGTGTGCCCCATAATGAACCCATCACGTCTGCCGTTTTGCCCCTCGGGCATTCCGGCCTCCGTCACCGCCTCCGGGCGTGACGGGGGCTACCAAGGGGATTTTATATGCCTCAGTACGTCGAAGTCACAATGCAAGTCACTTTTTCAGTGCCGTTAGATGACGACGGTAAACTGCTATTGCCGGACAACCTGATCGTCCTCGGCGATCTCGATTTCAGTGGCACGCCTATCTCGGCGCTGCCTGAGAACCTGACCGTTAGCGGCAATCTCGATCTCCGCGATACGCCACTTGTGTTCTTACCGAAGAACCTCACCGTCGGCCGCGACCTCTACATCCTTGACGACGTCGCGGAAATACCAGCCACCACCAAAATCGGCGGCAACATATATCGCGAGTAATAGTTTGCGGCAGTTGGACGAAGCCCCCCTGAATTGCAGGGGGGCTTCGTTGCCTCAGCCAACCTAGAGGCTAGGCCGATGTCGGCGACTGGTCAGCGAATTCGTCAGGGGTAGGCAAATCGAATACTGTGAGCGGCAGACCCTTTTTCTGACGTCGTCTCAACATAAACTCCATCTCAACGCTTATGACTGCGAAGTAGACGGCGACAGTTGCTCCCCATTCCCACGCGACCTTATCTGCCTGCGGGTTATACTTTCCGGGAGGAATGGATTTGCCTCCAAAGCCAGTCAGGGCCCGATATGTGCCGCAGAAGGTCTGGACCAATAGACCAAATAATGGCTCTTCTTCTCTAGCCTTTCGTCTGAAAGCTTGAAGAAATTTCTTGCTCGCTCGCCGGACCGCGACGGATCGAAAGATGACGTACAGGGGAATTGGCGCGGGCTGTCGAAAAATTGTGTCGTAGACCGCCTGCGAGAACTCGATCTGGGCTTCTACAACACCTATTAGCACCGCGAGCCAGAAGTTAGCGAGACGCAGCTGGCCGTCGTAAGCAATCTCGTTGAAAACATGAGGAACGTCCTTTTTGTCCAGCATTGCTTGAAGGCGTGTTGCTTGATCTCCCTCGCGCAACAGTCCCAGCATGTATTTTGTCGCTGGAATTCCTAAAGCTTTAGCCGAGCCGAACAACTGTGTTTTCAGGGCCCGGTCGGCTCGAAGCTTAATCTGGCCTCCATCTTCAACACGATCCTCTGGCGGGGGATCCTTAGCCATTTCGCGGGTCTCCGAATTCGGGAATGTCAAGGGACCAAATGAGGTCCATTTTCAATTTTGGGTTGGCCGGTCAGGGTGAGTCAACCGGGGAAATAAGTGCTTCCCCATCATCCCGATCTGGAGCAGTCCATGAAGGAGTTCAGCCGTTTGAAGCTGCATTTCCTCGCCCTTGATCTTCCCCCGAAAAAATGGACAGGGTTAAGCTGCTTTTAGCTCCATCGCGATCGGGCTGATATAGCCGATGGCGGAATGGCGCCGAGTTCGATTGTAGAAGCCTTCGATGTAAGCAAAGATGTCACGTGTGGCTTCTGCCCGTGTTGCATATTTCCGGTGATGGACGAGTTCGGTTTTGAGCGTGTGGAAGAAGCTCTCCATCGGGGCATTGTCGTAGCAGTCGCCCTTGCGGCTCATGGATGCCTGGAATCCGGCGGACTGGACTACTTTGCGATACTCCGCCGAGGCATATTGGACACCGCGATCGGAATGGTGGATCAGGCCTGCGTCCGGCCGCTGCGCCGAGATGGCCATCCGCAAGGCTGCCAACGGCAGGTCGGCACGCAAGTGATCGCACATGGCCCAGCCGACGATCTTTCGGCTGTAGAGGTCCAGGACCGTGGCCAGATAGAGCCAGCCCTGATCGGTCTCGACATAGGTGATGTCGGCGAGCCAGATCCGGTTCGGCGCAGTAGCTGTGAAGTTCCGCTCGAGCAGGTTCGGAGCAATCGGGAAGTCGTGGCGGCTATCGGTGGTGCGCACCCGGCGTGGCCGGGCCATGATGGCCCTGATCCCGTGACGGCGCATCAATCGCTCGATGCGGCCGCGGCTCGCTCCACGGCCCTGAGCCCTCAACTCGGCGTGGATGCGCGGGCTGCCATAGCGTCCGTGGGCTTCGCGATGGACCTGTTGGATGTCGCCGACGAGATCGCGATTGGCGGCTGTTCGCCGGCTCTCCGGGCGCCTGCGCCAGGCATAATAGCCGGCCGGCGAAACCCCGAGCACGTCGCACAGGACCCTCACCGGATAGTCGGCACGGCGATCTTCGATGAAGCGGAATCTCATTTCGGAGCTCCAGCAAAGATCGCAATCGACTTTTTTAAAATGTCGCGCTCCATGCGCAGCCGCTCGTTCTCTCGCTGCAGACGAGCGATCTCCGCCGCGTGGTCCGCCGACGGCAGCGTCGCCTGCGTTGTGGGGCGCCGCGCCGCCGCCGTCGGCTCCAGCCGGGCCGCCCCACGCTGCTCCACCCAGCGCCGCAATACCGAATCGCGCAGGCCGAGTTCCTTGGCCACCGATCCGACCGAGCGACCACTCGATGCCACCAGATCAACCGCTTGCCGCTTATAGTCGTCCGTAAACGACCGACGTTGACGTCCTTCCATCCAACACCTCCTGGCTCCTTGAGCCTACTACAGGTGTCCATCAATTCGGAGGAGGTTCACCCTCGAAATACTAGATGAAATCTCCGACTTACCCCTCGTCCCGGCGCCTGACACCCCGATCGACCCTACTGAAGAAGCCTTGCTGAGCGAGTTTCGCCCTATCCATCAGTTGTCAGCCGGGCCGAGCGAAGCCCGGTTTCATCGGATGGAGCGGTGGGGCAACGGCAATCCCGTCGCCTACTATCAGGCATTCTGTCGGAACCCAGACACCAAAAAATTCGAGCGGTATGCCTGGCGTTACATGCTGAAGAACGGCCAGCTGACCCTGCACAAGACCTTCCCCGTCCTCACCGAGGATTACAAGGAAAGAGAGGCAAGAAGAGTCCGGGTTGCTCGATAGGGGAGCCGCGTGATGCTCCCCGAGTCCAGCATCGACCCGCTCCCGCACGAATGGATGGGAGCGGCGAGCAGCCGAGTTCTGCTCGGCCTCGATGCGCGACCGGATTTCATCTGTGAGCAGATCGACCCGCCCGTAGATTTACGGGATCGAGACAATCTGCCCGATGTCGGCAAGCGGCTCGGCAAGGTCGGCCCGCGCGAATACCGTCGACTGCAGCTGGAAAAGCTCGCTGTCGCGGAGAGCCTGAAGGACGCTGGCCGCGACGAAGACGCTGGCCTGCTCCGCAACTGCTGCACAAGCCTCATCATCGACAAGTACGAGAAGGGCCGCCGTGTACGCGGCCCCAATGAGTGCAAGCACGCCCTTTGTCCAACAGCGCAGCTGGCGCGCCAGCGGCGAACCTACCGGCGCGTCGCGAAGGCATTGGAACGCTACCTGCGGCGCAAAGAGGGAATGGTGGGCATCATGCTTACCACCACCATGGAGAGTTGCCCGTCGCATGAACTGCGCTACCGAACGGGCCAGCTGATCGAAGCCTGTTCACGGCTCATGACCTTTGCTCCGGTCAAGCGGGCGGTCGCCGCCTACGTAAGGATCATTGAATTCACCCGCAATGCGGTGACGCAGCTGTGGCACCCCCATGCCCATTATTGTCTGGTTGTGCCGAAGTCCTACCTTGCCAAGGGCAGCAAGACATTCATCGACCATGACGGATGGGGCAAGCTGTTCCGGAAGGCGCTGCGCTGCGCGTACACGCCCGTCGTTGATGTCCGTGTCGCGAAAGGGGTGTCGTCCCCACTTACCGAGGCGGGACTCAAGACCCTCCGTGAGATCGTCAAGTACACCACCAAGCCCGGCACGCTGGTCTACTGGGACAGCGGCATGCCGTACGCGGTCGGTCGGCAACGGCCTGAGCTTTACCGCAAGGCCAAGGGCGCGCCGCTAGAACCGATGTTCAACGTGCCGGTGATGGCGCTGGCCGACGCTGTGAAAGGTCGTCGCCTGGTTGCTCTGTCGCGCAACCTCGAAGCCGACGAGGAGCTGGATTTCACGGACGATCCTCGCGGCGACGAGCTTGATCAGACCACGGGAGATCTCGGCGCCTTCATCTGCACCGAGTTCTACGAGTGGCGCGGCCGGGGTCGGCACGCGGATTACTTTCTCGTCGGACGCTCGTTCGACGAGCCGGGTCAACGCAAACGCAAGGAGGGATTCGCCATGGGGCCGTGAGCATGCGGGGTCAGTCCGGTTGCGTCAGTTGCTTTGCGTTTTCACCCTCAACATGGAGACAAAGATGTCTGACTTTACTGATGCTGAAGTCGTCATTCGCGGCACCAGCCGTAGCTGTCGCGAGAACAGAGACGAGCGGGGTACGGTTGTCGGCCACTCGGTGCAGCTGGTCAAGCGCAATGCCAAGAATGGCATTGAAGTCTTGCAGGTGCGCCTGCCCGAAGGCGCCGATCCGGCCAACTACGCCGACGGCAAGCCGGTCGAGCTGGTGGTCGATATCATGTCGTACGAGGGCAAGATGTACTACCGCGCCACGCGGGAGATCCTGCTGTCGAAGGCCTCGGAGAGCCGCGGCAGCGAGCCGCCGCGCAAGCCCTCATCTGCAGCCCTCTCGGCGTAACGGCCATCGACGGGTCGGGCAATGGTGCCCGGCCCGCCCCCTTGGATTCAGGAGCTCGAACCATGAGTGATGCGGATGTCATCGCGGCGAAGTTCGCGGCGATCAACTGGGAGACCCTCGACGTCAGCGCGGTGTGCGCGTTCTACGACCAGATCGGCCGTCCGCCGGGGGAGCGCGCTCTCTTGGTCGCACCGGTCGACCCGGCGCTGCGTGACGCCTGGAGACGGCGGTGCATCGCTGATCTTTCGGCCATGCAGGCCCGTGGCTGCCCGACATGTGGTGCGTGAGTCACAGGCCGCGCAATGACGCGCGGCCTCGGCCTCATTGGCGAGGGGAGCAGGATCATGAACGACGACGCAGAGAGGAAGTTGGCGGCGCATGAGACCGGCTATATGTGCGGCCCCACGTTCGTGGCGTTGGATGACGTGCTGATCTGGGCGCGGGCGGTTGCCGAGGCTCCCGATCAGCTGCTCGCCAGCCCACCCGACGACAATGGCGAGGCAGCCGGCAGCGGACAGCGCGCGCCTGTGGCCGCGGCGCCAGGGAGAGCCGCATCATGAGCGCCTTCAGCCGTGGCGAGCAGGTGTACAACCGTAAAATCTATGACGTTGCGAGGTGGGGATTCGGGGTGCCTACGGTGTACTGGGATCCGCCACCCCGCCCGGCGGAGTTCGCGTTCGGGCCGGAGCCGTTCGAGATGTGGGGCGTACCCTTCGAGTACTATATCCCGAAAGGGTCGCGGCAGGCATACCTGGTGCGATCCGGACACAGCGAGTTTTACGCCGATTTCGCCATGAAACTCATGCTCGGCCGCTTCGTGCGCGAGGCGACGAGGGCCTTCGCCGTGAAAGCTTACGACGGCGTGACCGAGTATGAGAGGAAGCAGACGATCCTGCGCGAGGCGGCGAAGCTGGCCGAGGCCAAGTGGTTCAGTGACCTGGAGGCCGACAAGGAGCGCGTTCTCCGCGAGCTGCGCGCCGGCCGCGAGGCCAGACTCTCACGCGACTGGGCCAGAGAAGCATCCCAGCCAGATGCCGATGCCACCAAGCGCAGAGAGGCGCTGGCGACGGCCGAACGGGAGATCGGCCAGGCCGATAAGTCTCGCGTCCAGGCGCTGCGCAAAGCAGAGCAGGAGATCGCCGCAGCCCAGCAAGCCCGCGAGAAAGCGGCACGCGAGGCGCAATGGGCGATCGAGAGCGCTGCACGCGATCGCGAGCGCCAGGCACAGGCGGCTGCCGAGCAGGCACGTGTCCTGAAGCTCTCCCGGCCGATTCCGCTCGCACCGCAACCTGGCGGAATCGTCTTCGGCACGCGGATCAAGGACGGCGTCGATTTCGTGGTGCCCTTGGCGCATCTCCAGCACATTTTGCTGAGTGGCGTCTCGGGCGCCGGCAAGACCGTGCTGCTCCATGCGCTGCTCCATCAGCTGGTGCGCTCCGACCAGGTCGAGCGGCTGGTGCTGATCGATCTCAAGGGAGGCGTCTCGTTCAACAGGTACCGCACCAGCCCGAAGGTCGACGTGATCTACGAGATGGCCGACGTGATCAGGGTCATTGACCAGGTGATGGCGCTGATGGTGCAGCGGCAGACTTACATGCGCGAGAACGGTATCGAGTTCTGGAGACACGGTCGCATCTTCCTGGTGATCGACGAATACGCGGAAATCCAGACCGAGAGGGACTCGGCCGACACCAAGGACGCCAAGGCTGCGGTGCGCCGCCTCGCGGCTAACCTGGCGAGCATTTCCCGGCGGGCACGGGCACTGGGGATCGTCCTGGTCTGCGCGCTCCAGCGGCCGACGACGGACGCCATGGACGCGGCCGTACGCAATAATCTGAGCTGCCGCATCTGCCTGAGAGCGGCAACCAGTCAGCTCGCGGCGTCGATGCTGGACGACCTGGAGCGGCTGCCCGTACGGCCGACCGAGCTGCCGACCGGCGAGTTCTACTACTATGACGCCAGCCGGGGTCTGACCCGGCTCCTCAAGGCCCAGATCGCGCCTGGCGTCGACCTGGCTGATCTTTCCTGAAACGGGCGAGGCGGCGGTGAGCACGGCGCGCGCCAGCGCGCCGCGCGCAACCGACGCCCCTTTCGTACATACCTAAGAAACAAATCCAGGGTTTCAGGTCAGGGGAAACTGATGTTGATGCTAGCCACGGCGACCCAGCCCCGCAAACGTCGTGCATACGGAGATGGCAACGGGTGTTGCGGGCCGGGAACGGGGCAAGCGTCAGGCTCATGCGGCGGCCAATCGCTTAAACGACGTTACGGTGACGAACATGGCGCGGATGGGCATGTCGAGCACGCCGGCATTACGGCTGGAAACGGGAGGACTTTCTCTCGGCGTTACCACCGGGTCGAGCCGGTCTTCAATGAGAATGCTGAACTCAGCCGCGGTCACGAAGCCGTAACAATCGGTCGCTTAAGCTGGGCTAATTATACCAGCTGGATGTCTCCAGGACGGCATTTAAGACCTCGTCGGCGTTCTCCTTATAGCCCTCGATGGTCCCGCAGCTGTGGATCACATAATCCAACGGACTGTAATGATAGCGGTATTCGTTCCGGCAATTGATGTCGATGACGAGCTTTTGCGTCTCTGGGGTTGCGTAAAGTGCCACCAAATATACGTCCGGCGGATTGTTGGGTAGACGCTTCCATTCCTCGGAGGAGACATGCTTTTCAGTTAGTTCTCTTGCCAGATCATTGTTGCGCAGCTTCTTACCTGCAATTGCCGCTGCAATCCGCCATCGCCTGGCCCCCGCCTCCTTTTCACGAATGGCCTCGAGGATTTTGATTGCCAGCTCCGGTTTTCCGGCCCGAAGGGCGGCAAGGCTGGCCATGTAGGCCATATTTGGGTCGTTCGCCGCCTTGTCAGGAATGCCACTTCCGCCTTGCGCCTCATCGAAAACATCGAGATAACTCTCGCGCTCCTCGTAAAAGCTCAAGCGCCGAATTGGTCTACGACTCTCCTTGGTGTAAACCGTCCCAATCCACTCCTGAATAGCTAACACCCGCTCGACCGTTGAGGGATGAAAGCGGCGGCTCTCGCTAGTCAAACTGCGGTGACTGCGCAGCTCGATCCAATATTGCTGAGCTGCCGCGATCTGCTTGTCATTCGATGACGCGATTCCCCGCGCGTTTACAACGGGCAGCTCGACCGATTGCTCGACATTCTGAAGTACATCGATCGCGCCGCTGGGATTGTATCCGGCGGCCACCATGAGGTCGAGACCAACAAGGTCCGCCTCCATCTCCTCCGTCCGATTGAATGCATAAATCTTATCCGCGATCTTATCAGCAGCCTCAGGAGCTACGGCGAGCGCTGCTGTTGCCCCCAATACGGCGCCGGCCCCCGGGACAAATGAGCCGACGGCTAAGAGCCCAAGTCCGGTTAGCTCGGCGCCTGCGGATAGCCCTGTATTGCTCTCCGTTCGCGCTCTTGATCGATGACCCAACAGAATATGCCCGAGCTCGTGCGAGACGGCGAAAGAAACGGCGTCGTCCGAGTCGGTCGCGCGAAAAAAACCTCGGCAGATTTTAATGGTACGAGTAACCGGGTTCGCCTCCGCACTCAAGCTGTCGCATCCGGGCACCATGAGTATCGCGACATCCTGCGGGATGTTATTTGCCGTAAGGATCTTCTGGAAAATTCTTTTCACTTCGGCTCGCGTTTTAGGCACGATGTAGTCTCGGGATAACCGTGCGTAAGTTGGATCAACGGTCGCGGGCCCGACCCAGGATTTTTGGGTGGAAGCGAAGACAGTTCGCCAATCGGTTAATCGAGGCGTTGCTGTACTATCCAAGACCAGTTGAGGGGACGTACATCCAGCCAGGATAGTGAGAAGAGCGTAGGTGATAAAGCGCATCACAAGCTCTCAATTCTGACCGAAGCCGCGTCCTCCTGGGACATCTGGCCCCGGGCTGTTCATCGGGGTGGTTCGGACAGACGCCGCCTCGACCCGAATCCCTTCGAGCCGGACCCAGAACCGGCCTGATCCGGTCTGAAGCCGGACCCAATCGCCACGCTGATCGAGGATGTGGGTACCTGGAGGGATGTTGCGGGCAGGTAGGTTGCCATGATCGGTTCAACATGGCCCGAAAGCAACTCATCAACACTGATGGCCGGATGATAGAAAACCGAGATGGGATCTGCTTCTCTGACTTTGTTCGCCCCCGCTTTCCCGGCTTTCCGCTCGATGAGTCGTTGTAGGCGAAGAAACGGCCCGCTGGAAATGGCGTCGCACACACTGGCTGCTTCAGGTGAAGAACACGCTGCGTCGGCTGGGGGAGCGCCCCACCAGATTTTCATGTCACCAGGTTTTTTTACCTCGCCGCAATGCAGGATAACGCTCCTGCTGCATAAGTCTTTGTAGGCGATGAGTGCAAACGAATCGGCTGGTTGCTTGCTTTGATTGAGCTTATACCGTCCGGTCTCCTTGTCCCAACCAAGAAAGACCGGCACTACCACGCCGGACCGCACAAGTTGGTAAAACTCCGGTATTAATTCGCGATCCGGTGTTGTCCCAACATAGATCAGCGTACCTCCTCCGTGGAGGTCTTTGAGCGCATTGACAAGAGCCGGCAATTCAGGATCACGCCGCTCATCCTCGAAATAGAAATCCATAAAGAAGAGCGCGGGTTGATAAGGTATGATCGCTCGGACAATCTGAGCATCCACATCATAGGGTAGCGGCGCTGGCAGCCCCTTCCTCAGCAAATCGTCGGTCGCGAGGACCACCCCGATGCGTGGTCCGGGATTGTGAGGATAGGTGACGCTCACCACGCGCTCTGCAAATCCCTCGACGTTCGGGAAATCTGGAACAAAAGCGGATACAAACAAATAGAACGTCCCCACCACAATAAGCACGACTAATGCGGAGAGATTCTCGATGATGAGGATCATAAAGACCAAAGAATACCGGTACACGGCCTGAACCGCTAGCCGCGCCTTCCGCGTTTTAGAGCCCCCCAAAATGGCGATCGAAAGCTGATAGAGCCGAGCAAACCATTTTCCAAAACGACTCTTTGCGCGGAGTAATGACATTTTCTCAGCAAGTTTTCTTGATGGAAGAACAAGACTAATGGTACGATAACAATCCCATTATTGGCAGTTTTCGGTCGAGGGGCAAGATCGGAATTGAGCTGCGAAATCGAGTATCGCGCTTGACAGGCAAATGCCCAAAAATATGTGGTCAGCGGCGCTCTACGTAGCCCTCGCCGCATCCGGCTGCAGCCCATGCAGGAAATCAGCAGCGCGCTGTGCATGTGAAGCCGCCGTGAAGATCGCGCGCTTGTCGTTCTTGAGCACCTTGATCCAGCTTGCGATGTACGCCGCATGGTCGTCCCGGACTTCCGGGGTGAGACCGAGATCCGCCAGCAGGAACGCCGCGCCAAGCTCGGCAATATATCCTGACAGTCCAGCCCTTATTTGAAAGTTTACGCCGCTGGAGATGGTGCTGATCATGCTGCCATCTCCTCGGTTTGAGGCTGTTGGGCGTGCATCCAATCGGCCGCCTGCTGAGCCTTGCTGGCGGCCGTGAAGATGGCCCGAGGATCGTCCTTGAGGAGGCGCAACCAGGATGCCACGTATGCGGCGTGATCGGGCCTGGGATGATGGGCGACACCCAAATCTGCCAGGATGAATGACGCCGCCAATTCGGCGGTGGCTTCTTCGATCGGCAGCCAATCGCGCTTGAACCGTTCCTGGAAGTCCCGGTCGAGCCTGTGCTTTGCGCCTGTGGCATGCGCTGCCTCATGTATTAACGTGCCGGCTTGGGCCGCTGGGCTCGTGAACACCGCGTATTCCGGCATGAAGATCGTGTCGAGGTCGATGCGGTAGTGCGCATTGTAATTGCCGGTGACGATCGGGATCTTCAGTGCATCGATGAACGCGTCGACGTGAGTGAGGCGCTCGCTCTCCGGAAGCTTCTCGACGATCTGCGGTTCGTAGCCATCCACTTGGGCGACATTGAACACTGTGAAGGCACGTGCGAAGACGCGGCGACGAACGTCATCGTCACCGTCGTCTGCATCGTCGTTGGTGGCCGCCTTTGCCTGCTTCCAGAGAACAACCGTCGTTCCTCGTTCGCCCTTGCGCACCTGCGCGCCGATGGCGAGCCATTGTCGATAGGTTCCCCAGAGGCCGTCGGCGTAGCCCTGAGCTTGCGCAGCAATCCAGAGCGCGAGCACGTTGACACCCCGGTATCGGTTGCCCGACGAGATGTTCTGAGGGCGGGTAATGGCGGTGCCGTCGTGATGCCAGGGCATGCGCCATTCGCCGGCGCCAGCTTCGATGGCGGCGACGATCTCGGCGGTGATGCGGGTGTAGACATCGGCGCGTTCCGCCGAACTCGACGTATGGGACATGGGAGAATCTCCGCGGCCGGCGGAGCAAGCCTCTCTCACTCCCTCAACCGGCCGCCCGATTCCGGCCTTCCTCGTCCTCTCCCGCCGCCCGACAGGGCGGCCGTCTTTTGTTCTGCGCTGTCTCATCATGATGGGTGCTCCCGTTCGGCCGGGGTCCGTCCCCGGCGGCGGAGCAGCCACCTGCGATGCCCGAAAGCGCGACCGCGCACTCGCAGAGCCGAAGCGACAGCGGAGGACGGCGATCAGCCGTTGCGCGGCCGTGCGGGGCATCGCGCGCTCCGACTATGCCGGGACGGACGCCGACGAGAGCGATTCGGCGCGGTTACAACATCAGGCCTGGAGTTCTGACGTCAGTTGCTGCAGTCGATATCGTGGAGGACAGCCTCGATGCGCGCGAGATCCTGTTGCAGGGCGGAGCGCTGTAGCGAGGACAACCGCTTCTCTTTGAGGACGGCTCTCGCCTCATCTGCGGAACGCACCCATGCTGGCCGGTGTCTGGCGGTGATGCAGGCGTTTGGACAACGTGTTGGTTGGCAAAGCGCCGTCAGCGGCGTCTTGTTGTCGGCGTTGGTTGCCTGCTTCAGGCATAGGGCGATCCCGGGATCGAAGAAGCAATCGGCGAGCACCCCGACGTGCAATGTGCGCGCGAGACTAGCGAGCATCGTGCGAAGCCGCGCGCGATCTGCAATCATGACTGGAAGGGGATCAAGTTCTGCCCCCGCAGCATCAAGCGCCTTCGATATGCGCGGCGCCGCTGGTCCGGACAGTGTCGAGCCAGTCTGTCGCTCATCGAAGTAAACCAGCAGATCATCGAGTTGCCCAAGCGCACGCTGGCTCTCGACCTCGGCGCGAAAGCCGGACTTGCTGGAGCCGGCATAGCCCTCGAAGGCAGCGACGGAGGCGTGCTTATACTGGATCATGCCGGCGATCGCGCCGAAGGGACGGTTGGCGATATGCCATGCGATCGTTCGGCGAAATTGCCGTGTTGTGATGCGCCAAGGCTTGCCTTCGGGGCTGGTGGGAATAACCGGCTCGTTGACCGTGCCGAACAGCTTATTGAGGTGATCGCGGTAAAGATTGAGCTGCCGCACGATCTCGGCAGAGAGGTGATCCTTGCACACGGATTTGGCGGCCAGGACCGGCCAGAGTGTCGTGAGTCCGCGGGCGGTTGCCGCCGGGAACGACAGGCGCTCCAATACCTCGACGGCTTTGGCGACGGGTTCGATCGTGATCCATTCGGCCGCTTGGCCATGGCTCGACTTGCCTTTGTAGGCGACCGATCGGACGCGGTGGCGCATGATCAGACCATCTTCGCTGCGGGTAATGGAGAGACACCCGCGCTGCATTGCTTGAACTTCGCAGTCGCGCATGCCGCTCAGATACGCGCACAGGACATAGGCCGCTGATTGCAGCATCCGCTCCTCTTGGGCGAGCGTCTTGGCGTCGAAACGGGGTCGCCACGGTCGACCGGTCTCCGGCAGAAGAGAGATGCAGGTGTCCATGCCGCCGGTCTCAACGCCGAGTTCGCGTATGGCTGCATCGATCAGGTCCGGCGCTCCGCTCGCAAGCTGAATATGCATCCTGGACTCTGCGCGGGCATCGATCCCGATATGAAGATGAAGCAGGTGCGAGTTGACAGGAGGCAATACGTCACCCGTCTCTGGATGCCGCAAAACGGTGCCATTGTGAGCAGTCCCCCAGATCGGCACACCGCGCTCTTCACGCCGGCGCCGCTCAAAGTAGTCCGTGAGACGCCGGCGCTGTTGGCCACGGCGCTGTTTGCGGTCGAGGACCTGGTCTAATCGAACAAGCTTGGCGCAATGGGCCTCCAATCGATCCAACTCTTCACGGGCGGCGAAGATATCGGGCGCAAACTCGGTGACGTAGCGGATCGACCAGGCCAACAGTGGCGCGATGACTTCTTCCGGCATCCGTGGGGTGCGGTTCTCGCGGACGTGACGATAACCAGCGACACGGGCTGGAGCTTGTCCGCTCCACGGCTGGAACGACAGCCCTCGGGAAGGAAGATGATGACGATAGGCATGCAGGTCGATCGGCACTTCCAGGAGTTGGCCAACAATGACAGGCCGACGGCTGCGATCGGTCTGGAGATGGCGGGCATAGCGGTCGAGCAATTGCTGATCGACCCGCGAGAGATCGACAGCGCCGAGTTCGCCGCGGACGAACTCGAAGAATCGGCGCGCCCTGTTGAATATCTGCCGGACACAGGCAGGTGGGAGCTTCTTGCGATGACCAGGAAGGTCGACGTTGAGCCGGACATAGAGGAACTCCCGGATTGCTTCGCGGGTACCGATGTCTTCGACCGATGCGAAATGTACGGTGACGTGGCAGCGACGGGCGTTCTCGCGGAATACGGCCGGACCGAGATCCCAGCTTGCGTCGCCATAGCGCGAGAGGCAGCTCCGATCGAAGCCCTTCTTCAGCGGCGCGGAAGCAAGAACCGGACGATCGTCTAGTCCCTGTCGGGATGGAGCGAAGGCCACTTGGCTCATGGCCGAACCTCGGGCGGAAGATAGAGAGATTGTTGGGCGGCCTCGCTGCGAGCCTGGGCGATCACACCTTCAGAGAAGACGGGCAGAATCTGCTGGGTGATGCGTGCATGCGCGCGACCGAACTTGATGCTCCACTCGGCCGCAGAAAGCCCGGCCCGTTCGCCCTGGATAAAGTCAAGAAAAGCGAGAATCGCGGGCAGCTTGCGAGCAGTGATGACTGCATTGCGGCATTCCAGACACCCCCAGAACGGCTGCGGACAGGGCGAGCCTGCTTCGGCGAAGGGACTGTTCTGGAAACCTGAGCACGCCGCGAGCCAAACGTCCTGATCTCCATCCAGGAGCGCCGGCACGCTATTGGTCTGCACGGGGACATCAGCACCCTGGCGCCAAAGAGATTCGCTGTCGGGTGACAAAACGATCGGTCCTGCCGCCGCGACAACTTCCGTAAGGGCCTTGGCGACGGTGGCTTCATGCAATGGGCGCAGTGAAGGAATATCGGCATAGTGGCGAGCGGCGATCTCCGGCGTGTGGCCGACGGCAAAGCGCGCCATGTGCCCTTCGGTCTTGAGATACCAGAGTGCCTTATGCGTCTTGCGCAGCCGGGCGAGAGTGAGGTGAAGAGGACGGCGATCGTCGTCAACGATGCCGTGTCCAGCGACCCAGTTGTCCACCAACTGATGCGGGTGGTCGATGCCGGACCGAAACTGTCCGCGCCCTCTATAGTGATAGACCCAGAGAGACTCGACCGAAAGGAAGCGCCTGGTAAAGCCCGTCACTTCGATCAGCTTACGGATCAATCCGCCAGGTGTGCCGAGGCCGCCATCATGAACTCGCAGGCGCTTCTGTTCGGCACCGCGCGCGCGACGCTTTATGTAGCTGATCTCGACCGTACCGGGTCTGGGGTTCTGCAAACAGTCGATCGTCAGGGTCTTGCAGCATTCGATCTCGAGCCCCGTCTCCAATGACAGGAAGGTCAGCAATGGCGGCAGATCGGATGCGAGCAAATGATGGCGGCTATGGAGATCCTCGCAAAGGTTGGAAACCGGCAAGCCACGGCGCAGGCGCATGAAGTACAGGCGTTTGAAGGCGCGGTCCGAGTGATCGATCTTGCCTTCGGCGGCAATCGTGGCTTCAACATCGGCGACCGCACTGCGGAGGCTGGCGTCACCCGCCTCGTCGAGCGGACGGCCGATACGCCTGAACATCTTGCTGATATCGGCACGAGCCGCGTCACGTAGCTGACGAGCGACGAACGGACTATATGCGTCGCGGGGCTGCGATCGCCCGGCGGATTGCGCGCTCGTGTAACTTAGGCGACGGCGGAGCCCCTCATCGAGAAGGCCGGCTTGATCGGCATCTATAGAGCGCAGCGCAAGAACCGCCTTCGCGAGGACCATGTGCCGATGGATCGGCGTCATGCCGGCGGCCTCAAGGGAGGCTTCGTATCCGTCAATATCCTGCGCGCGAAGATCGGCAGGCTTCGTGGCATGAGAGTGGTCTCGCAGATACGCGAAAAACCGATGATACGCCGCGATGTGCTGCTTGATGGTGCTGCGCGCTCCCAACGAGCCGCCGAGTTCGGCCTGTCGGCGAACAGCCCCGGCAAAGGCTATAGCGAGTGCTCGCGGGCGCAGGTCAGTGAGATCGACTTCGACGATCCCACCATAGCGCGCCTCAATGTTGAAGCGCAGACCGAGCACTTGGTGACCGGCATGAGCCGGGACAACACCATCTGCGGGCGCAAAACGAACTGAAGTTCCCTTCCGCGGCCGCCGCCTCATAACGAGTGCTCCGACGGCAGCAGCGCCAGTAACTCCGCGACGGCGGCATCGACGGTATCGGCGCGCGAAGCGATATGATCGAGATAGATGTAGGTCGTTGCGAGGCTGGCGTGGCCAAGGAGGCGCTGGACCTGTTGCAAGGGATCGCCGAGGATCTGCCGATATCCTTCCATCGATCCAGCGGGCAAAGCTGCATCGCGAAGCCGGTGCTGGATCAGCATCGCGAGCATATGCACGGCAAAGGTATGGCGGAGCTGGTGCGGGGTGACGTTGATCGAAAAGCCGAGAGACCTGCACCGCTCGGATGCCCGGGCGAAGATCACTTCCCAGGAGTTCGGTTGAACCGGCAATCCGACTTCCGTGAGCCACAGCACGGCCGGCTCGCTCGGTGTACCGTCGTCATCGCAGACGATGATCCTGTTGCGCTCTTCAGGGCTGAGCAGGTCAAGAGCGAAGTTGCTCCCGTCGAGCAGTCGCAATCGGGAAGCTGACCGCTCCCCATGAACAAAGATCGGACGTTCGAACGAGCGCCAGCCGGAGCGTCGCCGGAACTTCGTGACCGCGTGAGCCCGTTCAACCGCGATGTAGGCCCGCGCCTGTTCAAGCAGTCGACCGGAAAGAAGAATCTGGCGACCACGATCACCCTTGGTCAGCGCGTCCGGCAGATCGAGCCACACCTGTCGAGCTGTTCGCCGATCGACGGCAGCGAGGTCGGACGCAAACAGAAAGGAGGCTTCTTCCAGCCGAAGGCCTGTCGTCACAACGAAGTCGGAAAACAACGCATTGCGAATGCCGTTGCGATCACGGGCTCCGGGGCGTGTTCTGCCATCAGGCATAAGGCCTCTGAGGCCGACGTCCCGAAATACCCGGTAGTCATCGAGCGTGACAAAGCTGACATCCGCTCGACGTGCAGCCGGCTCATAGGCGTCGTTGCGTGCCGTAATCTGTGCTCGCCGGCCGCCGTATCCTCGCCTCCAAACGGAGCGGTGCGTGAACGGCGCTTCGGAGACCAGGCCCTCGTGAACACCCCAGCGATAGAGGCGATCGAGACAGGCGACAGCTCGATTCCAGGACGCCGCAGAGATGCGTTGGCCGGCCTCGGCCCGGCGACGAACTCGATGGTAGGCGAGGACGTCGCGACGATCACCTTGCCATACGGACTTGCCGCAGGCTTCCGAAAGAAAGCGGACCCAGACGAGGACATCATAGCCGTATGCACGAAGGGAGTGCCGTGAGCGAACGCCATTGAGAGGAAGATCGCGGAAGAAACGCTCCAGATCAGGATCGTAGAGCACACCGTCCCGGAGGATCATGGGGACGTGTCCATCAAGACCGTCTGCTGATCGACGCTCCTGAATAGTGATGTTCGAAGCCGGCCTTACCTTGTCCACAAGTTCAATCTTCCCCCGGACCCCCCATACGGCGAGCCAGCATCAACGAAGGCGTTCAACGTGCCCGGCGCTATCGAGGCCGGCCGCCGCCAGCTATGTGGGAGCGCTGCGGCCGACGGTGACCACCGCAAAGCCGTCCGCCCGCTACGACGCTATTGGATGGCGCGCGTGCGGACGGCTTTGCTCTACCGAGCTACACCACAAGTGGGAACACGACCTACCGCCTCCGTCAGTCCCGTTGCATCGACGTCAGCAAGACACTGAGAGTCGGTGCAGACTGTCAAGATAAGGCGACGAGCTCCTCCATGGCGTACCCTTCATCACCGAACCGCTTGCGCCCGAATTCCCGGGCGAGCCGCGAGGGATGCCGTGTCCAGTGGATGCTTTCATGTCCCAGCACGGCGTAATAGCTCAACGCGTCGCGGAAGAACTCGATGGCAGGCATGTGCACCCGGTCGGCCGACGGGCTGTAGAACGCCTTGCCGCCGCCATGCACGACGTCGACAGCGGCCGCCTTGAAGAAGGCTTCGGCAAGCTCGATCCGCTCAACCGTGCACAGGGGCGCTTGCGGCCTGGCCTGGTACTGCTCGGGCAAGCCGTCGATTTGGTCGACGTTGAACACGGTGTACCCCTTCATGAAGGGAATAGCGTGCTCGGCTTCCTCGCCCTGCTCGTTGGTTTCCGTCCGGATGATGCGGTCGGCGTAAACCACCAGCGTGCCGGTCTCGCCCTTTCGGACGTTGCCGCCCAGCGCCAGCGCCTGGCGGAAGGTCATCCAGGTCGCGGACGCGTAACCGCTCTCAACCGCGGCGGCCCACAGCATCAGCACGTTGATGCCCTGGTACGGCAGGCCATTGGCCCGCAGCGGGCGTGTAATACGCCCCTCGCCATGCGGCGCACTCCAGGGCTTCTGCCAGGGCCTTACGCCCTGCTCCAACGCTGTGACAATCGTGTCAGTGATTTTCTCGTAAACGTCCCTTTTCATCTTCGCTTCTCCTGTCCGGTTGCGCATGCAACCGGAACTAGGCGAGCGCCGATGAGCGGGGGTTGGCTGTCACAGGCCGGAATGCGCCGGGTTGGTGCGGGCCGGAGGACGCGAAGCGGCCGACTACCCGGCCGGCGTATTCCGCCCGCAGGGCCTGGTCTTGACAGCCGGGGGGCCGCAGGCCCCAGAACTTTAGGTTCTGGAGGGCGAATCGAGTAGGTTTTCGTGTAGTCCCCTGGCTTACGGGGTCGTGGAGCAGATGCTTGAGGAGCAGATACTAAAGCGGTTTGACGACATGCTCGCCCTCGGCCAGAAGGTCATGGCGACACGTAGGAGCCCTGCCCCCGGACATGTTACTTCGGACTTCGTCGACGTTCAGATTGCCAACCAGTGGTTCACCAGTTCTCTGAATCTGATCTCACGCTCCATCGGAGATAGTAGCGAGCATTACGCCGCCATGAAGCGTCAATTCACAAAATATCCGCAATGGCCACATGTGAAGCAGGCCTTCGGTATCTTGGAGGCTGCCCGCGACGATTTCGCCAATGGCGGCCTATTTGCCATCAAGTCCCTTGTGCAAGCTGAAGTGTTCGACGACTTCCTCGAACAAGGGCAAGCCTTGCTCAAGGCTGGCTATAAAGGGCCTGCCGCCGTTGTCATCGGCGCCGTCTTGGAAGACGGGCTTAGGAAACTCTGCAGCAAGCACGCTATCTCCCTTTCAGACAAACCAAAGCTCGATTTTATGAATGCGGCTCTGGCCAAGGCGAATGTCTATAATACACTCACGCAAAAGAAGATCACCGCACTCGCTGATATCAGGAATTCTGCCGCGCACGGAAAATGGGACGCTTTCGACGATTCTGACGTCGACGGGATGCTGCGGTGGACATCAGATTTTATGCAGAAGCATTACGGCTGACAGTTTCGCAGCGTTTATGAAAGGTAGCCCCCGTATGGCAAGACGTAACAATTCGAATACGCCGCAACCTGCAAGGCTTTCGATCGAAGAGCTGCGAGCGGCTTTACCCAAGCTCCAGCGACGCCTGGCGGAGTTCCAGGCTCTGGATTATGCCGCGCTGACGGACGAGAATGAGAAGCGCGTTCTCGGTAGCTTGAAACAAAAGCTGGACGACACGTTGATGGAGATCTACGGCATCGACACGACTGACTACAATCGCTATTCCGTGTATTCGCTCGACGACACTCCGTTAGTGTTGGGAGCAGGATGGCCCTCACTCCGGCAACGCCTTCCTGCAATAAAATCGGCGGTGAACAAGGCGATCAGCAACATCGAGACTGCAATCGAGATCACCAAGGAACGCCTCGGCGATTCGGGCGAGGACGCGGCCGCTAAAGCTGTCCGCGCATACGCGGGCCTCGACTTGCATCCCGAGATCGCTCGCGCAGCAAGCAAGCTCTACCAGGATGGCCACTACGCGAACGCGGTGGAATCAGCCGTAAAGCGGCTCAACAGCCTTGTCAGGATGCGAAGCGACCTCGAACTCGATGGCACATCCTTGATGGAGAAGGCATTCAGCCCGTCAAATCCAGTGCTGAAGTTTAACGAGCTTGTGGATCAGTCCAACCGGGACGAGCAGAAGGGCTTCATGATGATGTTTTCTGGAGCCGTATCTGGTCTCCGAAATCCCCGCGCCCACGGATTTATCAAAGATGATCCTGAGCGGGCTTTGGAGTTCATCGCCTTCGTCAGCCTATTAGCGAAGCTCCTAGAAGGCGCTAGCACCTGAAGTGCGGTAATTTGCGTTGGAAATGTCGCGCAATGGGCGAGGTGGATGCCTTGCCGGCACGCGCCATCGGCCTGTTCACCCTCCCCCGGGCTGAGAACGAGCGACAAATTCATCTGAGATCAATCGCGCAGCGACAGAAAGTTAAGATAATTCTTCACGGAAAATCAGTTCGCGCCCCCGATCCGTCACCTGATAGTATTCGGCTCCGCAGGTCTCGCCCTTAAAACTCAAAACTGCATATCCGTGTGTGTAAACCCCGCCTCGCGATAACAGCCGTGTCTGATCTAGCAATAGTGGCCTGGCTTCGAGCTCGCCGAGCGGATTATAAATCTGGTCAATAACTGAACCTCCTCCGAATTGATGGAGGTGATGGAGGTCATGTCCCCAGTGATGGTGTAGCTCGGTAGAGCAAAGCCGTCCGCCCGCGCGCTCCCCCATAGCGCCGTAGCGGGTGGACGGCTTTGCGGTGGTCACCGGCGATTGCCCGGTAGGGTCGGGTTGCTGACACCAACCTGATTCGAGGAACCACCGATGACCGACGAGATGATGAACCTTCGCGCGCTCGTGGAGAAGGCCCCGGACGCGGATCTTCTGCGCGAGATGATCGGCTTTGCAGCCCAGCGGTTGATGGAG
>BFBZ01001025.1_pt1 | contig 20391 bp, 19 predicted proteins | sample 1888401 | NCBI WGS metagenome assembly BFBZ01 (sample SAMD00112614, study PRJDB3348) | symbiont metagenome | host: Chara braunii | reverse complement strand
GTCACCATCAGCACCGAATCGATCGGCATGCGGCCTTCGCACCACAGATCGAGAAGGTCGGTACGAAGCGTTTCCGCGGTCAATACGTCGAGCGCGGAGAAAGGCTCATCCATCAACAGAACTTTGGGCCGAACCACGAGCGCACGGGCAAGACCGACGCGTTGGCGCATGCCGCCCGACAGCTCCTTGGGATAGGCGCTTTCGAACCCATCAAGGCCGATCAGGTCGATGGCGGCCAGCGCACGCTTGCGGCGCTCCGTCGAAGCGACGCCCTGAGCCTCGAGCCCGAGCTCGACGTTCTGCAGCACCGTCAACCAGGGAAACAGGGCGAAGCTCTGGAAGACGACGGCAACATCGGAGTTGGGGCCGACCACCGGCCGGCCGTCAAAGGTGATCTCGCCCTTGCTTGGACGGATAAGGCCGGCAATGGCACGCAGCAGTGTCGATTTGCCGGAGCCGGAGCGGCCTAGCAGCCCGACGATTTCATTCGGATAGAGCTGAAGATCGACATTCTCGAGCACGACGAGCGAACCGGAGGTTCCCTTGTCATATGTCTGGCAAACCTGCTTCGCCAGAACCAGCGGCGAACCTTTTACAATGTCGAGCTTCTTGGAGATGACAGCGTTTTCCATGTTCATTTCTCCGATGTGTGATTAATCGAGGCGCAGACGGCGTTCAGCGAAGACGTAGAGCGGCCGCCAGAGCGTTCTGTTGAAAAGAGTGACGAAGACGGACATGACGACGATGCCGAGGATGACCCGCGGAAAATCGCCCGCTTCCGTCGCCTTCGCGATGTAGGAGCCGAGCCCGAAGGCTTCGAGCTTCGTGTTTCCCCAGCTTGCCAGTTCCGCAACGATGCTCGCATTCCAGGAGCCGCCGGAAGCCGTCAGCGCCCCTGTGACGTAATAGGGGAATATCCCAGGCAGTATCGCCCGCCGCCACCAGGTCCATGAACGCAGCCTGTAGACGGAGGATGCCTCCCGCAGATCGGTTGGGAATGCGCTTGCCCCGGCAATCACGTTGAAGAGGATGTACCACTGCGTGCCCAGCACCATCAGCGGTGACAGCCAGATATCAGGGTTGGCGCCCGTCGCGACGATTGCAATCACCGCCACGGGGAAGAGCACGTTCGCCGGAAATGCTGCCAGAAACTGAGCGATCGGTTGGACGCGCTCCGCAACCGCCGGGCGCAGACCAATCCAGACGCCGAGCGGGACCCAGATCACGCTTGCGACCGCGATCAGAACGACCACGCGGAGGAGAGTAACGAAGCCACCGGCAAACGCGATCGAAACATCCCCCCATGACAGCGTCTGACTAAGATAAGAGACGATATCCCAGATGCTCCAGGCACCGATGGCGGCAATCAGAGCGAACCAGGCATAGTCGATGACCCGGCTAACAACACGCCGCTCGTCCCGCCCCTTCGCAACCGCTCTCGATGCAGGCAGCAGCCGCAGAAGGAACAACCTGCCCCACACGGCGGCAAATGGTGCCGTCACATTTTTCAGAAGACGCGTGCGGCGGATCAGCGAATAGACCCAGGAACGCGGCTTTTGCTGGCCGGCCGTCTGCTCGAAGCGAAATTTGTCTGCCCAGGCGACGATTGGCCGGAAAAGCAGCTGGTCATAGAGAAGGATGACGATGCCCATGGCCAGGACCGCCCAGCCGACGGCGACGAAATCCTGCTTGTCGATGGCAAGCGCCAGCCACGAGCCAAGTCCGGGAAGCTGCACGGTGGTATTGCCAACCGTGATTGCCTCTGAGGCGACCACGAAGAACCAGCCGCCAGACATGGACATCATCGTATTCCACACCAGACCGGGTGCTGCAAACGGGGCTTCCAGACGCCAAAAGCGCTGCCAGGAGGACAAACCGAAGCTGCGGCTGACTTCATCGAGATCGCGCGGCACGGTCCGCAACGATTGATAGAAGGAGAAGGCCATATTCCAGGCCTGGCTGGTGAAGATCGCAAAGATCGAAGCACATTCCGCACCGAGCTGGCTTCCAGGAAACAGCCCCATGAAGAACGTCACGGTGAAGGTCAGAAAGCCCAGTACCGGCACCGATTGCAAGATGTCGAGAGCCGGAATGATGATCTTCTCGGCACGCCGGCTCTTTGCAGCAAGCGTTGCAACCACAAAGGTGAAGATGAGCGAGGCAACGATTGCAGCCATCATCCGCAAGGTCGTGCGCAGCGCATATTCAGGCAGATAGGCGGGATCGAGCGAGAGCGGAGTCGTCGAGAGGCCCTCCAGCGGCGCCCGCATCTCGCCCACTCCATGAAGCGTAAGATAGCCTGCGGCAGCGATGAAGGCGAAGGCGGCAAGATCGTAGCCGTTCGGCAGGATGCGTGCACCGGCCAACGCGGCAACGGCGCTGCGCTCGCGTCGATCATTGGCAAGGAAAACCATGTATAACCCCTTAAAAACAGGATGTTATCAATAGAGCGCGCCCGCATGACGCAGCAGTTGCAGCGTCAAGGGCGAGCCTGTGTGAAAGAAAGGGCTAGGCCGCTCGCCGACTGTCGTCCTCATCGGAGACAGCGACATTTCCGGTCGTCCAGAAGCACTCCAATTTCCCCGTATGCGGATTGGTGTGCCAAACGGCCATCAGGCGCGGGCGTTGAAAAAGCACGATCCGGCCGAGCGACGACGAAGCCGTCGTAGCTGGCAGCATGTGCGGAGCGGAAAACTTGGTTGCGAACGTGCGTTCGCGGAAAAGAACAATATTGTTCATGGCTCACTCCTCGGTCCGCTTACGAGCAGATCCGGAGGTCGAGCCGGACAGGCTAGGCCCGACCGTCGCTCGCCCGGCAAATGCCGATAGCGGTCCAGGTTGTTGCGATGACCATCCGGATACGGCGCGAAGCCGCAACCGGACAGCGACTAGAGTAGCTGTCCATTTGCTTCTTTTATCTGTTGTTGCATCATGTTGCGCAGGCAGGGTCGTCTTGTCATAACCGCTGGGTAGGGTCAATCAAGCGATGGTGCCGTGCGATTATACCAAGGTATAGGCCCTCGGATTTCGTGCTTGCCAAACTCTGGAGAAAGCGAAAAATCGCTATTTCGGAGGGGGTTAAGAGCCTTCTTCGGTCTAAGCCTTAGCCTCACGGGAGGAAGAAACCATCCTGTCCCAGAAGCTCGTTGCTTCGAAAATCCAGTCGGGCCTGACCGCGAGACGCCGATCCGGTGCCGAGACGACGACATCGATAAGACGCTCTGCATCCAGCAGCTTTTGATTGACGAGATTCTGCCGCAGCGCCGTCAGCACCAAAGTCGCGCGATCCGGGTCCTGAATGCTGGACTGTACCAGAACCTTATACGTCCGATCCTTGAAGAAGGTCACTCTCGCGGCCTCCAGAAGCCGGTCATGCTCGGCATCGGTAATGCATCCGCGATGCAGACATTGCGCTATCGTTGCGCTGACGTTGACGAGCGGCTCGCTCAACGAAAGGAAGCCCAGTTCCGCGGGCCCGTGCGACTGGGCGACATCGGCATCGTCCAGCAAAGCTCCACTGGCATAGTCGTCGTAGATCTTGCCGATGCCGATCATGCCGAAAGCTGCACATTCGGCCGCCCTCAAGGCGCCCATGCTTGCGCCACCAAAGACCTGAACTCCCTGGGCAAGAGCGAACAGGATCTCCTTGTGCCAGATCGCCGGTACATGCTCATAAATCCCGTCAATCAAGCCGATAACATTCGCGCCATCCTCAACCGCCCTGAAGAAATCACCTTGCCTGGCGGGCGGCCGCAGCTCGTAACCTTCGCTGGGTAACTGATTCGTCCCGTGTAGAGTCGGGCCTGCGAAAATGACTTTCATATCGAGTTAGGAATACCCATTGCGGTACGTTAGTCGAGCTTTCCTTCCGGATTTCATCGGAATTTCACCGTCGACATCGAAATTTCACACAACAACGTCTTTGAAACTACAGAACGGCTAATAGTCGAGTTGCAATTAATCACGCCTTGCAGCAAAAATATAGCATGAGTTTCACTCGCCGTATCGGTGTCTATCTACCCGATAATCACCAGATTTCTCAAAGGCGGCGGCCGTTACATATGTAAAACAATATAGATGGCGCGATGCAATTTTCACTCAGAACATTTGGAGAGATCGCTCTTCTCGATAGCGCCGGACGCGAGGTAGCATTTCCGGAAAAAGCACTCCTGATACTTTCTTATCTACTTACAGGTGAAAGAGGATATACAAGCAGAACAAGCATAGCGCGATTTCTGTGGGGCGAGGATGATATCGCCAACTCGCTGACGAACCTGCGCAAGCTCATTTCTCGTATCAAGAAGCGGCAGGCGGAACTCAATGCAGACTTCATGACTTTTGACGATACGGATATCCATCTCGTCCGGAACTCACTGACCAGCGATCTTATCTCCCCATATGCCGATGCCTCGAAGGACCAATCGCAGCATCTTCCGCTTCTAGTAAAGGCTGTGCAAGCGACGTTCCTGGAAAACGCGAACTGTCAGAGCCGGGCCTTCGTCGATTGGCGAGAGGGTGAAAAAAAGCGGCATCTCGCTGCGCTAAAGCAAGCGCTTGAGGCAGCCACACAACGTCCGGCGACAGCCGACGAAATCGCTATCATCAAGGAGGCGGCGCTCCTTCTTTTCGAAGCGGAACCCGAGGACGAGAACACCCATCGCATATTGCTGAAAGTATTTGATGCAGAAGGTGGGATCGAGCAGCTGAAACGCCTGTTCGAGCGGCGCAAGGACCTTGTTTCGTCCTGGCCGGCTAGATCGCCGGCATCTCCGCGTTCATCCATTCCGGCCTCGACTTTCGACGAGGCCATCTCGGAGCACGACCTTCAAACGCAACCCATCCTGCGCATACCGCGGCTTGCCTTGCTGCCTCCAGGCAATGACAGCGCCGATACGGCTGCGCTGATGGTGGCGTCGTCGCTGATCGAGGACATAACCCTCGGCTTTTGCGCATTGAACAGTCTGCGGGTCATCGCCCCCTACTCGGCCATGCAGATAAGCCGCCAGACCGAAAATCAACTCGCGCTCTTCCAGCAGTACGATATCAACTATGTTCTCGACACTCGGCTGAGCGGGCTTGGCAACGATCTCTCGCTGTTCTCGCAGCTCATCTATATGTCGAACAGCGAGGTTGTTTGGGCGGAGCGCTTCAATTTCGGCAAGCTGGATCTGGCCCGCAACAAGCGCGATATCTCGCGGCACATCGTTCTTGAGGTTGCAGGGCAAGTGGAGCGTCATGAAACGACGCGGATCTATTTCGAACAGAACCCTGCCGCCTATCATCAATATCTTGTCGGGCAACAATATCTCCATCGCCTGACGCTGCCGAACATGCGTCGCGCCCGCAAGGAGATGAAGACGGTCTTGCGGGAAAGCGCCGATTTCGCACCGGCGATGAGTTCCATCGCCCGCACCTATTCCAAGGAATGGTTGCTGACGGCGCGCGGCGATATCGAATTACTGAAATCCGCCGAAGCCTACGCCATCCAGGCGATCGAGATTCGTGACGACTTGGCGGACGGCTATCGCGAACTTGGCGTCGCCAAAGTCCTGCAGGGAGCCATCGATGAAAGCGTGGAAGCGCTGGAACTCGCGGAAGCCTTGAGTCCGCATTATGCGGACGTGATCGCCGACCACGCCGATACGTTGACCCATTGCTCGCGCCCGCAGCTGGCACTTGAGAAAATCACCCACGCCATCGAGTTGAACCCTTTAAGTCCGGATTCGTATCTCTGGACAGCCGCCGGAGCCAGCTATGCACTCGGGCAATTCAGCGAGACGGTGGAATATATCGGGAAAATGGCCGACAGCAGCCTGGCCGACAGGCTATCGGCCGCCAGTTGGGCCATGCTCGGCAATAGCGAGAAAGCGCGCTTCTTTGTGCGCAGAACCCGAGAAACCAATCCTGACTTCGATGTTGATCGATGGCTCGCAATCGTGCCGGTGAAGGAACAATGGCACAAGGACATGTACAGAGAGGGCCTAAAGAAGGCAGGATTTTAACCAGCAAATCATAGTCAAAAGGAACACCACATGGCACGCGTTGTTATTCTAGGAATTGCCGGAGAGACCGGCCTTTGGGTTGTCGATCTGGATGCCGGGACCGCAGCTCCCCTGACGAACCCACCGGACTCGACACTACAGCCGATCGTCAATCTCCGGGCGGCCGGCGCCACGGTGACCAGAGGGGTCAATGTCGCCGTTTCCGTAGCATCCGCGGAATCGGCATATTCCGGTCATTTTGACGGCTGATCACCAAACAGGTTGGCGGGAGGTGCCGAACCAATCGGTATCTCCCCCGCAGTCCGTTCAGAGCTGTAACGCCGAGCAATGTCCTCTCGACGATAGTCTTTCAGGTGCCCTGCGAGATCTTTAAGCTAATCAGGTCGGAAATACCCTCAAGCCGCCGGCGGCTTAAAATATTAGACAGCCGAACGAGGTGATTTATCTGGCTGTAAAAACCCATACGCCGCGAGATCATTGCGAGGCATCAAAGATCACATCTCGAATGTGGTACGGCTATTTTATGTAAGATTTCCCACCCAGCGCCCAGTTTTACAAACCTTTCGATCCAATAAATGTTGCAGACGACTGCGAGCGCATTCACCGCATGATTGCGCTAGGTAAAATGCAACCTGAAATCACCCATCAGCAAGGCCAATATTAGTGATTATTGTACGCCCAGAGAGACCGGAAGACATCGAGACCATTCGCGCCATAACCACCGCCGCTTTCGCAAGTGCCGAACACAGTTCCGGCACGGAAGCAATGATCGTCGATGCCTTGCGAGCTGCCCATGCGCTGACGCTCTCACTGGTCGCCGTGGAACAAGACGAGATCGTTGGCCATGTGGCGCTCTCACCCGTCAGTATCGAATCAGGAGCAACGAAATGGTTCGGCCTCGGGCCGGTATCGGTGCGACCTGATCGACAAGGGACCGGCATCGGTAAGGCCTTGATCGAGGCCGGGATCGCCAAGCTCGAAGACGACGGTGCCCACGGCTGCGTCGTCCTCGGCGATCCCCGATACTACGCCCGCTTCGGCTTCGTTAGCGACCCCGCTCTCCGATACGCCAACGTGCCATCGGAGTATTTCCAGCACATTACATTCAAGGGACCAACACCAGGTGGAGAGGTTCGATATCACCAGGCATTTGAGGTGAGTTAAAGATGGTGGGCCCGGAGGGACTCGAACCCCCAACCAAGCGGTTATGAGCCGCCGGCTCTAACCATTGAGCTACAGGCCCGGCACGAGAAAGGATCCCCGCGCGCGACTCCGGAGCAATGGTTCTCCGAAAGCCGAGATGGCTCTAGCCCAATTTCTCTTTTCCGACAAGGGACTGCCGTAATACCTTCACAATCAATCCGCAAAAGCGAATCCTGAGGGACCATCAACCAAGGAACGAACTATGCCACTGACCAAAACCAGAGATTTTGTCCTTGCCGCTCTTGTCAGCGCCACTTTTTTCGTGCCTGCAGCCGCAGCCTTTGCCGAGGACGCCAAGCCGCGTGAGGCCGTCATCATCGTCACCGGTGAGGGACATGCCGCCATCGCGCCGGATATGGCCGTGGTGACGCTTGCGGTCGTCCAGCAGGCAAAGACGGCGCAGGATGCGCTTGACCAGAACAACAAGGCGATGGGCGCCGTTCTGGCAACGCTGAAGGACAGCGGCATCGCCGAGCGCGACCTCCAGACGTCGGGCTTCTCCATTCAGCCGCAATATACCTATCCGAATGACAAGGATGGCCACACGCAGCCGCCGGTTCTGAATGGCTATCAGGTCTCGAACGGCCTGACGGTTCGCGTGCGCGACCTCTCGAAGCTCGGCGGCTTGCTCGATCAAGCCATCAAGCTCGGCGTCAATCAGGGCGGCGATATCCAGTTCACCAACGACAAGCCGGATGCCGTGCTCGAAGACGCCCGCAAGAAAGCAGTCGCCGATGCCGCCGCCAAGGCGAAAACCTTGACGGATGCCGCCGGCGTCAAGCTCGGCCGCGTTATCGCTATTCATGAAGGCGGCATTGTCGCTCCGCCGCAGCCCTACATGCGTGCCATGTCTGCCGCAGCGCCGATGGACAAGGCCGTTCCCGTCGCAACTGGCGAGAATGAATACAACGCCTCGGTCAGCATCACCTACGCGATCCAGCCGTAACCAAAAGCAAAACCGCCCTTCGCTCAGATTCATCCGAATCGAGCAAAGGGCGGTTCCGCGGCCCCCGCCAAAAGGCGAAAAGATCAAACAAGCAATAACGGGCGCGACAGGCGCCCGTTGTTTTTATCAGCGGCCGAGCAAAGGGCAACCGCGCACATTTGCAAACATCATCGTATCCGGGCCGCGACGGCCGAAGCCATCGACGATCACGCGGCGCGGCGTCACATCCACAACGCGAGCGCGACGCAAGCCATAGCTGCGGGCGACATCCAGGGCCTCACGCGGGTCGCAGCCGCGGCGACGGTCGAAGCGCGGCGGCGGGTTGTCGTAATCCGGCGGTGGCGGCCGATGGCGGCCGGGACCGACATAGATATCCACGCCCTGTGCGGAAGCAAAATCCGCCGTTCCCGACAACGCAGTAACTGCGATGGCAGCGGCGACCCCCAACTTTGCCAGCAATTGTCTCATTGTGTCCTCCATGGAGCAAAAAAGCCTTTTCCTCGCTCCTGCAATATTTGCCGAGCGAGTGCTGAGAGATAACGGCCAAACGCTGAAAAGCGCAGAATCGACCGTACCTCTACTCGTCAGGTACAATGAACGCTAAAATGACACCAGATGCGCCATGATAGCACAATGTAAAAAAATAAAGCCGCCTCCTGAGTGGAGGCGGCTTCGGAACTATCGAATATATGTGGAAAACGTCGCCGCTTTCGTAGTCAGCATCAACGGCGGATCAGCGGGCAACCCCGCGCATTGGCGAAAACGACGCGATCCGGACCGCGGCGGCCAAAACCTTCGACAACGACGCGGCGCGGCGTGATGTTGTCGATGCGGGCGCGGCGCAGGCCCATATCGCGTGCCTTCTGAACAGCCAGAACCGGCGAGCACGAACGGCCGCGATAGTGATCATAGCGCGCCTGCTGGATGCCGGGGTGAAAATCATTGGCAGATGCGGTGGCGGCCGTTGCGGAGATACCGCCGAGTGCGATCAGAGCGGCAATACCGACCTTGGTGAAAAGATTGGTCATGGGTGTTTCTCCTTCAAATCCTTGCTGCGGATTGTTGCAATCCCGGGATCCGGCTCGACGCCTTTGGGATTGAGTGCAGGTTACGTCGGCCAAGCTGAACCGAACGCGAACTCGCCATTCAGATTGTATTCATGAGGGTTAACAATCGGTTGACGCGAGGATTTCAGAAATCAGGCCGAGAGATGCAGGACAATTTCACGCCGGTGAGACCGGTCGCGATGCTCGAAAAGATAAATGCCCTGCCATGTGCCGAGCGCCAAGCGGCCGTTCATGACTGGAATGCCGATCGAGACTTGCGTCAGGGCCGCCTTGATGTGCGCCGGCATGTCGTCCGGCCCCTCCATCGTATGCACGACCCAGCGCATTGACGGGTCCGAAGAGGGCGGCACCAGCCGCCGGAAGAAGGTATTGAGGTCCGTCTTCACATCCGGATCGGCATTTTCCTGAATGAGCAGCGAGCAGGACGTGTGCCGCACGAAGACGGTCAAAAGTCCCTCGCCGCCGCCGGCCATTGCGCCACGAACGAAATCTGCGGCCTGATCAGTGAACTCGTAAAGTCCCTGACCACGGGTAGAGAGTGTGATGACGGTTTGCGGCATGGCTTCTTCCGACAATAGTAATGGTGATCGGCATCACGTCTGCCGCAACACTCGCAATGTCAAGTCCAGCAGCCGATAGACTATGTCTCGAGAAAGATGTCGAAGCCGCCATAGATCAAGCGTTTGCCATCGAAGGGCATGTTCTGAATGTCATCCTTCAAGCGTGGATCGGCCATGACCTTTTTCAGAATCTCGTCACGGCTCTGCCGCGATTCATAGGTGATCCAGGAAAAGACCACCACTTCATCCTCTTTAGCCAGCACTGCGCGAGGGAAGGATGTCAGTTCTCCATAGGGCACATCATCGCCGATGGCCTCCACATAGCTGAGAGCACCATGCCCCCTCCAAACCTCCCCAGCCCTGCGCGCCTGCGCCTTGTATGCCTCGATCTTGTCTTTCGGCACGGCAAGGATAAAACCATCCACATAGGACATTTGAGCCTCCTCTGTTCTACACTCACGTCAGAATGACGATCGAACACATCACTATCCGACATGGGACGCTCACTTTTTTCAACGATTGCCCAACAGACGGATCCGCCCGAGTGATTCAAATGCAGATAGAGTACAGGGACGATCCAAATCCTGGAAATAAAGCCCTTGGCGCTCTCTGGACGAGTGCATGGAATGATCCCTCCATGCGCGATTTCTCGCCTATCCTCGCAAGAAGCCTCGCCCATGTCGGCGCATTTGCAGGCCCGAGGCTAATCGGTTTTGTCAATGTCGCCTGGGATGGCGGCATCCACGCCTTCATTCTCGATACCTGTGTCGACCCGGAATTCCGAGGTCAGGGTATCGCGACCGGCCTGGTCGAGCGAGCAACAATTCTTGCCCGCCAGCGTGGCGCGGAGTGGCTGCATGTTGATTTCGAACCGCATCTCACCGGCTTCTATCGAAAGCTCGGTTTCACCCCCACCGAAGCAGGCCTGATAAGATTGCATGATTGAGACCCGAGTGCTTTGACCAACGCCTCACCCGGGCGAACGAGCTTGCGACAACAGCCAATTGCGAAACAATGCTGCGGACGGGTTCTCCAGCGCATTGGGCGGATAGAGCAGGTTGTAGCTGACGGGCGCCGGTTGGACCTCGACAAAACAACGCACCAATTTTCCCTCGGCAATATCCCGTGCAACCAACGAACTGCGCACAAGCGCGAAGCCGCGCCCTTCCCGGCACGCCTCAAGCATCTCGGCAAAGGATTCGAACTGCTCGCTGTTCTCCACAGCCCGGATGATATCGAAATGCGCGCCTGCCTCGCCGATCCCGCCGGTGATCTGCTCATGCCAACGCTGCCAATCCAGTATCGTGTGACTCATGCCGGCATAGCGCAGCAGCGGGGCCGCCCTTATGGCGTTGCGCGGGGGTAAACGTTTGGAAAGCTCTGGCGAGCTGACGACGAACTCCTCGTCCGCCAGCAATACCTCCTCAACAAGGCCTGCATCGGCATGGCCAAGCCAGATCGCCAGATCAATCCCACCGGGCCGGAAATCCGGACGCTGGTAGCCGACGGCCATCTTCAATTCGATCTCCGGATGTCGCTGACAGAAATCCGGCAGCCGCGATGCCAGCCATTGGCTCGAAAACTCCGGCGAGACGGAAACGGCAACGCTACGAACAGAAATACTCGCCCGCGCCTGATAGAGCGCCGTCTCCAGGTCAAAAATCGTCCCCGCAATTGCCGGATGCAGCCGCGCGCCGAGCGGCGTCGGCCTTGCACCGTTTCGGCCACGATCGAACAGGCGCCCGCCGATCCATCCTTCCAGCTGCGCGAGCTGATGGCTGACGGCGGTCTGCGTCTGCCCGATCCGCTCTGCGGCGCGGCCAAAGCCGCCGGTTTCGACGATGGCACAAAATGTCTGCAACACAGAAAGGGGTGGGAGCGGTCTTTTACCCATGAAAATCCTGCATGCCCAATTGCGGGAAGCTTCATTATACATCGCAAATTTTCGGGCGCATCCATTCATCTCAGGAAATCATAAGGCTCCGAGAGATGAAAGATCTTCATGGAAACGATTGGGCACGATGGATTGCTCGGTGGCTGGCTCAAGCAATCCGCGAACATAACAGCGAAAGGCCGCCCCAACTGAAATCTAAAGGCAGGCCCAATAGGCTCGATGCGGCGAACGACCATTTACTGAGGGATATCGGGCTCGGCGACAGCAAGGCAAACTGCCGGGATTGTCGCGAGGGCTAGCCCTTGAGCGTCTTGACCCTGGTGAGATCAGGGAAGATCCGCATCCACAGCAGCACCACAAATATGGTGCCGACACCGCCGACGATTCCGGTCAACACCGGCCCGAGAGCGCTGGCCAGCATGCCGGACTCGAATTCGCCGAGCTGGTTGGACGTGCCGATGAAGAGCGAGTTCACGGCGTTGACGCGACCGCGCATCGCATCCGGCGTCAAAAGCTGCACGAGCGAACTGCGCACCACGACGCTGACCGTATCCGAAGCACCGACAACAAAGAGTGCGGCGACGGAGAGGATGATGTTGCTCGACAGCGCGAACACGACGGTGGCAATGCCGAAAACCAGCACGGCGAACAGCATCTTCTTGCCAACATCGGTCTGCAAGGGCCGCCGGGCCAGCCAGATCGACATCACCAAGGCACCGATCGCCGGAGAGGCGCGCAACAGTCCAAGGCCCCAGGGGCCGGCATGCAGAATATCGCGGGCGAATATCGGCAGAAGCGCGGTCGCACCACCCAGCAGGACGGCGAACAGATCGAGCGAGATCGTCCCCAGCATCACGGGCCTGCTCTTGATGAAGGAAACGCCGGCAAAGACGGAGCTCAGCGTGACCGGCTCTCGCGACGACGGTTGCTCCCGCTCGACACGGATCGAAATGACGTTGCTGCTCGCGATGACATAGAGCATTGCCGAGACGGCAAACGGAGCCACCGGATTGAGGCCATAGAGCAGGCCGCCAAGCGACGGACCGATGATAAAGGCCGTCTGCATCATCGACGTCGAGGTCGCGATGGCAACCTGGAGCAGCGAGGACGGGACGATATTCGGTAGGAGCGCTGCCATTGTGGGGCGCTCGAAAGCGGTAGCCGCACCCATGACGGCGACGGCAGCCAGAATGCCCGCAGGACCGATCCAGTGCTGCCAGACGGCAACGGCCAGCACCAGTGCCGTCAGAGCCTCGACCAGTTGGCACGCAAGGCCGATGCGCCTCCGGTCGAACCGGTCGGCGACATGGCCGACGACAAAGGTCAGGATGACCATGGGCAGGAACTGGCAGAGGCCGACTAGACCGAGGTAGAAAGCGCTATGGGTCTGATCATAGATCATCCAGCCCATGGCAACGGTCACCGACTGAAAGCCTATCGAGGAGAAAACGCGCGACGCCACAAAGGAACGGTAGCCGGGGTGACCGAGCACGCCCGGCCGGTCTAGGTTCTGCAGGGTATCCATGGGCCTTCTTCGTCTTCCGGCACCGGTGCGCGGAGACATGCGCTCTCAATCGTCAAAATCTCTGTTGCCCCTGCTCTGCCTGAACGCGCCGCTTGTCAACCTCGTTTCGGTTCCAGTTGGACATTCGTCTCCGCCGGGAGATCAAATCGCGGTGATGAGCGGCTGAGCAGTCCTCGCCTGGCCTCCAGCGACCAGACAGCGGCAAGCTCGGCGGCAATCGCATCGATCAGCCGCGGCACATCGCTGGCGGCTGAATCGTGCAGCGCTTCCGCCACGATGAGCACGGATCGCGTATCCTTCCGCACAGCAGAAAGACCGCTTTGCCGATTGGTCCAACGCCGGGCGTGGGCCTGCCCGGCCGTATCGGCAAAGACTACCTCGCGAGGCTCCGGATGCTCGACCTCTCCCGAAAATGTCAGATAAGATTCGCGACCGTCCGCATGTCGCACCTCGAGATCAGCAGATATTTTCGAGAGATCGAACACAGCGACAGGAATGGCGAAGGCAATGGACACAGCGTTGCAGAGATCGACGAGCGGATGCAGCCGCGGCAGCGAACCCTCCTGGCGGAAACGACGCAACAGAGCCTCGGAGGCGCAGCGATACTGAGTGGGCTTCAATCCCATTTTCGAGAAGCAGCGCCGCCAGGCCTGAATCTCAGGCATCTCACTTTCGGGACCTTGAGCCAGCCGCTCCGTCGCAGTCGCATAGTATCCATTGAGGCGATGGGTAACGACGGCATCCGGGGTGATCCCGTCGGCAAACAACACGCCCGGAACCAGTTCGGGGAACTCGTTCCACATCTCGTTCGAATGGCGAAAATACATGGCCTCTCCTTCTGCATGTCCGGCTTTGCATTTCAGAAGACCCTGTCATCATCGCAAGGTCTTGAATGAAATTGCAGAAGCCTCAGCAGGCGGCGGCATAAGCGCCGGGCGATATGCCGAAATTGCGCACGAACAGGCGCGTCATATGGCTTTGATCTGCAAAGCCACCGGCAAAGGCAGCTTCAGCCAGCGGCGTGCCTGTTGCGATCAGCCGCCGCACTTCCTGGATGCGCCGCTGCATCAGATAAGCGTGCGGAGTAAGCCCCGTCGCTTTGCTGAATGCGCGCAGGAACTGGAATTGGCTCAGCCCACAGGCATCCGATAACTCGCCAAGCGTTAGGTGTGCAGCAGGATCATCGTCGATCATGTCGCGCGCCCGATCGATGGGCGCGGGGACAGCGATATCGCGCGCCGTCCGTTCGCCTTCACTCATCACGGCGGCGACTAGCGATAACAACAGCCCATCCCGCAGCAACCCATCCGCGGGCTCAGCCCGATCGACCACAAGCGGAAACAACGCGCTGAAGCATGCGGCTATCTGGCCATTGCGGATGACAGGGGCCGGAAATTCGATCTCACCGATCTGCCCTTCCCCGATATCCTCAAGCAAATCGCCGATCAATCGTGGATCGAAATAGAGCATCGACCATGCCCGGCTTTCGCCGATGGGCACGCCGTCATGCACCTCGTTCGGACTGACGCTGATGACGTCTCCAGCCTCCGCCCGCACCATCCCCCGCCCGCTGAGCGACATCTGGGCGCCAGCCTCGATAAGACCGATGCCGAATTGACCATGGGTATGCTTGGGAAAGCTATGCCCCGTTTCCGCCTTCACAGCCTCGATGCCCCCGACGTGAGACCGGAATATCCTGAACTGGCTGGATCTCATGCGTATCGCTTCCCCACGGAAACAGGATCACTCGCTCGAGGATGACGAAGCCTAACCCGGCACCGCTAGGCTGGCAATCTCGCTCGTTTTACTTCCAGCCCAGCCGCTATCTTTCCGGTGTGGCTGCGTCCTCATCCTGGGTTGTTGCCAATGCCGCCTGCGTGTTGCCGGCAACGGCAGCTGGCAGCGGGGTACCGCGCCTGCGCTCCCTCGCCAGCGTCAGCAGGCCGGAGAAGATGATGAGGGCGATGCCGAAGGCCATGGGCATATCGATGCTGTCGTTGAACAGCAGATAGCCGAAAATAATCGCCCAGATCATCTGGCTGTACTGCGGCGGCGCAACCAGATTGGCAGGCGCCATGCGTGCAGCATTCATCAGCAGCACGTTGCCGATCGCACCTAACAGACCATAGCTTGCGAGGAAGACCCATTGCGTCGCCGTCGGCGCCATGACCTCCGAAAGCATCAGAAAGCCGTTGACAATAAGCGTGCCAAACAGCCCGGCACCATAAAGCGAGATGCGCTTTTCCTTCGAGCCGAGCGCGCGGTTGATGACGATCGAAATCGCCGCCGCAAGGCCGCCCACCGCTGCGCAGAGATGGCCGATCGAGAGCTCGCGAAAGCCCGGCCGCAAGACGATCAGCACGCCGATGAAACCGAGAATGACCGCCGTCCAGCGCTGCCAGCGCACATCCTCTTTCAGGAAGATCACAGAGAGGATCGTCACGAAAGACGGCAGTAGGAATAGAAGGGCGAAGGCCTCCGCCATCGGCAACTTGGTAAATGCGATGACCGAGCAGATGGCGCCGGTCGCGCCGCAGATGAAGCGCAACAGCCACAGCGGCCGGTTCGACGTCCTCACCATATCCAGCCAGCCATCCTCCCGCTTCTTCAGGAAGGGCACGGCGGCAAAGCCAAACAGCGCGCCGATGAAAGCGACCTGATAGGACGGAACCACGCCGTGCAGGATCTTGATCGAAGCATCGCTGAAGGCAAAGACGGCATAGGAAGCGAATGCAACAAGGACACCACGCAAGGCGGAGCGGCCAGCGGCCGCGGAACTGGGATCGGCTGTAATCGAGGACATCGGAATCGTACAATGTGACGGGAGGAGAATTGAATCAGGTAGATACAGGCAATTGTATGATGAAACGAGCCGAATTTCGATTGAGCTGACAATAAACTATTGTTTCAGGTGGATGCGGCGGGCGATCTTGCCGCTTTAATTTCCTGCAAAGCCCAGCTTGTCGAGTTGGCTTGGGGGAACACGCCCCCTGACGGTGTAGGAAAAAGCGACCACCTTCAACGCGTCGCTGTCCACCTCACAGGTAAACGCCACTCTCTGCCAATCATTTTGGGTCTGCACCGCCACCCCTTCGCCGAACAGACTGGTGTCCGAAACCATCGCGGGAGACAGGGCAGAATTCACATAACCGACGGCACCGAGATCGTGACGGTACTGTAGTTTTTCCTCGGAGTTGCAGAGGTAGGCGACACGCTGCCTACGTGGCAGCTTCTTCCAGGCATCATAGTCACTCTTCGAGAGGCGCGACATCTCCGCGCTCGAATAAAGCTTCTTGGCCTGGACGGCCCTCTTCGGTGCGTCGGACTTGGGCGGCTGCGACTCCGTCACCAATGCGGTACCACCGGTCTGACCACCCTGACTGCTCGAAGCAGACTGACTTTGCGAAGCTTGCTCCGTCGGAGACGGCCTGACTGTTGGAACGACAATCTGCGGCTCCGCTTTCGCCTCATCCTTGGCTTCATTGGCGGTAGGCTGCTGCTGTGGATCGGATGGCGACGCCGGCGCGGCGGCTTGCGCCTGCGGATCATTCTGATCGGTCGATTGCGCCTGCGGCTGCCGCACCTGCTGATCAGAGGGCTCGTTGGTCGCCAGCACATCGGGAGCCGAAGAGGCCGCTTTGGCGGTTGAATCGCTTTCCGGCGGCTTGGCCGCATTTGCTTCCTGGCTCTGGGCATCGGCTTGCTGTTGAGCTTGCTCAGCTTGAGCCTGGGCCTGGGCTTGTGCAGCCGCCTCCGCGGCAGCCTGTGCTTCCGCCTGTTGCGCGGCGGCGGCATCATTCGGTGGCGTCTGCGGCGTGTCGCTCGGCTGCGTTGAGGCTTCTGCCTCCTGCGTGGTCGTTGCGTCCTTCTCCTCGCCCTTCATATCCGGAAGTGGCGTCTCCGTCGCAGAGGGCTTCTGGTCCGCTTTCTCTACTGGCTTGTCAGCGCCGCCGTCGTCAGATTTGGGTACCGGCTTTTCCGCCTGCTCTTCAGGCCTGTCGGCCTTGGCCTCATCGGATTTGGGTGATGGCTTGTCCGTCGGCTCCTTGCCATGAGGGTCGGATTGCTTTGGTGGTTGTTCGTCCGCCTTTTTTCCCTCGGGCTGCTGCGGCTGCTCTTGAGCTTCAGCGGTCTGTTGCGCTGGCTTCTCATCGGCCTTCTGAACGGGCTTCGGAGGCTGATCGGGCTTCTCATTCTCCTTCGTCGCGATCTCCTGCTTTTCCTCCGGCTGCGGCACCAGCTCGACGTTGACGCTCTGCTCGGGCTTTGCCTGTGGCGGCGCGGGCAATAACGGCAGCAGAAAGATAGCCACAAACAGGACATGCAGGAGGATCGACAGGACAAAGCCCGGCCTCGTCTCCTTATCCCGTTTTTCCGCAACCTTTTCCATCGTTCAGCGGATGGCTCGCGAAGAGAAAACAATCAAGAGGGAACTGCGCATCGATTCATTCGATCCTTGCCGGCAAACAGATCAGAAGACCTTCAAGCCCGCTGACATATGGTATCCGACAGCACGCCAAGAAAGAGGCAGCCGTCAAAATCGAACTTGTCAGGCCTCCAGGCGATCCGCAATGGTTCAAAAACAAACCTGCGTGATCGCACCGGCGCCAAACCCACCCGTCCACCGTTAAAAAAACTCGTCCAACAGCCGATAGTAAGCCATCTTTTCAGGATGCAGCTCAAAGTGCCCATAGGCATTGAGGAAATCGGCAACCAGCGCGGAGCCGAAATTATATTCGATGCTGCCGCAGGCAAGCGACAGGTCCTGATGGCGATCGGCAATGCCGAGGCGGCCGCAATCGATATAACCACTGAAGCCCGCGCCATCCGCCATGAAATTCGGAAGGCAGGCATCGCCATGGGTGACGACGAGGTCTTCCGTCGCAGGCCTCTTCTCCTCGAGTTCTCCGAAAAGATCATGCCCCGAATGTCCCAACCGGGTCTCATCGAAATCATCCTCATCGACGCAGCCGGCAACCAGGCGCGCCTTTGCATCGCCAATTCTGTTCGCCAATCGATGATCGAAAGGGCAGGCAGCAATGTCGATCGCGTGCAATCGCCGCAACGCATCCGCCAGAAGACGGACACGTTCGGCTGGCGATATCAGCTCCGCGCTGACGAGATCGCTGCCGGGAAGCGCGCTCATCAAAAGCCATTCGCGCTCCTCGTCCTTCGCATGGGCAATGATCTCCGGACAGGCAAGGCCCTGAGAGCGCAACCATCGCAGCCGCGCGACCTCGCCGACCAGCTCGCCCAAGGGGTCCACAGGCTCTGTCTTGAGATAAACAGGCGCGCGCCCATCGGCCTCAAGCCGGAAAACATGCGCCGAGGAACGCCCGAGCGCATCCTGCCGCCATTCATAACCGGCCAGCAGATCACGCAGCGGGACGGGTATGGATGTTTCCATGAATTGCCGCTTACCTGCCATGCTCAGACCTTTGATGCCGATGTCCTCAATGAAAAGCCCGGCTCGCTTTCGCGAACCGGGCTCCGTTTCGTATACTGCCAATACCGGCTTGCGCCAGGGCCTTAGCTGTCGAGGAAGCTTCTGAGCTTGCGGCTGCGGCTCGGATGCTTGAGCTTGCGCAGAGCCTTGGCCTCGATCTGACGGATACGTTCGCGCGTAACCGAGAACTGCTGGCCGACTTCTTCGAGCGTATGGTCGGTGTTCATGCCAATGCCGAAGCGCATGCGCAGCACGCGCTCTTCACGCGGCGTCAGCGATGCCAGAACGCGGGTCGTGGTCTCGCGCAGGTTCGCCTGGATGGCGGCATCGATCGGCAGAAGCGCGTTCTTGTCCTCGATGAAATCGCCGAGGTGCGAATCTTCTTCGTCACCCACAGGCGTTTCGAGCGAGATCGGCTCCTTGGCGATCTTCAGTACCTTGCGCACCTTTTCGAGCGGCATGGCAAGCTTTTCGGCCAGTTCTTCCGGCGTCGGCTCGCGACCGATCTCGTGCAGCATCTGGCGCGACGTGCGAACGATCTTGTTGATCGTTTCGATCATGTGCACCGGAATACGGATCGTGCGGGCCTGGTCGGCGATAGAACGGGTGATCGCCTGCCTGATCCACCAGGTGGCGTAGGTCGAGAACTTGTAACCACGTCGATATTCGAACTTATCGACCGCCTTCATCAGGCCGATATTGCCTTCCTGAATGAGGTCGAGGAACTGCAGGCCACGGTTGGTGTACTTCTTGGCGATGGAGATGACGAGGCGCAGGTTGGCTTCGACCATTTCCTTCTTGGCGATGCGAGCTTCGCGCTCGCCCTTCTGCACCATCTGAACGATGCGGCGGAATTCCGAGATGGAAATGCCGGTTTCGGTCGCAAGGTTCTGAATTTCCTGGCGAATGTCGCGGATGGTGGTGTTTTCGCTCTTGGCGAATTCCTTCCAGCCGCGCGCGGCCAGATTGCCGATCGACTTCATCCAGTTCGGGTCGAGCTCGGCACCCTGATACTGCTCCAGGAAGCTGTCGCGCTTGACGCCATAGGATTCCGCAAGACGCAGCAGGCGACCCTCGTTCTGCACGAGACGCTTGTTGATGTCATAGAGCTGCTCGACGAGAGCATCGATGCGGTTCTGGTTCAGCGACAGTGACTTGACCGACTTGACCAGTTCATCCTTCAGCTCCTTGTAGCGGCGCTCCTGCGCCGACGACAGCGTGCCGGAAGCAGACAGACGCTGTTCGACCTGCTGATCCTGCAGCTTGCGCAGCTTCTTGTAGGTCTCGGCAATGGTGTCGAGCGTCAGCATGACCTGCGGACGAAGCTCGGCTTCCATCGCTGCCAGGGAAAGGCTGGACTCGTCTTCGTCCTCTTCCTCTTCCTCCATCGGCAGGCCTTCGCCGCCGACATTGGTGATATCGTCGTCGCCACTTGGCGAACGGCCACGGCGGGCCTTTTCCTTTTCTTCGGCAGCCTTGCGGTCAGCCTCGATCTTCTCGGGGCTCTGGAACTGCGGAGCAGCCTTTGCCTCGGGACCGGAATAGGTGGTTTCGAGATCGATGATCTCGCGCAACAGCGTCGTGCCCTCGTTGAGTTCGTCACGCCAGATGATCAGCGCCTGGAACGTCAACGGGCTCTCACAGAGGCCTCCGATCATGGTTTCGCGGCCGGCCTCGATGCGCTTTGCGATGGCGATTTCGCCTTCGCGCGACAGCAGCTCTACCGAACCCATTTCGCGCAGATACAT
>BFBZ01001033.1_pt1 | contig 20398 bp, 17 predicted proteins | sample 1888401 | NCBI WGS metagenome assembly BFBZ01 (sample SAMD00112614, study PRJDB3348) | symbiont metagenome | host: Chara braunii | reverse complement strand
GATCGACGGCGTCTGGGCCGAACCGGCGGCGAACCGGCGACGCACGTTAAGACCTGTCCCAAGCCTTGGATCCATTTGGTCAACGAACGGTTAATTTGAACGGCCGGTTAACGGCCACCGGCAGATTTTGCCGATCGGACATCCCTGCTGGGGTCCGATCGTGCATTTTTCGCCGACACCCGTCGCGGCGTTTACCAGGCCTTAACCATATGGCCGGTAGAAAATGCCCATCGCGGCACGTCCGGTCCCCTCCCCGGCCCGAGCCGCCAAAGGCCCGCTGCCGCCGCTGTGGGCCTGGATTTTCGGGCCCGCCTTAACGCGAGAGCCCGATCGTATTTCCAAGTAAAGCCAGATGGCGCCCGGATTCCGTCGGGCGCCGTAACCCTTCCTTAACCCGGCCCGTTAATGATGGTTGTCAGCCAATTAAAGGCAGCCGCGGTCGTTAACGGTTCGGGCGGACAGGCCCCGCACGGACCCTGATCGAGGCAAGGCAGTTCCAGGACGCCGGCGACACGACTGAAATGGTCGATTCGGCAGTGGGTTGGAGTGAGTCGCAAAAATCTTTTGCGAAGACTCTTGCCCCGGCGAATCACAGTTTGTTAACCATTAAGACGTAGCGTCGAATCAGTGAACGGGGACGGATCCCACCAACCCTCCGCGCGGCGGTGGAGGATCGGGATCGCTATGCCGAACGGCTGCTTCGTCCAATGTGGCGGAGCTGCCGGTCAGGGGCCAGCGGAAGGGGATGAGCATGCGCGTTCTGTTGATTGAAGATGACAGCGCCACTGCGAAGAGCATCGAGCTGATGCTCAAATCCGAGAGTTTCAACGTTTACACGACGGATCTCGGCGAAGAGGGCATCGACCTCGGAAAACTATACGACTATGACATTATTCTTCTTGATCTCAACTTGCCCGACATGTCCGGCTATGAGGTCCTGAAGTCGCTGCGCGTCGCCAAGGTCAAGACGCCGATCCTGATCCTTTCGGGTCTGGCCGGCATCGAGGACAAGGTGCGTGGCCTCGGTTTCGGCGCCGACGACTACCTGACCAAACCGTTCCACAAAGATGAGCTGGTTGCCCGCATCCACGCGATTGTGCGCCGCTCCAAGGGCCATGCCCAGTCGGTCATCACCACCGGCGACCTCCTGGTCAATCTCGACCAGAAGACGGTCGAAGTCGGCGGCCAGCGTGTCCATCTCACCGGCAAGGAGTACCAGATGCTGGAACTCCTCTCGCTGCGCAAAGGCACGACGCTGACCAAGGAGATGTTCCTCAATCATCTCTATGGCGGCATGGACGAGCCTGAGCTGAAGATCATCGACGTGTTCATCTGCAAGCTGCGCAAGAAGCTCGCCAACGCGTCGGACGGCAAGAACTACATCGAGACGGTCTGGGGCCGCGGCTACGTGCTGCGCGAGCCGTCGGAGATGGAAGAGCGTATCCCCGCCTGAGCGCGACGGGAGGTCCCATCGGGGCCTTCCAATCGTCATACCGCCGTCATCCCCGTCTGCGATATCAACACTCAACCACTTGGCGAGCACGGATGAAATGCCGCTAGGTGACGGAGGCCCCGCCGGGAAACCGAGCGGGGCTTTTTGTTGTCGGCGCACGCCTGTCGCCTGTGCCGTCCAGCCCGGCCGCCTTGACCGATCGCCGACCTTGACCACCCGGCGGCCCGCGCCTCACTCTCCGGCTCCCCAATCGTCTCTCCGTCGCAGGAAGCCGCCGATGACCGCGCTCGACAAGATCCGATCCTTCCCCCTGCCCTTCGCGGCCCTGCTCGGCATCGACTATGTCGAAGCCGGCCCCGATCGCATCGTTGCGCGTCTTCTGGTGCGGGAGGATCTGTGCACGGTCGGCAGCGCCATCCACGGCGGCGCCATCATGGCCTTTGCCGACACGCTCGGCGCGGCGGCCACCGTGGTCAACCTGCCCGAAGGCGCCAAGGGCACCACGACGCTCGAGAGCAAGACCAATTTCGTCGCGGCGGCCAAGGCCGGCACCACCGTGACAGGCACGACCACGCCGGTGCATCGCGGCAACCGGACCCAGGTCTGGCAGACCCGCATCGAGCGCGAGGACGGCAAGCTGGTCGCGCTGGTCACCCAGACCCAATTGGTCCTTTAGCGCGCGCCACGCGCGCCCGGTCAGCAGATCGCCGGCGGCGCGGTCGAAGGCTTCCGGGACAGGTCATCGCCGCGCACCGCGGCAAGGCGCTGGGTCGTTCTCGCCGCCATGGTGAGCGCCAACGAAGCAGGACCCGGCGCCAGGGCCGGAGGCCATTCTCCGAACTTTACAATGACAGGAAAAATATTCCCTTTCAGCGCAGATCTGAGAAAGACCTTCTCTCATTTCGCAGAGCTGTCCGAATTTCCGTAGAATATTCCTTTCTTCCTCGTCATCATTCGCGCTCCCGTTTCAGCCTGGGTGCCGTCATGACCGCTCACGTTTCTCCCGCCAAGACCCACAAGCCCGGCCGTGGCCGCGTCTACGACTCGATCACCGACACGATCGGCGATACCCCGCTCGTCCGCCTCGACCGGCTCGGCAAGGCTCATGGCGCCAAGGCGACGATCCTGGCCAAGCTGGAGTTCTTCAACCCGATCGCCAGCGTCAAGGACCGTATCGGGGTCGCCATGCTCGATGCCTTGGCCACCGCCGGCAAGATCAGCCCGCAGACCGTGCTGATCGAGCCGACCTCGGGCAATACCGGCATCGCGCTGGCCTTCGCGGCCGCCGCCCGCGGCATCAAGCTGGTCCTGGTCATGCCCGAGACCATGTCGATCGAGCGGCGCAAGATGCTGGCGCTGCTCGGTGCCGAACTGGTGCTGACCGAAGGCCCCAAGGGCATGAAGGGCGCCATCGCCAAGGCCGAGGAACTGGCCGCCGGCAACCCGCACGCGATCATTCCGCAGCAGTTCAAGAACCCGGCCAATCCGGAAATTCATCGCCAGACCACCGCCGAGGAAATCTGGAACGACACCGACGGCAATGTCGACATCTTCGTCTCGGGCGTCGGCACCGGCGGCACCATTACCGGCGTCGGCCAGGTGTTGAAGGCCAGGAAGCCCGGCGTCCGGATCGTCGCGGTCGAACCGACCGACTCGCCGGTCCTTTCCGGCGGCAATCCCGGCCCGCACAAGATCCAGGGCATCGGCGCCGGCTTCGTGCCCGATATCCTCGACCGCGCCGTGATCGACGAGGTCGTCACCGTCAGCAACGACCAGGCCTTCGCGGTGGCCCGCGAACTGGCGCGTGTCGAGGGCATCCCGGTCGGCATCTCCTCGGGCGCCGCCGTCCAGGCCGCGCTCGACCTTGCCAAGAAGCCCGACAATGCCGGCAAGACCATTGTCGTGATCATCCCGAGCTTCGCCGAGCGCTATCTGTCGACGGCGCTGTTCGACGGCCTGTGAGACACCGGAGGGCGCGGCTTGCCGCGCTCTCCGCCCTTTCAGGCCTTCGAGCAGGCCGCCAATCCTGACGCACATGCCGGGAGCGGCCGATGTCGCCGCCCCGCTTCATGAAAACACCCTGTCGCCGTCAGCCGACCGCCTTGGCCGCGGCCCGGCCCGCCGTCCGGCCGGAAAAGATGCAGCCGCCGAGGAATGTGCCCTCGAGCGAGCGATAGCCGTGGACGCCGCCGCCGCCGAAGCCGGCCACCTCGCCGGCCGAATAGACATTGCCGAGCGGCTGGCCACCGGCGCCGAGCACCCGGCCGTCGAGATCGGTCTGCAGGCCGCCCAGCGTCTTGCGCGTCAGGATGTTGAGCTTCACCGCGATCAGCGGGCCCTTGGCCGGATCCAGGATGCGGTGCGGCGGCGCGGTGCGCATCAGCTTGTCGCCGCGATAGTTGCGCGCGCCCCTGATGGCGGTCACCTGGGCATCCTTGGAAAAGGCGTTGTCGATCTCGCGGTCGCGCGCGACGATCTCGCGCTCCAGCGCCTCCGGGTCGATCAGCGACGTGCCGACCAGTTCGTTCATGCGCCGGCCGAGCGTCTTGATGTCGGTATCGACGATGAAATCGGCGCCCTTGTCCATGAAGGCCTGGACCGGCGGCGGCAGCCCCTTGCCGAGCCGCGACAGGATGCCGGCAATGCTCTTGTTGGTCAGGTCAGGGTTCTGCTCGGAGCCCGACAGCGCGAACTCCTTCTTGATGATCGCCCGCGACAGCACGAACCAGGTGTAGCCATGACCCGTCTTCATGATGTGATCGAGGCTCGCCAGCGTATCGAAGCCGGGGAAATTGGGCGCCGGCAGGCGCTTGCCGGTCGCATCCAGCCAGACCGACGATGGCCCGGGAAGGATGCGGATGCCGTGGTTCGGCCAGATCGGGTTCCAGTTCCTGACCCCCTCGACATAGTGCCACATGCGGTCGCGGTTGACGATGCGGCCGCCGGCGGCTTCGGTGATCAGCTGCATGCGCCCGTCGACATGGGCGGGCACGCCGGAAACCAGGAAGTCCGGAGGCGTGCCGAGGCGTTCGGGCCAGTTCTTGCGCACCAGGTCGAAATTGCCGCCGATGCCGCCCGAGGTGACCAGGATCGCCTGCGCCTTGAGCGCGAAGGCGCCGGTGGCGACGCGCGAACTCGATTGACCGCGCGCCACCGAGGTTGGCTCGAGGATCTCGCCCTCGACGCCGTCGATGACCCCGCCTGAGGTGGTGAAACCATTGACCCGGTGACGGAACTTCAGCTGGACCAAGCCATGGGCGGCAGCCGCCCTGACCTTGGCCTCGAAGGGCGCGATCACGCCCGGCCCGGTGCCCCAGGTCACGTGGAAGCGCGGCACCGAATTGCCGTGGCCGGTGGCCAGGCCCCCGCCACGCTCGGCCCAGCCGACCAGCGGGAACCAGCGCATGCCCTGTTGGTGCAGCCAGGAGCGCTTTTCGCCATGGGCGAAGTGGACATAGGCCTCGGCCCATTGCCGGCCCCAATTGTCCTCGGCCCGGTCGAAACCGGCCGAACCCTGCCAGTCCTGCCAGGCCAGGTCGAATGTATCCTTGATACCCATGCGGCGCTGTTCGGGACTGTCGACGAAGAACAATCCGCCGAATGACCAGAAGGCCTGGCCGCCGAGGTTCTGCTCGCCCTCCTGGTCGAGCAGGATCACCTTGCGGCCGGCGGCCACGAGTTCCGCCGTGGCGACCAGGCCGGCGAGGCCGCCGCCGACGACGATGACATCCGCATCCATGCGCGCTTCTCCCCCTGCCGGCCGGGATGCTCGTGGCGATGCGCGTCCCCGGTCCGCCCTTGCGGTCTCCGGGCATTGTGCCTGGGCGCCGCGCGAGCGCAAGCACAGGTTGCCGCCTCAACGGCCGGGTCGGACACCCCGGCCGACTTGGCGTCGTCGTCTCAGAGTGCCCTGGCCATCTCGCGCAGCCGGAACTTCTGGACCTTGCCGGTCGAGGTCTTCGGCAGCTCGGCGAACACCACCGTGCGCGGGCATTTGAACGCGGCCAGGTGCTGCCGGCACCAGGCGATGATCTCTTCCGCCGTCGCCTGCATGCCCGGCTTCAGCTCGACGAAGGCGCAAGGCGTCTCGCCCCACTTGTCGTCGGGCCTGGCGACCACAGCCGCCGCCTGCACCGCCGGATGCTTGAACAGGGCGTCCTCCACCTCGATCGACGAGATGTTCTCGCCGCCCGAGATGATGATGTCCTTGGACCGGTCCTTCAGCTGGATATAGCCATCGGGGTAGAGCACGCCGAGATCGCCGGAATGAAACCAGCCGCCGGCGAAAGCTTCGTCCGAGGCGGCCTTGTTCTTCAGATAGCCCTTCATCACCACATTGCCGCGGAACATCACCTCGCCGAGTGTCTGGCCGTCGGCCGGCACGCGGATCATGGTCTCCGGATCCATCACGGTCATGTCTTCCAGCACCGTATACGGCACGCCCTGGCGCGCCTTGCGGGCGGCATAGTCGGAGCTGCCGAGCGCGTCCCAGTCGCGATGCCAGTCGTTGATGACGGCCGGGCCATAGGTCTCGGTCAACCCGTAGAGATGGGTCACCTCGAAGCCGGCCGCCTTCATCTGAGCCAGCACCGCCTCGGGCGGCGGCGCGGCGGCGGTGAAGAACGACACCTGGTGGCCGATCGGCCGCTTTTCGCTTGCCGGCGCGTTGAGCAGCAGGCTCATGACTATGGGCGCGCCGCAGAGATGCGTCACGCCATGATCGGCGATGGCGTCATACATCGCCTTGGCGCGCACCCAGCGCAGGCAGACATGGGTGCCGGCGACCGCCGAAATCGACCAGGGGAAGCACCAGCCGTTGCAGTGGAACATCGGCAACGTCCACAGATAGACCGGGTGCTTGGCCATGCCGCAGGTGACGATATTGCCGAGCCCGAGCAGGTAGGCGCCGCGGTGGTGATAGACCACGCCCTTCGGATTGCCCGTCGTCCCGGACGTATAGTTGAGGGCGATCGCGTCCCATTCGTCATCCGGCCGCTGCCAGGGGAAATCGGGATCGCCATCGGCGATGAAGTCTTCATATTCGATCGCGCCGAGACGCTCGCCCGCACCGTCATATTCGGGATCGTCATAGGTGACGACGATCGGCTTCACCTTGACCTGCGCCAGCGCGTCGCGCGCGAGGTCCGAAAATTCGCGATCGACGATGAACACCTTGGCCTCGCCGTGATCGAGCGAGAAGGCGATGATCGGTGCGTCGAGCCGGGTGTTGAGCGTGTTCAGCACGCCGCCGGTCATCGGCACGCCGTAGTGGCATTCGAGCATCGCCGGCGTATTGGCGACCAGTGCCGCCACCGTGTCGCCCTTGCCCACACCTGCGCGCTTGAGCGCCGACGCCAGCTTCCGTGAGCGCGCGTAGAATTCGGCATAGGTGCGCCGGATCCGACCGTGAATCACGGCGGTGTGACCGGGAAAGACCCGCGCCGACCGCTCGAGAAACGACAGCGGCGTCAGGGGTTGATGATTCGCCTCGCGCTTCGGCAGGTCGCTGTCATAGACACTCATCGCCGTTCCCCCGCGCGTTTCATACTCCGCCACCGAGCCTAGAAGCCCGGATGCGCCGGTTCAACAGCCGCCCGCGCGAGGCGGCGCCTGGATCCGCCTGCGATTCCCACATGCATGATCCACAATCCGGCCGCTCCGATGCCCGCATCGGCCGATCCGAAGAAACAAGATTTCAATCGCGATGGCATCAGCGTTAGCAATGTTCTAATGCCCTAAGGTCAGCTGTGATGCATGGGACACAGCACCATGCAAACAAGTCCATAAAGGCGACGGGAGCGCTGGTGCGACGCTCTTGTTAGTTGATTTCTCATTATCGTCCGGTAGAGGTCAGACGTGATGGATGGACATGTGTCGGCCCTGGCGTTTCGCCACCGCTGGCCTTGCCTCGAAAATCGATAAGCATGACGGCCCGTGCCAACGGTCCGCCGACGTTAAAAAGGAAATGACCTCATGAAGAAGTTTCTCCTCGCGGGCGCCGCTCTCGCCGCCCTCGTTTCCGGCGCTCAGGCCGCCGACCTCGGCGTGCAGCGCGTTGCCGTTCCCGCCGCGATCCTCGCTCCGTCGTTCTCGTGGACCGGCTTCTACGTCGGCGCTCACGTGGGCTGGGGTTCGGCTCGTTCGAGCTACCGCGACAACACCGGCGTTCTGGCCAACGAGAGCCTGACCTCGAACGGCGTCTTCGGCGGCGCTCAGGTCGGCTACAACTGGCAGATCAACCAGTTCGTTCTCGGCGTCGAGGGCGACGTTTCGGCCGGTGGCATCAGCAAGCGCGTCACTGACACCACCGTCGGCAGCCCGACGATTGGCGACAGCTACCGCACCTCGGTGCCGTTCCTTGGCTCGCTGCGCGTCCGCGCCGGCGTCGCCTTCGACCGCGCCTTGATCTACGCGACCGGTGGTCTCGGCGTCGCGACCTTCTCCGACAAGTATTTCGACTCGTCGTTGAACGCCACGCTCTCGTCGTCGTCGACCCGCGTCGGCTACACGGTTGGTGGTGGTCTCGAGTACGCCTTCACCCCGAACTGGACCGCCAAGATCGAGTATCTCTACTACGGCTTCGGCGACCGCTCGAACGTCTTCACGGCGAACGACCGCTTCTCGCAGAACATCCACACCGTCAAGGTTGGCTTGAACTACCTGTTCTCGACCGGCCCGGGCGCCGTGGTTGCTCGCTACTGAGCTTATTACGATCCTCGGATCGTAACGAACGGGCTGCCTTCGGGCAGCCCGTTTTCGTTTGGGCGGGACGCTGGATCGTCCACGCGACGCGTTCGCCATCCCAGCCGTTAAAGCGCGGCCTTGCCGACCAGGCTCGGCGCGCTGCGCAGCAGCGCAAGCAGATTGAGCGTCGCAGGGCTGAGATAGCCGCCCCGGCGCACCACGGCGTAAACCGGATTGGCGACGTCGAGATCGGCCAGCCGGATGGTCGCCAGCGAACCTGAGCGCAGTTCCTCGGCGACCGCGCTTTCCGGCAGCAGCGCGATGCCGAGCCCGGCCTCGATCAGGCGCTTTTTTGCATTGAGGCTGTCGACCGGCGTCCAGCGGATCTCGGCTATGCCGCGCGCCTGAAACTGCGCGAAGATATTGTCCGCGAATGTCTCGCGCCGATCGTAGGCGATCGGGAACGCGAACCACGGCTCGCCGCTCAGAAGGGCGAGTGTCGCAAGCGTCTTGCCGGCAAACCGATGCTCGGCCGCGCAGACGACCACCAAGGTCTCCGATGCGATATGTTCGCAGACGATGTCCGGGGCCGTATCGAGCAGATAGCGCAACCCGATCATCGCTTCGCCCCGGCGCACCAGATCGCTCACCTCGGCGCTGGTGGCGGTGCTGATCGACAGGTCGATCTTCGGATGGTTGACGACGAACCGCTTGAGGATCGCGGTCAGATTGGTACCGGCTAGCGTGCCGACCGCCACGATCGAGACGTGCCCGGCGGTCTCGGTGCGCAGGGACACGATGGCATTCGTCGCATCGCGCAATGCCGCCAGCACGCGTTCGGCATGGGGCAACAGGATGCGGCCGGCCTGGCTGAGCACTACGCCGCCGGTCGCCCGCTCGAAAACCGGCACGCCCAATTCGTCTTCGAGCAGCGCGATACGCCGGCTGATCGCGGGCTGCGAACGGCCGAGCAGTTCCGCGGCGCGGGAGAAGCCGCCGGCCTGATGGATCGTAACGAAGGTCAAGAGCGCTTCGCTGTCCATACCGACGCTCATGCAAAAAACTGATCAGGGTGAGAGAAATTACGACTTCGACAAATGGAAATGCAAGGGGCATCGATAGGGCCGGAGCGCTCCTTCAGCGCGCCGGATGGAGTTCTCGCGATGAAGACGACGGCCACGGCGGCAGCCGAACCCGAGCATGTTCGCGCGGCGCCCTTCCATCCCGATCCCTACCCCTATTACGGCTGGCTGGCCCGCGAGCAAAAATTCTTCCGCGACGACGCCAATGGCTGGTGGGTCGCGGCGAGCGCCGCCGCTGTCACCGCGGTGCTGACCAGCGACATCTGTCTCACCCGCCCCGCCGACGAGCAGATCCCCGCAGCGCTGCGCGACGGCGCGGCCGCGGAGATCTTCGGCCGGCTGGTGCGCCTGCGCGACGACGCGGCGCGCGGCAAGCTGAAGGACGTAGTGACCGGCGCATTGCGCAGCATCGACCTCGGCATGGTCACCGAGCTGACCCGCAAGCGCGCGGCCGAACTGGACGACGAACTCCCGCCGGCAGGTGAAGCGACCGGCATCACGCAGTTCATGTTCGCGCTGCCGGTGCAGGTCGTGGCCCGGTTGCTCGGCCTGCCACGCGAGCGCTTCGGCGACGTGATGGCCTGGCTTGGCGACTATGGCGCCGCCGCGGCCGCCGCCGGAACCGGCATCCCCGCCCCCACACCCGAGTTGCTGGCGCGGGGCCACCGTGGCGCGCGGGCGCTGTTCGATCTCGTCGGCGCGATCAGCGCCGACGATCGACAGCGCGGTCCGCTGCTCCAGGCGCTGGCGCGTGAAGCAGAACGCGCCGGATACGCCGACGAGAACGACATCGTCGCCAATGCCATCGGCTACATGGTCCAAGGTCATGCTTCGACAGCCTCGCTGATCGGGTCGACGCTTCTGGCGCTGGCGCGGCGGCCGGGACTGCGCGCCGAGGTCGAAGCCGACAGGACACTGCTGCGCCCGCTCATTCAGGAGGTCGTGCGGTTCGATCCGGTGACCAACAGCACCTTCCGCTTTATGGCGCGTGACGGCGAGGTCGCCGGACAGAGGCTGCGCCAGGGCGAGATGATCATGGTGCTGCTCGCGGCCGCCAATCGCGATCCCGCGCTCAATCCCGAGCCCGACCGCTTCGATATCGCACGGACCGATCGGCGCTATCTCGAATTCGGCGCCGGAGCACATGCCTGCCCGGCGGACAGGTTCGTCGTGCTGATCGTCGAGATCGCGGTCGACCATCTGCTGAGCCGCGGTGTCCCGTGGGGCCGCCTCGAATCGTCCCTGTCCTACGCCGTGTCGGGCCACGTCCGCACGCCCTTGTTCAAAGACTGAGAGGAGGCCGATATGGCAAACGACCACAAGAACGCCGCGCAACGGTTCAAGTCGCTGCACGTCGTGAAACGCGGCTTCATCATGCCCAACGCCTGGGACGCCGGCAGCGCCGCCGTGCTGGCGGCGGCAGGGTTCCCGGCCATCGCCACGACCAGCGCCGGCATTGCCTTCGCGCTCGCCAAGCAGGACTACGGGATAACCTCGGCCGCCCTTGCGGTGCCGCGCGACGAGATGTTCCAGCACATGCGGCGGATCGTCGAGGTGGCCGGCGTTCCGGTCAATGCCGATCTCGAGGCCGGCTATGGCGATAGCCCGGAGGCGGTGGCCGACACCATCACCATGGCGATCGAGGCCGGGCTCGCCGGCGGCAATATCGAGGACAAGATCCCGGGCCGCCAGGACCTCTATGACGAGGGGCTCGCGGTCGAGCGCATCGCCGCGGCCCGCGCGGCGATCGACGCGCGTGGCGGCGCTTTCGTGCTGACGGCGCGAAGCGATGCCATCCTTCAGGCTGGCAAGGCGGGCGTGGCCGAGGGCATCCGCCGGTCGAATCGCTATCGCCAAGCCGGCGCCAACTGCCTCTACGTGCCGGGCGCGTCCGATCTCGACACGGTTACGGAACTGGTGCGCGAGATCAACGGGCCGATCAATGTCGTCATGGGGCTCGGCACCACCGAAGGCAACGCCCACGCCCTGCTCGCGGCCGGCGTCCAGCGCATCAGCCTCGGCGGCAGCATCGCGCGCTCGGCGCTCGGATTTGTCCGAAGCTGCGCCGAAGAATTGCGCGATCGCGGCACCATCGGTTTCACCCGGCAGCAGATTTCCGGATCCGATCTCAACGCTCTGTTCTCGCGGGCGCGCGCCGTCTAGATGTAAGCATGGTCGCCTCGGATTGAAGCAGATTGGTCGTGCTGCATTCATCCCTGCCGAGCTTGGCCCCGGACCGGACGCCACCCGCCCGGTTGGCTCAGACCGCGTCTTGGCCGGGCTTGTCCCGGCCATCCACGTCTTCAGCAACCCAAGCTTTCAGCGAGCAAGACAATGCGTGGATGGCCGGGACAAACCCGGCCAAGACGGAAAGGGCGGTGCTGTCGCATTCGCTTCCCGGCTTTCGGCTCGCGCTTGTGAGGACGAGCCAAACCGCTAGGGATGATAGACCCACGGCACAGATCGTTCCAACCTGACGCGATCAAGCCCTAGCCCGATGACCTACAACAACGCCCTGACGCCGCCGATCAGCAGCACGGCGCCGACGACGAAGGTCAAGGCATAGATGATCGAATAGAAGGCTGCGGCCGGCACCCGCCGGACCAGCCAGATACCTGCCATGTTCGAGAGGATGGCGACCGGGAACAGCGCCGCCGCGGTGCCGAGATTTTCCAGCGTCATCTGGCCGAGCGCGATGAAGGGGGCGACCTTCACCACGTTGATCGCCGCGAAAAACATCGCGGCGGTTCCAACGAAGACGTCCCGCTTCAGCCCGCGTGGCATGGCATACATGTTGAACGGCGGCCCGCCGACATGGATGACGAAGCTGGTATAGCCGGAGATCCAGCCGAGCAGGGCCGCGGACAAGCCGTTATGCGGCTTCGGCGCGGCGGTCGCCGCCCCGGGTCTCAGCCAGCGGTCGAGACAGAAGATCACCGCGATCAGGCCGACGATGATGCGCACCGCCGGTTCGGCGACCACCGAAGCGAAAGCGTAACCCGTGGCGATGCCGGCAAGCGCTCCCGGCGCCAGATAGGCCAGCGTCCGGCCGTCCCAGGTCTTGCGATAGCTCCAGACCGTGACGACGTCCTGGACCATCAGCACCGGCAGGATGATCGCCGCCGCGGCAACCGGCGAAATCACCAGCGACATCAGCGGCATCGAGAGGATCGCGACACCCGAGAAGCCGCCCTTGGACAGGCCGTAGAGGGTCACGGCGGGGATAGCCGCGGCATAGAAGGTCGGTTCGGTGATCATCGGGCTGACGGCACGGACTGATTCCAGGTCCCTTGATTTCAGGTCCCGTTCCGATTCCAAGCCCGGCCGAGCGCCCGGTCGCCTCGGCACGGGCCCCGGCCCGGCGCGCAACGCAGGGCGCTTCGACCATGGCAGGGATCGCATAGCGCTGCGCGGCCATCGGCGCATGGGGGCGCCGGCGATCGCGCATTGCTGGGCAGCGGTCCGCCAGGCGAGGCGGACCTCAGGACAGCCCGTCCCGCGGGCCGCGCGACGGCTCAGGCGACCTGGCCGCCGGCGACGGCGAACACGCGCTTCGCCGGAGCCGCGGCCGCGCCAGCCGTCGGGACATAGAGCCCGCGGCGTTCGGTGACCGGCTTGTAGGCATCGGTGAGGCCGACCACCGTCTCGGCGGCGCCGAGCAGGAGATAACCGTCCGGCGCCGTCAGCTTGGCCGCGCGGTTCAGCACGCCGATCTTGGTCGGCTGGTCGAAATAGATCAGCACGTTGCGGCAATAGATGATGTCGAACTGACCGAGAGCCGAAAAATCATTCAGCAGGTTGAGCGTGCGATAATGCACCATGCTGCGGATTTCGGGCGCGATAGTCCATTGGTCGCCGTTCTGCTTGAAATATTTCAGCAGCATCTGGATCGGCAGGCCGCGCTGCACCTCGAACTGAGTATAGACGCCGGCCTTGGCCCGCTCCAGAACGTCGCCAGACAGGTCGGTGCCGATGATCTCAATGCGCCAGCTGCCGAGCGCCGGCCCCATTTCCTTCAGGATCATGGCCAGCGAATAGGGCTCCTGGCCGGTGGAGGCGGCCGCGCACCAGATGCGGATATGCCGCTTTGCCGCCCGCGCCGCCATCAGCGCCGGCATCATGACGTCCTTGAAGTGATCGAACGGCGTCTTGTCGCGAAAGAAGAAGCTCTCATTGGTGGTCATCGCCTCGGTCACCTTGGCGGCGAGCCGCTCGGAGCCCGGACCCTTGAGCTTCTGGACGATCTCGGTGATGCCGGCGAGGCCCTCCTTGCGGGCGATCGGCATCAGCCGGCTCTCGATCAGATATTGCTTGTCGTTGGACAGCATGAGACCGGAGCGCGTTTTCAGGAAGCCGCGCAGGTAGTCATAGTCGAGCGGTGTCACGACCGGTCTCCCGAGAACAGACGTACAATCTTCGGAGCGATTTGATCGAGCGGCAGGACCGCCGCGGCATGGCCGGCCATGGCGACGGCGCCCGGCATGCCCCAGACGACGCTGGTGGCCTCGTCCTGGGCCAGCACGTTGCCGCCGCCGGTGACGATGTCGCCGGCGCCATGGGCGCCGTCCGAGCCCATGCCGGTCAACACGCAGGCCAGCGCCGCGCCGGCCCAGACCTGCGCCGCCGACTTGAACAGCGGATCGACGGCCGGTTTGCAGAAGTTGATCGGCGGCCCGTCGTCCAGATGGATCACCGGGGTCGTGCCGGTGCGCTTGACCAGCATGTGGCGGCCGCCGGGCGCGACATAGATGTGCCCTGCCAGGATCGGCTCGCCGTCCTTGGCTTCAGCCGCCGGCCGGCCGGTGGCCTTGGCGGTGTGCTCGGCGAGGATGGTGGTGAAGGTCGGCGGCATGTGCTGGGTGATCAGCACGGGCACGCGTTCGAGAATGGCGCCAAGCCCCCGCAACACCGTGGTCAGGGCCTGCGGGCCGCCGGTCGACGAACCGATCACCAGGACCTTCGGCGTGGTGATGTTGAATGGCCGCGTCTTGAAGGCGTGGGTTGCGTGGTGCTGCGGCACGATCGACGGCGCGGCGATGCGGGGCGCGACTGAACCGGCGGCTGCCGGCGAGCCCGAAACCGGCGCATGGGCGAAGCGCGTCGCGATCCGGCGCCGCCGGCCGAGCGCCCTGATCTTGTCGATCAATTCGCGCCTGAACGCCGGCGAGGTGGTCACGCCGGCATTCGACTCCGGCTTCGGCACATAGTCCGCGGCGCCGAGCGACAGGCATTTCAGCGATATCTCGGCATTCCGGCGGGTCAGGGTCGAAGCCATGATGACCACCAGGTCACGCTTGGCCGCGATCATCAGCGGCAGCGCCGTGATGCCGTCCATGTCGGGCATCTCGATGTCGAGAATGACGATGTCCGGGTTCTGCCTGGTGATATCGGCGACCGCGTCGCGGGCCGAGCGGTGCGCCGCGACCAGCGTCATGTCCGGTTCGTCGGAAATCCAGCGGCCGACCAGGCCGCGGACCACCACGGCATCATCGACCAGCATGACCTTGATCGGGTCGGCCTGGACAGTTGCTGTTCCCGCCGGGGAACCGGTCAAAGACGCGATACTCATACGCCGCTACTCGAACACACGTGACATCAGGATCATGCGGCCGGAGCCGCGGCGGTTTGGATCAGAGCAGGCCGACTTCGGCGAATTTGGCCTCGACGATCTCTTTGTCGAACGGCTTCATGATGTATTCGTTGGCGCCGGCATGCATCGCCCGCGCGATGTGGGCGACGTCGTTCTCGGTGGTGCAGAACACCACTTTCGGAGCCTGGCCGCCGGGCAGCTTGCGCAGCTCGCGCAGGAACTCGTAGCCGTCCATGACCGGCATGTTCCAATCGAGCAGGATCGCCTCGGGCATGGCGCCGTAGCAGATATCCAGCGCCTTCTTGCCGTCTTCGGCCTCTTCGATCGTGAAGCCGAGCCCTTCGAGAATGCGGCGGGCAACCTTGCGGATCACCGAGCTATCGTCGACGACGAGACAGGTTTTCATCACATCGGTCCTGAATATTGAGAGAAGTTCACGCCGCCAGCGCTTCGCCGCCCATGGCGAGCACGGAATCGACGTCGAGAATGACCATCAGCTGGCCGTCGAGCCGATGCACGCCGGCCGACACCCGCGTCCAGCGCGCGTCGAGATTGATCGGGTTCTGCTCGCGGCTGTCGGGCGACAGCTTCAGCACTTCGCCGACCGTATCGATCAGCAGGCCATAGCTTTCGCCCTTGGATTCGATGCCCACCGCCATCGGCGGCTTGGCATCCTTGGCAATGGTCATGCCGAGCCGGACGCGCATGTCGATGGCGGTGACGATCCTGCCGCGCAGGTTCAGCACGCCGGCGATTTCCGGGCTCGACAGCGGCACGCGGGTGATCCGGTCCGGCATGAACACGTCCTGCACCCGCGAGATCGGCAGGCCGAACAGCTGGCCGCCGATCAGCACGGTCACATATTCAGTGACGTCGTCGGTCGTGGTGTTCTGCATGTGCTGGTCCTCACGCGGCGTGGGCGTAATCGAAGGCGGTCTCCTTCAGAGCCGCGATCAGGCCCTGACGGTCGAATTTGGCGACGTAGTCGTGGAAGCCGGCCACCCGTGCCCGCTCGATCGAGGCCGGGTTGGTCATGGACGACAGCGCGATGACTGGCGTTTCCTTGAACCGCAGATCGGCGCGCAGCGCCTCGGCGAACTCGAAGCCGTTCATCTCGGGCATTTCGATATCCGAGACGACCACGTCGAAATGATCGCCGCGCTTCATCAGGTCGAGCGCTTCCATGCCTGCCGACGCGGTCGTCACGTCGTAGCCGGCAGCCTTCAGAACCGGGGTCAGCATGTTGCGGAAGAACGGCGAGTCGTCGACGAACAGCAGGCGCTTGGTCAGCGCTTCGACACGCATTTCCTTGCGCTTGAACCAATCCTCGAAGGCCAGCGGCAGATAGTGGCCGATGTCGAGAATTTCGGTGGCCTGGCCCTTGATGACCGCCGAGCCGAGCAGGCCCGGGACATCCGAGGCGACCTCGATGGTGAGCGCGTCCTCGACGATGTCGACGATCTCGTCGACCACCAGGCCCATGGAGCGGCCGGCGTCGGAGAATACCAGCAGAGGCTGCGAGCCCTCGGTGCGCACCTTGACCGTGCCATTGACCGGGATCAGCGGCATCAGCGCGCCGCGATACTGGACCAGATGCCGGCCATGGGACATTTCGATCTTGTCGACCGAGACCTCTTCGAGACGCGTGACCAGCGACAGCGGCACCGCCTTCGGCTCCGGCGTGCCGGCGCGGAACACCAGCATGGAGATGAGGTTGCGCTCGGAACCGCGGCGGCCGTCGGTCTCCTCCTGGCCGGCGGCCGACGAAATGTCGCTGCCGAGCGCCGAGGCGATGCCGTTCGGATCGATGATCATGATCACCGAGCCGTCGCCGAGAATGGTCGTGCCCGAGAACATGGCGATGTGCCGAAGCTTGGTCGACATCGGCTTCACGACGATTTCTTCGGTGTGGAAGACTTGGTCGACGACGATGCCGAAGGTCTGGCTGCCGACCTGGGTCACCACGATGAAGCCGTTCTCCTCGTTCAGCGGCTGGCCGTCCTGGATGCCGAGCAGTTGCTTGAGGTGGATCAGCGGCAGGAGCTTGTTCCTGAGCCGCAGGACCGGCGTATCCTTGATCCGCTCGATCCGGTGCTCGGAATTCTGCTGGGCCCGGACCAGCTCGATCACCGACAGCTGCGGGATGGCGAAGCGATCGCCGGAACTCTCGACGATCAGCGCCGAGACGATGGCGAGCGTCAGCGGGATCTTGATGGTGACGGTGGTGCCTTCGCCCTGGGTCGACTTCAGATCGATCGTGCCGCCGATCTGGTCGATATTGGTGCGCACCACGTCCATGCCGACGCCGCGGCCCGAGACCGACGTGACGGCGGCTGCGGTCGAGAAGCCCGGCGCGAAGATGAACTTGTGGATCTGGGCTTCGGTCAGCTTGTCGATATCGGCTTCGGTCGCGATGCCGCTCGACAGGGCCTTCTTCTTGATCCGCTCGGTGTTGAGGCCGCGCCCGTCATCGGAAATGGCGATGACGATATGGCCGCCCTCGTGATAGGCGGCGAGCCGGATCGTGCCCTTCTCGGGCTTGCCGGCGAGCCGGCGCTCTTCGCCGTTCTCCAGCCCGTGATCGGCGGAGTTGCGGACCATATGGGTCAGCGGGTCCTTGATCAGGTCCAGCACCTGCCGATCGAGCTCGGTCTCGGCGCCGTGCATCTCGAGCTCGATCTGCTTGTTGAGCTCGTTGCCGAGGTCGCGGACGATGCGCGGCAGTTTCTGCCAGGCATTGCCGATCGGCTGCATGCGCGTCTTCATGACGCCGTCCTGCAACTCGGCGGTCACATTGGACAGGCGCTGCAACGGCACCTTGAATTCCGAATCCTCGTGGCGCCGGACGATTTCCAGGAGCTGGTTGCGCGTCAGCACCAGTTCCGAAACCATGGTCATCAGCTGTTCGAGCGTATCGACATTGACGCGCAGGGTCTGGGCGCCCTTGACGCCTTCGACCTTGTCGTCCTCGTCGACGGCGGCCGCCGTGGCCGCCTTGGCGCCGCGCGCCGGCTTCTTGGCTTCCGCCTTGGGCGCCGGCTTCGCCTGGGCCTCGGGCGCCAGCGACGGCGCCGCCACCTCGGGCACCGCGATCATCTCGGCTTCCGTCTCGCGGAAGGCCCGCTCCAGCTCGTCCAGCGAAACCTCGCCGGGCCTGAGCGCGCGCTCGAGCGCCTGGGGCGCCAGCGTCCCGACCGAGACCTTCGGCTCTTCCACCTTGACCGGGGCGGCACCGGCCGCCATCGACATGGCCTCCAGCTGCGAGATCAGATCGCCGTCGTCGCCTTCCGGCTCGTTGCCGGCTCCTTCGAGATCACCCAGGATCTCCTTCAGGCGGTCGATGGTGAAGAGGATCAGCGTGACGCCCTCGCCGGTCACCGGCGAGCCGTCGCGATATTTGCCCATCAGCGTCTCGGCGGCATGCGCCAGGGCTTCGAGACGCGGCAGGCCGAGGAAACCGCAGGTTCCCTTGATGGTGTGGACCAGCCTGAAGATATTGCCCAGAATACTTGCGTTGTTGGGATCCTGTTCAAACCTGACCAGCTCGACGTCGACAACGTCCAGGCTCTCGCCCGTTTCAGTCAGGAATTCGCGCAGCAAGTCATCCATGTCGACAGGCCCGGACAGTAGGAGATCGGCGGATCGACGATGCGATCCACCCTGTGATCAAAGTGTCCGGGAAAAGGGTTAAATCTTATTGAAGTCGAGACAGAAGAGTTCGCGCGCACCCGGCGCGAAATAGCTGATTTCTAAAGGATTAACTCGAGGCGTCGGCGGCGTCCGGGCTATATCAGACGGCGCGCAACACGACGCGGTCTTCAACCTTTTCGATGCTCACCGTCATGCCCGCCGCGCGCGCCAGCAGGCCGGCATAGAACGGCTGGATCGCATGGGCGTCGATCGTGCCCTGCTCGTTGCCGGGAATGCCCGCCAGAAGCTCGGCCGCATGCGGCGGGATGCGGGCGTTGAGCCCGGTCACCGTCACGTCGAAACCGGTCGTATCGCCTTCGCCGACAGTGGCGACATGGATGACCCCGCCGCGCGGGATCGCCGCCGCCGCCAGCATCAAGAGGTTGAGTAGCAGCTTGACCCGGTTCTTCGGCAGATAGGCGGCCGGCACCTGCCAGTCCACGCTGGTGCGGTCGTCATTGAAGAAGTTCGTCGCGACCATCTGCGCGTCGCGGGTGTCGATGGCCGAACCAGCCGAACCCGCCGCGCCGAAGGCGATGCGGCAGAACTGCAGGCGGGCGGAAGCGGTCTTGGCGCTCTTGCGAATGAGATCGAGCGCCAGCTCGGCGGTCGCCTCGTCGGCACCGTCTTCCATCAGCTCGAGCCCGTTGACGATGGCGCCGACCGGCGAAATCACGTCGTGGCAGACGCGGCTCGCGACCAGGGCCGCGAGATCGAGGCCTTCGAGCGTGACGGGGCTGCGGGCGGAATCGGCCATGATTCTTCTCCGGCAAGGCGAATCGCAAACGCCCCGCCGACGGCGGGGCGCTTCGGGGTACAACGTCGCGGCGCTATCGGGAAGAGAGCCGCGCGAAAAGCTGGGACACGGGCCGCTCCGGCCGCGTCACTCCTCGTCGTCTTCCTTGGTCGCCTTCAGGTTGGCGAAGACCTTGGCGGCATCGTAGCGCTCTTCGCGCTTCGGCGCGTCCGGGCGCTCGAACGGATCGAATTTCGGCGGCGCCTGGGTGGTCTGGTCGGCCGGCAGCAAGGTCTGCTCGGCGATCGTCTCGAGCGGGCCCTTCTCCTTGGCCGCGCGATTGACCTCGAAGTCGAGATCGATCTGCGAGCAAAGACCGAGCGTCACCGGATCCATCGGCGTCAGCGTCTGGGAATTCCAGTGGGTGCGGTCGCGGATCGCGGCGATCGTCGGCTTGGTGGTGCCGACAAGCCGCATCAGCGCGGCGTCTTTCAGTTCGGGATGGTTGCGCACCAGCCAGAGGATCGCGTTCGGCCGGTCCTGGCGACGCGACACCGGAGTATAGCGCGGCCCCTTCTTGCTCTTCACCTCGGGCAGCTTGACCTTCGGCGGCGCGAGCTTCAGCCGATAGGCCGGATCCTTCTCGGCCTTGCTGATCTCCTCGCGGGTGAGCTGGCCGGTGATGATCGGGTCGGAGCCCTTGATGCCTTGCGCGGCCTCGCCGTCGGCAATGGCCTTCACCTCGAGCGGATGCAACGTGCAGAAGGCGGCAATCTGGTCAAAGGAGAGCGCAGTATTGTCGACGAGCCACACGGCGGTGGCCTTGGGCATCAGCAACTGGGTCATGGCGGGCCTCGTTTATCGTCGATCGCGGGTGACCGATCCCGTGCCCTGGCTTGAGGGGCCTGGGCCGAGGCGGGTGCCTCATAACGATCGGAGGATCGGGAAATCACCCATGGATATAGCGCCGGACAGATCAAGACGCAAACCGGGAGTTCCAATCCGGTTCCAATTCCCTTGCAATTCCCGCGCGATCGGTGCCGTGCGACGGCAGGGATCGGCAGGCCTTTCGCCTCGCCGAAGACGGCGGTTTTCGCGTGGACAAGCCATTGTGATTCTGGTATCGGCGTCTTTCTCTTGAGCAGCGGCAGCGTCGCGGCGGG
>BFBZ01000012.1_pt318 | contig 20404 bp, 24 predicted proteins | sample 1888401 | NCBI WGS metagenome assembly BFBZ01 (sample SAMD00112614, study PRJDB3348) | symbiont metagenome | host: Chara braunii | reverse complement strand
CCACAGATGATTACCGCAAACCGCCTGATCGACGGGGAGGTGCTCTATTGGCGTGACGGCGCCTGGGTTTCCGCCTTTGCAGATGGCACCGTTTATGACGACCCCAAGGCGGCCGAGGCGGCCATGGACGCCGCCAAGGCATTCGTGCGGGACAATGTGGTTGTGGGCCTCTATGCCTTCGACGTGCGGCACACGGCAAAAGGCACGGAGCCGGTGAAGGAACGCGAGATCATCCGGGCCGCGGGCCCCAGCAACCGCACCGACACGGGCAAACAGGCGGGCATGGGGCCGCAGGAGCCCAAGGACATAGCGCCGATAAACCTATAGGCCGAGCCATGTACAGGTATGACGAATTCGATGCGAAGATGGTGCGCGAGCGCGCCGAACAGTTCCGCTATCAGGTGGAACGGCGCATCAAGGGCGAACTGACCGAAGACGAGTTCAAGCCGCTGCGCCTGAAGAACGGAGTCTACCTGCAACTGCACGCCTATATGCTGCGGATCGCGGTGCCTTACGGCACGCTTTCGGCGCGCCAGATGCGCCAGCTTGCCTTCATCGCGCGCAAATACGATCGCGGCTACGGCCATTTCACCACCCGCACCAACATGCAATTCCATTGGCCGCGGCTGAAAGACGTGCCCGATATCCTGCATCATCTGGCCGATGTGGAGATGCATTGCATCCAGACGAGCGGCAATTGCGTGCGCAATGTGACGGCGGATCAATTCGCGGGCGCGATTGCGGACGAACTGGAAGACCCGCGCCCGATTTCCGAAATCTTCCGCCAATGGTCGAGCTTCCACCCGGAATTCAACTATCTGCCGCGCAAGTTCAAGATCGCGGTATCGGCGACCAAGAAGGATCGCGCGGCGGTCAAATGGCACGATATCGGCATCGAGATCATCCAGAACGAGGCCGGCGAAACGGGATATCGCGTGTTCGTGGGCGGCGGCATGGGGCGCACGCCCTATGTGGCGTTGCTGATCGGCAAGTTCGTTTCGAAGACCGATATCCTTTCCTATGTCGAAGCGATTTTGCGCGTCTACAACGAATATGGGCGGCGCGATAACATTCATAAGGCGCGCGTGAAAATTCTGGTGCACCAGCTGGGCGCCGATGAATTCCGCCGCCAGGTGGAGGTGGAGTTCGCCGAGATCAAGAAGAAGGGCACCTTGCAACTGCCGCCCGAAGAATTGCAGCGGATCGAAACCTATTTCGCGCCGCCCGCTTTCGAGGCGCTGCCCGATGAATCGCCCGAATTCGATGCGGCGGTGAAGGCCGACAAGGATTTCGCCGACTGGACCAAGACCAGCCTGACGCCGCATCGCGCCAAGGGCTATGCCATCGCCACGATCTCGCTCAAGAACATCGGCAAGACGACGGGCGACATCAGCGCCGATCAGATGGATGGCGTGGCGCAGATCATGGACGATTTCGGGTACGAGGAAGTCCGCGTCAGCCACGAGCAGAACCTTGTGCTGCCGCATGTGCGCAAGAAAGACTTGCCCGCGGTGTTCGCACGCCTGAAGGCGCTGGATCTGGCGGAAGCCAATGCCGGGCTCATCACCGATATCATCTGCTGCCCGGGGCTGGATTATTGCGATCTCGCCAATGCGCGCTCCATTCCCATTTCCATGGCGATCCAGAAGCGGTTTTCCGATCTCAAGCGCCAGCACGATCTGGGCGAGATCAAGATCAAGATGAGCGGCTGCATCAATGCCTGCGGGCATCATCATGCAGGCCACATCGGCATTCTGGGCGTGGACAAGAAGGGCGTGGAATTCTACCAGATCCAGCTTGGCGGATCGGGCGCGGAAGATGCGAGCGTGGGCGAGATCATGGGGCCGGGCTTCGGCAAGGATGAGATCGTCGATGCCATCGAGCGCGTGGTCGAAACCTATGTGAAGCTGCGCGAGCCGGGCGAACGGCTGCTCGACACCTATCGCCGCGTCGGCATGACACCGTTCAAGAACATGGCTTATCAGGAACAGCTTCATGCCGCTTATTAAGGACGGCAAATTCACCGCCGACCGTTTCATCTTCATTCCCGATGGGCAGGCCTTTCCGGAAGACGGCGGCGTGATGGTGACGCTCGACCGCTTTCAGAGCGAATGCGAGAATTTGCTCGCCCATCACCAGCCCGTGGCGGTGCGCCTGGCGGCGAACGAAAATCCCGAAGTGCTGAAGGACGATCTTGCGAAGATCGCGGCCATCGCGCTGGAATTCCCCGTCTACAAAGATGGGCGCAGCTTTTCCTGGGCGCGGATGCTGCGCGATCGCTTCGGCTACAAGGGCGAGATCCGCGCGGTGGGCCATTTCCTTTACGACCAGCTCGCCTTCATGGTGCGCGTGGGCTTCGACGCCTTCGACGTCCGCCAGGATTTCCGCATCGAGGAATTCGAACGCGCGATGCACGAAATGACCTATGTGTATCAGCCGAGCGTCGATGGACGGAAAACGGTRATGAACATAAGGCGCGGGGAATAGAGTTTCCCGCTTTCTTTTCATTGTCATGGTTCGCGAATGCGGGCCATGACAAATGTGACTAGGGCTACACAGTACGCGTGAAATTCCGCAAGGAAGGTTGGCGCGAGATTGCACAGGAAAGCCTTCTCGCGCGTCACAGTGGCCAACCGAAAGCAGCCTGCCCCTTCTCACTCAGCCGCCATCGCCAATCCCATGAACCGTGCGCGCATTGCCATGCCCCTTGCTTCTGCCGCGCCGCCGCAAGAGGCGCGCGCACGCGAAAAACTAATCCGCGATCATCGCCAGCGTGTTGAACCTCTTGCCGATGGTGGGTGACAGGCTTTCGGCGGCCTGGAAATCGGCGGCGGCGCTCATCTGGTCGCCGGATTTCTGTTCGGCGAGGCCGCGGCCGTAGAACGATGATGGCGAGGGATTATCGTCCAGCGTTATGGCGGCGGTATAATCGGCGATGGACTCCGCCAATTTGCCCATGCGCAGATAGACGAGCCCGCGGCTATCGAGAATATAGGGCTGCTGCGGCTTGATATTGAGCGCCGAATTGCAATCGGCGAGCGCCTTGTCGAGCTCGCGGCCGGCAACGCCGCGGACGTAGCAGCGGAAATTGTAATACGCCTCGCTATCGGGGTGTTCCGCGACAAGCCCATTCAGAATGGCGATGGCGCCATTCCAATCGTCGCTGATGGCACGGATAATGCTCTGCTGTTTCAGAACCAGCGCGTTGCCGGGTTGCGCCTTGAGGGCAGCCTCGGAATCCTTGGCCGCGAGATCGGTTTCACCGCGCAACAGATGCAGCCTCGCGCGGCCATAGAGAACGCGCCAGTTGCCGGGCTGAACCTTGTAGGCGCGATCGAGATCGGCCTGCGCCAGATCGAGCTTCTTGCCGTTCATATAACTGTCGGCACGCTCGGCCACGGCTTGCGCAATCTCGGGCCAGGTGGCGAGCGCCATATCAAGATCGGATTGCGCCAACGCGGTTTCGTGTTTTGCGTTCAGGATTGCGGAGCGGTTGAGATAGAGGTTCGCCAGATCCTCGCCCTGATAGGCCTTGCTCTGGATCGCGGTGTTACAGACGCCGAGCCTTTGGGCGAGCGTGAAACGACCTTCGTCGAGCGCATAGCAGGGGCCATATTTGGCGGTGAGTTCTGCGTTTCTGGCCGTTTGCCCGAGGGCGGGTGCGGCGCACAGCAATATTGCGCCAGTTATCGCGCCAGATATCCAAGTCCGCATGCTTGCCCCTCCAAGACGTTTCTAAATAACGCCAAAGTGTGGTGAGGGGAAGATCGCGCAAGCCAAAGCCCACCGAAGAATTGCAGGCGCCGCTTGACCCCCTGCCCCCCCGGCCCTAAGACGCGCGCCCATGAACGCACACCCCGCCAACGTCACGGAACTGCCGCGCTTTGCCTCGATCGAGCAATTGATCGAGAAGACGAAACCCGTGCATCCGACCTATGTGATCCATCCCGAGAAGTTTCGGGTGGCCGGGCAGCGGTTTGTCGAATCCTTTCCGGGCGACACGCTGTATGCGGTGAAGGCCAACCCGCACCCTTATGTGCTCAATCAGGTGTGGGCCTCGGGCATCCGCCATTTCGACACCGCTTCGCTTGCCGAGATCGAACTGGTGCACGGGCTGTTCCCGGATGCGCAATGCCACTTCATGGCGCCGGTGCGCCTGCCGGGTGCGGCCAAGATCGCGTTCGAGAAACATGGCGTGACCGATTTCGTGATCGATTGCGACTACATGCTGGACACGTTGCTGGCGGAAACCGGCAATCCGTCGAAGCTTCGCATCTTCGTGCGCATTGCAACCCCGCTCGGCGGCGCGGTTCTGGAGCTTTCGAGCAAGTTCGGCACCACGCCGCTGTCGATGGCCATCTTCAGCAACACCAAGGAACAGGTGGAGGTGGTGCGCCTGCTGCTTCAACTGGGCGCGGATCCCAACCTGCACAAGACCTCCGATGGCCTGTCTCTTATACACATCTAGATGTGTATAAGAGACAGCCCTATCACTGGTATTTCGATACAATCCGCGAAGCACTCGCCACCTTGCCGGAGCATGAGAAACTGCCCGTGATCTGCGAACCGGGGCGCGCGCTGATCGCCGAAGGGCTTTCGCTGGTGACGCAGGTGACGCTGCGCAAGGGCGACAGCATTTACATCAATGATGGCGTCTATGGCAGTTTCGACGAACTCACCCTGCCCGGCTGGACGGCCGATTACGCCCTGCATGCGGTGACGCTGGACCAGAAGGGCCGCGCGCGGCCCAAGCTCGGCACGCCCAAGGCGTTCCGTGTTTATGGGCCGACCTGCGATACGCTCGACGTGCTGCCGCGCCCGCTGCAATTGCCCGATACGATCGCACCGGGCGATTTTGTGGTGTTCAGCGATGTCGGCGCCTATTCGGTGGCGGTGCGCACCGATTTCAACGGCTTCTTCCCCGATAGCTGGGCCATCGTGGGCAATTAGCCCTCCATCGCGCCCGACCTCGCAACGGCCAATCCGCAAGGGACGAGCGATCCGCCATGGGCGGCACGATGTTAAGCATTGATTAACCGCACGAAACCTTAACCAGCGCGGGTCTAGCGTGGCCCCATGTTGAGCGCGAAAGAACGTCTGACACAGCTCGTCGCCCTTGCCGCCGATCCCACGGCGGAGGCGCGCGGACAGATGATTTCGCAGCTCACCGATTTTCTCGCCAGCTGGCCCGAAGAGCTGCCCCAATCCATGCGCGCCACACTCGAAAAACTGCTGCAACGCAAACAGCGCGAGGCCAATGCGGGCAACCTCGACGAACGGTCGCTGGTGGCAGTCGCGCGCGAGCGCGCGGCGCACGACTGGGCCATCGAATTTGCGGGCTTCATCGGGGTGGATGTGGGGCTGGCGCAGAAGATCCTGCGCGAGCCGACAGGACAGGCGCTCGCCATCGCCTGCAAGGCGGCCTATTTGAGCCGCATCGCCTTCTCGGCGCTGGCCGTTCTGGCCGCGCGCGACGAGATGCCTGCGACCGACGAGATGTATTCGCGCCTTGCCAATTACGATGCCGTTTCACGCAGCGAGGCGATTGCCACGCTGGAAACCTGGCGCGCGACACGCGCGGCGTAGCGCTTTCCATTTCCCCGGAATACCGCTTCACTGGCCGCCGCGGCACAGGGAAGCAAAATCATGGCATATGACACCTATCGGCTGCTGAAGATCGAAACCGGCGCCAGGATCATCACCGCCACCATCGACAATCCACCGATCAACATCATCACCATGGAATTGTTCGGTGAACTGGCGCGGCTTTCGGCGGAACTGGAAGCCGATCCCGATCCGCTTGTGTTTATCCTGAAAAGCGCAAATCCCGATTTCTTCATCGCGCATTTCGATGTGAACGCTATCCTTTCCTTCCCGACCGATCAGGCGCCTTCGCGCGAGGCGGCCGCGAAGAACGAATATCACGCGATGTGCGAACGCTTTCGCACCATGGACAAGGTGACCATCGCGCAGATCGAAGGCCGCGTGGGCGGCGGCGGCAGCGAGCTTTCCATGGCGTTCGACATGCGCTTCGGCGTGAAGGGCAAGACAATCGTCAACCAGATGGAAGTGCCGATCGGCATTCTTCCCGGCGGTGGCGGGACGCAACGCCTGCCGCGACTGGTGGGGCGCGGCCGCGCGCTGGAAGTGATCCTCGGCGGGATCGATCTCGACGCGCAAACCGCCGAACGCTGGGGCTGGCTCAACCGCGCTTTCGCCGCGGACGAAATCGGCCCCTATGTCGACGCGCTTGCCAGACGCATCGCATCGTTTCCGCCGGATGCGGTGCGGCTTGCCAAACAATCGGTCGATGCCGCAGCCCTGCCATTGCAGGACGGGCTGGCCGAAGAAGCATTTCTGTTCCAGCAACTCATCCGCAGCGATGCCGCCCGGCGCAACATGGCGGCGTTTATGGAAATGGGCGGGCAGACGCGCGAGGGCGAGATGAGAATCGCGGAATTGAGCGCGAAGGTGGCGGCCGCGAAATAGCTTCAGCCTTGCACGTGAACGTTCGCGCGTTCGCGCGTTTTGGCGAGGCTTTCAGATCGGCATCCGGCCCACATTCGAAGCGATCGCCTCGCTGGAAACCTGGCGCTCTGGCGACGCCCGCGCGGCCTGCGGGCTCTGCGCGCACCGCCGCACGATTGACTCCCACATGTCCAATTTGGTCTTGATACGTTACCCTCGGGAAACAAAAGGGACGGAAATCCCCCATGTCCGCCGACCAACGCATTCTGTCGCTGATCGACAAAATCTATGGCGCCGCCGCCGACGAGACGACGTGGACCGCCGTGATGCAGGACCTCATCGAGGTCACCGATAGTCGTGCTGCCACCTTCTGCGTCATCGATGGCGCCGATAAGCCGAGGCTGCCGGTCTTCATGAACCGGAATTTCGACAGCGCCTTCATGAATGATTATCTCGCCAACATGGTTACGCACGATCCCACCGTGCAATACATCGTGGCCCATCCCGAGCAGAAGATCATCCACGACGCCACTTTCCTGACCGAACGCGAAAAGGACCGGCACGCTTATTACGACTGGCACGGGCGTTACAGCGACACGCGCCACAGGCTGGCCGGAATGGCGAGCCCGCTGGAGAAGGTGCAATCGGGCATAACCCTGCACCGGACGCGCCAGCAGGGCGATTTCGAGAGCGGCCACATCGAGCAGTTCGCCTTCCTCTTCCCGCATATCGAACGCGCGGTGCATTTCGGATTCCGGTTGGGCACGCTGGGATCGATGCAGCCGATCTCCCTCGACCTGATAGACGCAAATCCGCAGGCGATCTTTCTTCTGGACGAGGCAGGGCGTGTCTTGATTGCCAACCGGGCCGCCGAAAAATTGATCACGGCCGATGACGGCATCGTGGCGTCTCACGGCGGACTTGCGCTGCGCCACCGCGCGGACGACAGCATCTTGCAGGAGCTGATCGGACGCGCGCTTGCGGCGCGGGCGCAGAGCGAGCCCGTTTGCGGGGATGCGATGCGCGCGATGCGCCCCTCGGGCAAGAGGCCCTATGCGATCATGGTGTCGCCGCTGACCGGCAGATATCGCCTTCTGCCGACGGCGGCTCATCCGGCCGCGTGCGTCATGATCATCGACCCCGAGATGGACGCGCCGTTTGCCGAGCGGACGCTGCACGCCTTGTACGCGCTCACGCCCGCGGAAGGCCGCCTTGCGCGGCGGCTGGCGGCGGGCGACGACCTGAAGGCCGCTGCGGCCCAGCTCGGCATCGGCTATGGCACGGCGCGCGCGCAACTTTCCGCGATCTTCCGGAAAACCGAAACCAATCGCCAAGGCGAACTGGTGCGGCTGCTCTGCAGCTTGCCGCCATCGCCTTCCTGAAATCGCTTTCGTGAAGCGATTGTCATTCGCGCTTACAACGAATGCCGCCGCGTGGCCGCCGAACGACGTTCCTGCGCACGAAACGGCGATGTCTTATACCATTTGATAGTGTCGCTCGTCGCAACAGCAGGGGCGCAGGAGGAACTGCGAAAAGCGCGAATTGCGAAAATAGCTCGCATGGCCTCGATCTTGCTTTTGAGTGTCTGCACACTTGAAAGGCGAGAGATTCAGAAATGCTCAACATCACGCGTATCGGGACGGCCGCAATCTTCGGTGGGGCCATTGCCATCTGCGCCGCATCGGCCGGCCATGCCACACCAACGGTCACAACGAAGTCGGAGATCTGGCTCGGCAACGACAGCGATCCCACGACGCCGGGTTCCTACGCGGTCTCGCAGACCGATCCGCAATCTTCGAATTCCGGTGGGGCGGTGTCTTCGCAATATTCGGCCAGCTTCAGCGGCCTGAATTCCAGCGGAAATTCGCAGACCTATTCCGTGGATGCCAGCGCCAAGGCGAGCGCCGAATTCGGCACGCTGAAGGCCGCGAACACGCTGCATGTGACGACGCCGTTCGCCAACACCGCCGCCAATTCGCCTTATGTGAACGCCGACTATTCGGTCAATCCGGCTGGTGTTCCCGATTATCTTGGCTCCGATGCGTTCGCGATCTTCAAAGACACGCTGGCGCTCGACGCGGGGGCTTCCGTCACAAGCCTGCGGCTGACGTTCCATCTCGACGGCACCATCACCGACAACAATCTGGGCCAGGCCATGGCTTCGACCATACTCATCGTCAACCCGACGACCTCGGAGCGCTATTTCATTTCAGCCACGCCGGGCGCGATCGACGAAAATGTGGTTGTGAATCTTGACGTGACTGATCCCAACGCCATCGACCTGGCGCTCGAATTGTATGTCTCCAGCAATGCCTTCCTCGATATCGGCGGGTATTCGGAAGACGGCAGCTATATCCTCGATGCCGATTTCTACAACACGCTGGAACTCACCGGCATCACCGGGTTCGATTCCGACGGCCACGAAGTGACGCTGAACGGACTGACCGGGGATTCCGGCGCGAATTATCTCGCGCTTGTGGGGATCACGCCGCCATCCGTCGATGCGCCCGAACCGGCAACGCTGGCGCTGTTCGGCGCGGGGCTCGCGGGCCTGCGCTGGCGGCGCCGGCAGAAGCGTTCGTGAGATTGGGAAGGTTGGAGCAATATCGGTTTATCGAATTGCTCCAACCGGCGCCCTTCCCCTGAAGGGGCTGGGTGTAAGGCCTTCGCTCTAGCCTTGCGCGTGAACGTCCGAGCGTTCGCGGGTTTTGGCGAAGCGGATGGCGGGGTAGCGGTCGGAGACGTAGCCCATCTCCCAACTGCTTTTGGCGAGAAACACCGGCGCGCCGTCGCGATCGGTCGCCATCTGGTTTCTATAGGCGGCGTAGAATTTTTCGAGATCGGCGTCTTCGCCGCTGACCCAGCGCGCGGTGTCATAGGGGCTCGGCTCGAGATCGGCATCGAGGCCATATTCGGCGCGCAGGCGCGATTTGAGCACATCCAATTGCAGGGGGCCGACGACGCCCACGATCCAGTTGGCGCCGAGCATCGGCTTGAACACTTGCGTCACGCCTTCCTCGGCGAGGCTTTCGAGCGCGCGGGTGAGATGTTTCTGCTTCATCGGATCGGCGAGCTTCACGCGGCTGAGGATTTCCGGCGCGAAATTGGGGATGCCGGTGAACACCGTGTTGCCGGATTCCGACAGCGTATCGCCCACGCGCAGCACGCCATGGTTGGGAATGCCGATGATGTCGCCCGGCCAGGCTTCATCGACCGTTTCGCGCTCCTGCGCGAAGAACAGGATCGGGTTGTGGATGCCGATCTGTTTGCCGGTGCCCGATTGCTTGAGCTTCATGCCGCGCTTGAATTCGCCCGAACACAGACGCAGGAACGCCACCCGGTCGCGATGGTTCGGATCCATGTTCGCCTGCACCTTGAAGACGAAGCCTGTCACCAGATGTGTATAAGAGACAGGAGCAAAGCCGCACGAACGCCATGCGATCCCGATGGTTCGGGTCCATGTTCGCCTGCACCTTGAAGACGAAGCCGGTGACTTCGCGTTCCTCGGGATGCACGGCGCGGCCTTTGGCGGCCTGCGCGCGCGGGGGCGGGGCATGTTCGGCCAGCATCGCGATCAATTCGCGCACGCCGAAATTCTTCAGGGCCGAACCGAAAAATACCGGCGTGAGGTGGCCTTCGCGATAGGCACGAACATCGAATTGCGCGAGCCCCGCGCGCGCAAGTTCGACTTCCTCATCGAGCTTGGCCTTCACATCTTCGGGCAGCAGCGCATCCAGCGCATCGCGGCCGACATGCTCATGCTTGCCGAAGACCGAGAATTTGTCGGCATAGAGATCGAGCACGCCCTTGAAATTCTGCCCCATGCCGGCGGGCCAGACCATCGGCGCGCAATCGAGCTGGAGCTGATCGGAAATCTCATCGAGCAGTTCGAACGTGTCGCGCGCTTCGCGATCCATCTTGTTGACGAAGGTGACGATGGGGATATCGCGCAGGCGGCACACTTCGAACAGCTTGCGGGTTTGGGCTTCGATGCCCTTGGCCGCGTCGATCACCATCACCGCGCTGTCGGCGGCGGTGAGAGTTCGGTAGGTGTCTTCCGAGAAATCTTCGTGGCCGGGCGTATCGAGCAGGTTGAAGATCGCGCCCGCATATTCAAACGTCATCACCGCGGAGGTGACGGAGATGCCGCGTTCCTGCTCGATCTTCATCCAGTCCGACCGCGCACGCCTTGCCTCGCCACGCGCCTTCACGGCACCCGCCGCCCGGATCGCGCCGCCGAGCAGCAGCAGGTGCTCGGTCAAGGTGGTCTTGCCCGCGTCCGGATGCGAGATGATCGCAAATGTCCGCCGTTTGGCGGCTTCGCTGGCGGGGGTGTGGACGGTGCTCATAAGGCGGCGGGGGATACAGCACCAGACCCAAAATGTCATCCCCGGCGAGGTTCGCGCTTTGCGCGGGCCGAGGGAAGGGGATCCAGGCGGCGAAAATCTTTCGAATGGCGAACGCCTGGGTCCCCTTCCCTCGCTACGCTCGCCGGGGATGACAAAGAGTGTTCACACAATCGGCTCATCCACGAAGGCTCTGCCCTCGCGGTCTTCGATTTCCACGATCCAGAGGTCGGGATCGAATTTCATCTGTTTTTCGAAATAGGTTCGGGCCGCCTCATCGGTGGCGGCATCGCCCAATACCTTCATCCAGATCAGATCGCCCTCGCCTCGGCGGGCCTGCATCAGCACCATCGAGGTGCCGTCGAGGCGGGCGATTTTCAGGAATACCGCGCCTGCTTCTTCGGAGCCCTTCTTCACGACATAGGCGCTCGCGCCCGCCACTTCCGCGCGGCGGATAAGCGCGCGGACGAAGATGCCGGCTTTGAGACGTGGGATCATTTGGGGCGAGTGGCGGGTGGCGAATGGCGAATAGCATTTTCCACTCGCTATTCGCTACTCGCCATTCGCTTCGCGTCAGGCCGCGCCGCGCAGTTCGGATTGTTTGGACGGGCGGGCCGCCAGTTCGGGGGCGATTGCGGGTTCGGTGCGCTCCGGCATCTGGGCGGGCACGGCGTTGGGCAGGCGGACGCGGACGATGGTGCCCTCGCCCAGCGTGGAATCGATGATCGCCTCGCCGCCATGCAGGCTTGCCAGCGCGCGCACCAGCGCCAGGCCCAGGCCCGTGCCTTCCTGGCTGCGGACGTGTTCGTTTTCGACCTGCTCGAAGGGCTGGCCCAGACGTTCGACATCGGCCTGCGCGATGCCCACGCCGGTATCGGCCACGGCGATTTCGATGCCGCCTTCCCAGCGCACGGCGGTGACGCGCACCTCGCCGCCCTTGGGCGTGAATTTGATGCCGTTGGAAAGCAGGTTGATGAGGATCTGTTTGATGGCGCGCCGATCGGCATACATGGTGGCCGCACTCTGCGCGATGGCAGCTTTCAGGACCACGCCCTTGCGCTCGGCGGGCATTTTCACAAAGCGCAGCGCCTCGCGCGCGATGGCCGAGAAATCGAAGGTTTCTTCGCCGATCTCGAACTTGCCCGCTTCGATCTTCGACATGTCGAGCACGCCGTTGATGAGTTCGAGCAGATGGCCGCCGGATTCATGGATCAGGCGCGCATATTCGACATAGCGCGGGCTGCCCAGATTGCCGAACATCTCATGCGTCATCACTTCGGAGAAACCGATGATGGCGTTGAGCGGCGTGCGCAGCTCGTGGCTCATATTGGCGAGGAACCGCGACTTGGAGCGGTTGGCGGCTTCGGCCAGATCGCGCGCTTCGACGAGCGCCAGATCGTTGGCCTTGCGTTCGGAGATATCGCGCGTGATGGCGACCATGTTGTGCTTGCCATCGGCGCGGGTGGCCGGGCGGCAGCGGATTTCGGTCCAGATGAACGTGCCGTTGCCGCGGCGCAAACGGATTTCGGCGGAGGCTGCGCGGCCAAAATAACTTGCGCGCACGAAGACCGATTGCATCGTCTTCAGATCGTCCGGGTGGACCATCGCGGTCGGCGCCAGACCGATCAACGTTTCGGGGGCGACACCCAACAGCGTTTCGGCGGCAGGGCTTGCATAGCGGATCGTGCCATCGGGGCCGTGGCGGGTGATGAGATCCATCGCGTTGTCGGCGAGGAAGCGATACATCTGCGCGTTCTCGGCCAGCGCCTTGTCGGCGGCGCGCTGACGATCCTGGGCGGCTGCTGCAACGAAAGCGGCTTGCACGACAGCGGCGAGAATAGAGCCGGCATAAAGCTGCCAGGCGGGCAGCGGCAGGCGGGAATCGGGGAGCGCACCAAGCGCCTGCATCGCGGTGACGAGCACCAGCGCCACACCGGCGGCGATTCCGGCGCGCAGAACAGCGGGGCGGCCACCGGCCAGCGCTGCTTCTGCGGGCACGAGAACGAACCACACCATGAGCGGCGAATTGAGGCCGCCGGTCAGGGCGGCGAGATAGCCGATGAGGGCGGCGAAGATGGCCAGCGCTGCCGACTCAAGGTCTTCCAGCGCGATATCGGTGAAGGCGAGCACGGCAAGAACCGCGGGCGCGAACAGGCCCACAACGGCTGCACCTTCCGCGGCGTCGGGACGGCCGACGAGGCCGATGAACACCAGCGCCAAAAGCGCGCCGAGGCCCGCTTTCGCCGTCTGTATCGAAAAGAAGCGCTGGCGCTGGGCCCACTCTTCCTTCGAATATCGTTCCTTACCGACAAACCTCGTGCCGATGCCGATGAAATTCTTCATCTCACGTCCGGGTCTTTGCACTTCGTGAAGCATCCTCGGGGGTTCATGCTTAACGAAGATTGAATCGCACCCGATTTATTACCGATTTTTTCAGCACGCCCGTTTACCTCTCGGTAACCATAGCGAACGGCCGCAAGTTCCACCTTGTTTTGCAACGATTCTCTAAGTCCCGCGAGTGCAAATTGGGGTTGCACTGGAGCAGGACCGGGGTAGTTGAGGCTCTCGCAGAAACCGCGCGCGCCCGAAAACGAGGCGCTGGCTTCGGCCGAATCGCTGGCGCTCATTCCCGAGGCGCTCGATGCTCTGCGGCTGGCCATCACGATCTTCGACCGCGATATGAAGCTCGTCTACGTCAACCGGCATTTCAACTATCTCTACCGTTCCATGCCCGCGCGCGAAACGCTGCTGGGCGCGAGCTATGAGGATATGATTCGCCTGGAAATACTGGGCGGCGAGGTGGATACGAAATCGATTCCCTCGGGCATCGAGGCCTATGTCGCCCGGCGCCACGCGCAATTCCGCCCCGGTGAATTCAAGCCGCTCGACATTGCGCTGGCCGATGGGCGCATTGTCGAGATCAAGGCCCGCCAGACGCCGGACGGCGGCTGGATCGCGCTGTGGACCGACGTGACGCAGGCCCGCCACACGCTGATGCGCTTCGAGGACGTGACCGAACTTTCGACCGACGCGGTGGCGTTTTACGATCGTGACGACAAGCTGATCGCCTGCAACGAAGGCTATGCCCAGAGGGTGGGCGTGACATCGCCGGAACAGCTGAAAGGGCTCACCTTCGCGGAAATCATTTCGCGCGCGGTCGAAAGCAAGCAGTTCGTGATCGCGCCCGATGTGGATTTCGTGGCCCAACGCATTGCGCTGCGCCGCCTGCCCGCCGCGGCCTATACGCTGGAGACCAAATCCGGCATCACCTATCTGGTGCGCGACCGCGCAACCCGCGATGGCGGGCGCGCCGTCGTCTTCACCGACGTCACCGACAACCGGCGCACCGAGGCAGCGCTGGACGACCAGATCGCGGCTCTGGAACGCACCAAACAGGCGCTTACACGGCTTCAGGCCGATTCGCTGCGGCAGGCGAACTATCTCTCGGATGTGACCAAGAAGCTGGGCGATGTGCAGGCGGAAGCCGGCACCGCCAAGACCGCGCTTTTGCGCACCATGAGCCACGAATTGAAGACGCCGCTCAACGCGATCATCGGCTTCGCCGATCTGCTGCGGGTTTCCGGCGATGCGCTTCCGCCCGAGAAGGTTCTGGAATATGCGGAGCTGATCCATGAGGGCGGGCACAATCTGCTGCGCCTGCTGAACCAGATTCTCGATCTCACGCGCATTGCGGGCGGGCGATACGATCTGCGCCGCGTAAGGCTCGATGCCCGCCAGGTGGTGCGCGACGTGCAGGAGAATTTCAGCGAACGCGCGCGCGCGAAATCCATCGCCTTCGTCGATGGAGGCTGCGCGCCCGGCGTCATGGTCGATGCCGATGAGGGTGCGCTGCGTGCGATGCTGGGCCAGCTCACCGACAACGCAATCAATTTCACGCCGAAGGGCGGCGCGGTCGAGTTCATGGTCAACCGTTCGGGGCCGCGGGTGCGCTTTGTGGTGTCGGACAACGGGCCGGGCGTGGCCGCCGAAGATCTTGAGCGGATTCTCGAGCCTTTCGAGCAGGTCGGCCGCGGCACCTCCGATCATCAGGGCGGCGCGGGGCTGGGACTCACCGTCGCCAAGGCGCTGGCGGAACTTCACGGCGGCTCGCTGGCGGTGGAAAGCGTTGCCAACCATGGCTTTACCGCGATGTTGGAGCTGCCCAGCGCCTGACCCCGGCATCCTTTGTTGCGCTGCGATAAAAGTCCCACACCGTTCGAGAATACAGCCTGAAATCCTAGGTCAAGAGAGCGCGGTTGAAAAATTTCTCATGGCGGCTTTCTTTAGCCGGATCAACTCATTAACCATATTTTTTCTGTCCCACTGAAGCAATTTTTGGAACTTTTCTTCGGATTTGCTATCGAACACCTCAAAAAGTATAGGATAGTTGTCTCAATTATGTATTTACAACCACAAACTCAAGGGATAGAATTTCTCAGGACACCGAGGATTTTCGCCATTCCGGGAGGGTAGCGTGCCAGGGGAATTTAATCATAGCTCGGAAGGCGACAAGATCGTCCTTACGAAGAACATGGAGCTTGAGATCGACGCGGCTGGTATACAGGGGCTTGGCAAGCGCCTCTATGAACTTGAAGAAAAATTCGATCCTGGTGACGGGCGAAAATGGGAAGAGCTGGCGGATTCTGAAAGAAGCTATCACTGCGCTTTGGTAGACTGCCTCTTGTCAGAGCTGCCCTACTACAACGTGATATTGCGGCGCGCCTAAATCGGCGAATAGGCGAACATGGGCTAGCAGGATATCAGCGTTGGCAAATCTAGAGTGAGATAATCGCAGAACGTGGCGTGCCTCACTAGGAGGATGGGTTTCCACTTTGTCGCCGTTGATGCGGTATTCGCCGCCGACAAGAAAAAATGGGTCTCTCGATCCATGCTTCATAAAGTCGAGAAGAAATGGATTGAATGAGCTAGGTCCAATCTCGGCGACCGCATAGGAGTGGGCGATCTTTGCGAGCATTCGACTAAATTTCATTAGGGGAAATCCGCCGCCGAAATCAATCTGCTGACCGTCATACCTATCATTGAATTTGAAGAGTTCTTCTTTTGGAGGATAGGTCCAAAAAAGGGGTACTTTGGCGGCATCGGGGCGTCCAAATTTTGCGGGATCGAAAACCAACCTATCAGTCATAAATGCGTTGATTTCTGATCTCTCGTTTGAAGTGAATTCAGGTATTCCGCTGATGCTACCGGCGGGTTGAAAACATATCAGTTGCAACGACAATGGATGTTCCGCCAATGATAACCGTTCATATCTATCCAGTGCATTTTGGGGGGTTATTCTGAGTTCGTATTCCTTCGGCCTTTTCTTTGGCCGTTTTCCATGCAGACCTAACCGACTGCGTATTGGGTCCATAATACCCTTGAGACAAGCAGGTTCGAATTTTTGGTGAACATCCCTGCATTTCGCACAAGTGGCGTGCCTGATGACCAGCTTTCCACCAATAGCCTCCGGTATGATATGCTCCTTGCTGAGCGGCACATCTGACGCACAGCAGAAGATGCAATAGCCAATGCTTTCGTAGACGTGATGGTCCATGAATCTATCGCGGAAGGCTTTAGAAATGAGCACAGATAGTGAGAAATTCACGCCTGAAGAAACCGAGCGGCGCGTGAAACAAGCCCTGAGAGGCGCGTTCAAAAACGGTCCGTTGCCCTTAAAAGCAGTTTCACGCAAGCCAAAGGTGAGTCGGGGTAGCGTTTCCAGCAAGAAGCATCGCAAGAAGGCATAATCCACAGATTAGCGGCTGCTGAATCCTACTTTCGCAAGTCGCGCCACCGAGAGAAATGCGCGGCGAGCGCTTTAAATGTTCGAGATTTAACGAGGTTGATGATAGGTGAGGCGCTTACCTTCCGCTGCCCTTACGGCAGCGATAGTGCGTGCTTCATCCGAATAGCCCAACGCCTCACGATGGTTGTAGCGGAAATCAAATTCCGCGAGATAACGGTGCAGATGCTTCTCGCTGCAATGCTGATAAACACCGCGCATTCCACGCTTGAAGATCGAGAAATAACCCTCGGCTGAGTTCACATGCACATCACCGCGCGCGTATTCCTTCGCACTGTGATTGACGGTTTCGTGCTCGCCAAACAAACCGCCCACATCAGAATAGAGGCGGCTCATATCCGTGTGCAGGCGGCTTTCATGCGAAATATTATCAGCAACAATCCGCTTGACGGTTGCCTTGTCGGCGCGAGGCACATGGAACGAGCGGACTTTTCCGCCCCGTTCTACCAGCGTGACGATGGCGCGCTTATTTGCCGGACCGGCTTTTCCACCTCTGGTATAACGAAGGCCCTTGCGGCTTGGAGCGGTGCGCATCTTCTGGCTTTCGACGCCACCAAAATACGTTTCGTCCGCCTCGACGATCTTTCCCTCACCGCCCATTGGGGGAAGGTCCAGACCGCCCTGACGCATCGCTTCCATGATCCGGTGGTGCATGAACCAAGCGGTCTTGTACTGGCAGCCCAAGGCCCGATGTAATTGGTGGGCGCTAAAGCCCTTCTTGCTGGAGTTCATCAGGTAGAACGCCTGCGCCCAATGCGTCAGGGGCGCGTGGCTGGATTCCATCACCGATTTGGTCGTGACGGTGAAATCCTTCCGGCAGTCCTTCGCGGCGCAGCGATAGCGGCCCTCTTTTTTGGTCGTGTAATACCCCTCAGAACCGCAGTGAGGGCAGATCGGGCCGCGGGGCCAGCGAGAGGCCTCGAACCACTGGCGGGCAGCGGTCTCGTTTGAAAAGCGGGGTTCGGAGAGGATATTCATAGCGGGCGTCCTTAGTGCCCGGAAATACTAGCATTTGCGTTTGTGGTGTCAAGTACATAATTAGGATAGTTGTCCCACGTAGCCAATTGTCTGGCTGCGGAGAAATTTCGAGGGGACGACATGAAACGCGTTGGGTCAGCAAAAACGAAAAACGTTCAAAGCAGAAGGGTGGGGTTGGCGCAGGCTGTGGTGGCAAGCGCTTTCGGCGTTGCGTTGGAAGAGATGCACACGCGCACCCGCACCAAGCCCGCACAGGAGGCGCGCCAGCTTGCGACCTATCTGGCGCGCGTGGTGTTTGACATCAGCCTGCGCGAACTTGCGCGCGAAACCGGGCGCAGCCCCGGCACGGCGTTCTATGCCTGCAAGCAGGTCGAGAACCGGCGCGAGAAGCCGGAATTCGATCGCACGGTGGATTTTCTCGAACATCAGTTGCGCGCGGCGGCGGGAGTTTCGCTATGAGCGTGGGCGAACAGGAGATGCTGCGCGAAGCGCGCCGCGTGTTGCACAGGCTTGCCGGCGGCAAGCGGCTGGTTGTGTGCGATGGCGGGCGCTTCGCGATCACGGCCACGGGCCTGCGGCGCAACACCATCAAGATCGAGCGCGAAATGGTGGAGGCGTTCGTGGCGCGGGACTGGCTGCGCGGAACCGCCGCGAACGGTTTCATCCTCAGCGATGCCGGGCGCGGCTGGCTTGCGCGCGCCCAATGCGAGGCGGGCGACCCGTTTCTGGCCCAGCACCGCCTCACCTCGCGCAGGCTGATTGTGGACACAGAGGGGATCGAGCGCGAAGTCGAGGTCAACGATGCGGAATCGCCGCTTGGCTGGCTCAGGCGGCGCAAGCTGATCGACACGATGCAGTTCGAGGCGGGTGAACGGCTCAGGCGCGATTTCACGCTGGCGCAACTGGAGCCGAAACTCGCACTCGATCTTTCGGCGCCCGTGATTCTGGGCGGCAGCGGGCCCAAATCGCCGGGCGATTTCTCGGACATGGTGATCGCGGCCAAGGAGCGATTTTCGCAGGCGATGAAGGCGGTGGGGCCGGGGTTGGCCGATCTGTTGTTCGATGTGTGCTGCCATCTGGTGCGGCTGGAAGGCGTGGAACATGCCCATGGCTGGCCGCAGCGTTCTGCAAAGGTTGTGTTGCAGATCGCGCTCGACCGGCTGGGCGAGCATTACGGGCTCTGCATCAGCGCGCCAAAAAGCGGCCGGACGCGAAGCTGGACGGCGGACTTGCCGGAAATGGCGGCACGATGAACCGGTCAGAGCCGCAGCAGGTATTTGTGCGTTCCATCGAGCACGAGTTCGCGCTTCTGGTTGTGAACGGTCGCGCGCATCCCCACGATTGCCGTGGTGCGCTGGGGTGTGAGTTCGACGATTTCGAGCGCGGGGTACAGCGTATCGCCGGGATAGACCGCCTTGAGGAATTTCGCCGTGACCTCGACGAAGCCGATCAGGCTTTCGCCGACGACATGGGGAAAAAGGCCGGCACCGGCCGCAGTGAAGGCCAGCACCTGAAGCCCATGGGCGAGCGGGGCGGGATGGCCCTGCGCCTTGCAATATTCGACATCGTAGTGGATCGGATGATTGTCGAGGCTCACGGTCTGGAAGGCGGTGAAATTGCCATCGCCCAGCGTGCGCGAGGGATTGCGGTAGATCTCGCCGATGCGCAGGTCATGAAAGCCGCGCAATGCGACCACGCGGTGGTCTTTGGGATCGAAGGATTCGCTCATGGCCGCGCATTGAGGGCGGCGGGAACTTCGCTGTCAAATCCGGAACATTCAAATCCGGCTGAACAGGCTTCCGCCGCGTTCGCGCTGGCTTTGGGCGATATCGCGCCGGACCTGGTGGATATCGGTCAGCACGGCGGATTGCAGCGAGGCAAGCACGCCCGAGACGGGCGCGTTTTCGCCCGCCTGGCTTGTTTCGTGCGGCATCAATATGAGCACCGCGCCGAAAACGATTGCTGCCTTCAAGATCACTGCCACCACCTCGTTGTGAGGGACCATAGCGGCTTGTGCTTTGCCGTGAACTGAAATGAACGCTTAAAGTTGTAGATATTAAGGCCGTTCCAGCGGTTCCCGCACAAAAGAGAAAATGCCCCTCTGCGGTTTTGGTTCTTGATCGATTCAAATTTGAATCGAATTTTCGCGAGGCCGCGCAAAAAAAAGGCGGAAAGCCGCCGGAATCTACTGCGTGGTGGACGGGGCCGGATAATTGACCTTCTTGGCGTGGCGGGTGCGCCGCTCGCCGCCGTAAAAAGTTCCACGCGCCTGGGCGCGACGGTCGGGGCCGAAAAAATCGGGCGCCGCGATGAACGGGCGGGGATGAAGAAGGGCCGTGCGCAGCTTGCGGATAATGACCGCCGCGCTGACCGGCTGGGCCAGAACATCGGTCACGCCCTCGTCGCGGGCGCGCTCCACATCCTTGCGGCTTGGAAACGACGCCAGCGTGAAGATGGGGATCATCGGATCGAGCACACCGGGCGTGCGCCTTGCCGCCAGCGCGAAGGGAATGCCATCCACATCGCCGGCCGCGCCATCGCAGAATACGGCAGTGAAGGGGTGCGCGCGCAACGCCTCGAGGGCTGCCGCAGCCGTTGGCATCACCACCACGCTTTTCAGGTTCAGCAGGCTGAAGGTCATGCGCATCACCTGCACGCCCTGCGCGCGGCCGCAAACGAGCAATACGCGCGCTTTCCTGATATCCGCCATACGACACCCCGTTCGGGTATTCCCGATGGCGCATCTTCGCGGGGGGCCCGTTAAACCGCAGTTAAGCTGTGGCGGAGGGCGTTGTACGAACTGTGCCGA
>BFBZ01000018.1_pt86 | contig 20416 bp, 21 predicted proteins | sample 1888401 | NCBI WGS metagenome assembly BFBZ01 (sample SAMD00112614, study PRJDB3348) | symbiont metagenome | host: Chara braunii | reverse complement strand
GTGTCGGTGCCCAAGATGAATGTCGGAGAACGCTCGAGCACGACATTGGCACTGGTCATCCACGAGCTCGCGACCAACTCGGCGAAATACGGCTCGCTGTCGGTTTCGAGCGGCACGCTGGACGTGTCGTGCAGCGCGCATGAYGACGAAGTGGTGATCATGTGGACCGAGCGCGGCGGGCCGCCGAAGTCGGCCGACACCACCGAAGGCTTCGGCAGCAAACTGATCCATCGCAGCATGAGCGCCCAGCTCGGCGGCACCATCGCCTTCGACTGGTCCGCCGAAGGCCTCGTCGTGACGCTGCGCATGAGCCGGGAGCGGATGGCGAATTGATGCGTCTGGCGGGCTCGTGGCGCTTCGCTCATGCGGACGCCGACTCTCGGCGAGCGCAGCGAAGCGATCCAGGACGTCACGAGGACTCTGGATTGCTTCGTCGCTCCGCTCCTCGCAATGACGGAGAGGCCAAGCCCTACTCCGCCGCCATCTGCCKTGGCGCGGGCGGCGGGCTGGCGAGGTCGGCGGCGAGCTGGGCGTAGCGCGCCTTGGCGTCCTGCACCGCCTTGTCCTTGACCGGGCCGTAGCCGCGGATCTTGTCGGGCAGCGACAGGAATTCGGCCGCGATGTCGGCGTTGGCCGGCGACAGCAGGCTCAGCACGGTCGCGACRTCCTTCTCGTAGCCGGCGATCAGGTCGCGCTCCATCTTGCGCTCGGCGGAATAGCCGAAGATGTCGAGCGGCGTACCGCGCAGGCTCTTCAGCTTCGCCAGCAGCCGGAACATCTTCATCATGCCCGGGCCATAGCTTTTCTTCTTCGGACGGCCCTGCGGGTCCAGGCCGGAATTGAAGATCGGCGGCGCGAGGTTGAAAGAGATCTTGTAATCMCCCTCGAAGGCGTCGTGCAGCTGCTTCTCGAAGGTGCCGTCCGAGAACAGCCGCGCCACCTCGTACTCGTCCTTGTAGGCGAGCAGTTTTGCGTAATTGATCGCGACCGCGCGCGGCAGCGCTTCGCCATAGCCACCCTTGTCGGCGGCGTCGCGRACCTGGTCGACCAGCTTGCGATAGCGCTTGGCSAGCCGKSCGTTCTGRTASGCCGTGAGATAGGTCATGCGATGGGCGATGATCTCGTCCAGCGTCATGGCGTCGAGCGCTTTCGGCGGCACCGTCTCGTCCTGGCCGGTCATCATCGCGGCGACGCGCTCGGGATTGACGACCACCAGACGGCCGAGCCGGAACGCCTCGGTGTTCATCTTCACCGCAACGCCATTGATCGCGATCGCCTTCTCGATCGCCTCGGCCGAGAGCGGCAGCAGGCCCTTCTGATAGGCGTAGCCCATCATCATCATGTTGGTGGCGATGGAATCGCCGAGCAGCGCCTCGGCTGGCTTGGTGAAATCGAAGAAKGTGGAGTCCTTGCGCAGCGCGGTCTCGAGCAGGCTCGTCACCTTGCGGTTCTGAAAGTTGAAGTCGCGATTGAGCACAAAGTCGGCAGTCGGKATCAGATGGCTGTTGATCACGCCATGGGTGCGTTCGGCATCGCACAGCGTGATCGTCTCCTTGGCGCCGGCCACCACCTCATCGGCGGCGATGACGAGATCGGCGGTGCCGGTGACGATGCGCGAGCAGGTCACGTCGGCGGTGTTCTGCGACAGGCGGACGTGGCTCAGCACCGCGCCGCCCTTCTGCGCGAGGCCCGACATGTCGAGGATCATCGAAGCCTTGCCCTCGATGTGCGCGGCCATACCGAGCAGCGCACCGATGGTCAGCACGCCGGTGCCGCCGACACCGCCGACCGCGACGTTGTAGGGCCGGTCCAGCGACGGCTTGGTCAGCGGCTCCGGCATCTCGCCGATGTCGCCGAGCTCGGCCGGCGCGCGCGAGCGCGGCTTGCCGCCGTCGATGGTGACGAAGGATGGGCAGAAGCCCTTCACGCAGGAATAGTCCTTGTTGCAGGAGGACTGATTGATGACGCGCTTGCGGCCGAGCTCGGTCTCCAGCGGCTCGACCGAGATGCAGTTCGACTGCACCGAGCAGTCCCCGCAGCCTTCGCAGACGGCCGGGTTGATGAACACGCGGCGCTGCGGATCCTCCATCGTGCCGCGCTTGCGGCGGCGGCGCTTCTCGGCCGCACAGGTCTGCACGAACACGATGGCCGAGGCGCCCTTGGTCTGGCGCAGCGTCTTCATKACGTTCTCGAGCTCGTCGCGATGCGCTGTTTTGACGCCCGGCGCGATGCTGTCCGCCGGATAAGCGTCGGGATTCTCCGAGACCAAATAGATCTCGCGGATGCCCTCGGCGTGCAGCTGGAAGGTGATCTGCTGCGGCGACAGGTCGCCGTCATGGCGCTGGCCGCCGGTCATCGCGACCGCGTCGTTGTAGAGGATCTTGTAGGTGATGTTGGCCTTGGAGGCGATCGCCTGGCGGATCGCGAGGCTGCCGGAATGGAAATAGGTGCCGTCGCCGAGATTGGCGAAGATGTGGTTCTCGTTCGTGAACGGCGCGATACCGACCCACGGCACGCCTTCGCCGCCCATATGGGTGAAGGTCTCGGTGTTGCGGTTCATCCACAACGACATGAAGTGACAGCCGATGCCGGCCAGCGCGCGGCTACCCTCGGGCACCTTGGTCGAGGTGTTGTGCGGACAGCCGGAACAGAAATACGGCGTGCGCGCGACCGGCGACACCAGTTGCATCTGCGACGCGTCGCGGCCGTTGAACCAGTCGGCCTTGGCGCGCAGCATGGCCTTGATCTCGGGGTTGAGATCGAGGCGGAGAAGACGCTCGGTCAGCGACGTGGCGAGCGAGGCGACGGAGAGCTCGGTGGCGAACGGCAGGAAACGCTTGTCGTGCTCGTCCATCTTGCCGACGATGCGGGGACGGACGTCGTCGCGCCAGTTGAACAGCTCCTGCTTCACCTGGTTCTCGACGATCTCGCGGCGCTCCTCGACGATGAAGATTTCCTCGAGGCCGACCGCGAATTGCCGCACACCCTCCGGCTCCAGCGGCCAGGGCATGCCGATCTTGTAGAGCCTGAGCCCAATCTTGGCGGCAACCTCCTCGGTGATACCGAGCTCGCGCAGCGCCTGGCGGATGTCCTCATAGCTCTTGCCCGACGCCATGATGCCGTAGCGGGCGTTCGGGCTATCCATCGTGACGCGGTTGACCTTGTTCGCGCGGGCGAAGGCGATCGCGGCAAAGCCCTTGTAGTCCTGTAGCCGGCGGTCCTGGTCGAAGCGGTCGTCGGGCCAGCGCAAATTGAGGCCACCCGGCGGCATCTCGAAATCGGTGGGAATGACGAAGGGTGTCATCTCGTCGTTGAGGTTGATCTCGGCGGTGGTCTCGACCGTCTCGGTGATCACCTTCATGCCGACCCAGCAGCCGGAATAGCGCGACATCGCAATGCCGAGCAGGCCCATCTCGATCATCTCATGGATCGACGACGGGTAGAGGTAGGGCATCAACGCCGACATGAAGGCATGGTCGGACTGATGCGGCACGGTCGAGGACTTGGCGCCGTGGTCGTCGCCGGCGAGGCACAGCACGCCACCGTTCTTGGCGGAGCCGGCGGCGTTGCCATGGCGGAACACGTCGCCGCAGCGGTCGACGCCGGGGCCCTTGCCGTACCAGATGCCGACCACGCCGTCATATTTGCCGCCGGGCGACAGATGCAGCTGCTGCGAGCCCCAGATCGCGGTGGCCGCGAGGTCCTCGTTCACACCCGGCTGGAACTTGATGTTGTACTGCTCGAGATGCTTGCGGGCCGAGAACAGCTGCTGATCGTAGCCGCCGAGCGGCGAGCCGCGATAACCGGAGATGAAGCCCGCAGTGTTGAGCCCGGCAGCGCGGTCGCGCCGGATCTGGGCCATCGGCAGCCGCACCAGGGCCTGGATGCCGGTCAGGAAAATATGGCCGGTATCAGCGGTGTATTTCTGGTCGAGATTGATCTCGCTCTCGTTGATGCCCATTCCGCCCTCTTGCCGTGCTTTATCGGGGKGCGCGGATGCCGCCGCCGGCGGAAGCGCGCGTTCTGCCAATCATTTATGTCGGCTTTTGCAGAATGCGCATTACAAATCTCGCGGACGCAGGGCAGCCAACCGAAATCGCAATTTCGTGGCGGGCGGTGCCACGGCTTTTGCGCTTTCTGTCGAAAACCACGGCCCGGACGAAATGGGATGATGCGCGCCATCGCTTTCCGGCCACCGGCGGACGGTTACCGAACCGTTTCAGCGCGGTGATTCCTGCGCTGCCCCGTTGTGCAACGCGAGATAATGGCTGCCGAGCCTCAGCGCTGCTCCTCGCCGGTGAAGACGAAGCGCGGCATGTTCCATTTGTARCGGATCGCGAGCAGCCGAAACGCCAGCCCGAACGCAAAGCTCAGCGCCGTCAGGATGCCGCCTGCGAGTCCGAGGGAGAGCCCGCCCGCGTAAAGCAGGCCCGTCAGCAACGACACGCTGGCATAGAGCTCCGCGCGAAACAGCAGCGGCACGTCGTTGCACAGGATGTCGCGCAGCACCCCRCCCGCGCAGCCCGTGATCATGCCGGCGACGATGACGATGCCGATCGGTACGTTCATCTGCCAGGCGATGTCGCAGCCGGCAATGGTGAAGACGACCAGGCCGATSGCGTCGAGGACAAGGAAGGCCATCGTCAGCCGATGCACCAGACGCGCCATTGCGATGGTGACAAAGGGGGCCAACACGGTCAGCAGCAGCAACGACGGCCGCTCGACCCAGGCGAGCGGATAATGTCCCAGTAATACGTCGCGCAAGGTGCCGCCGCCGAGCGCAGTGATCGCGCCGAGCAGGCAGACGCCCATCCAGTCCATGCTGCGACGACCGGCCGCCAGCGCCGCCGTCATCGCCTGTGCGGCCAGCGCCAGCCACGACAACAGATGCAGCACGCTATCGGCCGGCGGCAGGTTCCACATCGACAAGCTCCAAGAATCGCAAAGCGCGCGCAAGGAACCTTAGCGCGCAGCATGCGGCAGGCCAGCACGGGTTTTCGCAAGGTTTCGCGGAACGGACCCGGGGAGCCGCTGGTTGTCGAGGCACATCAAGAGGAGGATCACATGGCCAATGAACGGCTACCGAATGAGCGTTATCCTGATGGCATGAATCGCCCGGACATGGCGGGCCGGCCCGGCATGTCCAGAGCGGATCTGCCTGGAGCCGATATCACCGGCGCCGGCGTGACGGGTCCGGAGTATGAGCGTGCAGCGCGCATGGACAGCCGGCTGCAGCCGGATCCTGAACTGACCGAAGGCCGGTCGTCGACCGGCCGCATCGCGGCCTATGCCCTGGGCATCGCCATCCTGCTCGGCGCCGTGTTCTATGGCCTGAACAACATGTCAATGCATASCGACCAGGCGAGCACCGCGCCGGCATCCCAATCGGCCTCGACCAGCAATGGCGGYGCCKCSAACAGTTCGCCGSGCGTCACGACCGGCGCAGCGGGTGACCGGACGACTCCGCCGCCAGCGCCGGCCGGCCAGACCAACAGCGGCAAGTAATCTCGCGGGCGGCCCTCAGCCGCCGGCCAACTGGGCGACGGGTGTCAAGCCACCCGCCGCCCTCTTTTCCATGTCATCCCGTTCGGCAAGTTCCTTCCGATCCGAACCAACTAAAAGAACAGCTAGCAAGGATGAGGTGGAACGATCGGCAGTCACACCGATTGGCTCTGCGTCACCAGACTGGATTTGAACCGAGGAGGCATGTGATGAAGGCTCTCGCTCTCGCCGCCGCAGCAGGCACGCTCGTGATGACCGCCGCGTCCGCTGCTCCCGTCACTCCCGACGTTTCGATGCTTCCGCACAGGGAGAYCCACAACGTCCGGATGATCTGCAATGAGGACGGCCGTTGCTGGCGCGAACGTCGCGAACGCCGCGTCATCATTCAGGACGAGGACCGCGATTCCTACGGCTATGCACCGCGCGAACGCTATATCGAGCGGCGCAGCTATGAGGACCGCGGCGGCATCGGCATTCGCGCCCCCGGCGTGAGCGTCGGTATCGGAACGGACCGCTATTAGCACAACGCCACTACGCGACGAACGGCAGACAGCGGGCGATGCTTCGCCCGCTGTCGTCGTTTTGGTCACGCCTTGAACATCGCGTCGAGATCACCCGTGTAGCGGTCGGCGAGCACAGCGAAGCTGCCCTGCTCCGCCATGTCCTTCGCGGCGCGCATCACGCCTGCCCAGGCCATCCGCGCGAGAGCGCCGCCGATGCTGATGCGGCGAACACCGAGCGCCTCGGCCTGCTGGAGGCTGAATGCGCCTCCACCGTTCAACAGATTGACCGGCTTCGGGCCCACCGCCTTCACGATCTCAGCAACGTCCTCAGGCGTAGTGATCCCGGGCGCATAGAGGCAATCGGCGCCGGCCTCCGCATAGGCGCGGAGACGGTCGATGACCAGCGCAAGATCCTTGCGTCCCCACARATAGGCCTCGCAGCGCCCCGTCAGCAGCACGTCAGCGCCGGTCGCATMGATGGCCTGCCGCGCCGCACGGATTCGCTCCACCGCGAGCGCGCGCTCATACAGCGGATGCGACGCATCGCCCGTCGAATCCTCGATGGAGAGTCCCGCAATCCCGGTCGCCACCGCGCGCGTCACATTCGCCGCGACRCCGTCCGGCGCGTCGGCGAAACCGCCTTCGAAATCGGCGTTCACGGGAATGTCGACGGCGGCGCTGAGCGAGGTGAGATGCGCGAGCATCTCCTCCAGTTCGACGCCCGTATCCGGCTTGCCGATCGACCATGCGAAGCCGGCGCTGGTCGAGGCGATCGCCTGGAAGCCGAGCTGCTGCAGCATCTTCGCCGTCCCGATGTCGAACGGGTTCGGCAGCATGAAGCAGCCCGCCTGATGCAGCCTGCGAAACGCCGCGCGCTTGTCTGCCGTGGTCACCGCCATGTCGTCCTCCCTGCGTCGTCGTTGCSCCAGGATAATACCGCACTCATGGCACYGCCACGACATTGCGCAGAAATGTTCGTTCTTCGCCCAGAATGAGCTTGTGCTCCTCAGCCAGCGCGAARTTCGCCCGGCCCTCGGCATCGCCGCGAAGCGCTGTCCGGTAGCGCTCGTAAGCTGCGAGGCTGTCGAAGGAAATCAGCCCGTAGGCGATGTTGTTGGTGCCTTCATGCGGCATGAAATAGCCGATCAGATCGCCGCCGCAGCGCGGGATGATCGACAGCCACTGCTTTGCGTAGATTTCGAAGACATCGCGCTTGAACGGGTCGATGCGATAGCGGATGAAGACGGTGATGGACATGACAACCTCGGGTGTGTTCTGCGGCATCGACACTATCTGCTTGCCCGACRACGATGCTTCGGTTAGCATCGAACTATGAAATCAGGACCTGACATCGCGATGGTGGCTGCGCTGGTCGGCGACCCCGCCCGCGCCAACATGCTGACCGCCCTGCTGTCGGGTCGCGCCCTGACCGCGACCGAGCTCGCGCAGGAAGCCGGCGTCACGCCGCAGACCGCGAGCTCGCACCTCGCCAAGCTCGAGAGCGGCGGCCTGATCGAGCCCGAGAAGCAGGGCCGCCACCGCTACTACCGGCTTGCCGACCCTGACGTCGCCGACGTGCTGGAGAAGCTGGCCGGACTTGCCGCGCGCGCCGGTCACATGCGGGTGCGCACCGGACCGAAGGAGCCGGAGCTGCGCCGCGCCCGCATCTGCTACGACCATCTCGCGGGCGACCTCGGCGTGCAGATGCTCGAMAGCATGGTCAGCCAGAAGCTGGTGCGACGGCGCAAGCAGGAGATCGTCCTGACCGAGGACGGAGAGCAATTCCTGACGCGCCATTTGCGGATCTCCCCGGAGATGCTGGCGCACCCGCGCCGGCCGGTCTGCAAGGCCTGCCTCGACTGGAGCGCAAGGCGGCATCATCTGGCCGGAACGCTCGGTGCGGCGCTGATGAAGCGCTTCACCGAGTTGAAATGGGCGGCGCGCGATCCGACGCCGGGCAGCCGGGTGGTGAATTTCAGCCGCGCCGGCGAAAAGCATTTCGCGGCGCTGTTCGGGCCGACCGGCGACTGACGATCACGCGCTGTTTATCGCCAGCGGCCCGCGACGACTTGCGCCTGGCGCGAACGCGGGCCACCGCGGAGTGGCTGATCATGCCGTYGCYATCCGTCCTGGAGTCCMCATGTCCCGTTTCGCCGTCGCGCTCTGCGCTGCCCTGCTCGCCTTCTTGCCTGCCATCGCTCCGGCTGCGGAAGGCCCGCGCGAGCCCTATGGCATCAATCTCGAAGGGTTCCCCTATCCCTTTCCCGTCAACCTGCTGCCGCTGGTCAATGACGGTGAGCAATTGCGCATGGCCTATATGGATGTCGCCCCCGCGCAGCCGAACGGGCGCACCGCGCTGCTGCTGCACGGTCGCAATTTTCCSTCGAGCTATTGGGCCCCGGTGATCAAGACGCTGACCGAGCAGGGCTTCCGGGTCGTTGTGCCCGACCAGGTCGGGTTCGGGAAATCAACCAAACCATCCGGCGAGCTGCATTTCGACACGCTGGCGCGCAACACGGTGGCCCTGCTCGATCATCTCGGCATCGCCAAGGTGGATATCGTGGCGCATTCGATGGGCGGAATGCTGGCGGTGCGCATCGCACGCGCCTTTCCCGACCGGGTCGCGCATCTCGTGCTCACGGCGCCGATSGGGCTTGAAGACTACCGCCTCTACGTGCCGCCGAYCGCGTCAGAGAAGATCATGGAGACCGAGGACCGCCTCACCGCCGAAGGCTATCGCAAGCAGTTGGAGAGCAAYTATGCGCTGAARCTTTCGCCCGAGCAGGTCACGCCCTTCATCGAYGCCCGCTTCAACCTCAAGGGCAGCGCCGACTAYCCGCGCTGGCTGAAGAGCTTTGTCAGCTCCTATCAGATGATCTACCGCGAGCCCGTCGTGCACGAGATCCCGCTGATCGGACAGCCGACTCTTTTCATCATGGGGGCCGACGATCACAACGCGCCGGGTCGGCCGAACGCGCCGGAAAATCTGCGCGCCCAGATGGGCCAGAACGCCGAATTGGCGAMGAGCCTGGCGRGCCGGATGCGCGATGCACGCGCCGAGGTGATCGCCAATGCAGGCCACCTCGTGTTTCTGGATGCGYCGGACAAATACGATACGCTGCTCAAGGACTTCCTGAGCCGATAGCGGGCAGCTGCTGCAGATCACCTCCCCGGAGCGCTTGTCGGCTGCGCGGCCCTCCGCGCCGCTCAGGCGGGGACCGTCTGCGCCAGCACGAAGCTCTCGCGCGTCCTTGTGACGTCCGGCCAATCGCGGTTGAAATCCGCGATCAGCCGCTGCATCTCCGCGCCGCTCACGGCGCGCTCCATCGCGGCGACATCGTCGAACTGATACATCGCCTGGTGCACCGCCGGATCGGACAGGCTCCAGACCCGCCACGCCTTGGCGACGCCGAAGCTCCTGATCGCATCGGGCAGATGCACGTCGCGATACCAGCGATCGAACTCATCRCGCTTGGCAGGATCTGGCACGGTGGCGCGGACGACGAAGATGGCGGAGGGCATTGTTTCCTCTGGATATGATATGATTGGTGCTGTCGCCGAAGCCTGGCCGCAATCAGCTGCTCAACGAAACCCTGCGGCCAGCGAGACCACCTGACCATCGAGCCCGTTGAAGCCGTGATGCCCCCGGGCCTGGCACGGATCGCCCTCTTCCGCACCGCCCGACAACCATTTCGCCCGGGCGCGGCCGCCGGACCATTTGATGAAGGGATCGACACCGGCCGGCAAGGTGACCTTGCAGCCGTCGCTGGTGTGGTGGATGACAAGCGTACGCGGCAGCGCCGATGGCGAGCCGAGGATCGACATCACATTCGATGAGCTGCCCGAYTCCGGGCTGAGAAAGCCGGAGGTCAGCACCAGCGCATCCGGCCGGGCGCCGCGGGCGATCCCCTCCGCCGCGCGCAAGGTGCCGCGGCTGGTGCCGATCACCGTCACCGGTCGTTTGATCGCGGCCATGTAGTCGACGGCGGCCTTGAGATCCGTGTTGGCGTCCGCAACCATGACGGCGAGTCCGCGCGCCGCATAGGCGTTGCGCGTGCGCACCAGCTGATTGCCGAGCAGGCCATGAATGTCGCCGCGATCACCGACATTGATGGCGCCGTCGCCGCCGGGCAGCAGGATGACGCTGGCGCGCACCGCCTTCGGCCTGATCAGCGCCACGCGSGAGCCGCCGATCGTCACAGTCTCGTCGGCGCGCGCCGCCGCGCCGACTGCCAGCGACACCGTCAGCGCCAGACAGATACGCACGATCACACGACACGGCTGGCTTGTCAGCCTGACCATCGCAGCCTCCCTCCGACTCGCGCGGATGGAAAGAGACTAGCAGAAAACAACGAGGCCCGGAGTGCCTAGGAGTCCGGGCCTCGTCACCTCGCGACCTCGCGCGAGCGAAGCCGGTCGGTATTCGTTGGAAGCTATTGCGCCATCACCTGCCCTGCCTTGAGCTAGCTCAAGACGTCAGTAACAGCGGGTGATCGTGACGCTGTGATCGCCGCCGTGCCGTCCCGGCACGGTCACGGTCTGCATCGGGCAGCTCGATACATAAGGGCGATCGGACGGCACGACATTCGGCGGGTAGCGGTGCGCCCAATCCCACGGGACGTCGTAGGTATAAGTGTAACGCACGTCGGCCGATGTGTGCTCGGGGATCTGYTGCGGYGCCGGCCCGCCATCACCGCCATAGGCGAAGGCGCCGGCCGCCGGCAGATAGGCGCGGTAGCCGCGAGGGTGRTGATGACGGATCGCGGGCCCRGGGCCCGGCGCCGGCGGSGTGACCTGGCTCGRCGCAGYGGGGGGCGCGGCAGTYGGCGCGGCCACCGCRGCGCCGGAACGGGCCGATGCGGCCTCGGAGGAGAACATCAGCGCGGCCGCGCAAGCCCCGAGGAAAAGAACTCTCAWCTTCCGAAACGCCGATGTTCTATCAGCCATGATACGCAAACCCTACTCTTCTGACCCACCAGCGATCCGCCAAGGCTCGTCGCCCAGGCTGGCCAGCAAGCTAGGCCAGCGGCCCAGTTCCCGCAAACCCATCGTTAAAGCTTAGTTAAGCCGCAAGCTTAACGCCAGGGCCGCCAGAGGCGCCAGATTGCCGCGTCGCCCCGCTGGCGGCGCGTCGCGATCGCCGAGCGTGTCAAAAACCAGGCCGTCAAAACAGAGGGCGGCCCAGCCGGGACGCCGGCGAGCCGCCCTCTCCATCATCTCCGACCAGCGCTTACAGTGGCAGATTGTCGTGCTTCTTCGCCGGCATTTCCATCTTCTTGTCCCTGAGCATCGCGAGCGCACGGGCGATGCGGCGGCGGGTGGAGTGCGGCATGATCACGTCGTCGATATAGCCGCGCTCGGCGGCGATGAACGGCGACAGGAAGCGGTCCTCATATTCCTTGGTGCGCGCGGCAATCTTCTCCGGGTCCGCCATATCGGCGCGGAAGATGATCTCGACCGCGCCCTTGGCGCCCATCACCGCGATCTGCGCCGTCGGCCARGCGTAGTTCATGTCGGCGCCGATCTCCTTGGAGGCCATGACGTCGAAGGCGCCGCCATAGGCCTTGCGGGTGATGACCGTGACCAGCGGCACCGTGCACTGCGAATAGGCGAACAGCAGCTTCGCGCCATGCTTGATCAGGCCGCCATATTCCTGCGCGGTGCCAGGCAGGAAGCCCGGCACGTCAACGAAGGTGACGATCGGGATGTTGAAGGCATCGCAGAAGCGGACGAAGCGCGCGGCCTTGCGCGAGGCGTCCGAGTCGAGCACGCCCGCCAGCACCATCGGCTGGTTGGCGACGATGCCGACGGTGCGGCCCTCGATCCGGGCAAAGCCGGTGACGATGTTGCCGGCATAGGCCTGCTGGATCTCGAAGAAATCGCCCTCGTCGACGACCTTCAGGATCAGCTCCTTCATGTCATAGGGCTTGTTCGGATTGTCGGGGACCAGCGTGTCGAGGCTCATGTCGACGCGATCGGGCACGTCGAAGCTCGGCCATTCCGGCACGCCATCGGTGTTGTTCGACGGCAGGAAGTCGATGAGACGGCGCATCTGCAGCAGCGTCTCGACGTCATTGTCGAAGGCGCCGTCGGCGATCGAAGAGCGCGTCGCATGCACGGAAGCACCGCCGAGCTCTTCCGCCGTGACCACCTCATTGGTGACGGTCTTCACGACGTCGGGCCCGGTGACAAACATATAGCTGGTGTTCTTCACCATGAAGATGAAGTCGGTCATGGCCGGCGAATAGACGTCGCCGCCGGCGCAGGGACCCATGATGACCGAGATCTGCGGGATCACGCCGGACGCCAGCACGTTGCGGCGGAACACATAGGAATAGCCCGCGAGCGCCGCGACGCCCTCCTGGATGCGGGCGCCGCCGGCATCATAGAGGCCGATGATCGGCGCGCGCGCCTTCATCGCCATGTCCTGCAGCTTGGTGATCTTGAGCGCATGGGTCTCGGACAGCGAGCCGCCGAACACGGTGAAATCCTTGGCAAAGACGAAGGTCTTGCGGCCGTTRACGGTGCCCCAGCCGGTGACGACCCCGTCGCCGGGGACCTTGGTCTTCTCCATGCCGAACTCGGTCGAACGGTGCTCGACGAACATGTCGAACTCCTCGAAGGAGCCCTTGTCGAGCAGGAGCTCGATGCGCTCGCGGGCCGTCAGCTTGCCGCGCGCATGCTGCGCCTCAATGCGCTTCTCGCCGCCGCCCAGCCGCGCGCCCGCGCGCCGCGTTTCGAGGGTGTCCAGGATGTCCTTCATGCGCTTCCCGCCCGTTCCCGATGTCGTGAGTGTTGGCGGCCTTCTAACACGGCTATTTCGGAGGCGAAAAGCAGCTTTCGGCAGCACCGCTGATCCTCCCGCAGTTCGGAATTGGAAGCAGAATCATGGATATGACCATCAATACGGATGCTGTGATTGAGGCTGGAGGCCCGTCCCGGGACGCCGCCTCGGGCGGCGTCCGCACGCTGCTGCGGCTCGAAGGGCTGGTGCTGGCGGCCGGCGCGACCGCCTTTTATGCCCATCAGGGCGGATCATGGTGGCTGTTCGCCGCCCTCTTCCTGGCGCCCGACATCAGCTTCGCCGCCTATCTCGCTGGACCGCGTGTCGGCGCCGCGGTCTACAATGCTGTGCACAGCACGCTGGCCCCCGCCGTTTTGCTCGCGATCGGGCTTTGGGCCGGACCGCCGCTGGTCACCGGCCTTGCCACCATCTGGCTCGCCCATGTCGGCGTCGACCGACTGGCCGGCTATGGGCTGAAATATGCCGACGGCTTTGGCTTCACTCATCTCGGCCGGATCGGACGGGCGGCGGCCTGAGCGCAGGCGCGCCGCGGCGGATTCCCAGCGGGCTGGTCGGCGACGTTGTCCACCGCCCTGCACGCGCACAGCTCAGCTCATGGTTTGACACAACCAGGCAGCGCCGTTCTACTCGCATTCAAAGCTGCAAAATAAGCAGCGATGCAGGAGGATGGCCATGGAGCGACGCGTCAGTGGCACGCCGACGATGTTTGGCACGTGCAGGAATCGCGCTGCCAGTTGTGCAAGGTGGCGCGTCCGTCCGCGATCCCGACGCGCGATCGCGATGGCGGCCGTTGCGGTGCTCGCAGCCCTTGGCCTCACGCTCGCCAACAGCGCGAGCGCGCAGGGCATCACCAAGGATGTGCCGGCGCGGGTCGAGATGTATCCGATCGCCTCGGTAACYTTGTCCGATCGGCAATTCCTCTCCGGCGACGAGGGCGGCACTCCGGTCACCGTGGTCGGCGAACTGCGCGTGGCGCAGGGCAGCGGCCGGCTGCCGGTGGTGGTGCTGATGCATGGGTCCGGCGGCGTCGGCGGCAACATCGCGGCCTGGAGCCGCACCTTCAACGCGATRGGGATCTCGACCTTCGTCATCGACGGCTTCAGCGGKCGCGGCATCACCGCGACCAGCACCAACCAGGCGCAGCTCGGCCGGCTCAACCTGATCATGGACATCTATCACGGGCTCGAGGTGCTCGCGAAACATCCGCGCGTCGATCCCGAGCGCATCGTATTGATGGGATTCTCGCGCGGCGGACAGGCGGCGCTCTATGCGAGCCTCGAGCGCTTCCACAAGCGCTGGAACAGATCCGGGCTGCAATTCGCCGCCTATCTCCCGTTCTATCCCGACTGCTCGACGACCTATCGCGGCGACACCGAACTGGTGGCGCGGCCGATCCGGATCTTCCACGGCGGACCGGACGACTACAATCCGGTGCGGACCTGCAAGGCCTTCGTCGAGCGGCTCAAGGCGGCCGGCCGCGACGTCGAGCTGACGGAATATCCGGACTCGCCGCACGGCTTCGATATCGGCCTGCTCGGCGCCAACTTGCTGGCGATTTCGCCCAAGGCGCAGACCGTGCGCAATTGCCGGATCACCGAAGGCGAAGGCGGCCTGCTGATGAACGCCGAGACGCAGCAGCCTTTCACCTATCAGGATGCCTGTGTCGAGTTCGATCCGCATGTCGGMGGCAATCCGGCGACCGCGGAGGCGGCGCGCCARGCCGTGACGGACTTCCTGCGCACGCTGTTCAAACTGTCGTGAGTAAAAATAGAACGATTTSGATCAATTTTTGAAGTGACAGATCGAACGTATTGGGTGTTCCTGCGTTGTCGCTCGCTTTTCGACGATGAAACGGAGCCCGATGATGCGCGCCTCTCGCCTTGCGATTCCYACCTTGCTGACGGCCCTCGCCTGGGGCGTCGCGGCCCATGCGGCGCCCGCCTCGCCATTCCGGGCACTGGAAGGCTCGTGGAGCGGCGGCGGCGTGATCAGCATGTCCGACGGCAACCAGGAGCGGCTGCGCTGCSGCGCCGCCTACGACGTCGGCGGCGCCGGCGAGCAGCTCAGGCTCAACATCCGCTGTGCCAGCGACAGCTACAATATCGATCTCTCGAGCGACGTCGCCTATCGCGGCGGTGAGATTTCCGGGCAATGGACCGAGTCGAGCCACAATGCGTCCGGCACGATCGAGGGGCGCGCCGTCGGCAATCGCATCGAGGCCCAGGCGCGCGGCCAGACCTTCTCGGCCGGGCTGGCGCTGACGACCAGCGGCAAGCGGCAGACGGTGTCGATCCGGCCCGCGGGCGCGGAGATCACCGCGGTTGATCTCCAATTGTCGCGGCGCTGATCCAGCARCGCTCTYCACCATCAAGGCAGCGTGCGCCGCTGCCGATGATGGACCGTCACACGCTCACAAYGCGCCGATATCCTTCAGGCAGGCCTGGGTCAGCGTCATCCGCGCTTCGACATGGCGTGGCTCGGGGCAATCCATGTTGAGCGCAAACACGGTCGGCTGGTCACCCTTCTCGACCCAGCCGACCATCCAACCGAGCGAGCCCTGCTCCTTGCCGAGCAGGCCGGAYTTGGCGTGGATGACGGCATCACCGACCTTGGTCACRGGGATGATATCGCGCGTCAGATCCTGGCTGCGCTTGGAGACCGGCAGCGCACCACGCCTGAGGCGGTCGATGAAGTCGACCTGCTCCACCGGATCGATRCGAAGCGCGCCGGTCAGCCAGAACTGATCGATGCCGCCGCCGATGTCGTGATTGCCGTAATCGAGCTCMTCGAGATATTTCTGCATCCGCTCGGGGCCGATGCGCCGCGCGATCTCCTGAAACACCGGCACCGCCGACACCGCGATCGCGCTGCGCAGCGTATGATCCTTGTTCCAGGCCTCGATCGATCGCGTGACGCCGTCCCATTTGAACAYGTCGGTGTCGGGATCGGCGACGACGCCGGTCTCCAGCGCGATCAGCGCGTTCGCGATCTTGAAGGTCGAGGCCGGCAGCTTCGCCGCGCCCGAGCGCTCGGTGTCGCTGGCAATGATCAGATACTCCTCGACCTTATAGGCGAAGAACGTGCCCTGGGTGCCCATGTCGGTGAAGCGTTGAGCGAGCCCSGCRCGGATCTCGTTGCGGGGCGGCGCRACATGGGCGGATGCGCGCGCCGGCACCAGGCTGGCGCCGGCCATCAAAGCGAGCGCATGGCGGCGGCTGATCAGGGGCATGGCAGGTCTCTCCGTCGACAGTCGGCCCTGCCTATCACAGGGCGTTGGCGATCGAAGCAGGACGGAGATCACAATTGTTGCGGCGCGTGGCGGATCAGCGCACCGGCCGCGACAGGTTGAGCACGAACACCAGGACCTCGGCGACCGCCTTGTAGAGCTCCTCGGGGATCTCGTCGCCGAGCTCGACATTGGAGAGCGCGCCGGCCAGCACCTCGTTTTCCTCGATCGGAATGTCGTGTGCGCGCGCGACCTCGATGATCTTGGCGCCGATCGTGCCCTTGCCCTTGGCGACCACGCGGGGCGCGCCGCCCTGCCCCTTGTCGTAATGCAGCGCGACCGCGAGCTGGGTCTTGGCTGGAATCTTGGTTGCGGCCTTCACGTCGATGCTCATAGCGCGCGATCCAGGAAATGRCCGGCCTTGGGCGGCATCACCGCTGGCGGCGCGCCGTCCTGYACCACGAGATCGCCCGGGGACAGATCGGCGCGGATCAGCGCCTGGCCCAGATCCGACAGACCGGCGYGCAGSCGCGCGGCGGTGGCCGGACGCTCGGCCCACATCCGCACCGAAGTGCGCTCGGCATTGAACGAGACCAGCGCATGCACCGGACCAGCCGGCTCGACATCGAGCGAGAAGCGCGCGCGCCAGACGCGCTTGGACGTCTCAGGCGCCTGGGTGCCGCCGTCGCGCGAGATCTCGAACTGCGCCATCGCGGTGCCCTGCGGCGTCGCGAACGGGATTTCGAAGTTCCAGCGCGGCAGCGTGGGATCGGTGCGCGCCGTCGATGCGTCGGGACGGTCRGGCAGCGASGCGACCTGCAGCAAGGCYTGCCGCGACAGCGCCTGGTCGGTCTCGTCGAGCAGCCGATGCGCGATCGCCKGCAGCGGCGCATCCGGGCCGAGCGTCGGCGTCGCCACGGCCTGCGGCATCGGAGCACCGCCGCGGAACGGCGGCGGCGGCGTGTTGGTGCGGGCGACGTCGCCATTGGCGTTGCGTCCGGGAACCAGGCCCGCGGCCCGCGGGATCTGTTGCTGGGCTTCCTGCAGCACGGCCAGCACCGCGCCCGGCGTCATCGATTGCGCCTTGGCCTGGCTCAGRGTCTCGATCAGCGCCGAGCCGGTGAAGCCCGCGGATGCCGCATCCGGCCGGCCTGCTCCCATCACCCAGGGCTGCGGCGGCAGCTCGATCTCGATGTCCGGAACCAATGAGGGGGCCGCGTTCTGCTGCGCGGCCGCGGCACGGCCGGCCTCGGACAGCACCGAGGCGTAGGAKGCGCCCGGCGGCGGTGAGGTTGACGCCGTCGTGCCGGGATCGACGGTCTGCAATACCGTCGCCAGCGTCTGGCGCAGCACGATCAGGGCCGCCTTCAGATCCGACGGAGCCGATGCGGTGCTGCCCTTGGCAAGCGATGCTTCCAGGAACAGGCCGGAATTCTGCACGGCATTGCGGATGTCTTCGCCCGTCAGCCCAGGCGACAGCGCCGTCTGCTGGGCCAGGACCTGCGCCACCGCGGCCCGCAGAGCGGGCGGCAAATTGGGTGAATCGRCGACCGCCTGGAGATCGGCGAATAATTGCCCCTGGCTGCCCTGCCGGGTCGCGGCGTCCTCGCTGGCGATCGACAGCGCGAGACGCTCCAGGCCGGTGAGGGGATCRGCCGGCGGGGCCAGCGTGGGTGCGAGCCGACCGGTGACGTCGACAACGGTGGCAGCCGGCGTGCTGGTGCCGGATGTGCCCGCGGCGGCGCCGTTGCCAGGACCGACGATCGCGAGCTGCAGGCCCTGCCCGGTCTGCGAGACCGCGACCTGCACGGTCTGGCCAGCCTGCAGCGGCAGCTCGCTGGCGAGCTCCATCGACAGATTGCCGATCGCGACCTGGACCAGGTTCTCGGCGAGCACCTGCTGCACCCGGGCGCTGAGCAGCGCACCGGCCTGCAGSGTGGCAGCGGCCTGCGGGGCGTTTCCGGCCGGCGAGCTGCCGACGCCACGGACGGCGCTGACGGAAGGCGACGGCGTGATACTCTGGACCATACGCGTACTCGGGTTACGCGCAGAGCCTAGACCTTTGCCCTAAACCCAGCGTTAACCGGCCTCAGCTGGCGGGGCCGACGTCCTGGAGGATGCGGACGGCAGCCTGGTAGTCGATCTCYTTGGCGGCGCGGCGGCGCAYCGCYTCCTCGTCCGCGCCCCATTGYTCGACATTCCAGTCCTCGTCGACATKKGCSGCCGCCCAGACCTGGTCGGCGTCGCGCACRCGCTGCGCCAGCGCCAGCGCSAGCAGCGCCGAGCCGGTGAYGGTCGTCACCACATGCGCGGCCGCCACCGCCCAGGGGCCGGTCGGCAGCGCATTGCGCGCCGCCTGCACCGCGGCGTCGGGCTGGGTCACATGCATGATGCCCTCGGACAGGATGAAATGCGCGCCAAGCGTATCGCGCGCCCAGTCCAGCACCGGGTCCCAATGCGTGGCCTCGCGGGCGACCAGCCCTTCGGGATGGCCGGCGCGGTAGAACAACAGGTCCGACTGCAGGTATTTGGCCATGTCCTCGCGGACGTCATCGGTGCGGTCGATCACCGACTGCACCACGCTGTTGGCGAAGCGCGTCAGCGGCATCGTGGCGGGATCGATGATCTCGCCTTGCGCCTGCCACTCSGCGGCCACCGCCTCCGCCAGCGCCTGCACGGGRACGACAACAACGCGGCCCGAGGGCGTGCGGATCGGCCGTCCATCGAGCGTCACGTGATAGCCGCCATCGACKGCKGCTGTGCCGRCGTCCTTGTAGAAGCGCTTGCGCTGGGGCGCGCGCATCGCCTGGCGSGCCGCCTCCTGCGGATCGGGCTTCCCCTGGCCGACAACCTCGTCGAACAATTCACGCATCGAATTCCGGTCCTCTCGCGGGATGATCACACAGGATCCGTGGTTGCGCGCTAGGAGCCCGTCCAGATAGGGTGTTGTGACGGGTGTTTATTGCAGGGTATCCGTCTTAGGCGGCCTTTGCGAGGGTGAACAGCTTCAGCAGGTTGTGGGCGGTGCAGATCATTGCCCATTCGGCACGCACTTTCTCGACGCCCCGCAACAGGAACTGGCGGAAGCCGCGTGCCTGTTTGATCTGTCCGAACACCGGTTCCACCACTTGCTTTCGCAATCGGTAGGGCGTTTCGAAGCTGCCATCGTCGATCTTCTTTCGCATCCCTTGGGTCAACGGTCCGCCGACTTTTCCGTTCGCGGCGGTCGGGTGCTTGGCGCGACCGGGCGCGACGTAGCCGTCGATACCGTGTGCGTCCAGCGCTTCGAGATTGGCTTCGCTGCAGTAGCCGGAGTCCGCTGAGGCCTGCGCCGGCTTGCGGCCGAGATTGTTCTCGATGGCCTCGACCAGGGGCACCAGTTGGCCCTGATCGCTGCCGCACTGCGTCAGTTCGTGCGCAACAATGATCTGGGCGCCTGCGTCGACGGCGGCCTGGGCATTATAGGCCTGAACGAAGCCATCCTTCGACTTCATGATGCGGCTTTCCGGATCGGTGAAGTTGCGTTGCGCCTTGGGATTGGGCTCCTCCGATGGCGGCGCCGCCGGTTTGCCCGGCTTCTTGCGGCCTTCGGCCTGGCGCTGCCGTTCCTTTTCGGCCTCGATCCGTCGCTCTTCCTCCGCCGCCTGCCTGGCCTCGGCCTCCAGTGCTGCCATCGCCTGCTGGATCTTCGCCAACCGTTTCTGCTTGTCGCCGGCCCAATCCGGCATCTCGTCGCCGCGCTTGTCCTTGCCGAAGGTCTCGTCCTCTTCGCAATCCGCAGCCTCCGCCGCCGCCAGCATGCGAGCGACCTCGGCCTTCAATTCCGCCTCGCGTTTCTTCATGCGCTCATAACTCATCGCCTTGTGTTTCGACGCGTTCGCCTTGATCTTCGTGCCATCCAGCGCGACGTGGCCGAGTTTGACCAATCCTGCCGTCTCGCACAGCTTCAGAACCTGCAGGAACAACGCGCCGAGCGCCTTCGAATGCCGTTTGCGGAAGTCGCTGATCGTCCGGAAGTCCGGCGGATCGAGCGCCACGATCATCACAAAATCGTTCCGCTCCCGGCAGGCCTTCGCGATCCGCCGCGACGAATACAGCCCGCTCGCATAGCCGTGCAGCAGAAGCGCCACCATCATCCGCGGGTCAAACGGCGGCTGCCCAAGCCCGCTCACATAGCTGCCAGTGATCTCCTTGAGATCGAGGCTCTCCCGCACCAGTTCAACGATAAACCGCGAGACATGGCCTTTCGGCACGAAGTCCTGCACACTCGGCGGCAGAAGCAGTGTCTGATCGATATTCCAGGGGCGAAAATACTTGCTCATAGCCCGAGGTTGAATCAGACTCGCTGAGAATTGAACAGCGACTATTCGGACAGGCTCC
>BFBZ01001030.1_pt1 | contig 20425 bp, 32 predicted proteins | sample 1888401 | NCBI WGS metagenome assembly BFBZ01 (sample SAMD00112614, study PRJDB3348) | symbiont metagenome | host: Chara braunii | reverse complement strand
CCTGCCGCAAACGCGGACACCTGGCGCGACGTAGTCGACAAGCTGCACAAGGCCGTCGCGCACAACCGCGACGCCGATCTTGATCTCGATGTCTGGGTCATGGAGGCCGACTTCGCTGTCGAGGCGACGACCTACGGGAGGGCCTTCGGCAGCATGTTGGCAAGCCTCACAGCAATCGACAAGAAGGCGCCATTCGGCCGCGACGACCGCGCGGCGCCGCTAGCTCCTTCCGAGCATTGCGTCATCGATTTGATGGGACAGGAAATCCTGAACCTCCGCAACGCCCTCGACTTCGCAAAAACAGCCGAGCCGAAAATCTCGGCTTCCCTCAAGACCTGAATCCCGAGCGCAATGTCCCCACGGCTGTCGAACACCGGCGCGGCGGTGACGCTTAGAAGCCAGGCCGACTTAACCGTCACAATGACCGGCCAGATCGCTCGATTGTTTCAAGTTCACATTGAAGGCATTCTCAACAGTCAGAATCGGCGATTCGTCAGATCAGCCGAAGTTAGGTGCTGAGTAGATATCGTGCAGTTCAGTCGCTTCCGCTTCTATCATCCTGCACCGGCTTTGCTGACGATGTTTCTCGTCGCCAATGCCGCCAATATGGCGATCGCCGCCATAGGCCACTCGCTGCTCAAGTCGTTGGCCTTCAAGCTGACGAACGGCGAGACGGCCGAGATCAGAATTCTTCTCCAGATGCTTTTTGCAGTGGGCGTCGCTGGATTCGTCACCGGAGTCCTAACGCTTCTCATTGGCCTTCGCCGAGCGGCAACGCCGAAAATCGAAAGGTCATAGAGCTGAAAGTCGCACTGGCCCCCATCCCCGTCACCATCACCCAGTCACCCCGACCGGAGAGTGAGCATGGACGATCGGACCAGCAATCACCCGCCTAAGACACCTCGCATTTCATCGGCAATGGCGCGGGTTCTGATCAACATCTACCAAGGTCGCCCCGCCTGGGAGCACCTGTCTGGCCGTTCAATGTTCGGTGCCGCCGGCCAGACGGAACGCGCCTTACGGCTACGCCAGTGGTGCAAAGGCTTTGGCAGCGACCTGCGTCTGACCGATAGCGGCCGAGAGATCGCCGCGAACCTCACGGTAACGCCGGTCGTCAAGCCGTGACCGAAAAGATCAGCTGCTGCGTCCCCTTCTGCAAGGGTAGACGCGGTCTTCGGAAAGAAGACCGCGGTGTCATGCCAGCCGAATGGATCTGCTCCCGTCACTGGGCGATGGTCTCCAAGCGGCTGAAGACGCGACGCGCGAGGATCAATCGGTTGTTCCGAAAGGCGCATCACCAGGGCCGCATCCGCCGCCTGAATGATCTCTGGCAACGGACCTGGCTCGCCAGCAAGAACGAAGCGACCGAGCGAGCTGGAGGCATCTCGTGACCGACACGACGACCTCCGCGAACGATCGAAGCGCCCCAGGCCTGGCGTGCTTCAAGGAGGAACGGCCAATGAACATGGCTCTTGAACAGCAGCGCGCCGCTAACCAGGAACGCAAGCAACGGCTCGGCCTGGCGGCGCCGGTCGCGCCTGTCGTCATCACCAGGCCAACCGCGCTGGCGCCGAAGGAAAGCGACATTCATATCGGCACGACTGACAAGGGCGAATCGGTCGGCCTCGACCTCGGCCGCCTGATCGACGGACGCCTGCTCATCCAAGGCAACAGCGGCGCCGGAAAATCCATGTTGCTTCGCCGCCTGTTCGAGCAAGCTTTCGGCCGCGTGCAGCAATTGCTGATCGATCCGGACGGCGAATTCGCGTCGCTGGCCGAGCATTTCGATGTCGCGGTGCTGACTCCTTCCGACATTCGCCGCATCGGAGGCCGAGCGTTCGCGCTGCACCTGCGCGAGCATCGATACAGTGCCGTGCTCGACCTTTCCGACGCCACCGCAGAGGATCGCCTCGACATCGTCGCGGACCTCGCCTCGGGCCTGATTGAGGCGCCGGAACAGCATTGGAACCCCTTGCTCGTCCTGGTCGACGAGGCCCAAACCTTGGCGCCCCACTACGACACCGGAGACGTCTCCGCCGACACCCGCAAGCGTTCGACATCGGCCCTCGCCGACCTCATGGGCCGCGGCAGAAAGCGCGGCGTCGCCGGGGTGATCGCGACGCAGCGCTTGGCCGAAACATCTAAAGCCGTGGCGGCCAAAGCTACGAACATCGTCATCGGCCGCACGATCTTCGATCGCGACCTAGAACGCGCCGGCGCGCTGCTGGGTTTCACCCATGGCCATAGCCGCGCGCTCCGGACCCTGGCGGATGGCGAATTCCTCTGCATCGGCCCGGCCATCGCCGGTCCGCGCCGGATCCGCTTCCGGGCGGGCCCGGTGAAGTCGCGCCATAAAGGCGCCATTCCCAAAATTGTGGCGCCGCCCTCAATCACAGCAGCCGCAGCTGCAGCCTTGCTGCAGAACCTACCGGGACCGGCGGCGGTCCCGTCAGGAATGAACCAACACTCACCTGGCACGCGCAGCCGCGGATGGGATCCTCGAGAAGATCTGATCATCGCTCAAGGCTATGCCGACAAGCTACAGATCCGGGAAATTGCCCACCGGCTCGAAATCGCCGGCTTCAAACGCCGATCCTCGAGCGGTATTTCGAGCCGCGCCCGCGATCTCGGCTTCGTCAGCGTTCGCGCCGCAGCCGCCTGGTCGGATGAGGAGGACCAGATCATCGTCGACGCCTATGCCCGAGAGGTCCGGATCATCGACATCTGCGGCCTACTTGCCGAGGCCGGCTATGAGCGCGGGAGAGTGGCGATCCAGATGCGCGCGATCGCGATTGGCATCACCCGCGACCGGGTCAATTATTGGACCGAGCCCGAAGAGAAGATCGCGATGGCCGGCCTTGAGGCCGGCAAACCGCATCGCGAGATCCTGCAGGATCTTCGCAACGCGGGTTTTGATCGCGGTCCTACGTCGATTTTCAAGTTAGCCAAGAAGAACAATCTCAGCCGCGTACCGGATTCCTGGACTGCCGAGGACATAGGGACCCTCAAGCTTCGCTATGAGGCCAAGGTTTCAGTCAAAGAAATCTCAGCCGAGCTCGGCAAGAGCGAGGCCGGCATCCGCACCAAAGCGAGCTTACTGGGCCTCAAACAGCGGATCGCCTGGACCGGCGCCGAGCGAAAGATCCTTACCGATGCCTGCGCCGCTGGCGAACTTCTCACCGTCGCCGCTGCCAGGATCGGCCGCCCCTATCCCAACGTCGCGCAAGAAGCCGTCCGGTTGCGCCTCTCCTTCCGCAAGACTGGAAAAACAGCGACCCATCCCTGGGAAGACGCCATGAATTCGCCCGCCCCTATCCTGTCTGGCCGCCAGGCCATTTTACAGCCCCCCCCCGGACCCAACGCAGCGGAGAAACAGTGACACGACATCCAGTCGATAAGCTGAACGGGTCGATCTTCGTGACCGAACTGGCTAACATATCCAGTCCGACCTCCCCGCACTTCCTCGTCTTGAGGCTGCGATGACAGACCTATTGCCGATGGCGCGGGCATTTGCCACGAACGCCCACGGGTCGATTGACCAGCGGCGAAGATATACCGGCGACCCTACATCATCCATCCGGTGGCAGTCGCGGAGATCGTACGTGGCGTCACCGACGATGAGCAGGTGATTGCAGCTGCCTACCTGCATGACGTGGTGGAGGACACTCCGGTCACGTTGGAGCATCTTCGGGAGGTTTTCGGCGAGCGCGTTTCCAATCTGGTCTACTGGCTCACCGACAAGTCGAAGCCGCAAGATGGCAATCGGCGAACCCGCAAGGCCATCGACCGCGACCACATTGCTGCAGCGCCATCCGAAGCGCAAACGATCAAGCTCGCTGACATCATCGACAACACCCAGTCGATCTTAACGCACGATGCGGCCTTCGCCCGCGTCTACCTATTCGAAAAAGCGTTGCTGCTCGACGTGATGACGAAGAGCCACCAAGGGTTGATGCAGCGCGCTCGCCGGCAGCTGGCTGTCGCGACATGATTTCCTTGTGAGATTCGGAACAATTTCCCCCAGAAAGGAGGTCCACATGAACCTCACCTTCGAACGTCAAGACAACAATTACCTCTCAATCCAGGCATGCGACGGCGAAGGCATGTGGTGGATCCGCAACGCGGAAAACGACACCCGAACTCGGAAAGGATTCGGCTACATCATTGGCAATAATCTTCACCGCAACAGGCAGGGCCGGATTGCAACGACCGACCGTAACGTCGCAGGCGGTGCCTATGGGGAACTCGCCAAAACGATGATTCGTTCTGCATACGACGACCCCATTCAACCCCTCGCTACCGCGCTGGCGTCGAATGCGTTCGAACTTATTCCCGGATACAATGACCGTTGGTTTCGCAGGGATAGCCAATCGGGCACCATCATCGCAGACACAAGCAACGGACTAGATGTCGAACGTTTGACCAGCAGCGGCACGATTCACACTATTCTGGCGATCTATCGAGAAAATGAACTCAATGAGCCGGCCACCTGGCCGCAAGCCATGGTCGGAGATCCTGCCGGCGTCGCGCTGCACATGGCTCTTTCTGGCCTCAAAGCCATGGGGCTCCTCTGAGTCGTCGGCACAACTATCATAGCGATTCACAACAGTCGTTTGGCGCGAGACGTATGATTCACACCTTCAATCTGCACGTTCCGGCCCATCCGGGATCACTCATTTCCCGAACCATCGCCAAAGGATCAGCCATCGTCTCCAATTCCGATATGCCGCATCAGAATGGGCTCCGTGGCTTCCTGATCTACTACGAGGGTAACATATACGGCGCTGCCAACATGACGCGCTTCGTCGAGCGCGCCCTTTCCGCCGCCGGCCGCATGCGCGAACGCTATCCGACCGCCGCGATGATGCGTGCCGCCGCGGCCGATCTCAAGCAGATCGGCACGTTCCACTACCCCTCAAGCACGCTTTCTATCTGCGACGGCGAAGCGTTCCGCCAATGGGCCGGCGAAGAACCGCCGACCGACTAAAGGATCACCAGAATGAGTCCGTCGCCCTCCCTCGACAAACCAAATCAGACGGCCGCTATAGGCGGGCTCAAAGCCCTAGGCGTACGCATCGAAAAGCTTATCTGGCTCCCATTTGCCATCAGCCATGGGCAGGCCAACGAAGATCTCGTCGAAATGATCGAGCAATTTGTGGACGAGGACGCCGTTATCCTTCGGCAGTGGCCACTGCTCGGAGAACTTTATCGCCAAGACAGCGATTTCGACATCGACGATTTCATCGAGGCAATGAGCACAAGCGAACAGTCCGGCTTCGTTGGCTTTGTCGCCCGGCCGTCGCACCGCCATTATGAAGGCGAGCCTCACCCAGTCATCAACTGGGGTGTATCCCGCCACGTATGGATCTTCGGCGATACGATGGACGAGCTTATCGTTCGAGCCACCGCTTGGGCGCAGGAGCGTGCCGACGACGAAATCGCGCGCCGTCTTCCCGCCCCTCCGCTCGGCAGCGAGTTTGCCTGATGACATCCAATGATCGTCAGGCGGAGGAGCAACCACCGCCGCACAACGAGGTCCCTCTGGATCGTCTCAGATCCTATCTCACCGCCCAGCATTGGGTTGGAAGCGATCTGCCAAATGGGCTCCAGATCTTCATAATGGGGCCTGCTGACGACAGCATCGAGATTATCCTGCCCTCTTCGATCGCCGGCCCCTCGGCGGCCGCTCGTGTCGCCGGCGCCATGAGGACGCTCTCGGCGTTCGAAGGCCGCCCCTCCACCGAAATCATCGCAGACATTTTCGCCGTGGTAGGCGGCAAAACGGTTGCCACCAGCGCCCTCCAGCAACAGGCGACCTATCACGCCATCCAGCTCGAACAATGTTCCCTATTCGTCGATAGCAGTCCGCTCGCAAGTTCGATGACGGACGCCGCCAAGTTCCTGCGCCTGCTTGCCTCGGACTCCGCTCAACGGCCCTTCCCGGGCCCTACTGACCGAACGACAAACTGAGCCTGCTGTCATGCTCCCGCGGAGGTCGGATCGGGCGAAGATAGTCTCCAACGATTTCCCGTGGCGGCGTGTAGACCGGCCAGGCGAACGGAGCACAACCGCCGTAGCAAAAATCGATCAAGCGAACTGCGCCGACAGGTTGAGATCGGTCCAACATGAATGCCTTGCCTGGCTGCAGGATGCTGCATTCCCGCGGAAGCAGCGTAGCCGCCATCCAAAGCGACAGGGCTTCCCGAAGCCTGACAATCAAAGCGGGGTCGTTCTGTGTGGAGCTGCAGCTGACCATCGGCCGGGTCACAACAACCCATGCATCGCGGGGCTGCGACGCAGCTGGCTGACTGCTGGCCCCGCCGGCGCCCAACAGCATCGAGCCGGTCGCCAGGAGCAGGATGATCGCTTTTCCCATCTCGAACCTTGTCTCTTTAGCCTGGGCTCCAACGCCCGCGGCACGACGCTGCAGACCATAAAGTCCGAACCAGGAACGTCCCGATAGTCGGGCTAAAACCTAGTCCGCCGGCCGCGACAACATCCAAGCCGCAAGACTTCAAATCCTACCCCCAGAACGATGGATGTTCTCGCCTTATATGGCGCGACCAAAATCGCCTGACCCGACCGCAGCAAAGCCGCTTGAAGCGACCACCATCGCGAGACAAAGACCATGACGAATTTTATCATGACCAGGATCCTGATCGGCGGTGAGGTCAGCCGGAAAATCCTTCGGAACATTCTTACCGAAGCAATCGCCTCCGTCGACACTCAGGGCAAAAGCGTTTCCGACCTGATGGACCTCGCGGAAGCGTCCGCCAGCAGCGGCCTCCCGTTCGTGTTCGAGGGCCTCGCAATTGACGGCGACCCCTGGGATCTGCGGGACGCCCTCAAGACGCGCGAAATGGCCTACAACATCTCCTCCACACGGCTCTACTATTTCCGAAAGGGCATGGAGGATGACGCGGTTGTCGCCGTCGATGCCGCCGGCCGGCCGGCGATCGCCATTGACGATCTGCGCAACGCCCTTGCCGCCGGGACCGTCGAACAGCTCTCTTCGAGCGTCGCCGCCGCGGCCGCAGACAATCTCCCGCCGCTGAAGCTGCCATCCGAGGATCTTGAAAGGGATCTTGCCGTTCTCGAACTCGCAGAAGGCGCAACTCGCATCGCTCTTCGTCATATGGGAACGACCGGTTACGAAGTTCCTGAGGACTACGAGTTCCACAAGCGCCGCGACAATCCTCGCGTCGCGAAGGCATGGAGCCTCGCCATCGCAATGGCCGAACATTTCCGTGGCGACTGCGTAGAAACGGCCCTTGCCAATCTGGGGATCGAGTCGTGAGCCTGGAAGACGTTATCGCGCGGGCCCTGGAAGATACCGGCCGCTTCCGCATTCTCCGCAAAATCGAGCCTCGTCCGATTGTGGAGCGTAGCAGCTACTCGTTTCCCTATGTCGGCGTGATCACCGACGCGGAAACAACCGGTCTCGATCCCGAGAAGGATGAGATCATCGAGCTCGGGATCACCGCTTTCACCTTTTCGGAATCGCGGATTGGCGACGTCATCGGCCGGTTTTCTTCCTTCCGGGAACCCTCGTTCCCGATCCCGGAGGAAATAACGGCCTTGACCGGGATTACCAACGAGATGGTGAAGGGCCACGTTATCCCCCTCGATCAGGTTCGCGAGATAGTCGATCCGGCCACCCTCGTCACTGCACACAATGCCAGCTTCGATCGCGGCTTTTGCGAACGTCTCGACCCGATCTTTGAGGCCAAGAACTGGGCCTGCTCCAAGAACGATATCGACTGGCGAGCCCGCGGTTTTGAAGGGAGTAAGCTTGGCTACCTTCTGAGTCATTCCGGCATGTTCCACAACGGGCATCGCGCCGGCGATGATTGCGACGGCCTTCTCGAAGTTCTCGACCACCCGTCGAATGGATCGAGGCCATTCGCTGAGATGCTCGCCAACAGCATCAAGATCACATCGCGAATCTTCGCGACCAACGCGCCGTTCCATCTCAAGGATGTGCTGGCGCGACGCGGCTACACCTGGTCGGACGGCAGCCGGGGGCGGCCGAAGGCCTGGTGGATCGATATCGAGGAATCGAAAGTCGATAGCGAGATGAGCTTTCTGCAGACTGCCATCTACAACTCGGCAACGCCGGTGCGACTTCCGACCTACCGAATGACCGCCAAGGATCGGTACCGGTCCTGGCAGGCGCTCCAGGCGGCTTAAGGCAGGCGCCCACAACGCTACAAAACATCGCAGCGGACAGATCCGCTCCGCTCACCTCAAAACAAGTTCGATGTTCGCCTAGCCAAGCCTTGGGCCGCGCACTTTAGCGCCGTCGCTGACGACATTCGACCACATCAGTCAGAAGCTCCCGATGAAAAGAACCGAGCTCGAAGAAGGAGCCTTGCCCTATGAAAACCGCAACTGAACGCCTTGCCGATGTCGTAGCGCCAATCAGCGAGGGGCAAATTTCCTTTGTCAGCGACCCTGCCAAAACCTTCGGAAAGCTGGACGAATATGACACCTATCGAGGTCAAGCCTTCGACCAGGACACCGTCGTCCTGGAATTCGTGACCAACACGGCAACTGCCGCCGCCATCTGTCGGGAAGTCGCCGTGCTCTACAGCATCGGTGTGGCCGAGACAAAGGCCCAGATCGCTCATACGGCAGGCCCGCACGCCGAAATCGACAAAGCGGTCAACCTCGTCGAACTCGCAGATGTGCTGCCCGAGTTTGCCGTGGAGGCCTTGGTAAATGCATATCACGGGCCGTTGGCCAGCAATACTCGGCCCCACCGAGGGAGCGCCGCCTTCGAGCGGGCAATGGCACGGCGAGCTGACGCCGGAACTCGTGGAGAACCCCTCGGAATCCCGCCTCACCAAGGTTCGGCCGGCCGGAAAGAGCTTGCCCGCGTGATCGTCCAAGATTTGACCGGCCGCGATCCGACCGCACGCATCCAGGAACTGCTTGAAGCCAACAATCGATACCTGGAAGACGCACGCGGGGCGCGGCGACAAGCCCACGCCCTTCGCAAAGCACTGAGCATCGCCGCGGCCTATGTCGAACTGGCGTTCGCACGCCACAAGAGCAGCCGGACCGATGGGTCCGAGCTGCCCGTCGAGCATCCCGTTCGGTTGGATCTGCAGGTGATCCAGGCCACGCTGGCGGGCGACACGACCGTTCAGGTTTTTGACGAGACCGACAAAATGTGAGCCGCGCGATCCCAGCACAAGGCGGACCGCACGTCATGCCGGCGGTCTAACCCCGCCTCTACCGAAGAACGACAGCAGGCCTGTAACTCACCGAAGGGGCTCCCGATGTGGGCTGTGCCCGTGGCCGCCCGATCCGGGATCTCGCGTGGCCAAACGCGCCCATCGCCAGCCGTGTCGCCATCGCGCCAACCAGAGCCTATCGCCCTGACGTCCTGAAGGGACATCGGAAACAGGATCCGGAGAACATTTCCCAACTTCCCCCATAAGTCGAGGGTTCACATATGACCGCCGCCCAGTCATTCCGCGAAAAGCTGATGGCACGTCATCATAACATCCCGACCTACCGTCTCAGCGGCGTCTTCATTCCCGAAGACGACTACCGCTTTTCCGTGGGCTACTATGCCGACGGGAACCAATCGCTCTCGATCCGCGGCAAGACAGGCTCCCATATGATCTCAACCAATCTCGATGAATCGCCATTGGAGCGAGGGACGTTCTTCATCAAGAACTGGTCTGAGAACGACGGCATTCTCGAATCGCTCGTCACTTCACGCGCCGTCGAAGACACCGGCATCCGGATTGGAAGCGGCTTTATCAAAGTTCCCGTCGTCAAGCTGCTCGCTCCCCACATCTGACGGCATTCCATTATTCGAGCAAATTCACAGTGCCACGTCGTCGCCCTCCCCTTTCGTCTAATCCTGCCGCCATCGGCGCCAGGCGGCGACGCATCGATATCGGCCTCGAAACGGAGGCCGCGGCCAAGGTATTCTCTAAGCCGTCCCTGCAAGCCATGATCCAGCTTCCGCTCCTCGAGGAGCTGGAGCTCGCCGGCGGAAAAGCCCGTCCTGGCGAAATCTACGAGCGCATTGCGGCTCGGCTTGGATATCCTGACGACGCACTCGACCGGAACCGATCCTGCGGCGATGGGAAAAGTTACAACATCTTCCAGCAACAGGTCCGATGGGCCCGTCAAACCGCGGTCATGCAGGGCCTGATTGCAGCGGATCAACGCGGCATATGGGAGCTGGCCGATCCCGGCTTCGCGAAGCTCCAAAAGGCTCGCCGCGGAACGACCGTGTTGATCTACCGCGTGAGCGATGGTCTCGCCCTCTGGGGACATGCCGAGGACGTCGCATCGACGATCAACAAGGGATCCCTGAAGCTCATCCTGACCAGCCCACCCTATCCGGTGATCAATCGTGCCTACGGCCGCCTCTCAGTGCCGGCCTGGCTCGACTGGATGTCCAATCTGACCAACCTCTGGAAAGATCTGCTCGCAGAGGACGGCACGCTCGCGGTAAACCTGATGGACGTCTTCGTCTCGGGAACCCCTGCCCTCAGCCCCTATATCGAGCGCTTTACCCTTTCAGCGATTGACGATCACGGGCTGAACCTAGCCGGACGAATGCCTTGGCATTCCCCATCCAAGCTCGCGAATATCCAATGGTCCGTCAAAGAGCGGGTGCGCCCGCGTAATACCCTCGAGCACATCCTGCTCTTTTCGAAATCGCCCAATCCATCCTGGGACGTCGACCGGTTGCCACGTCGGCAAGCAGCCGCTCGTTCGGCCCAGAAGGCCGCAAAGGATGCTCAGCGGTCCGCCGCAACGCGGCCGTCGGGTTACGACATCAACCCCACGGCCTTCACAGGCGGCAAGGACGGCAGCTTGCCCGGTAACCTAATCATCGCCGGCGGCGCGTCCGGCAACGACGTCTACAGCCAGCGCTGCCGCCAAGCGGGCATACCCGCTCACCCTGCCCGGTATCCCGAAGCCGTGCCCCGATCGATCATCCTTCTGACGACCGAGCCCGGAGACATCTGCTACGATCCAATGGCCGGATCGAACACCACGGGAAAGGTCGCATCGGAACTTGGGCGCCGCTTCATTTCATCCGACGTCATGCTGTCCTATGTGAACTCATCGAAATTTCGGTTCGACGGCCGTCCGGACTTCCAGGATCACTTTCAAGCGGGAATATGAATGACCAAGCCGCGCGACGACACGGCCGCGACGTCCCCAGATCTCACGAATGATCAAAAGGCGGTCCTAGCCTTTCTTGGACAGGACGCAGGCGGCTATACCGCCGGAAACATCGCTAGGGTATGTGAGCAGGAGCGAAATGGCAATATTCCGGAAGACCGTGCTATTGCCGATGGTCGACGCCAGCTTGCTGAAGTTCATGGACAATGAAGCGCCCGCGCTCTTCGAGATAACGGACGCCGGCCGCGCCAAGGGCGGCTAAGCCTCCAGGAAACCAAAAGACACTCATGGTCAAGATCTACGATTTCGCAGCCGAAAAATCGGCTCGTGAACCGGAGTTTCAAAGATCGTTTCTCGAAGGTTGCCACGCTCTCCGGTGCCCTAAATGCGACAAGGGCATCCGTCCGCACTTCGTCAGCGCCAATTTCCAAACGCTAAATTCGGAAAGCGAAACACTCGCGAACGTGGCTGGCGCGTCCAAGACACAGACTCAGACCACCGCGGATTTCCGCGGATAGCTACAAGGACATTTCCAATGCGCCGGCTTCGCTCTGCCACGGCAGACATTGAAAATAACCAATGGGCCCGCGACGTCCAGGACTGGCAGGAAGCTCTTGACCGACTTGCCGATCCGCGCACGCCGGTCGCGATCAAATCATTCGTAGAAGCACGTCTCCACCGGCTCGCCGAGAAATATCCTGGTAAACTGAAACTGCCGTCGACAGCTCAAGCCTGATAGCGCGACACACGCAACCAGGCCAATTCGGGAGATTGCGTTCAATGTCCGCTGCAACGCCAAGGGACTTCCTCGGTCGACTCGACGCGACGCATTTCAATGGCGCATATTTTCGCGCCGAGATGGACAAGCCCCGAATGATCCGCGAGATGCTTGCCGATCTTGCAATCGAAGAGATCCAGCTCACCCCTGGCGATTTGCACAATCTCCTCGGACTTGCCCGGTTCGTCAGAGCCGAGGGCTTTCTTCCCGAGCAGATGGATCAGCTGATCGATGATGATCAGCGAGAAAAATGCTAAGCGACACTCACCAGATAATTTCGACGGTCGAACAATGAGCAACGAACGCGCAATCGATCCTGAATTCGATGCGAAGGTCCGCGCCATCGTGCGTAACCGTCAGGCCGAAGCTTTCGATAATGTCGATCTCGATCGATTGTTGCGCCCTGAGCCACTTTCTCACGAACGCGTCCGGTGGCTTGCGGAGCAATTGATGCGGGCCAGTCGCAGCGTTGATGCCTACCGCGACGGCCAAGCCATCCTTCGGCAACTGAACGCGGCCTGACGACATGCCTCTCGACCCGCTCCAAATCAAAGTCGCTGAAATTCTGCGGAAGCGCCGATCGGTCCAATCGTTTGTCGGTGGATCCAGCGTCTTCAACGAGACCTATCCGCGGCGGTCAGACGATATCGACATCTATGTCGAGGATGCCAGCGCAACAGACATTGCCCATGCCGACATCAAAGCCCTGCAAAAGGCCGGCCTAAGCGTCACCGTCAACGATCATTACGGCTTCGCGATCGAAGCCGTCGTTCAGGACGGCAAGACAAGGACAATGCTGGAATGGTCCGAAGCGGACCGATCCCGCTTTTTCCCGATCCAACCCCACCCGACCTTCGGCTGGGCGTTGCACAAGGCGGATCTCGCTGTTCAAAAACTGGTGGCTGGCGCCTCTCGCAGAAAAGCCCGCGACATGGTCGATATGATGCTCATCGACAAGCGCTACATGTCGCTTGCGACCGCGGCCATCGCGGCGCCGGCAAAAATGCCGGGCGCCTCGCCAATCGCAATCCTTGAGCGTGCTCGACATATCGCAGTGGGTCACCCAATAGAGGACTTCGAAGCACTGCGGCTGGACCAGGCGCCCGATCTTCCCTCCGTTGGCGATATGAAGTTTGCCTTCGCCGATCGCGTTCAAGAGAGCATCGACCTGATCACTCGCGAGTGTTGGGAAGCCGAACCCGGTAACCTCTATCTCAACCCACAGGCAAAACGCCTTCAGGTCCCTCGAAACGCGGATCTCCCCCTGCTGAAAAAACACGCCGCCACAGAGCGCGGCACGGTGCCTTTCGTTCAAGGCGATCTCAGCCAACGCCAGACGCTTGAGATTGGTGACTAACCTTCTCAGTCGGATCCAACTGACACACCACCACCCCGAATGCAGGCTCAATCATGCTTCACCGATTTCGGAATTGGGAAACCGGAGCCGTCCAGTTCGAAGACTACCTTCTCAAACGACGAAGGCCTCCACGATCACCATAAGCGGGGACGGCTTCTTCAGAGCGCGCTCAATAGCAAGGTCGATCTGTCCGGCGCCGACCTCTCTTTCGTCGCGCTGACATACGCTAGACTGGCGGGCTCAAATCTGAGCCGGACCTATCTCAATGGAGCAAACTTCACAGGGACAGACCTGTCCGACTCGGATTTGACCGCTGCGGTGCTCGTCGGCGCGAAACTCGGCAGCGCAAATTTCACAGGCGCGAACCTCGCCCGTGCAAAAGTGAGCTCCGCAAATGCCTCCGGCGCGAACCTTACTCGCGCAAATCTCGCTGGAACCGACTTCGTAGGAACAGACCTATCCAACGCAATCCTCAGGGGGGCAAACCTCTATAATGCAGCCCTTGCTGCTGCCAATTTGCGTGCCGCCATACTGGTTGACGCGAATTTGTCCGGAGCTCATCTCGTTGGCACCAACCTTTCAGGCGCAGACCTATCAGGCGCCAATCTCGCAAAGGCGCATTTCCGCGGCACCTACCTAGATGACGTGCAGATCGAGGGCGCACATCTGGACGGCGCTCTAATCCATTCGGTTTTGGCCCAATATGTTACGTTCGATGGGTCCGCATTCATCGCCTTCGCAATGAAGAACGGACAGATCACGCTCTCGACCGCTCTTCAAACGATGTCGATCGATGAATATCGAGAACAGTCAAAAAGATCCGAGAAATTGTTTCTGGAAGCCGACACCATCCTGGATATTATCGAAAGCCGTCATAAGGCAGGATCCTAGTCCGACGGCTTCCTCAGAGGCTATGACCATGAATGGCCGTTTCAAAGAGGGCATCTATCTGCTGCCCAGTCCATTTGGCCATCCCGGCTTGCTATTCCGAGTTGCGCGAAGCGAAGGCGGTCACTGGCTAGCCTGTCCGATCAATGCGGCGGGGCAGCCAAATGCTTGCGGCGGTCCCCTCAGGAAGTCCGAATGGATGGCAATGGAGCCGCAGCCAGAACTTGGCCATCTATTGAAACGCGATTGAGCGAATGTCGCTCAGTCGAGCGTTAGGCCGCCCGATTGACCAGAAGTTTGAACAAAACGCAAAGCGAAGATCTCCGAGCTCAAACCTCAGGTTCCTTCATTCCCATTCAGCGCTGCAGCGACTTCATCCTCGACGCCTTTCGAGCCGCAACATTCGCAGACATGCGGCCCTGGCGAAGGTACCAAGCGGTTCCCCAGATCACGCTATCGTTCCGCCGGCGGATTGCACGCTCGACTTTCGCAGCGGCCTTCGGACCCAGCGTGCCTGCTGATGAGGAAGCCCGGGGAGATGCATTTTCCGCGGCCTCGCTGATTGATCCTGCCTGGTCATCTTGGAGCGGAGATGCCTTCGGCTCATCCGGAAGTCTCTGTGCAACATGGAGGACTTCCGCGGAACCCTCGGAGGGTCGTCCTCGACGCGCCTTGGGCGCAGCCGCAGCAGCATCCTCGGCGCTGACGTCCCGTCCGCTCTTCGACGAAACTTTGACCCGGGCTACCTGGGCAAGAACCGGCTCGGAAATATGATCGACCTTAGGCCCCACCATGAAGTCTTCGGTTTCGCCGATGACCTCAAGAATTCTTCGTTTCTCCGGCTTGTCATCCTGTGTGCTGACCGTCTCGCGCGGCGCAAAAATCTCCGCGAATTCTGGTCTCTCTTTACCGAGCCGTACCGGTTTGTCGGAAGCTTCGAGTGCCCCACCCCAAAGATCGCCGGCGACGCCAACGGCCCCTAGCGGCTTGCCAGTCCACTTCTGGACCATCAACAAGGGAACCTTGAAGGTCGCCGCGGCATCAGCAGTTGCCATGCCTTCGCGCACCGCCTTCTGGACGAGCTTTCGCGTAATAGGGCCGTATTTCGTCATCAGTCCCTTCGGGGCACTACGCACGACCAACATTCATTGGCCATGTCGGGTTGTCTTCACCGAGTCCACACACTGATGCAAGCGAACCATCCGGACCGGTGGATAGTTCCCGCCCATGCAGGTCGGCAGTCGTCCTACGCGCCCAGGAACTCCCTGGCGCAGGCCTTCGCCTGAGATGCACCCGCAACTACCGACTGATCGAACAGCGACCTGGTCGCCTCCGTAAACGTCAGAGTCCGCACAAACGCAACCACGCAACTGCAGAACTCATCCCCACGCCGATCCGGATAACCGGCATCCGTCATGCCTTCCCTGCAGCCGGCCGCGTACTGTGCCGAGAACCTGTCACGATAGGTCGCCTCGTAGACCTTGTCTGCAAGGCCGGGAGCCGCGTTCAAAACCACGTCGGCCACGATAGCCATCGCGCCAAATGCGCTGGCAGAAACCACCAACCATCTCTTCATTGCAGCCCCCTCTCGCCCACGGCGAGCGTAGGACTACGAATCACGAGCCAGCAACGGTCTCCATGCGATTTCCGGTGGATGGAAAACCGGGGAATTATCTTAGAATAACGATCATACATGCAAATCCGTCAATTGCATATATCAATACATGCAATTATAATATTTGCATACATCGCACCCCCAGGAGGCAAGGCCATGGCCAAAGCCCTGACCATTGCGCAGCACACGCTCTTCGCCGAGCTTCTCGAGCGCAGTCTCGATGCCCAGTTTGATAACGATTTTCCCGAGAACGGCAGCTTCGTAACCAAGACCGCCGCCAACCGCGAAGGCGTCAACCGAGATTACTTCTACTATGTCGGCTACCGGAAGGGCCACAAAGGCGATGCCAAGGACAAGCGCTATTCCCGCTATGTCGGCCCTGCCGATGATCCCGCCATTGCCAGCCGCATTCAACGCTTTCAAGAGATCAAGAGCGCCCGAAAGGAGACCGCATCTATCGTCAACGCGCTGATCGGCGCCGGCATGCCTCGTCCGCCTGTCGTGATGGGTCGGATCATCGAAGCTCTCGCCAAGGCTGGGGTCTTCCGCCTCCGCTCTGTTCTGATCGGGACAGCTGCCTATCAGACCTATCCCGCAGTGCTTGGCTTCCGCATCTCACAGTCCGCCGCGATTACCGGCGACGTCGACATTGCGCAGTTTCCATCGATCTCGATCGCCGTCGAAGACAAGACACCGCCCCTCCTCGAAGTGCTCAAGGAGGTGGACCCGACCTTCCGCGCGGTCCCCCATATCAATGACCCCCTCGCATCAACCGCGTTCGCAAATGGGGCCGGTTTCCGTCTCGATGTCATCGCAGCACACCGCGGCAGCGACGATCAAATCGGCAAGCCGGTCAAAATGCCGGCGCTCGAAGGCGCCGCGGCCGAGCCGCTTCGTTTCATGGACTATCTCCTGCGGGCTCCCGTCCGCTCCGTCGTCCTGCATGGCGCCGGGGTCGCCGTCACCGTCCCCGCACCCGAGCGGTTTGCCGTTCACAAGCTAATCGTTTCATCGCGTCGGTTGACTGACGCCATCGGTGCCGCAAAGTCCCGCAAGGACGTCATGCAGGCTGGCGAAATCATCGTCGCTCTCAATGAAGGCGGGCGCATCGATGCCCTGGTAAATGCAATGGCTGAGGCGCTCGACCGCGGGCCCGCCTGGCGCCAGGCGATCGCTAACGGAGCAGCCAGGCTCACGCCTGAATCGCTCGAGCCGATCAAGGACCTGGTCCCGGGCGCCAACTATCGATGACGTCACCATTCCGAGATATCCTGTCGACTTGCGTACAGACCACGAAGCTCCAAGAGGCAAATTCTCGCGATGACCATAACCTTAGTTAGGGATCCTGATCGTCTCGTCCGCATGGGAATAGAAGAGTGCTGCTTCTGCTGGAAGCCAACTCGCTATTGGTCTGCCAAGGACGTAGCCGTCTGCCCCCAGTGCGCAGAAGTCAAGACTTTGAACCAAGTCCCCACAAAGGACGAATGGTGCAGACAAGCAAGAGAACGGATGTCGCCGGGCGAAGCATCCTGGCACGCCCGATTCTCACGTTCCCTTCCTCAAGTCACCATTGTTATCAAAGGATGATTGCTCGACAACGCAAACAGCGCCACACAGGCGCAAAATTATGAATGCCGCCGGAGAGAAGCGTGCCCAGGCGCTGCCGTCCAAATAGGGAGGGGGCTTTGCCAATTCAATACTTCTTCAAATTCAGGCAGACAAAGCCCTCACCACCGGGACAATGGATCACGTGCGGCCCGTTCGACACATACGAACAGGGGAAGGCCGAGCGTGACAAGAGCAAGGCGTGGGATGCGGAGGTCGGGAATGTCTTCTCAGCAGCTTCGATAGAGGAGGCTAAAAAGAAAAATGATCTCGGCTTCTAGCTACGAGCAGGCTCGGCTTTTCCGGCTTCTATCGTGACACCGTTTCAGGCTGCTGCGCCGGCACGCGTCTATAGGGAGAAATAACTCAATGGTGCGTCGGCGACGATACAAGGACGCAATGATCCAGGCGACCTACGACGAGCTGCGCGAGCTCAAGCCGACCAACACGCCCGAGGCCAGGTCGAAGGGCGCACGCTTCAATATCTACTGCATGGCGCGCTACGGCACCGTCATGGAGCGCCCCAAAGGGCATGGCCCCACCACATTTCTCGATGCGGCTTGGGCAGCCGGCATCGATGATCGGCGGGAGGCAAAACAGTCCGGATAGGGCACCTCCATCGGACGGGCTGCGTCCGACAAAGGAGCTCCTCCAAAAAACCAAACCGACGAGGCAATGACAAAACCGAAGCCGCCCGGCATCAGCCCCTGAGGCTGCCGCCGGTCTTCTTGGTCACATCGGCGACGATCCACGCGGTCACCGCCCCGATCTCCGCTTCGGTCAGCGTCTTCTCGTGCGGCTGCAACGTGACGGCGAGCGCGACCGACTTCTTGTCCGGTTCGACGCCCTTGCCTTCATAGACGTCGAACACCGAGACATTGGTGACAAGCTGCCTGTCGGCGCCCTGCGCCGCCTTGACGATATCGCCGGCCTTGACCTCGCGATCGACCACAAAGGCGAAGTCTCGCTCAACCGGCTGGAACGCCGAGAGAGCGAGCTCTGATTTGGTCCGGCTCGGACGCGCCTTGGCAGCCGGGATCTTGTCGAGGATCAGTTCGAAAGCGACCACCGGTCGCCGCCCCACGCCAATCCAACCAGGCCATCCAAAGCGCGGGCCTATCTAGGGCAATCGCGCGCGGCTACAGGGACCAAGACGAGCCGGCAATCTCAAACGAGACGATCATCGAATACCCCCATAAAATTCAACGGCGAGGAACCGAAATGAGCGCCCAACCCCTGGCCTTCATTTACACGGACCACCGCGGCGAGACCGACGAGCGGCACGCCACACCAATCGGCGTACGCTGGGGCACGTCCGAATGGCATCGCGATCCGCAATGGCTGCTCCTCGCCTTCGATCACGACCGCCAATCCGAGTGCGAATTCGCTCTGGCCGACATCAAACACGTCGGCTTGCAGGCTGACCGCTTCGGAGAATTGAGGCGCCGCGCTCTGAGCGCCGTGACCGATCTCGAGGATTGGACGCACGTCAACGAGGCCGAGACTGGCGCTTGCATTGAAGATGTCAGAGCGAATGACCGAGCAACGTTCTTTCGCATCAAGACCGGTCAGGCGCTGTCAGCTCTGAATGAGCTGCCGCAGCCCAAGGAGCCCGCACAGTGAACAGCCCCTCCGATGAGGCCGTGGAAGCGGTTGCGCATTACATCGCGCAGAACATCCTTCTCACGGCTTGGGATGGTCTCAAGGAGGGGTCCTGTATCGATCGCGGGTTCCCAGTGTTCTGCTGGCGCCAATTCGGCGGCAAAACCTGGCAAGGCGGCAAAGAGGACGTTCGAAATCTGGCGCGGGCTGCGCTGTCCGCCGCCAGCCTCGCCGCTCCCATCGCTCCTTCTGCGGAGCCCACCCCCCCTCCGGTGGAGAGCCCGATCATGAGTGGACTCGTATCCTCTGCCCAACGTTGGTGGACGACGTCATCCCGCACCAGGTTGGTCCTCAAGACGGGTGCTCTCATCGCCGCCTGCCCGGCGATCTTGGCCCTCGGCTTCCTCCTCGCACTGGCGTCTCAACCTCTGACGTTCCGAGAGCGCTGCGAATTCGCCTTTCCGAGCGCTCGTGTCCAAGCAGAGCTTTGCTTCAACAGCCTCACGCTCAACGCCGCTCCCTGACGGAAGCCCCAATGGCGACTGATGACCTTTTCCCATCGTGGAACGAACTCTCCTCGAACGGTCTCATGGCCATCCTGGACAACGGCCCATCGATCGTTGACCGCTTCACTGCGGTATTTCTGGACGGAAGTGCTCTCAGCTTTGCGGCAAAGCCGAACGAACAACCTGGCATCAGTCAGTGGACATCGGGCGGGATCGGAGCTCACCGCGTCTTCAGGGACGCGACCGCCTGGTGTGGCCGCGCCTAGCTGACCACTATCAGCTCTCGCGAGCCGGCCCGCCAGCCTGGATGCGCGAACATCTTCTCCAGCGCATCAATGACAGCTACCGCGACCGTCTGAACCGCTCGATGCAGTCCGGCGCGACCCTCGAATTCGCCCGAGTCTGCATCACCGGCGAATTTATAATCTATACGCCACTCGGCAACCCAGGAACGGACTGATGTCCGGTCAAAACCCAGCCAAACAACGGCTGCGATGACCGCGAGAGATCGCTGCCAGATCTGCGGGCGGGTGCAGAAAATCAACGCAGATGGCAAGGTCCGTCAGCACCATCGAGATAGCATGACTTGCCAAGGCACCCACGAGCTTCCGGCGAGCAAATCGTTCGACGCAATACCGGCTGCGATCGCGCACTGGGACCAGATTTCGGCAGCCCACCAACGCCGCTTCGACCAGCACCGTGCCAAAAGAGAAAACGCTCCCCTCGGCAGCTTCTTCTGGACGAACTGGGCCTACGCTCACAAGCAAAGAGCTCGGCTTTTCGCACGCCTGAACACGCTGCGAAAAGCCGCCGGGCAAGAGCCATTCCCCATCGGATTCAAGTTCCTGGAGAAGACCCGGACAAGCCCTGGAAAGGCCACAAGAGCGAAACGCCCCCATGCTCTCGCGGACCCT
>BFBZ01001027.1_pt1 | contig 20433 bp, 11 predicted proteins | sample 1888401 | NCBI WGS metagenome assembly BFBZ01 (sample SAMD00112614, study PRJDB3348) | symbiont metagenome | host: Chara braunii | reverse complement strand
GTACGGCACGACCGGCGACGAGGACGTGAAGAAGGTTACGAAGCGGGCCATCGAACTCATCATCAAGACCCAGAACAGCGAGGGCGGCTGGCGGTACGATCCGGCCCCCACCGGGGCGGACATCTCGGTCACCATTATGCAGGTGATGGCCCTGCGGGGGGCGAAGGACGCCGGCATCCACGTGCCGGACAAGGTGACGGAGGACGCCATCAAGTACGTGAACAAGTGCTACGACCGGCGGACCGGCGGGTACCGCTATCAGCCCTTCTCGGCCGGAGCCGGCTACGCCCGGACCGCGGCCGGGGTGTGCGTGCTGCAACTGTGCGGCAAGTACGACGCGGACGACATCAAGGCGGCGGTGGAGTATATGGAGCGGGTGTCCGACGACCGCGGGCACTACTGGTACGGGCACTACTACGCGGCGCACGCGCTGAACCAGGTCGGCGGGAAGGTGTGGGAGGACTACTACAAGCGCATGCGTGACTCCCTGTTGCGGAGCCAACAGGCCAACGGCGAGTGGCGCGACGGGCGCGAGGCCGCCTACGGCCCGAACTACCAGACCGCCATCGCGGTGCTGGTCCTCAGCGTGCCCACACACTATCTGCCCATCTATCAGAAGTGACCTGCGGCACAAAAGTGTGTTACCCCCCGTAACAGCGCCGGTCCGGACGGCCGGACCGGCCCCGTTTTTTGAGCACAATCACGGAACGCAAGTTTTTCGTACCCACCAGCCGTTCCGGGTGACAGAATAAGTCGACCCTCCCGCACGCAGTCACTGCACCCGCCGCTCCGTCCCAGCCCCCGAGCGTTCCGATGCACGTTTGGCACTCCTCCGCGAATCGGCGCAGTTTCCTGGCGTTCAGCGCGTGCGGGCTGCTGTCGCTCCCGAACTGGCAGGCGGGGTTCGCCGCTGGAAAGCGGGCGCGGGCGAAGTCGGTGCTGGTCCTGTTCGAACAGGGCGGCGTGTCGCACATGGACMCCTTCGATCCGAAGCCGGACGCGCCCGCCGAACACCGCACGCCGTTCGAAACGATCGAGACCGCCGCCCGCGGGATGCGGTTCACCCGCCTCCTCACGCGCACCGCGGCACATGCCGACAAGCTCACGGTGGTGCGCTGCATGACGCAGCCCAAACCCGGTATCGGCAACAGCCACCCGAAGGGCTCGCAGTACGTGTTCAGCGGCGAATCGCCGGACGGCGCGGAGGTGATGCCGGACATCGGCTCCGTCGTGTCGTACCGCATGGGGAGCGCGGCGCGGAACCTGCCCGCCTACATCATGGTTCCGGGCACGAGCGAGCAGGAGTACAACACGAAGATCGGCTTCCTGCCCCCGCAGCACCGCGTCTTCAAGACCGGCGGTAAACCACACGAGGCGACCTGGACCGTGCCCAATCTCGCGCTCGCCGGCATCGCGCCCGAGCGCTTCAAGGACCGCGCCGACCTCCTCAGCAACCTCGACGTCGGCATCCCGGGTGCGGAGTCCGCGAAGGACGCGAAGACGCTGACGAGCATGCGCGACCAGGCCGAGGACATGCTCACCAATCCCGCGACCAGGAAGGCGTTCGACCTAGGCGCCGAGCCGCTCAAGGTGCGGGAGGAGTACGGTCTCGGGCACCGCGGGCAGTGCTACCTGCTCGGCCGCAAGCTCATCGAGTCCGGCGTCCGGTTCGTCACCATCGATTGCCGCGAGCCGCCGGCCCGCGCGTACCCGGGCGGCGGCAACATGAACTGGGACCACCACGACCACATCTACTCCCCGAAGGACACGGCCATCAAGGGCGGCGGCGCGGGCGCGGGGCGGTGGGGCATTCAAACGTGGCCGATGATGGGCAGCACCGACCGCGCGTTCGCCGCGCTGCTCGGCGACATGCACCAGCGCGGCATGTTGGACGAGACGCTCGTGTGCTTCGTCACGGAGTTCGGCCGCACGCCGCGGATCAACGACCGCAAGGGCCGCGACCACTGGACGCACGCGTTCAGTTTCGCGTTCGCCGGCGCCGGCGTGCCCGGCGGTCGGGTCGTGGGCGAAACCGATCGCGAGGGCGGGTACATCACCAGCCCGAAAGCCTACACGCTCGAAGACTACGCCGTGACGATCTACGAGAAGCTCGGCATCGATACGTCCAAGCCGATTTACACTCCCGCCGGTCGGCCGATCTACCCGGGCAAAGACGGCCACGCGATTCCCGAACTGATGTAACGCGTTGGCGCGCGGCGAACGGTCACCTTCGGACGGCTCACGGGGATTTTTTGCGATGCGATGGGTGCTCCCGTTCCTCGGTGCGTTGCTGGTGCCGGTCGTTTCGTTCGCGGCCGATGCTCCGTCGCGCATTGAGGTTTATCCTCCGAAGGTCACGCTCGGCTCGAAGCGAGCGGTGTGTCAACTCATCGTCACCGGTCACTTCGCCGGCGGAGAAACCCGCGACCTCACGCGCGACGCGACCTTCACCCCGGCCGCGGCCGTAGTCGAGGTGCGCGACGGGATCGCGGTCCCGAAAGCGGACGGCAAAACCGATCTCACGATCACGGCCGGCGGCCACACCGCCCGCGTGCCGGCCGAGGTGAGCGGGCAGGCCGCGCTCGACCCGGTTCGGTTCCGCACGGACGTACTCGCGGTGATGACCAAGTACGGGTGCAGTGCCGGTTCGTGCCACGGGTCGCCGGAGGGGAAGGGCGGCTTCCACCTGTCGCTGTTCGGTTACGACCCGCTCATCGACGCCGAGAGCATCGTGCGCGGCGGGCTGAACCGGCGCGTGGACGCGTTCAACGCGGCCGACAGCTTGTTACTCAAAAAGCCGCTCATGCGGGTGCCTCACGTCGGTGGGAAGCGGCTGGGCAAGACCGACGGCGGCTACCGTCTGTTGCTCGACTGGATCGCTGCCGGTGCCAGGACCGATGACGAGAAGCAAGCCGCCTGCGTGCGGCTCACGGTCTATCCCGGTCCGAACCGTGTTCTCAAAGCGCCCCACCGTGCCCAGCAGCTCAGCGTGACCGCCCAGTTCGCTGATGGCAGCACGCGCGACGTGACCGCGCTCGCGACGTATGAGGTCTCGCATAAAGACGTACTCTCCGTATCGGACGTGGGACTCGTCACCGGTTTCAAGCGCGGGCAAGGCGCGGTCAGCGTGCGGTACCTCAATCACCTCGAATCGGTTCACTTTACCGTGACCGAGGACGTCGAGGGGTTCGTCTGGAGCAACCCGGCGGAAGTGAACTTCATCGACAAGCACGTTCACGCAAAGCTCAACCAGCTCAACGTTTTGCCTTCCGACACCTGCGACGACGCGACCTTCCTCCGTCGCGTCTGCCTCGACCTGACCGGTCTGTTGCCGGCTGCGGAGCGGGCGACCGCGTTCCTCGCGGACCCGGCCGCCGACAAACGGGCGAAGCTGATCGACGAACTGCTCGGGTCGGAAGAGTTCGCCCGGTACTGGGCGCTGCGCGCTGCGGATCTGATGCGCGTGAACCCGAAGACGCTGCCCGGCGGTCGGGCGGACCTCCTGGCCGACTGGCTCGTCGCGGGTTACCGCGATAACACGCCGTTCGACAAGCAGGTCACGGAACTGCTCACCGCCACCGGGGACGCCACGAAGGTTCCCGCGGCGAACTACTTTCTGGCGATCCCGGTTCTGGAGGACCTCACCGAGACGACGGCGCAGTTGTTCATGGGCGCGCGGGTGAACTGCGCGAAGTGCCACAACCACCCGTTCGAGAACTGGACGCAGGAGGACTACTACCGGATCGCGGCGGTGTTCACGCGCGTGAAGAAGGCCGGCGCGACGGTTTCCGTGGGCGACAGCGGCGAGACCACGCACCCCACGAGCGGTAAGACCCTCGCACCGTTCGGCGCGGCCGGGGCCGATCCGAAGGCCGACCGGCGCCGCGCGTTCGCGCGGTGGCTGACGAAACCGGGGAACCCGTTCTTCGCCCGGGTCGAAGTCAACCGCATGTGGTTCGGGCTGTTCGGTCGCGGGATCGTTCACCCGGTGGACGATTTCCGCTCGTCGAACCCGCCCGCGATTCCCGAACTGCTCGACGCGCTCGCGGCCGAATTCGAGCGGAGCGGCTTCGACCGCAAGCACGTCCTCCGGCTGGTGTGCAACAGCCGCACGTACCAGCGGTCTACCGCGACCAACAAATTCAACGAATCGGACGACGCCCTGTTCTCGCACTATCCGATCCGCCGCCTCTCGGCCGAGCAACTCCAGGACGCGATCGGTTACGTGACGGGCAGCCTCAGTCCGGCGTCCGAACTCGGCGAACAACTCGCCAAGGCCGAGAAAGAGCTGACCGCCGCGCCGGGCGATAAGGGCAAACTGGCGGCCGTGCGCCGGTTGAAGGACCGCACCGCTTACGCCACCCAGCGCCTCACGCCGGAGCAGTCGCAGTTCCTCATGGCGTTCGGCCAACCCAAGCGCGAGAGCCCGTGCGCGTGCGAACGAGTGGACGAACCGACCGTCGATCAGGCGCTCCAGTTGCTTAACGGTCCGCTCGTTGCCGGTCGCATCAGCGGTTCGGCCGACGCGTTCGCGAAACTCACCGACGCCGAACTGGTGGAGCGGTTGTGGCTCGCGGCGCTCACGCGGCGTCCCACGGCCGCCGAAACGCAAAAGGTGGCCGATCACTTGAAGAAAGCGGCGAACCGTTCGGACGCGGTGCGCGATCTGGTCTGGGCGGTCATCAACACGCGCGAGTTCCTGTTGCAGCACTAACGCGGGGCGCACGAGGCGGACCGAACCGACCGGAGCCGGGGGCTCCCCACTCAATCACGGGAACCGATGCTCAAGTTGCTCGGGCACAACAAGGACGTTCGGAGCGTGACGTTCGCGCCGGACGGCCGGGTCGTCTCCGGGGGCGGCGACAAGACCGTGCGCGTGTGGAACCCGCTTTCGGGTGAGTGCGTCACCAAGATTCGGGCGGCGAACGTCGTTTATGCCGTGGTCGTGTCGCCCGACGGCCGGACCATCGCCGCGGCCGGTCGGGCCCCGCCCCGGGCCGAGTCCAACTTCGTGCTGGCTTACGACTTCACCGGAAAGTGGATCGGTCGATATGAGACCCGAACCTACGGTCGGGTCTGGCGGCAGAACCCGGTCMCCGCCCTTTACGAATCCGAGCCGCAACTGATGGCCCGCACGATATGGTCGCTGTCGTTTTCGGCGGACGGACAGTACCTCGCGGCGGCGGTGCGGCAGCCCGGGGGCGGGAACATCCCGGACGGTGGCGGCGGGTTTTTCTGGCGCACGGGCGCGGGGAACGAGTACCACCCGCTCCCGGGTGGCGACATTTACGCCGTGGCGTTCGCCCCTGCGGGGCACCGACTCGCGGTGACGCGGAACTCATCGGTGGTGTTCCTCGAAACGCCCACGGTCACAGTGGGCGTAGCCCACTCGTATTCCGCCAGTTGGTCGCCGGCCGTGGCCTTTATCGCCGGGACGAGCACTGCCGCGGTCGCGTCCAACAGTTTCATCCAGTTCGTCAACCCGTTACGACACGAGAAGTCGATCCGAGTGAAGACCGGCATCCGCACGATCTCCGCGCTGGTCGCGTCGCCGGACGGGAAGACGCTCCTGGCCGGTGGTCGGCCGGGACTGGTCGAAGTGTACGACACCACCGGTCGCGAAAAGAAGGCGGCGTTTGATTTCGGCATCGGCGCGGTTCACGCGCTCGCCTACGCGCCGGACGGGCTGACGTTCGCCGCGGCCGGCGACGAAGGGTTGATCGTGTGCGACACGGGCGAATAACGCGAGTCCCGGCTCCGCCAGAGTGGATCGATATGAACGGCACCCTTTCCTGTCGCGCGCTCGTGGTGTTGTGCGCTCTGGCGATTCCCACATCCGCCCGGGGAGCCGATCCGCAGTTTCTACCGGACGTCGCGCCCGCGCTGGTGTCGCGGTGCGTGAGCTGCCACGGCGGCGTGAAGGCACGCGGCGACTACAAGCTCGACACGTTCGACAACCTCCTCCGCGCCGGTTCGTCGGGCGCGGCGGTGGTCGTCCCCGGTAAGCCGGAGGAGTCCGAACTGTACAAGCGACTCGTTTCGACCGACTCGAACGAGCGGATGCCGCCGGGTGACGACGCACTTTCGGCCGATGAAATCGCACAGGTGAAACGGTGGATCGCCGCTGGCGGCAAATTCGATGGCACGGATCGAACCGCCGCCCTCAAAAGTATTCTTCCGCCGCGCAAACACCCCGCCGCGCCCGAGACGTACCCGGTACCAGCGCCCATATTTGCCGTCGCGTTTAGTCCCGAGGCAAAGGAACTCGCAGTCGGCGGCGTGAACGAAGTAACCGTATGGGATGCTGTGAGCGGGAAGCTCCTCCGACGGCTCCCGCGCGTGCCCGCGCGCGTTCACGCGCTGGCGTACTCGGCCGATGGCACGCGGCTCCTGGTCGGTGGTGGCACCGCGGGCGAGTACGGCGAAGTTGCGCTCGTGGACGCGAAGACCGGCGAGCGCGTGCGGGTGTTCGGGACGTTCGACGACATCGTCCTTTCCGCCACTTTTTCCGCCGATGGGAAGCGGGTCGCGGCCGGCAGTGCCGACCGCACCGCACGGGGCTACCGCCTCGAAGGGGCGGAACTGTGGCGCGCCGCGCTGCACTCGGACTGGGTGACCGGAGTTGCGTTCTCTCCGGACGGGAAGTGGGTGGCGACGAGCAGTAAGGACCGCACCGTGAAAGTCCTCGACGCCGGCACCGGGAAGCTGTTCACCACGTTCAACGGGCACCGCCGGCAGTACGCCCCGCACGTCGGGCAGTTCGAGGTGTACGCGGTCGCGTTTGATTCGACCGGTGACGCGCTCTCCGTGGGCGGCGGGGCCGCGATCCGGGTTTGGGAGCCCGTTAAGACCCAAGACGAGAACGGCAGCGCGGCCGATATGGAGGAGCGGTTCAAGAAGGCGGGGCACACGCGGTATCTGGAGTTCCCGGCCGGGAAGCCGGCGTTCGCGCTAGCGCTCGGAGCCGGACAAGCGTTCTCGGCCGGGGGCGACGGTGTGTTGCGCCAGCACGATATCAAGTCCGGGAAGCTCGTTCGCGAGTACGCGAAACACACCGACTGGCTGTACGCGGTCGCCGTTCACCCTGCCAGCGGGCGCGTCGCGACCGGCGGGTTCGATGGCACCGTCCGCGTGTTCGATACGAAGACGGGAGAGACGGTAACGACGTTCGTGGCCGCACCGGGGCGGACGAAGTGAGCGGGTCGGTCAGAAATCACGAGCGTAGCCGGCGGTCCACCCGCCGTCCACGGTCAGGACGTGGCCGTTCATGTAACTGTTCTCAGGGTCCGCGAGGAACAGCGCAGCGACCGCGATCTCTTCCACCGTTCCGGGCCGTCCGAGTGGGACGTGATCGAGCATCCGCTGCACCGATTCCTTAAACAGCCCGTCGTCACCATAGAAGAGCTTGCGGGTGCCCTCGGTGAGGGTCGAGCCGGGGGCGATGCCGTTTACCAGAACTCCGTGCGCCCCCAACTCCAACGCCATTGCCTTCGTTAAGTTCACGACACCGGCCTTTGCGGCAACGAACGCACACTGGAGCCTGAGCGGAACTAGCCCCGCGATCGACGCGATGTTAATGATCCGTCCGCTCTTTTGCGCGCGCATGACCGCTGCTGCCGCCCGGCTCATCTCGTACAGGCCGGTCAGATCCACGGCGAGGATTCGATCCCACTCCTCGCGCGGGAACTGGTCGATGGGGACGCGGTGCGCCATCGTGTTCACGCCCGCGTTGTTCACGAGGATATCGAGCCGGCCGCAGTCGGCGGTGACCTGTTGGACCGCGGTCGTGATCTGCGCCGATTTAGTCACGTCGAGTAGCAGTCCACGGCCGTTGGGCGTCGCCGCGGCCGCGGCCTTGGCGTCATCGAGAACGAGATCGGTGTAATAGACGACGCTGCCGTTCCGCGCGAGGCGGTCGGCGATGGCCTGCCCGATGCCGCGGGCCGCGCCGGTCACGAGGCTCACTTTTCCGTTCAGGTCGCACGTCATCAGGGGTGCCCTCAACTCGAAACCCACGGGGCGGGGTTCTCGACGCACGCCGTGAGCGTTTGCAGGAACCGCGCGGCCGGCGCGCCGTCCACGATTCGGTGGTCGAAAGTCAGGCTCAGCGTGACCTGTTCGCGGCCGACGACGCGGTCGCCGTCCATTGCCGGGCGCCGCGCGATGCGGCCCACGCCGAGGATCGCGCACTCCGGCGGGTTGATGATCGGGGTGAACGCGTCGATTCCGAACGCGCCGAGGTTCGTGATCGTGAAGCMCCCGCCGCTCATCTCGCGGGCGGTGAGGGCGCCGCGCCGGGCGCGATCGATCAGGTCGCGCGACTGGGCGGCGATCTGGCGTAAACCGAGAGCGGGTACCGCGCGAATGACCGGAACGAGCAACCCGGCGTCGGTATCGACCGCGATCCCGATGTCGATGGAGGTGGACCGGACGATTTCGGCGCCCGACCACTGGGCTGCAAGCAGCGGGTGCTTTTGCAACGCGACCGCGCTGAACTTCAGGAGAAAGTCCGTGTACGACGGCACCGCGCCGCCGTCGGCGGTCGCCTTGAACTGCTCGCGCAGGTTCACGAGGTTGGTCGCATCGACGAGAGCGGTGAGCGTGACCGGTGCCGTCGTCTGTCGGCTCTCCATCATCCGCGCAGCGATCGCTCTGCGCATTGGCGAGAGTAGGATCGCTTGCTCCGACGGAGCCGAGGGTGCGGGACCGACCGCGACAATATCGCGCTCACGGATGCGGCCGTTGCGCCCGCTGCCGCGAATGTGCGCGGCGTTTACGCCGAGCCGAACCGCGAGTCGCCGTGCGCGCGGTGTAATCGCGGGTACCGCGTCATTGGTCCGGTCTTTAGTGTGGTCCGCTCGCTCCGCGAACGGTTCCGTTTGCTCCGCGCTGGCGCTCTCATGATTCGCGCGTGGCTCCACTTCTGCCGTCGCACCGCTCGCGGAGCGAGCGGACCACCCCGAAGACGGCTCCTCCCCGGCTCGCAGCAGGAAACCGATGACCGTGCCGACCGCGAGCCGGTCACCGGCCTTGGGACCGTTCACGGGGATGTGTAGGGTGCCGGCGTCGAGGCTCTCGATATCCTCGGTGGCCTTTTCGCCCTCGAGGCGGAACACCGCGTCACCGGGCTTCACGGGGGCGCCGTCGATCTTCAGCCATTCGACGAAGACGCCCTCTTCCATGTTCCAGCCGAGGCGCGGAATCGAAACGGGAATCGGCACGGGCGGTTACTCCGCGAGCAGGTTGCGAATGGCGTCCGCCAGGGCGTTCGCGCTGGGTACGACGGCGGCTTCGAGCGGCGGACTGTACGGCGTGGGCGTGTGCAGTCCGTTGACGCGGCGGATGGGCGCATCGAGTTCGTCGAAGTAGCGGTCCGCGATTTGCGCCGCGATCTCCGCGCCGATGCCGTAGAAGCCGAAGCCTTCGTCCGCGATGAGCAGTCGACCGGTTTTCGCAACGGAGGCGCCGATCGTTTCTGTGTCGAGTGGCGCGACCGTCCGCGGGTCGATCACCTCGACCGATGAGCCCTCGCGGGAGAGTGCCTCGGCCGCGTCGAGTGCCTTCGGCACCATTGCCCCGATGGCGACAACGGTCACATCGGTCCCGTTGCGCACCACCGCGGCCCGGCCGAACGGGATTTCGTAGGCGGGCTCGGGTACCGGCCCTTTAAGGGAGAGCAGTTCGCGCGGTTCGAGGAACATCACCGGATCGTCGCAGCGGAGCGCGTGGTGGAGCAGTCCCTTTGCGTCGTAGGGACTCGCGGGGATCACCACGCGCAGGCCGGGGAAGTGAGCGTACAGGGTTGCGTAGTTGCCGGAGTGGTGCGTCGCGGCCGAGTGCCCGATCCCGATGCACCCGCGGAGCAGGATCGGCATTTTCAACCGACCGCTGCTCATGTACTGCATCTTCGCGATCTGGTTCACGATCTCGCCGACCCCGTCGAGAACGAAATCGGCGAACATGAAGTCGATCACGGGGCGCGTGCCGGTCATCGCCGCGCCGCACCCGAGGCCGACGAATCCGCGCTCGCAGATGGGCGTGTCGCGGAGGCGCTCCGCGCCGAACTTCTCGTACAACCCGGCGGTGGTCTTGAAGTTGCCGCCCCGCGCGCCGATGCCCTCACCGAGAACGAAGATCCCCGGGTTCGCGGCCATCTCGGCGCCGAGCGCTTCCAGTGCCGCCTGGGAGTACGTGATGACGCGGTCCCGCCCCGCGGGCGGCGCCGGAGCTTGGCCGCGCGGTTCCGCATAGACGTGCGTTGTGGCCGTTGTGGGGTCGGGCCACGCGCTCGTTTCGGCTTCGCGCCGGGCGACATCGACTTCGAGTTGCACCGCATCCTCGACATCACTGAGGACCGCCGGAGCAACTCCGCCCGCGACGAGCACCCCGCGCAGTCGGTCGATGGGGCACTTCGCTTTCCACTCGTCCACCTCTTCGCGGGTGCGGTAGGTGTAGTCGCCCATGCCCTCCGCGTGCGGCCGGGTGCGGTAGGTTTTGCACTCGAGCAGCGCCGGGCCGTCACCGGCTCGCGCGCGGGCCACGGCTTCGCCGGCCGCGGCGCGGATCGCGCGGACGTCGTTGCCGTCGAGTTCGATACCCGGGATGCCGTAGGCCGCACCCCGAGATGCGACCGACGGGTTGCCCGCGGCGTAAGCGAAGGGAACCTCGGTGGCGAACTGGTTGTTCTCGCAGACGAACAGCACCGGCAGCTTCCAGATCGCCGCGAGGTTCAACCCTTCGTGGAACGCCGCGTTGTTCACCGCGCCGTCGCCGAAGAACGCGACCGCCACGTTGTCGCTCTTGAGTAGCCGGAAGCTATACCCCGCGCCCGTGGCTTGTAGGATGCACGGGCCGACGATACCGCTCGTGCCCATCATCCCGACTTCTGGGGAGAACAGGTGCATGCTTCCGCCGCGGCCCTGGGAACAGCCGTTGGCGCGTCCGTACAACTCCGCGATCAGTTGCAGAGGCGGAACGCCCTTCGCAAGCGCGTGCCCGTGGCCGCGGTGTGTGCTGAACACTACGTCCTCGCGCCGCAGGTGCGCACACACGCCGACCGCGATGGCCTCCTGGCCCACATAGGTGTGGCACGCGCCGTGAACGAGGCCGCGCTGGTGCGATTTCGCCAGTTGCTCCTCGCAGCGGCGGATGAGGAGCATCCGCCGGTAGAGGGGCAGGAGATCGTGAAGAGCGGACGGATGAGCGGTCACGGTTGAAGGTCACTCCTGGCTCGTTCCAAATGAAGCCCCCTCCCCAACCCCTTCTCCGTACTCTCCGGCCTATGTCAGCGGAGCTTCGCGCGGGCCGGAGCGGGGAGACGGGCTTAAAACCGAAGGCAGTTCGACTCCCCCTCCCTAAGAGGGAAGGGTGCCGGGGAGTTAGGTTCTGGCGCACGTGGCGGCAACCGGACTGTCGCTACAAACGCGGCGCCGAGCAAGTAGCACGCGGTCACCAGTCCCATCGCGGCTTGATCGCCCCAGCCGGCATCTTTCACCACGCCAATGACCGGCGAGCCGATCGCGCCGGCCAGATTCGCGCACATGTTGATGATCCCGATCGACACCGCTGCGGCCGACGAGGTGAGCGTCATCGTCGGGAGAACCCAGAACGGCGTGAACCAGAAGTGGGCGAAGAACCCGACCAGGCACAGCCAGCCGAACACGAGTTCCCACGGCTGACCGGGGATCATCGCGAGCGCCAGGAACAGTCCGGTTCCGAACTGCCCGGCGATGCAGTGCCCCTTGCGGTCCCCGGTGCGGTCCGATGACCACCCGGACGCCAACACGCCGAAGAACCCGAACAGGTACACGAATCCGGTCCAGTTCAGCACGTTGGCCGCGTCCGCAGCGCGGCCCGCGGCGTCGAGCAGTCCCTGCACCACCGTTGCGAGCCAGAAGACGAAAACGTATCCGCCCAGGTTCGTCGCGAGAATCGCCAGCGCGAGCGCCCACACGTTTCGTGTGCGGAGCGCCTGGCGCAGCGAAACGGTGCCCACTTCGGCGGTGGCGCGGCGCTCGGCCTCGAGTGTAGATTCGAGCCAGGCGCGCTCGTCCGGTGTGAGCCACCGGGCGTTCAGGGGGCGGTCGGTGAGCAGGAAGGGCACCGCGAGCCCGAGCAGCACGGCCGGCGCGCCCTCGATCAGGAACACCCACTGCCAGCCCGTCACACTGAACCAGTCGGCCTCGAGTAGCAGAGCGGACACGCGGGCGCCGAGCGCGAGGCTGAGCGGTACTCCCAATAGCATCGCGGACATGGCCCGTGCGCGGTCCGCGCGCGGGAACCAGTGCGTGAAGTAAACGATCACGCCGGGGAAGAACCCGGCCTCCGCGAGCCCGAGCAGGAACCGGGCAAGGTAAAACTGTTCGGGGGTGCGGACCAGTGCCATCCCCATCGAGCAGAAGCCCCAGGTGACGAGGATGCGGGCGAACCACTTGCGGGCGCTCCAGTGCTCGACGAGGAGCGCGCCCGGCACTTCGAGAAACAGGTACCCGACAAAGAACAGTCCGAACCCGATCCCGAATACGGTATCGGAGAAACCGAGATCGTCCTGCATCCGCAACTTGGCGAAGCCGACGTTGGCGCGGTCGAGGTACGCGATGAGGTACAGGAGCAGCAGCAGCGGGAGGACGCGCCAGGCGACCTTCCGCCGGGTGCGGCGGGCGATGTGATCGGGCGCGTCGGKGGKGGGGGRGAGGACGGACATCGGCGCGGCAATCCGGGAGATGCTGCAGAGTACCACGGGCGCGGCCCGCGGGCACGCGGAAAATTGCCGCCGTCGGAGCCGAGCCACTGAAGAGTAAGGAGAGAAAGAGCCGCGGATAAACACAGAAGAGCGCAGATCAGAAGAAGAGTCGTTTGCCTTTTCTCATCCGAGATACCGCGACCTCAGCTCGAACCTCTGCAACGACTCGTAGTGTCAACAAGCAGCGACCGGGCCACGTCGTCGGTCACGGCCAATTTCCCGGACAGCGTAAGGGGAGAGCGATGATTGTCAGCTTTACAGGGACGAGCCGCGGCATGACTGCTGAGCAGAAGGTCGCTCTTGCCCAACTTCTCGCGGAGCTTCAACCGTCCGAGTTGCATCACGGCGATTGTGTGGGAGCGGATACCGAGTGCGCGGACATTGCGGCCGCGTTAGTCCCGCGGCCAAAGATCATTGCCCATCCCGGTCAGAACGCGAATGTTGATGACCAGAGTTTACTGGCCCGCTCCGCGCACAATGACCTGGTTCTCGCGCCCAAGACGCACTTCGCACGAAACCGTGAACTGGTGGATCGACTGGTCGGCGCAGACCTTCTGATTGCTGCGCCTTTTGACTCGCAACCCGTCGCTCTCGGCGGTGTGGCGTACACCATCAACCACTGCCGCAAACGGATGAAGCGGTTCGTGGTCGTCTGGCCGGATGGCCATACCACCGAAGACTGGACGATTGCGGAAAGTTAATCGCGCTGTCGTTCGGAGTAGTCGGTGGCCGGGGCGTGGGGGCTCACTCGATCGGTCCGCTGGCACTACGCCTTGGCGAACAGATCTTTCACCGGCACTCCCTTGCCGTCCTCTGTGGCGTAGAACGGACGTTTCTCGACGTCGAACGCGGTCTTGGGCGAAATGCCCATAGCGTGGAAGATGGTCGCGTGCAGGTCTCGGATCGTCACGGGGTTCTTCGTGGTGACGAGCGGGCGCTCGGCGGCGGTTTCGCCGTACAGGAAGCCCTTCTTGATGCCGCCGCCGAACATCAGCACCGACCCCGAGCCGGTGAAGTGCCGGTGCAGGCCATAGTGTTTCGGTTCGGCGAGCTTGTCCGTCCGGGCGAGCGACTGGTCCTGGGCCTTGCTGCCCGGTACGCCTTCGATCATCATGTCCCGGCTGAACTCGCTCGCGAGTACGACCAGCGTGCGGTCGAGCATCCCCCGCTGCTCCAGATCGAGAATGAGCTGCGCGACCGGCCCGTCGATCTCCTTTTTCATGCGCGTGTAGGTCGCGTGGCCGTTTTCGTGCGTGTCCCAGTGGAGGAACGGCACGTATTCGGTCGTCACTTCAATGAACCGCGCGCCGGACTCGGCCAGTCGTCGCGCCAGCAGACAGCCGAGCCCGAACCGGCTCGCGTTGTACTTGTCGTAGCGGGCCTTCGGCTCCTTGGTGATGTCGAACGCGTCGCGCTCCTTGCTCGTGAGCAGGCGGTGCGCGTTCTCGACGGACTTCAGCATCGAATCGTGGTGGTAGTCACTGGCCAACTCGCCCACGGGGCTGGCCTTGAGCAACTCCTTGTACTTCGCGTGTCGCGCGGCGAAGCGCTCCGGCGTCATCCCCTTGGGCGGCTTCACCGCGTTCACCGCGTCGTCCGGGAACGGCAGGTTGAACGGTCCGTACTCGGTGCCGAAGAAGCCGCCCGTGGTAAACGCCTTCAACTCCTCCGATTCGCCGTGCCCTTCGAGCCGCTGGCCGATGTTGATGAACGCGGGAATGGCCGGGTTGCGCGGGCCGAGGACGCGCGCCATCCAGGAACCGATGTGCGGGCACGCTACCGTTTGCGGCGGGATGTATCCGGTGTGCCAGTGGTACTGGTGTCGCGAGTGGAGGATGTTGCCCAGGTCGGCGACGACGTGGGAGCGGATGAGTGTGCCCCGATCGATCACCTTCGCGATGTTCTCCAACCCCTCCGTGAACTTGATGTTGTCCACCACCGTGTCGATGGCCGGGAACGTGGACAGGATCTTGTCCACCGGCAACCCGACCTCGAACTTCGAGTAGCGCTTCGGGTCGAAGGTGTCCGGCGCGGCCATGCCGCCGGCCATCCAGAGCAGGATAACGGTATCGGCCGTCGGTTTCGGGTGCCGCACCGGTTCGGACGCACGGAGGCGCGGCTCGGTGCCCGCGAGAGTCGCGAGCCCGGCCGCGGTCATCGCCTGGAGATATTCGCGGCGGGAAAAGTCGCGCGTGGTCATTTGAATACCCTCCAATGCGGTTGCGGCGGTGTTGGGGCCAGAAGCTCAGTCACCGGCCGTCAGCGAACGTGCTGGAATTCGGGCAGCATGACCACGGCCCAGAGCAGGTCGGCCATGCTCTCCGTGGTCGGTTTGGCGCCGAGGAGCGATTTCGCGGCGTTCCGCTCGGCGGCCTGGGGCTTGCGGGACAGCGCGCGAACGAAGACCCACGCGACCAGTTCATCGGGTGTCGCTTTCGGGGCGGCGTTCAGGATGTTCGCCGCGCCGCGGTCGAGCGTGGACGTCAGAATCTGCCCGTTGGCGAGGTCGAGCGCTTGCAGTGTGCTCAGTTGCTCGGGCCGAGTCGTTACGACCTGCTCGCGGTTCGGGCGGCCGAGCGACCGCATCAGTGGGTCGCAGTCCACGAGTGTGGCACGGACGAACTGCCGCTCCTTGGGCGTGCCGGCTGGAAACGCCGGTATCGTGGCCGGCGCGGTCGGTTTTCCAGGCGCGGTACCGGTCAGCATCCAGATCGCGTCGATGAACTGCTCGGCGGTCAGGCGTTTCAGTTCGGGGCCACGGAATACGTAGGCGTCGCCGGTGACCTCTTTCTCAAGTGGAACTGCCTTCGCCTGATAGGTCTGCGACGTGGCGATGTGTTCCATCAGTTTCTTCAGGTCGTAGTTGTTCTCCGCGAAGTACACTGCGAGGTAATCGAGCAGGTCTTCGCTCCACGGCTTGTTACCCATTACATCGACCGGGTGAACGAGTCCGCGGCCCATCAGTCGGTGCCAGACGCGGTTCACCATCGTGCGCGTGAACCGGCCGTTGTTCGGGTCCGTGACGAGCGCCGCGAGTTGTTCGAGGCGCTTGGTTTTGGGCGCGGCGGCGTCGATCTTGCCCAACTCGGGGAAGAGGAACTTCGGTCCCGCCGTTCGGCCCGTGGGCTTGTCGCAGCGGAACTCCGGCAGCGGGGCGTCGGCGATCACCGCCGCCAGCCCGTAGGCGTCGTCGAGCTTCCACGAATCGATGAAGCTATCGTGGCACGACGCACACTTGAGGTTGGCGCCGAAGAACACCTGCCCGACGTTCTGCGAGAACTGGAGCTCCACGATCTGGCTCGCGTTCACCGCGCCGCGCCACTTGATCCCCCGCGCGAAGCCTTCCGAATCGCCGTTGGGGTTGATCAGCTCGCGGGCGAACTGGTTGTACGGCTTGTTCTCCAGAAGCGACTTGTACAGCCACGCGGTAATCTGCTTCCGTCCGCCGTCAATATAACCCGTGCCCCGGTACTCGTTACGTAGCGCGTCGTTCCAGAACGCGAGCCAGTGGTCCGTGTACGCGCGGTTCTCCGCGAGCAAGTTCTTGATGAGTTTTGCCCGCTTGTCCGGGCTTTTACTCGCGCAGAAGGCTTCCCACTCGCTCGCGGTCGGTGGGAGCCCGATCAGGTCGAAGGACACGCGGCGCGCGAACGATTCGTCGTCGAGGGGCGGGGCGGTCGTCACCTTGTTCGCGGTCTGGTACGCATCAACGATGCGGTCGATGGGGTGGTCACGCCCCGGTCGTGCGGCCGGTAACGTAACCTTGCGCGGTTTCAGTGGGGCGACGTAAGTGACGGGCTTGAACGTGAAGCCCGGCTCCCAGGGGAGGCCGTCATCGACCCACTTGGTCAGAACGGCGATCTCTTTCGCCGTCAGCGGGGCCGCCTTCGGCGGCGGCATCCGGGTGTCGTCGTCCGTGCTGGCCGCGCGCGTGATGAGTTCGCTCATCGCGGCCTTGCCCGGCACCGCAGCCTTCGACTTGAGCACGTCTTCGCGCGTGTCGAGCGAGAACGCTCCCTTGTACGTGCCGTTGGTGTGACACTTCGCGCACCGCGCCTTCAGGATCGGCACCACGTCGTGCGCGAAATCGGTCTTTTTTTCTGGCTGCTGAGCCGAGACCGGGTGTGCGCAGATAGCGAGCGCGAAGAAAGTGAGCCAATAGCGCATGTCGTGCTGGCGGGKTGAGTCGCGGGRGGGCAGGGGCACCTTTCATAGTAGCCACTACGCTCTGGTTTGGGGGAACGGGAAAGGCAGAAAACGAACGGGCTTGTGCAGCGAATCACAAAGAGCCCCAAAAGTAGCACAGGGCGGAAGCCCTGTGTTCCTACCGGGTCGCCAGATACGCTGACACGGCGGACGTCACCGCTCCATGAGGCCCCGATGCCAACCGATCTGGACACGCGACTCGCCGAATGGCGCAAGAGCCTGCTCGACACGACCAAGCGAAACCGGCTCATCAAGTTCGTTGATGGTCGCGCGGGCGGCGTGTCGCTGGTGCGCCCGACCGCGAACGATCTGTGGCACCTGCTCGTGCGCGACGGCGAAGAACTGACGTTCGTGTGGAAGCGCGCGGTACTCGGCCTACCAAAAGAGGTTCTCGACGCCGAAACGCTGTCTGCCGACTTTGACCCCGCCAGCGGTCACGTGAACGTGGACCAGGACGCACTGCGGCAGGAACTGCTCGACCTGTGCCTCCGCTCGCAGCGGCTAAAGGCCGACGACCTGCTGACCGATCAGACCGACCGACAACTCGCGGCCCGGCTACTGCGCCTCAAACGCACCTCGGACGAGGCACAGACCGATCACGGTGTTACCACCCTGTTCGCGGCGTTCGGGTTCCTCAAGTGGTTCGAGAGCCCCGATTCGGAGGAGGAGATCCGTTCGCCGCTGCTCCTGGTGCCGGTCAAACTGAGCCGCGAAACGGTCGAATCGCCCTTCACACTTGCCGTGCAAGAAGACGACATTTTGCCCAACTATTGCCTCGCGGAATTGCTCCAAACGCAGTTCCGCATCACGATGCCCTCCGCGGCCGAACACACGTTCGACCCTGAGGACCCCGAGTGCTTGGCAAAGTACCTCGCGGCTCTGACCGAACGGGTCAAACATGTGCCTCGTTGGGAGGTCGTCGCGGGGGCGGCGCTGGGGGTGTTCAACTTCCAGAAGCTCGCGATGTGGGAGGACCTCGGCCGCAATGCGGCGCGCGTGACCGCGCATCCCGTGTGCCGCGCCATCGCCGGCGACCGCACGGCCCCACTCGCCGCACCGAACGATTTGCCAACAGCCGAGCAACTCGACGAGCGGGTTCCGCCCGCGGGGGCCGTTCACATCCTCGACGCCGACAGCAGCCAGCACGAAGCGATCGAAGCGGTCAAGCGCGGTGCGCATCTCGTGATGGAGGGGCCGCCCGGTACGGGCAAGAGCCAGACCATCGCGAACATGATCGCGGCGGCGCTCGCGGCCGGCAAAACCGTACTGTTCGTGAGCGAGAAGACCGCCGCGCTCGAAGTGGTGAAGAAGCGCCTGGACCGTTGCGGTCTGGGCGATTTTTGCCTGGAACTCCACAGCCACAAGGCCAACAAGCGCGAAGTGGTGACCGAACTCGGCCGCTGCCTCGACCTCAATCCGGTTGGAGCGCCGGGGGACGATTCGGAACTCACTCGGCTCGCGGAGAGCCGGCAGAAACTCAATTGCTTCGTTGCGGAACTGCACGCCGTCCGACAACCGATCGGAATGTCGGCGTTTCGTGTTCATGGCGAACTCGCACGCCTCGACCGCCTACCCGGTCGATCAAGAATGGCGATACCCGACCCGTTGAGCAAGGACGCGGCGTTCCTCCGTGCGTGCGACGAAGCCCTCTCGCGGCTCGCCGACTGTCAATCGGTACTTGATAACTCGCCCCGCCATCCGTGGCGCGGGTGCAAGCTCACGACCTTCTCGCAAGAGGCGAAGGACGATGCACGGTTTCACCTGGACCGGATCGCTGGGGCCGTCCCGGCCGCAGAAAGAGCCGTAGCGGCTCTTGCGGACGCGGGTGTTATCGCCGACCCGCCGACGGTGCCCGAATGGGACGCGGCCGTTACCGCGGCTCGCTCCCTCGCGGCGCTGCCGTTCTTCCCAGCGGAGTGGTTCAGCAGGAAGGGGTCACAGGGGGAACCCGTGGGGGGGGCCCCCTTTATTAACGACCCGCGTGCCGCAGCCGAGCGGGCCGTCGAACTGTACCGCGCGATCCAGGAGGCCCGCGAACTCACTGCCAAATTGCCCGAATTCGACACGATCGCCGTGAAGCAAGCCGGTCCGGATGCTCCCGCTCTCGCCGGCGTAGCGGCCGACCGCGAGCGGCTCACGGCTGGCGCGTCCCTCACGCTCCGCAATCGGCTGAAGGTTGCGAAGTCGGTTGCGGAGGCGGTTCGTGCACTCGAAACCCTGTCGCGCGAACTCGACGCGGCGGAGCGCGCGGCGATGGCAGCGATCGGGCTCTCGGGCGAGCCCGAACTCGGTCAGGCGGCAGAGTGTACGCACTGCTTGCGGGTGATCGCGAACACCGGCGCGGGGCCGCGTGGGTGGTGGGACGCCGGGCGCCGCAAGGAACTGCTCGCGGCCGTGGCACGAGCCGGGGAGTTGGACCGGGCGGCGCAAGCCACGCGCACGGAACTCATTGCACGACTCTCGCCGGTGGCGTTCGCATCAGAATCCTCCACGGTCGCGCGGAGCGCGGCGCAAGCCGGGCGCTCCTTCTGGTCGCGGCTGTTGCCGGGTTGGTGGGCACTCCGAAAGCAAGTCTCTGCGTGGTACGCAGGCGCCGCTCCCTCTGGTGCGATGCTTCGAGCGGACGTGGCGGTGCTGGCCGCTTACCACCAGAATGCCGATGCCGCGCGTCAGTTGGGCGGTGCCTATGCCACCGAGATCGTGAAGGACGCCGCTGGTACCCCCGACTGGCCCGCGAGCCTCGATGCGCTGAACGCGGTCGAAAAGCTGTCCGCATGGGGCGTGACGCCGGACTGGCTCGCCAAGCAGGATCGCAAGGTCCTTAACGACGTGGTGGTGGCACTGGAGAAGGCGGAAACGGCGTTCGAGGATCGGCTCGCCGCGGCCCGGCGCGACTTCGCGGCGCCCGATCTGACCGCGCGGACTCCCGCCGAGGTGAGCGAGTGGCTCGCTGGTGAAGTCGCTGCGCTGGCCCGCGAAGTAGCCGGGTTGGAGATTCTCGCCCGTCTCCTTTCCGGCAAACAAGACGTCCCGGCGGCCCGCATTCACGAGGCCGCCACAACTGCCGCTCGGCTCGCGACGGTGGCCGAACGAGTGCGCCGGCTGGAGGTGGACCAACCGACGGACGAAGCCGTTCGTGCGGAGCGGGCGAATCTCGGGAGCGAGTTGATTCGCTTCCTCGACTCTTGGAAGCGGCCGGTCACTCCGGCGCTTGGTGCAGCGCTCACGGAAAAAAACGCCCGGGACCGCGTTGCGGCGGCCGTGAAGCAGTGCGAAACCGCACGCGGCGGGGCGTTCGCGACGGCCTGGGAACACATCACGCGCGGCGTGTTCGACCCGGACGCCGAGGGGTCCACAGGCGTCGTTCTGAACAGACTCCCGCTGGTTGAACTCGCCCGCTGGGCGAGCGATCGGGTCGCGGACGCCGACCGACTGTTCGAGTGGGTGCGGTACGTGCAGGCCGAGCGCGCGATAATCGCGGCGGG
>BFBZ01000017.1_pt2 | contig 20433 bp, 17 predicted proteins | sample 1888401 | NCBI WGS metagenome assembly BFBZ01 (sample SAMD00112614, study PRJDB3348) | symbiont metagenome | host: Chara braunii | reverse complement strand
GCCGTGAGATTCAACTGCCCGTTGGTCACGGACACTTGGCTCGGCATATCGTAGTCGGCATCATAGGGCCCGCCCGGGCCGCTTCCTCCTGATCCATAGCTGTTCCACGCCCAGCCGTTGGCGGCATTGCTGGTGATGTAGGAATGCCAATAGCTGTCGGGCGCCGTCCCGGCGAAGTTTTCCTGAAAAACGAGGTCGCTRGAGGCAAAGCCTGCGGGGGCGGAAAGAGCCATACCGTGATCCTTCTTGGGCGTTGAAAATAGAAAATTCCACTGCCGCGCATCGCCAAGGTGCGCGACATGTCGCATGCGCGCAGCTAGGCAATGCGAACTGATTTCAAACTCGCAGCTGGGCTACGAGAACTGATTTCAAACTCGCATAGGCAACGCGACTGATTACAAAGTAGCGGAGATTTGGGTGTCCTCGCCCCTGACACTGTTGTCGAGCGGGCTCAACGTTGAACTCACCATCGTAGGCGAGTCTCGTCGACGGGAATGCTTGTCAGGCCCTCGCCTTTGAACCCGGTGTCGCTTCCAACACGCACAAGGTATTCAACGGTTTGAGCCGCAGCCGAATTGAAGTCGAGCGCGTGTCCCCCAGTGGATGCGCCGCCGAGCTTGCAAGATAGTATAAACACAGTAGTCCCTTAGTTCATTGCGTCTTTTTTGTTTTCATTTCGCCCGCACCCCTAAGTAAACACAGGCATTTCCGCATTCAAATCTGCACACACACCGTCTTGTACCCGCATGAATTAGTCATTCGAGGACGATGTACGTAGCACAGGCGACCATACTACGATTTGCGGCGAGAATGAGGCTCGGCGGGCGATTGTTAACACTTTCCTAATGTAACTTATCAACACGCTCTAATATGGAAAGTGATCGAACGGCAGCTCCGGAACAGCCTTCCGGACGTCCCGCCAAGACCGTATCTGTCGGCTGAAATGTTGCTCTGGTTTGGGGCGCCCGTTGGTTCGAGCGGATCGTTCGCATCTGAGGTTGTCGAGAGGGATGGCCGGGATGTCTTTTTATGATGCGCGGCGGACGAGCTGTCGAACCTATGGCTGGTTCTGCCGGCCCGGAAGTTCGACCGCCGTTTGCGCGCCGATGGGCTTGGCCGTGTCCGCCGTCCGGCGTTTGAATACGCTCCAGTCTCTATGTGTTGGTGAGTGGCGGCGCCAGTTGCTCGGCGGCATGCACGCGTCACCCGCAATCAATGATCGAAGGTGGGAAGGAAAGGCTGGAACGCAGCGCTACGGTGCGAGGGCGCTTCGCCGCTGCCGGACGGCCCCGCGGAATGTCAAATTTGAACCGCGCGACCAGTCGCCAAAGCTCTACCTCGTGGCCGTCTGCTAGCCGCTTGGCATGCCCTTTCGCCGCAACGTCGTCTATGCAGGCAAGGTCGACCCCGCCCATGAATTGGCCGTGTTCGTTCAGAACGTAGACACGATAATGAGGCATCGCAACTCCCCATGCGCGACAGCATCTTACCTGCAGGCCTTTCTCCGCGGCGTGGAGATTTCGGGTCATTACGAGCTACCTCTGATGGTATGCTTGCTGGCGAGGCTCGCTCCCGGACGCTTTCGTGCGCGCCAACCGGATTGAAGTAACGCAGATTGCCGATCGTCCAACCGTCGTCGGACCTGCAGAGATCCTTCAGCATCTCTTCGATAACGAGCTTTGTGCGGCCGTAAGGATTGGTCGGGCCGAGCGGATGCTTTTCGTCGAGCGGCAGGTATCTAGGTATCCCGTAGACGGTCGCGGACGAGCTGAAGACCAGCGTCTTTACATTCGCTCTCTTCATGGCCGACACGAGCCGCATCGTACCCAGGACGTTGTTCTCGTAATACGTCATGGGCCTTACGTTGGAATCGCCCACCGCCTTCAGCCCTGCGAGGTGAATGACCGCAGTCACTCCGAAGGCGCGAAGTATTTCACAGATCGCCTCTTCATCCCGGATATCGGCGAGCCGAAAGACGAGCGAACGCCCGCAGATGGATTGCACCCGCTCGAGCGAAGCCTTGTTGCTGTTGGAGAGATTGTCGACGGCGACGACGTCAAACCCGGCGTCCAGCAACGCGATACAGACGTGGGACCCGATGTAGCCGGCACCTCCGGTCACCAAGATCATGTCGGACGCCTTCCGCATTCGCACAACCGCCATCCGTGCATTGCGCCACCACACTACTTGCAAGTCGCGCCCATGAGGCGTGGAGATTTTGGGCTTTAAGAGCTACCTCTGATGGACTGCATCGCGGATGACTCGACAAGCCGGGGGCGGGCCATCGAGCGCTCACGATTGTCGCATCATCCATTTCCAAGCGTCGCCGATCTGAACCTCCAGGTCAGATCGCTCCGGCTTCCAGCCGAGCAGGGTTCGTGCCTTTTCCAGAGCGCCGATCAGAACTGCGGGATCGCCAGGCCGTCTCGGCACAAGCTCGACGCAGACTGACTTGCCCGTAACGCGTTCGGCTGTCGCCACGACTTCCAGTACCGAGTGGCCTCGCTCATTGGCCAGGTTGACCGCACACGTGGTCCCGCCGTCGATGAGATACTTGAGTGCCCTCACATGCGCGTCGGCGATATCAAGCACATGGACGTAATCGCGGATGCAAGTTCCGTCAGCCGTATCGTAGTCATTTCCGAATACCTTGATCGCCGTGGCGTCACGGGCGGCGGCAAGGACCAACGGGATCAGATGAGTTTCCGGTTCATGGGCTTCACCGATCTCTGCCTCGGGGTCAGCGCCCGCCGCGTTGAAGTAACGGAGCGACACCGAGCGAAGGCCGTGAGCCGCATCGATATCCCTGAGCATCCGCTCGACAACAAGCTTCGAGTAGCCGTAGGGATTGATCGGTTGTTGTGGATGATCTTCCGAGATCGGGAGCCGACTGGGCACGCCATAGGTCGCGCAGCTTGACGAGAACACCACCGGCGTCGGTTCGAAATCGATCAAGGTCTGAAGCAGCGAGGCGGTTTCGCCGACGTTGTTGCGATAATAAAGCAGAGGGCTCGCAACAGACTCCCCGACATACGCATAAGCGGCAAAATGTATCAGAGCTGACGGACGGTATTTTTCGAGCACCGAACGCACGCGGGCTGCGTCACCGATGTCGCCCAATTCGAACATGCCGAATCTCGCGGCCCAACGGTTGCCACGCGACAGGTTGTCGTAGACAACCGGCTCAAGCCCATGGTGGGCCAATACTTTGCAGGTGTGGCTTCCAATATAACCAGCGCCACCAGTTACCAGRATCTTCGTCACGCTCTATATCACCTCGAATTCAACGCCGCGCGAGAAAGTCGACCTTCAGTCGAATGGATCAATGGTCTCCGACGGCAACAAGATATGGCTCCTCCTGCCTGCGCGGTCGGGGCACCTGATCGCCGCGGAAAAATGCAACAGTCGGCTTCAATCCGTCTTGCAGACGTATTCTCGGCTGCCAGCCCAGTTCGGCCTTCGCGAGCGAGATGTTGGGTCGGCGTTGTCTTGGATCGTCGCGGGGGAGCGGTAAATTGACGAGCTTTGACGACGAGCCGGTTTCAGCGAGCACGAGCTCGGCAAGCTCGCCAATGGTGAATTCTCCATCATTCCCCAAATTGACCGGCCCGGTGAATGACGCTCGACTCTCCATGAGGCGTACCAGACCATCTACCAAGTCATCGACGTAGCAGAATGAGCGGGTCTGGTTGCCGTCGCCATAGAGCGTAATCGGCTCGCCGCTGAGCGCCTGAATAATGAAATTGGAAACAACTCGACCGTCGGCCCGATGCATCCGGGGGCCGTATGTATTGAAGATACGAGCGACCTTGATTTCAAGGCCGCACTGTCGGTGATAGTCGAAGAACAGGGTTTCGGCGCAACGCTTTCCCTCATCATAGCAGGACCGGGGACCGATGGGATTCACGTTGCCCCAATACTGCTCGGGTTGGGGATGGATCGCGGGATCACCATAAACCTCGCTTGTCGAAGCCTGCAGAATTCGACAGTTCAGCCGCTTGGCGAGGCCCAACATGTTTATCGCGCCGTGCACCGACGTTTTCGTGGTCTGCACCGGATCGTGCTGGTATTGAACGGGCGATGCGGGGCAAGCCAAGTTGTAGATTTCGTCGACTTCGACATACAAGGGAAAGGTGATATCGTGGCGCAGAAATTCGAAGCGTGGGTTTGCGTGCAAATGTTCGATGTTGCGCTTGGTTCCCGTAAAGAGATTGTCCACGCAGACAACCTCGTGGCCGTCGGAGAGCAGGCGATCGATTAGATGAGAGCCCAGGAACCCGCCGCCCCCGGTGACCAAAACGCGTTTGCAACTGTCGTAATTGCGTCGCATGTCAATCTCCTTTTGAAATGAATAGGCGACGCTGCGTTATGCCGGCAGCATCGTCCGTCACGTTCCAGGCGTAGCGCGCTTCCGTTCCGAGGCGATCTTTGGGCCGTGAGAGACGACGGCACGTGCCCGTGCTTGCGCATAGGCAATTGAAGTGGCGGCGACCCCGACACAGATCGCGAGCGCCTGACCGATTTTGCCACTCGCTGCATATCCAAGGACGGCGCGCGCCATCGCAAGAACGTAGAGCCGCTCGGAGTCCAGCCCATCCTTGGTCCCCGCCAAGCTTGCGAGTACCGCTTTAGAGCTACCCTCCATGCGGCAGCGATGCAGGAAATACTTCCAGSTCGTGCGTTCCGCCGTAACCACGTGACGAACTCTGGCTTCGGGTTTGTATATCCAGACGCCCCCGAATTTTTTTGCAGCCCGGATACAAAACTCGGTGTCATCGCATGTATTGGCTGAMCCCTTMCCCCCGCCGATCCGTCCCATTTGACCGGCAAAGCCGCCGCAGCCATGCAGCACATCAGCACGTACCGACATGTTCGCGCCTATCATATTGCGCACCTGACCGCCTTCTCGTACTCGCATCCCGCGATAGGTGCAGCCGACGATCCAGTTGAATTCAGGCGGGAACCACCAGGGCCGAGGTTTCCGCCATAGAGGCTCGATGCGTCCGCCGACGCCAAGCACGCGCGGATCGGCGTAGGGCACCAGCAGCTCTTCCAGCCAGCGTTCATAGGCCATCGCATCGTCGTCAAGAAATGCCACAACCGGCGCAGTCGCCAATCGGGCGCCCGTCATGCGACCACCGCACAGTCCACGCACGTTCGTATTGGCCGTGACGATGACACCCTCGATTTCACGCCCGGCTCGCGCCAGGAGAGCCTCATTGTCGTCGACCACGAGGATGATCTCTCGGGCGGGGCGCGTCTGGTTACGTACCGACGCGATGGACGCGTTTAGATCGTCCCAGCGATCGAGTGTGTAAGCGCAAATGACAACCGACGCATCGATCATGGTTGCTGGTGCCTTTCGTTGCCCCGGTGAGGTGCGGCAAATATCGACCATGCCGCCGGCAAGGCTTCGGTCATCGAAGTTCTCCGGCGGTTTCTGAGGGCTGGTTGGATTCGCGGGTCTCTACCGCTCGGGTCGCCGCGGCTTTGAGGATGTTCCAGAGCTCGCCCCTGTCTCGGTGGACATCGAACTGGTCATATTCGTCGACGGGATAGCGTCCGCTGTCCTGCCGCGACACCAACCGCCACACGATCCAGCCAGCGCAATTGCGATCACGCGTCAGCGTGTCGAGCCACGTGGAGTAGGCCTCGACCGACCTCTGATTGGAGCGGGCATAGCCGAACTCCTCCAAAAGCACCGGCTTCCCGTCGCGAAGCGCCAGCTGGCAGAACTCCGGGATCAGGTCGTTGAACTGCTGAACGGTGAGCTTGTCGTAGAGGGGATAGCCGTGCCAGGTGCCGAAATCGAGAGTTGGGATCGTCAGGTCGGACAGCTTCTCGGAAACGTTGGCATGCCCTGAACTGACGAGGTGATTGGAATCGAGCGACTTCACGTATGCCGACATTTCGGCAGTCCAGGCCAGCCGCAAGGCCTCTGGCTTCGCATTCCCTTCGTTCATCAGCTCCCAAGCCATGATGGTCGGGTCGTCCCGGTAGGCAAGTCCGGTGAGCGGGTTGACGCGCTCCACGACGTGGCGGACCCAGGTCCTGTAGTCCCGCTTCGTGCGTGGGTCAGTGAAGAAGAACGTGGACTCGTCGCGGCTTCCATACCAGGCCCGCATCTGCTGGGCACCACCCGTGTAGGCCCAGAAATCCAGGACAGCGACGATGAGCCTCAGGTGCCGCTTGCCGGCCTCGGCGATGAGGAAATCAACCTTCTGCATGCCGTTGGCGCCGTCGTTGATCGCCATCCTGTGCGCGCGGGGATCCCAGGAGAGCAGGTACGTGCCCTTGACCGCGAGATTGCTGGCATCGCCTTCAAGCCGCCAATCCCAGATCGTAGCGATGCTTCCGTCGAGCGACCCGATCACCGGCTGGAGGAAGGTGCGGACCACATTGGCACCCATCGCCACTGCGTCATCGAGAACGCGGGTGACCTCATCCTGCGACCCGTAGGTCAGATAGTGGTTGTTTACGCCGGTCACGAAGAACGGCCTGCCGTCCAACGTGAAGTTCGTTCCGGCAGTCTTGATGAAGGACGTTGCCGACGGGTCGTCCGCGGCGCTCACGGCTGCCGGAACAGATAGCAACGCGAACACCAGCACACGCAATAAGGCATTGCGCAGCCCGTATTTCGCCCGTTGCCAGCCGACTATCATCCTTGCATGTGGCTCTCGCCCGGCGCCGAGTGCAACGGCCCGTAAGGATTACCCCCTCTGGCCTCGCACAACCCGGCGTCGATCAGGCATAGTGGTACTTGGCCGATTACGGTCGCCCGAGTATGCACCCGTGTTGTCAGACATCGCTCCCGATCAAGAACTCGGTTCTTCGCATTGGCGAGCCCCCGCAGTGGTAATAGGTGGGGAGCTCAACGGGCTCGGGGTGTGCCGCAGCCTCGCCCTGGGCGGAATGCCTGTCTGGGTGGTCGACCGCAAGCGATCGAACCCGGCGCTGTGGTCGCGCTACACCCGTCCGGTCCTGGTGGACGCCCTGCATGGCCATAGCTTCGTGGTCTTCCTCCGTGACCTTCAGAGGCAACTCGGCGGGCAGCCCTTCCTGGTCGTCACGGATGAGCTGGCACTTCTGACGATCTCGGAGCACCGCAAGGAGCTGGAGGGCCTTTACCGCTTCCGGCTCCCAACCCACGATACGGTCATTATGCTTCACGACAAAGCCCGGTTCCACGAGAACGCCGTGAAGCATGGCTGGCCAGTGCCGAAAGGCGTGGTCGTGCGGAACCTCGCGGGCGTTCGCGAGATCGCGTCTCTCCGCCTGCCGATGATCCTGAAACCGGCCGACAAGCGACACTTCCACGAAGGGCATGCTCCCCGCCTGATCACGGCGGAGAGTTACGCCGTCGCCTTCTCGGCCGCCAAAAAGCTGCTGGCTCAGACAGGCGAGGTCTTGGTGCAGGAGACGATCGAGGGACCGGACGACAACATCTATTTCTGCCTGTTCTACCGGGGACGCAACGGTGAGACGCTCGGCATGTTCACCGGACAAAAACTCGCCAGCACCCCGCCGGGCACCGGGAGCACGGCGTTCTGCACGGCTGCGGCAAATGAGGCGTTGGAACGCACCACGAAGAATCTCCTCGATCAGGTCGACTACTTCGGATTTGGCGGCGTCGAGTACAAGTGGGATATCAGAAGCGGACGCTTTCTGATCATAGAGCCGACGGTCGGGCGCACCGACTGGCAGGAGGAGTCGGCGACGCTGGTCGGCGTCAATATCCCGCTGATAGCCTACAGGCACGAACTCGACCTGCCGCCATTGCCGGCAGGCCCAGCTGACGGCCGCGTGGTCTGGCAGGGTTCATGGATCGAGCGGATTCGCTTCGGCGCGAAACCGATCCCGCCTCGCTCAGTCGTGGTCGATGGCTTCTGGCGCCGGGATGATCCGCTGCCGGCCTTGGTGCATTACCCTTGCGATGTTGCGCGGGCTGCGGCTTTTTATCTGCCTCCCTGGCTCTGGGGCCCGCGGCGGACAGCCGACAAGGCGCATCGGTCAAGGTGGTTCTCGTCAAAGCCGTCGTCTTCCTGAAATCCGCCGCGAGAACAGCAATGCATATTTGTTTGAGTCTCGATCCGTCGCGGCCACTGCGCTGGCATTTGTGGCTGGCGGAGGCGCTTGCTGAAGTGCCCGGCAACAATGTCTCCTGCGCTTTCGCGGCTGGCTGCCGCCCGCTGCCGTTGAGTTTCCGTCTGCTGCTCGAACTCGAACAACTGCTCTATGGCTCTCGCGTCAACGGCGCCGCCGACCCTGTCGAGGCGGCGCTGCGGTCCCTGCCGCCGCCTCCGGCCGACCAAGTGGACGTGGTGATCGATTTGAGCGGGGAGGAGCCGCCCCGATCGGGACGGCGCGTGCTGACGCCGCTCTTCAACGGCGTGGCGGGCGAGATCGGAGTCATGGCGGCCTTGGCGAATGATCAGGACTTTCTCATCGACCTGCACGACACGGCGCGTCCGTCGCTGCCGTGGACCGCGCGTCCGGCCAGTGCAGACCGCGACGTGTTCGCCGCGAGTCTCGACAGCGTCCTCTCCTGCGCCGTCGCGCTGATCCTGAAAGCCTTGCGCGAAGAAACCAGTTCAGCTGCGTCCGGTGTCCCCGGCAGACGGACGGCTGTATCTTCGCCCGACGCGCTTTCGGCCGTCGCATGGGAAACTGGCAGGGTAGCATCGAAGGCGGTCAGGTTTCTGGACATCCTGGCGAGAGGCGGCAGGACGTGGGGGGTCGGCTGGCGTATCGACCAGGCGGCGAGCCTGCTCGACAAAGGCGAAGCAGCCTTCAGGGTGCTCGCGGGGGACACCGACAGCTACCTTGCCGATCCGTTCCCGTTCCGGCACCAGGGGCAGGATTTCATCTTCGTCGAACAGTACCTCTACTCAAAGAACCGGGGGTGCATTTCGGTCGTGACGGTGGACCCGAGCGGATCAGCCAGCGCGCCCCAGATCGTCCTGGAAGAGCCGCACCACCTCTCATACCCGTTTGTGTTCGAGCAGGACGGCCAGGTCTGGATGATCCCCGAGTCGGGGGCGGCCAGGAATGTCTGCCTCTACAGGGCAGTGGAATTCCCGCACCGTTGGACGCGGGAGGCCTGCCTGATCGACGGCATCGAGGGCTACGACACCACGCCGCTGCATCATCAAGGCGGCTTCTGGTTCTTCGTTAGCCTCAGGCTGTGGCAATCCACGTCCTGGGATGTCCTCAGCCTCTACCGTGCCGAGAGCTTGGCCGGGCCTTGGACACCTTATGCCGCAAACCCCGTTCTGATCGATGCCGCGCTCAGCCGCCCCGCAGGCGCTGTCATCCGACGCGGCGGACAGACGCTACGTCCGGTCCAGGACTGCGCGCGCGGCTATGGCGACGCGGTCACGTTCTGCCGGATCGATGCGCTCGGCGAGTCGGAATTTGCCCAGACCCCGGTCGGTCGCATTCGGTCCCGAGCGTTCGGGTGCCACACCTACAACCGACGGTCCGGTCTGGAGGTGATCGATCTGTTCGGTCATGTCCGGGGGTTGCGGGAAGTCACCACCTCGTATCAACCGCTTGTACCCGACGCGCCGGTCTCGGGACCGTGCGGTCAGCCTCTCCGGGCTGGCTGCTAGAGCATGATGCCGAAAAGTGTGAAGCGGTTTTCGGGCGACATCATGCTCCATCTCCTTGATTGAGAGCCGGATTCAGATTTCGGATCGACTCTATCCGAAATCATCCGGCTCTRGCCCTAGCCGGCGGGTCGAGCGCAAGATATCCCGCCCGCGTGCCGCTGCCATGCTAGCCGCGTTGGCGGTATCGCCTGGAATAACCTGAAAGGGATACCCCCAAAGAGCTAATCACCTATTGTTATTTCCTAACCAATATCGTTCTTCCATTTCAGGATGGTATCCGTAAAATTTACAAAGCAAAGGTTAACAGGCAACAAGCACAAAATATTCTTTCGTCTCATCTTCATTCCATTGTGGGCGGGAGTCCGCGCGTGGTTGGATCAAGCACATCCGTGGATGTGGCGGTCGTTGGAGCTGGCCCCTATGGCTTGTCCCTGGCCGCGCATTTGCGCGCGCGCCACGTGGAGCACCGGATTTTCGGGGAGCTGATGGGGTCGTGGAAGCACAACATGCCCCCCGGCATGCTGCTCAAATCCTACCCCTGGGCGTCGAGCCTGTCGGACCCGTGGTCGGAATTCGAACTCAAGACGTTCTGCGCCGAGCGGGCTCTGGCCTATGACGACGAGCTCATTCCGCTTTCGCTCAGCCGGTTTATTGAGTACGGCGAAGCCTTTCAGAGGCGCTACGTCCCCGTAGTTGAGCGCAAGACCCTGAAAGCGCTGGAGACCGCCGGTGGCCGCTTTCGCGCCACTTTCGATGACGGCGAGATAGTCCATGCGCGCCGCATAGTCGTTGCGGTCGGCCTGCATCCGTTCAAACGCCTGCCGTACCAGGCCGCGCATCTGCCAGCCGATCTATGCTCGCACAGCGGTGCGTACGGCTCTCTCGAGCCGCTGGACGGCAAGGAAATCATCGTGGTCGGATCCGGATCATCGGCGTCCGATCTGGCGGCGCTGCTCCACGAACGTGGGGGTTCGGTTTCGCTCGTCGTGCGTCGAGCGCAACTGGATTTCGCCGATCGCCCTCGCCGCCGAACCTTGTTCGAGCGCACTACCGCTCCGATGAGCGGCATCGGCAACGGCTGGACCCTGGCGACCTGCGCCAAATATCCGCAAGTGATCCGGCTTCTGCCGAAGGATCTGCGAGTCCAGCTCGCCAACATCCAGGCGTTGGGGCCGCTTGGCGGCGCTTTCATGAAGGACCGGGTTACCGGGAAAGTGCCTTTGTGGCTCGGTCGCACCCTTCAGGGCCTCAAGGCACGCGGCGGCAAAGTGCTACTCGATGTGACGGACGCCGGCGGCACGCGGCATTCGATGCAGGCCGACCACATCATTTTCGCGACCGGGTACAAGATCGACGTGGCCCGGCTGGATTTCCTGGGCCCAACGCTGTTGCGTCGGATCCGCTTGGTCGAAGGCGCGCCACAGCTTTCGGCCCATTACGAGAGCTCGGTGCCCGGGCTGCATTTCATTGGCCCCGCCGCCGCGAACAGCTTCGGCCCGGTGTGTCGGTTCGTGTACGGGACCTATCACCCTGCCCGTCATCTCGCCCGACACCTATCGGCGGTGCTGGCGCGCTTCCAGCCCGTCCCCTGGGCCCCATCGCTCGACCGGGCGGCACTGCCATGAATGCCGGTCTCCCCAGCATTCTCGCCCATGTCGGTGCCGTACCGCCGCCCGATCGGGTCAATTTCGCGCTGCCGCGATCGGTGACCCTGCCCCGCGTGAGCTTCGTTGTCCCCACGCTCAATGAAGCCGAGAATCTTCCTTGGCTACTGCCGCGCATCCCCGACTGGGCGCATGAGGTCATCATAGTGGATGGTCGTTCGACCGACGACACCGTCGCGGTCGCGCGCCGTCTACGCGAGGACGTGAAGGTTGTCATGGAACCCCGACGTGGCAAGGGCGCGGCTCTGCAAGCGGGATTCCGGGCCGCCACCGGCGACATCATCGTCATGCTGGACGCCGACGGCTCCATGGTCCCGGAGGAGGCGATCGTCTTCGTCAGCGCGCTGTTGGCCGGCGCGGATCTCGTCAAGGGTTCGCGCTTCATCCAGGGCGCCGGCACCGACGACATGTCGCTGTTCCGGATGTTCGGCAACAGGGGGCTGACCCTGTTTGTCCGGCTGCTTTATGGCGGTTGGTTCTCCGATCTATGCTACGGATACATGGCCTTCTGGGCCAAGCACGTCGCCACGCTTGACTGCGATTGCGATGGCTTCGAGATCGAGACTCTCATCAACGTGCGGGCCCTGAAGAACCACCTCAATATCGTCGAGGTGGCGAGTTTCGAGGCTCCGCGCATCAGCGGCGAGAGCCATCTTCGCGCCATCCCGGACGGCTGGCGCGTTCTCAAGACCATCGTGCGCGAGAGGGTGCACCAACAGCACAGGCCGAGCGCGGCAGCCTGTGAGGACGGTGGACAAGCCCGATGCGAATCCTGATGGTTGCCGCTCGCTGCCACCCCTTCATGGGCGGCATCGAAACTCATATCCAGGAAGTCGGCCCCCGCTTGGTGGCGCGCGGCCACGCGGTCGACGTGCTCACCACCGATCCCTCGGGGGAGCTACCGGTCGAGGAGGAGGTGCGCGGCATGCGCGTGCGGCGCGTGCCGGCCTGGCCGAGGGAGCTCGACCTCTATGTTGCGCCCGGAATTTACACCGCGATCCGACGCGGGGCCTGGGATTTGATCCATTTCCAGGGTTACAACACCTTCGTGGCGCCGATCGGGCTCCTCGCAGCCGTCCGCGGGGACCTGCCATTCATCCTGACCTTCCATAGCGGCGGGCATTCGTCACGGCTGCGCAATGCCCTGCGCGGCACGCAGTACGCGCTGCTGCGACCGCTGGTGGCCCAGGCCGCGCGGCTGATCGGCGTTTCTGAATTCGAAGCCAGCTTCTTCAGCGGCAGGATGCGCGTGCCGCGGGAGCGGTTTGTCGTCATCCCGAACGGCGCAGCGATGCCGGCTGCGAGCTCTGGCATCGAGGTCGATCCGCACCTGATCGTGTCGGGCGGCAGGCTGGAGCGCTACAAGGGCCATCACCGGGCAATTGAGGCCTTGCCCGAACTGATCCGGAGGGTGCCCGACGCGCGACTGCGCATCGTCGGGACAGGTCCGTATGAGGGAGAACTGCGGCGCCTCGTGGCGACGCTCGGTCTCGAGAAGCGGGTCACTATCGCAGCCATCCCCGGATCCGAGCGGCAGCAGATGGCGGACCTCCTGTCGAGCGCGGCGCTGTTCGTGCTGTTCAGCGACTACGAAGCCAATCCGGTCGCGGTAATGGAAGCCTTGTCGCTGCGCCGTCCGGTCCTGGTCAGCGACACGTCCGGGCTGCGGGAACTGGCCGCCAATGGCCTGTGCAGAGCTATTCCGCACGGCGTCGGTCCAGAAGAGCTGGCCGACGCCATGGTGGGAGAGTTGGAGGCACATCGGGAGGTCCCGGATTTGGCGCTACCGGACTGGGATGCCTGCGCTCAGGCGCTGAGCGATGTCTATTGCGATGTTCTGGGCAGACGATCCGCGGTTCGCGGCGGCGTGATGTCATGGCTTTCTGCGACCGGGGCCTGAGGCTGATGATGTCGGCTCATGTCACCGCGGGAGCCAGGATCAACCCACTCCGGGCCGGGACACGGTTCGTCTCGGCCGTTATTGGTCCCGACCTTCGCGGCCGCGGCGCCGATGCCCCGTCGCAAGGTGTCAACTCCGGATGGATCGCGATCCTGTGCCTGACAATCGCCGTGGCCCTGCTCCTGGTCGTGGCCGGACACGCCGCCGGGCGCCGCGGCAATGACGTGGCGCCGCTTTTCTTCTGGTCCGGCGTCGTCCTTCTGGTCGTCCCGACCAGCCTTCGCATAGCTTGGCCGACGGTAGCCAGGGGCGAGCGCCTTTTCCTGCTGTTGCTGCTTATCGAAGCCCTGTTCTATTACAAGGCGGTCTATTCCCCGACGAGCTTCATCAATCACGACGAGTTCCTGCACTGGATCGCGGCCGACGATCTTATGACGGCCCGCCGGCTGTTTCTGTCCAACCCGCTTTTCCCGATCGGGCCCACATATCCCGCCTTGGAAATCCTGACGACGGCAATCGTCAATCTGACGGGATTGCCTTTGTTTCTGGCGGGGTCTCTGTTGTTGGCCGTCCTCAGGGGCACATTCATCGGTGCCCTGTTCCTGTTCTTCGAAAGCATCACCGGATCGCCGCGCATCTCGGCCATCGCCTGCCTGGCCTATATGGGCTGCTCAACCTTCGTCCTGTTCGAGTCGATGTTTTCCTACGAGAGCCTCGGCATCGTGCTGTGCGTGCTGACCTTCACGGTCGAAGCGGCGTCCAAGGATCTCGTCGGGCGGCCGAGGCTGAGGGCGCTCGGGCTGGTTGCCTTGCTGTTGGCGAGCCTCGCCGTCACGCACCACCTCTCGGCCGCCTTCACCGCCACCTATTTCGCAGCGCTGGCTGCCTTCGAGACCTTGCGCCGGCACGGCCCCTTGCGGATCGAGGCCAGGACCGCCGCGGGCTTCACGGCGCTCTTGGCCATAGCCCTGCCGCTCCTTTGGATCCAGGCCCGAGGCAACCCCCTCACGGGCTATCTCGGCCCGGTGGTCGACACCGGCTTCAAGGCGTTGCTCAGAAAGATCTTGGGCGCGCCTACCCAATTGTCAGAGCACCTCGGAGCGCCTTCCCAGCCCTTAGGCATGCGGCTGACCACCTTGCTCGCGATCCTGTTGTTGACGCTCGGGCTGGTGACGGGATTCTTTCGGTCGCTGGCTATGGCAGCGCCTCGGGCTGGTTGGCGTTCGATCAACGACATCGTCGCGTGCCGCTGGCGCGACAGCCGCATATTGCTCCTCACCTTGTTGGCCTTCGGGTTTCCAATCTCGGTAGCCTTCCGGCTGACCATTGCTGGATGGGAAATCGGCAACCGCATCGGAACGTTCGCGTTCATCGGCGTCGGGTTGGTCGTGGCGGCGAGTATCGTCCACTTCTGGGAGGGTCGCACGCCACACGGGTGGCGCCGCGTCGCGCCGGCTATCGCACTGGCGGTCATCGTCATGGGCGGCGTCACGAGCGCTACCCTCGAACCGCTGCGCGGCCCCTACCGCGTGGCAGCCGACCAGCAATCGATCGAACCCATGGGGATCGAAACCTCGCTCTGGACCAAGGAATGGCTCAAGGCCGGCAATCGCTTCACGGCCGACCGCATCAATCGCCTGCTGCTCGCCAGCTACGGGCGGCAGGATGCCAGGGTCTACATCGTTGAAGGCGTCGATGCCGCGCGCATTTTCGAGGCCAAGGAGCTGGGGCCTGACGACCTTTACGCCCTGGCGAGAAGCGACATCGACTACCTGTTGGTGGATTTGCGCCTGTCCTCRACCCCTCCGGTGCTCGGCTTCTACTTCGAGCCTTGGCAAGCGCAGGAGGGAACGCGGCTCTCGGGCGTGGCGCTGCTCAAGTTCAATGACATCAAGGGCGTCACGCGCATCTACGACAACGGCTGGATCGTTATCTACGACGTGAGGGGCTTGCATGCGAATTCCTAGCAAGTTGGACCTTCTGGCCGCCTGCCTGTGGGCGGGGGCCACGGTGGCTGCCGTTGCGGTCGGCGACAGCCTGGCCCTCCGGACCGTCCTGGGAGCGCCCATGGTGCTCCTCGTGTCGGGCCACGCGCTGGTGCGGGCTCTTGGCGTGCGGACTACGTCCCTGACGCAACACCTCATCTACGCGGTCGGAGCAAGCCTCGCTGCCGGTATCGCCGGGGGCTTTGTCCTGAACGCCGCGGGCTTCCTCACACCGCTCGGCTGGGCGGTGTGGTTCTGGACGGTGACGGCCGCAGGGGCGCTCGTGGCCGTCCGCCGCGGCACTCCCGATCTGCCAGCCTGGCCGGCTCCGCCGCGGCTCGGGCTCTGGCAGGGGGCCGCATTGGCGCTAGCGGTGCTGGTGGCGACCGGAGCTTATGCATTCGCCGTCCGGGACGAGGCGACGTACCGGGAGTTCAAATACACCGAGTTCTGGATGTTGACATCACCCAATGGCGAGCCCGGCCTGCTCACCGTCGGCATCAGAAGCGCTGAGACGCAAGCTCGGCGCTTCGACCTGGAAATCACGCTCGACGGGCAACCCTTCGCCAACCTCCGATCACTCACCATCGCGCCGGGCGACACCTGGACACAGGAAATTTCGGTGCCCGTTCTGGCAACTCGCCAGACGGCCGAGGCGCGGCTCTATGAGCCGGGCCACCACCGACTCTATCGCAGCGTTTCAACGCTGGTGCCACCCATCTGAAACGAGGCTCGACCATGCGCATCCTGCTGCTGTCGCAGTTCTATCCTCCGGTGATCGGGGGAGAAGAGCGGCATGTCCGCAACCTCGGCGCGGCGCTGGCGCAGCGGGGCCATCATGTCAGCGTCGGGACCTTGATGCATCCCGACGCGCCGGAATCCGAGCTGGACGGCATGGTTCGCGTGCATCGCCTGCGTGGCACGCTCCAGCGTCTGTCGGGTCTCCATACCGATCCCGGCCGCCGCCACGCGCCACCATTCCCGGATCCTGAACTGGTGCTCGCCCTGAAGCGGCTGGTCGCGCAGGAGAGACCCGACATCGTCCACGCCCACAACTGGATCTATGCATCCTTTCTGCCGCTCAAAGTTCTGAGTGGGGCACGCCTCGTGGTCACGCTCCACGATTACGGCCTTGTCTGCGCCAAGAAGAACTTCATGCACTTGGGCGCCCGCCTCTGCAGTGGCCCGGCGCCGGCCAAGTGCCTAGCTTGCGCCACTGGGCATTACGGGGTCGTGAAGGCAGCGGCGACCACGTTGAGCAACTGGGCGTCGAGCTTCGCCGCTCGGCGCGCGGTGGACCGCTTCATCGCGGTGAGCCACGCGGTGGCTCGTCACACCGGACTCACCGAAGGCCTGTCTCTTATACACATCTAGATGTGTATAAGAGACAGATGTCGAGGTGCTTGGCAGGGAGGATCGATGCCTGCCGGAGAAGCTACCTGAGGACGGATTCATCCTGTTCGTCGGAGATATGATGCGCCTCAAGGGCATTGGCGTTCTGCTGCAAGCCTATGCCCGTCTCGAGCGAGCGCCGCAGCTGGTTCTGATTGGGCGCCGGGTCGCCGATACGCCGGCCGCGTTTCCGCCAAACGTCCGTGTCGTCGGTACGTGGCCGCATTCCGCCATCATGCATGCATGGCGGCGCTCGCTGTTCGGCGTGCTGCCATCGGTCGGACCCGAAGCCTGCGCGACGGTCATCATGGAAGCGATGGCGTCCGGCAAGGCGGTCGTCGCAACCGACGTCGGCGGCATGCCGGACCTCGTCGATCATGGCGAAACAGGACTTCTCGTGCCGCCCGGTGACGCGCGCGCCCTGGCCCAGGCGATGCAAACACTCCTGGACGACCGCGCCTTGCTGGCCCGCCTGGAGGCGACCAGCCTCGCCAGGGTGGGGCGTCTCAAGGCGGGAGCGGTCGTGGCTCGGATCGAGCAGGTCTACCGCGACGTCCTGCGCCCAACCGCCAGCAGGTCCGCGGTGCCGGCGCACCAAGGTTCGGAAGAGCCGTCATGCCGGTAGATCTCGCCGGGACCGCACTTATCCGTGTTCGCCGGGCGCTTCAAAAGAACGCCACGCTCGTCACGAATTCTGGCGCGCTGGCGATCGGAACGATGGCAGCGGCCGGTCTCGGCTTCGTCTATTGGTGGCTCGCCGCCCGGCTGTTTCCGCCCGAGGTGATCGGCAAGGCCTCTGGCCTCCTGTCCGTGATGGGGCTCGTCGGTCTGTTGGGAGAGGCCGGGCTCGGGACCCTGCTGATAGGCGAAATCGTTCGACACCCCGGCAAGGAGCGCGGCCTGGTGGCGGCRGCGGCGTGYGTCGGGGTGGCGCTGGCGGTCGGCATCGCTTTGTTGTTTGCCGTCGGAGGGACATATCTCACCAATTCGACCGGGCGGATCGGCGGTTGGTTCGAGGGCGTTCCGTTCGTCTTCGGCTGCTGCCTGATCGTTTTCAGCGCCGTGGCCGATCAGGCATTCGTCGGCAACTTGCGCAGCACGGGCAGGATGATCCGGCAAGTGCTGTTCGCCTTGTTCAAGCTGATGCTGATCGCGGCAGCCGCGGCCGCCGGCTACGCGTCCACTGCAGCGATCCTTCTGACCTGGGTGGCCGGGATGCTGGCGTCCTGGATCGGCGTCGATCTCTTGACCCGGGGCGGCGCGCGTCATCTCGTCGGCCCCCCCGATTTCCAGCTGCTGCATGCGCTCCGACGCAAGGTCTTCGACCACTACACGCTCGACGTGGCCTTGCAGGCCCCGGGCGTCATCATGCCATATCTTGTGCTGATCCTCCTGTCGCCGACCATCAATGCCGCCTTCGTGTCGCTGTGGATGCTGGTATCCATGGCCTCCGTGATACCCGCGGCCATGGCCACGGCCCTGTTTCCCGTGGTCAGAGCAAGCCCAAAACAATCCAGGCACAACATCCTTTTGTCGCTGATGGCGTCATTGCTCTTCTCAGTGGTCTGCGCCGCCTTCATCTTCATCTATTCTCAGGAGGTCCTTGCGGTCTTCAATCCGACATATCCCGGGATCGCTGGTTCGAGCCTGCGTTTTCTCGGCCTTAGCCTGCTGGGATCAACACTCAAGTTTCATGCCTGCACGCTGGCGCGGCTGAGCGATACGATGCGCAAGGCATCTCGATGGTTCACGCTTGGCGGATTGCTGGAACTATGCTTCTCGGTCGCGGGGGCAAAGCTTGGTCAACTTCAAGGCCTGGTCCTGGGCTGGACGCTCGCCGTCAGCATCGAGGGCGCGTGTGCGGCACTGAGCTTGGCCTTGGCGATGAAACTGGATTGTTCCGCCGGCCCTGTGCACGAAGAGCCGACCGCCTCCCCGCTCCAGAGTTGAGGAGATGCTGGCCATGGCCCAAGGTTATCGACCGCAACTGGATGGCCTGCGCGCCATCGCGATCGGCCTTGTTGGCATCGAGCACTTCGGCGGGCCGTGGGTCAGAGCGCATTTCCCCATCGGAGCGGGAGCGCTGGGGGTCCAATTGTTCTTCGTCCTTAGCGGCTTCCTGATCACGCGGAACTTGCTGTTCAAATTGGAGCAAGCGCCTGCGGGCGAAGTCCTCCGCCGGTTCTACATTGGCCGGGCGGTTCGGTTGATGCCGGCCTACTACCTGACCCTGCTGGTACTGTTCATGCTGGGCGTGCCCGAAGTTCACGACTTCATTCTCTGGCATCTCACCTACACGAGCAATTACCTCGCCGCGACCGGAGGCCCACTCCTGGTGTTCTGGTCCCTCGCCGTGGAGGAGCAATTCTACGTGTTGCTGCCGATGCTGATTTTACTGTCCGGTCGCAATGCCATGCGCGTGGCGATATTCTTCGTCTGCACCGGGTTCCTGCTGCGTACATTGGTTCTGGCCACCCCGATCGACCGGTTTGCCTTCGAGCTCTCGATCTTCGGCAAATTCGAGATCCTCGGGGTTGGTGTGCTGATCGGTGCGCTGTCCTATGCCGCGTCGAGGGAAGGGCGCCGCCTCCGAGCCGGTCCTGACTGGTGGTGGGCTGGCTTGACGTGTCTCGCGTTCCAGTGCGTCGCTTGGTACGTCGCAGGCAACGGCGTCCTGCGTCACCTCACTTTCAACCTGACGGTCGGTTTTTTTCGCATGGCTAGTGGTAAAGGCCGATGCAGAGCTGCCAGGCACACTCGCATGGTTCAGCGGCTTCAGGTTCGTTCGCTTCGTCGGCAAGATCTCTTATAGCATCTACCTGACGCACGTGTTTTTCCTCAAGATTTTTCAGTCGGGCGCGGTGGTCGAGCGATTCGGAACCATCCCCCTTTGGGCTCAAGCACTGATCGCCATCGTGCTAAGCCTTTGCGTTCCGACCGTGTCGTGGTTCCTGATGGAGTCCCCGCTGCTCAAACTGAAGGAGCGGGTACTGGAAGGACGCGACGCCATTTGACCGTTCGGGTATCACCGTCCGACAAAACCTCGCAAGCCCCCCAGCCGCGTCGGCTAGAATAGCTGTGGAGCCCCAACAGGTCGTCTCAGATCAGTCCGAGGTGACTGACGGATGTATTGGACTTTAAGCTGCCGGGTGGGCGATGCCAATTGTCGCGATGCATCCAGACTGGATCATGTCGCCAGGCTCGTCGCGCTCGTAGCGACGCACCGGTTCGTCCGGCTTGCCGTGAAGCACAGGCGCCGCTGCGCCGCGATCCGGTCGGTCACAGCCTGCAGCAGATGCAGCGCCGGTCTCGCCAAGCGGCGAATCCCTGCCCTCGACCTCGCTGGCAGGGTGACCGTCGTTTATTGCTGCACCCTGACCTTTATAGGCTCATGGAACGCAGTTGGGTCTACCCAATCGACGGCGATATGAACTTGGCCACTCGAGGCGACTTCACGAAAGGCAATTACGGCCAAACACACGGCGATTACGGTAAGGACAAACTTCGTATAACGATCCGTCATGGCTGAGCCCCTGCCTGTCGAGTACGCGCCATCGCGTCTCGTGCGCGGAAGCACCTCCCTTAATCAAAAGAGCACGCAGCCGATCCGCGAGCCGGCGTTCGAGTCCGTAGTGCGCATCCTTCCAGCGCCGCTGGATCGCGACCTAGTCGGGCTTCAGCTTTGTCACAGACGCGCCCGCTTCTTGTGGCCTAGAGCGGTTCAGCGTTTCATGGAATCGCCGAACCGCTCTAACTCTTTGTTTTTACGCAATTCCGGACGGAAAACCGTTACACACTTTTCCTGGAATTGCTCTAGCAGGCTGTTGAAGAAGTGCTAGCGCGGTTGTTTGGAGCATGATTCACTGCTGCCCTGATGATTT